>ENA-ORCM01000209-ORCM01000209.1-human-gut-metagenome-genome-assembly--contig:-NODE-209-length-55750-cov-4.077991_pt1 | contig 55750 bp, 41 predicted proteins | sample MGYA00242906_ERZ507928 | MGnify/ENA primary metagenome ERZ507928 (study PRJEB26167, sample SAMN06115497) | human gut metagenome | host: Homo sapiens | place: China:Shanxi | collected 2015-05-07...
TTGTTTATTGTGAGCAACTCAAAATGCACACAGTAATTAAGCAAGAAGCCATCAATAATTACTATATTACAAAATTGAGTGGTGATAGTGATAGTGAATGTTATGCGTTCAATTTCACGATTATTACTTGTTATTCATTTATGTTAAAGGTGCTTTGTGAATTGTGATGTGTAAGTTATATAAGCCCAGCTTGTTTACGGATGGAATGCTCGGTAGCCTTTGTTAATTCACGAGTGTGAAACGGGATGGTTACTTTTCCCGGCTTCGTGGGGTGCACGTACTGTCTGTGGCTGCCTTTTTGTGACTTGCAATACCAGCCTGCGCGGGTGATTTCCGCTTCCATTTCTGTTGGCTTCAGTGGCAAAGCACTCAACCTCCTTTCCGGTGCAATTATACAACATAACACGTGCAAAGTCAACACGTATTAGAGAAAAAACGTATAAAAATTTGCCATCCCATAATAGCATAAATAGAAGAGCCGGACAGCTTCCGTCTTGTCCGGCTCTCTCCATATCAGTGGCTCTTATGGAACAGCAGATGCTCATACCGTTCCGTGTCAATCGTGCGCACCATAATCTCCAATTCTTCGTCGCCCATGACCGTGTTGCGACCCTGCGCGTACAGTTCGGCGACCAAGTCGCGCAGCGTCGTGACCAGCGGGTCGGTCTTCGGAATGACCTCGTCGCCCTTCAGGCGGAAGTAGCTGTTCAGCCAGTGCGCCACGCCTGCCGTGCCGGAGGTTGCATCCACCGCGACAAGCGCCGGGCGGTTCAGAATCTTTGCCGTGTCGAAAATGTTGTAGATTTCTTCGTCCTTCAGCAGACCGTCGGCATGGATGCCCGCGCGGGTGACGTTGAAGTGGCGGCCGACAAACGGCTGACGCGGGCTGATTTCGATGCCGATTTCGCGCTCCATGTACTCGGCGATTTCGGTTACGGCGGTCAAGTCCATGCCGTCGAGCGTGCCGCGCAGGGAGGCGTACTCAATCGCCATGGCTTCCAGCGGGCAGTTGCCCGTGCGTTCGCCGATGCCCAGCAGCGAGCAGTTGACCGACGAGCAGCCGTACATCCACGCCGTACCCGCGTTGCTGACGACCTTGTAGAAGTCGTTGTGACCGTGCCACTCCAGCTGTTCCGACGGCACGCGCGCGTAGTGGTGCAGACCGTAGATGATGCCGGGGACGGAGCGCGGCAGGGCAGCACCATAGTAATGCACGCCGTAGCCCATCGTGTCGCAGGCGCGAATCTTAATCGGCAGCCCGGATTCCTCGGACAGGTACATCAATTCTTCGGCGAAGGGAAGGACGAAGCCGTAGAAGTCAGCGCGGGTGATGTCCTCGAAGTGGCAGCGCGGGCGGATGCCGCGGTCAAGTGCAGCCTTGACGATGCCCAGATACTTGTCCATCGCCTGCTTGCGCGTCAGGTGCATCTTCTTGAAGATGTGGTAGTCCGAGCAGGAGACGAGGATGCCTGTCTCCTTCACGCCTGCCTGCTTGACCAGCTCGAAGTCCTTCTCGTTGGCGCGAATCCACGTCGTGATTTCGGGGAAATCATAGCCGAGATCCTGGCAGGCATGGAGTGCTTTCTTGTCCTTATCGGTGTACAGGAAGAATTCGGACTGGCGAATCAATCCCTTCGGGCCGCCCAGACGGTGCATCAGCGAATACAGGTGGACAATCTGCTCGACCGTGAACGGGCTGACAGACTGCTGACCGTCGCGGAAGGTGGTATCGGTCATCCAGATTTCGTCCGGCATGTTTTCCGGCACATGGCGCATGTTGAAAGCGACCTTCGGGATGGATTCATAGTCGTACAGTTCGCGATAAAGGTTCGGCTCTGCGACATCTTGCAGGCTGTACTGATAGCGGTTGGTCATCAGCAGGTTTGATTTCTTGTCAAATTCGAGCATGGAAATGCGCCTCCTTCTTCATAAATGCAATAGGTAATAGCAAAGAAAGGCAGTACGCGAACGTATTGCCTTTCGGTTTACTGTCGCGTCGTTGCGGCATGGATTATTTCAATTCGCTGACAAACTCCTCGATGCGGCGCAGACCCTCCATGCAGCTTTCCATTGCCACAGCGTAGCTCAAACGGCAGAAGCCCTCCGCCTCAAAGGCGTTGCCCGGCACGACGGCGACGTGCTTGTCCGCCAGCAGCAGCTCCGCGAATGTCTGGCTGCTGTCAATGTTGCGCCCATTGTACGTCTTGCCCATCACGCCCGTGATGTTCAGCATGATGTAGAACGCACCCTGCGGCTTCATGCAGCTTAAGCCCGGAATGCTGTTGATTTTCTCCACCATTGCGTTGCGGCGCGCTTCAAACTGCGCCACCATGTCCGTCACGCACTGCGGATCGCCCTGCAGCGCCTTCATCGCGGCGTACTGCGCAATGGAGTTCGCGTTGGATGTCGCGTGGGACTGGAAACTTGTCATGGCGCAAATCTCGACGCGCGGACCCGCGACGTAGCCGATGCGCCAGCCGGTCATGGCATACGCCTTGGACATGCCGTTGACCACGAACGTCTGGTTCTTGATAGCTTCGCCCAGTTCGGCGATAGAAACGTGCTTCTGCCCGTCGTAAATCAGCTTCTCGTAGATCTCGTCGCTGACGACGTAGAACGGGTGGCTGACGGCGAGGTCAGCAACGAATTGCAGCTGCTCGCGCGACCAGACGGAGCCGTTCGGGTTCGACGGACTGGTGAGGATAATCGCCTTGGTACGGCGGGTGACGCGCGCGGCGATATCGTGGCTGGTGGGGATGAAGTTATTGCGCTCATCCGACGGGATGAACACCGGCACGCCGCCCGCCATGCGCACCATTTCGGGATACGACACCCAGCAGGGCGTGGGAATCAGCACTTCGTCGCCGGGGTCGAGGATGCACTGGAAGATGGTGTACAGACTGTGCTTCGCGCCGGAGGAAACGATAATGTCCGACGGCGTATAATGCAGATGGTTGTCACGCTCCAGCTTGTCGCAGATCGCCTGACGCAGCGCAACCGTGCCGGCAGCGGGGGTATAGCGGGTCATGCCCTTGTCCAGCGCCTCTTTCGCGGCATTGCAGATGTATGAGGGGGTCGGAAAGTCGGGCTCGCCCGCGCCGAAGCCGATGACGTCCACGCCCGCGGCCTTCATTTCCTTCGCCCGTGCGTCAATCGCCAGCGTCGGGGAAGGAGCGATATTCTGACAACGGTGAGAAATCGTAAGCGCCATAAGGATTACCTCCTGCAATAACAAGTAATATGAAATGCAATCCGCAGTGCTTTTTCATCCGTTTCCTCATTGAAAGGGATGCGGCGGATAGTGCGTGAATGCTCACAACAAGTTAATTATATCCCGTTTACATCGAAAATGCAATAGGGAAAACGATAAAAATGCATAAAATTGCGGTTTTCCTGCAAAACGCAAAAAAATATCCCCGACACCTCGCGATGCCGGGGGAAATGACTTGCATGATGCAATTTTTATTCCGTCATTTTGCCGCTTGCGTTATCCGAAGGCGCGGCGGCGGTCAAATCGCTGACAAACGCCGCTTTAGCGGTGGTCATGTACACGCCGAGGAACAGCGACAGCAGCATCGAGCAGACGTTTGCAAGCGTGTAGCCCGCCATCGTCAGCACGGCCGAATCAAGCACGGCAATCAGCAGATTCCAGCCGATGAAAGACAATTCCAGCAGGAAGAAACTCATGCGGTTGCCCTTCATGATGGTGCGGCTGGTGCGCATAATCTCCGAGACGCTCGTGTTCGGGTTGCGTGCCAGCAGATAGTCGGATGCCGCCATCAAGTAGAGGCGCATAATGGCGAACACCAGCGTCGCAATCACCGCGATGAAGAACAGAATGGCGGTGAGCAGCATGATATCGGGCGACGACACGGTCAGCAGCACTGGAATCGCCACCACATACGCCAACAGCATCGGCCAGAAGGCGTAGAACGTCGTGCAGATCTGCAGCCAAATCGCGCGGAAGGTATAGGGAATATACGCCAGCGAATGGCGCACCAGCACGTCCTCGCCACGGAGGATGCGCTGTGCCGCGCCGATGGTGCCCAGCGTCAGCGGAATAGTCATCAGCGTAAACAGCGTATTCAGCAGCGAATAAGTGATCCCCTTGCTCGACGACATGAAGGCGCTGTAAGCCGCCACAAAAGCATCCGGGTCGCTGAGAAGCAAGTCCGTATCCATCGGCGGCATTAGCCCGAAGGCAGTTTGGATAAACATGAAGATAAACTGCGGAAGGCTCGCCACGAGGAAAATCAGCAGCATTATGGGCAGAACAGGCTTGATGGCAGACCAAGCGGTTTGGCGATATTCTTTCGAGGTACGCATAAGCATTTCTCCTTTTATATGGACTTTGGGGTGATGGATGCAGTGTCATCCGCCGAGGAAACGAGGTTGCCGACCCAATCATCCACAAAAGCGGCGCGCGCGGTGACCATGTACGCCCGCACGAACACCGGCAGCAGGAGGACGCAGACGACATAGGCGTTGTAGCCCACCAGCAAGAACACCGCCGCGCAGACGAGGATCATTGGCAGCCACCACCCGGCGAACGACAATTCCAGCAGGAAGAGGTTCAAACGCCTGTCCTCCATGATAGTGCGGCTTGTTTCCATGAGGTCGGACACGCGCAGGGTCGGGTTCTTCGCCATCAGGTATTTCGCCGCTGCCATCGAATACAGCCGCGTGACCCCGAAAGCAATCACCGCAAGCGAGGCAAGGCGGAAAAGCTGGTAAACGCCGTGCGAATGGAAGATAAGCAGCAAGACGAGTGTGACGGCCGCGAGAGCCAGCAGCGGCCAGAAAGCGTAGAGTACGATACGGATTTCCAGCCCAATCGCGCGGAGCGAATAGGGGACATACGTCAGCGAATGGCGCACCTGCAGATCTTCCCCGCGCAGAAGCCGCTGTGCCGCGCCAATCAGCCCCAGCGTCAGCGGTACGGACAGACAGTTGAACAGCACGTTCAAGAGCAGATTCGGCGCGAGCGTCTGCACGACGAACGCATCGTAGGCTGCCAGAAAGCGGCTGGGGTCGCTGAACCAAAACTGCATGTCTATCGGCGGAATCAGCCCGAAGAGCAATTGCAGGAAGAACTCGATGAGCTGCGGCAGAACCGCAGTGAGGGCAATCAGCAGCATGACGCGCCAGTGTGCGCGGATGGCGTTCCACGCGATTCGGCGGTATTCCTTGGCAGTACGCATGGGCATCTCTCCTTTACGCTTCTTTCGGTGCGGCGGTTTCTGCTTCTTCCGGCGTATCAATATCATCCAGCGCGAGCAGCAGGGTCAGCAGCAGCAAAATCGGGTGATGACGGAGCATCTGACGGGCGACTTTGCGGTAATCTTTGCTGGCGTAGCGCAAGGTGTGTGTATCTCCTTTCGTGGTGTCGTGTCGCGCCCATTTGGCGCGACACAGCACAGGTGTTGGAAAGAGCAGCTTGGAGGCGCGTCTGAGGACGCGCGAAGTTACGGGCAGGGACGCTTCGCTGCCTGCGCCTTTGTTGGCGGCTTCCTTTGAATTGGTCGCCCGCGAAACGGGTGGGGCGTTGCCCCAAGCCCCACAAGGGACGCTGTCCCTTGACCCTGCAAGGGGCATTGCCCCTTGACCCGTTTTTGGCAGCCCGGCTTGAGCGCACTTCCCTTACTGGTTTATTCCGCGGCTTTTTTCGCCGCGCAAAGTCCTAAAATCGCATAGAACATCGGCGATGTCAAGCAAATACTAAACGTAAACATCCCCTGCATCAAGAACCCAACCGCCATCATCGCCAGCGGCAGTGTCTCCCGCTTCCTTAGCGCGCCCGCAATCGCCGCGGCGCACGTCAGCATCAGCAGCAGCGCCGCCGGAATCCCGCTATTCACCATCGCTTGCAGGAAGAAATTATGCGGATTATCGAAGTTTTGCAGAATCGTCTGCCCGGTTGCGTCAAGATAATCGCGGAAAGCGGCGTAGAAAGCATCCGGCGAAAGCCCGAACCACGGCGACTGCGCGGTCATTTCCAGCGTCATCCGCCATACACCGATTCGCTCCGAGCCGAATGCGTCCTGCGCGCGGCCGTTCAGCAATTCATGCAGTTCCCAGAGTGCGCCGCCCTCCGGCATGGGGAGATAGACGACGAGTATTACCACCACGAGCAGCCCGACGCACACGAGCGCCAGCAGTCTCTTTCGCGGCAGGGGGCGCGGCGAATGGCACATCAGCAGCGGCGCGAGGGCAACCAGTACAACGCCGAGGAGCATGCAGCCTGCGCTGACCTGCCCCGGCGCGAATTCGATATCCGCCGAGCCATCAAGCCACGGCAGGACGATCGCTTGGCGCAGCGCGAAGAGCAGCAGCGCCAAGCCCAGCGTCAGCAGCAGGCGCGCCAAACATTCCGGCTGACGGAGCGCAAGGCAAATGAGCGCAAGAAGCGTCAGCGCCAGCACAATCAGCCCGCTCTGCACGTCCATCAGCAGTGTCAGCAGGATAGCGCACAGCCCGCCCGGCAGATGCAACCAATGATGTTTTTGCCCCAAGACGAAGCTGCCCAGCAGCCCCGGCATCAGCAGGCAGACCCACGCGCTGACAAGGTCGATATTGCCGATAGTGCCTTGAAATTCGTAGTTTGTGCGGATGCTCCTGCCCATCGGAAAGAGCGACAGGGGATTGAACCCCGCGTATTGCAGCAGCACGAGGACGAGATAGCCTGTTACAGCAGCGCTGCAAACCGTCAGCAGCGCGGGGACATTCGCGTCCATGCGGCGCAGACATAGGAAAATCAGCCCGTAGCACGCGATGGTCACGAAGCCCTCATACCGCCCCGAACCCCACAATACGGTCGGCACGCCCCAAGCATTCATTTCTCCTGCGTGACTGCCGAAGAAGCAGGACAATCCTGTCCAGAGCAGGAAGAGCAGCATCAGCATCAGCGGCAGTTTTCGGTGCTTTTCTCTGCGGAAGAGGGTCGGAATCGTCAGCAGAAGGGTCAGCATGGTGAAAATCAGCATTCCGTCCCACTTCGCGCGGGTGATGTTGCTGTAATCCTGCATCGTCAGGCAAGTGAGGGCGTCCCACAGCGGAACTTCGCCCGACACCAGCGCGTTCAGCGGCGTACTTTCGCCCTGCAGCCAGAACGGGAAGACGGCGACCCAGAGAATCGCCGCCAGCGTTCCGACGATGATATTCTTTGGCGGGTGGAAGCAGTATTTCTTCATGCTTCACCTCCGGATTTTCATTTACCGCGGCATGGACAGCGCAGCGCGTCCCTTGCCGTGCAGCGTCAGCACAGGCGCGGTGTGCGGGATGTACGCGCTTTCACCCTTGCGCAGCGTCAGTTGACCACCCGCGAAACGCACGGTCAAGTCGCCGTCGAGCGCCGTCAAAAGCCCGAACGCCGTCACGGCGGGCAGCACCGCTTCGCCCTGCACATTCACCAAGTCCAGCGTGAAGTATTTTTCGTCCAGCACGCGCGCAACAGGCTTATTGGGCGCGGGAATCGGGTCGAGGGAGAAGGTCAGGTCGGTCACGTCCAACGCCTTCTGCAGGTGCAGTTCGCGGCGGTTGCCATTCTTATCCACACGATCCCAGTCGTAGAAGCGGTAGGTGATGTCGGACGACTGCTGGATTTCGTAGAGCATGATGCCCGCGCCGATGGCGTGGACGCAGCCCGCCGGAATGAAGCACACGTCGCCCGGATGCACCGTCACGCGGCGCAGGAGCGGCTCGACTGCCGCGCCCTGTTCGCACGCGGCGCGCAGGGTGTCAAGCGTTGTGCCGGGCTTGATGCCGTAGACGAGCTGACTGCCTTCCGGCGCGTCCAGAATCAGCCATGCTTCGGTCTTGCCGAGTTTGCCGTTCTCCACGCGTGCGGCGTAATCGTCGTTCGGGTGTACCTGCACGGACAGCGGTTCGGCGGCATCAATCAGCTTCAGCAGCAGCGGGAAGGGATTTTTGGCGTACTCGCCCGCGAATGCTTCGCCGTAAGCGGCAATCAGGTCAGGCAGCTTTACGCCCGCGTCGTCGGTGGATTCCAGCCCCGGAATGCACGATACTTCCAGACTTTCGCCCGTCGGCACTTCGCGGATGTCCTTGCCGTATACCGTGCGCAGCTTCTCGCCGCCCCACGGGGTCAGCTTGCCGCCACGGAACGCCGGGTGCATTTTCAGTGGCAGCAGCGGGCAGTCGTCCGTCAGGCGCATTTCCAGCGCGGCGAAGCGCAGGTCGGGCAGGGAAGCATAGCGGATATGCCCCGCGATGCGCATCCCGATTTTCTGGTAGAGGGTGAGAGCGGCACTGTTGTTCACCAGCGTGTCGCAGCGCAGCGCGGTGCAGCCCTGAGAACGCAGAATGGCGAGCATTTCACCCATCATGCCGCGCCCCAGACCTTGCCGCTGCTTTTCCGGCGCGATGCACAGGCGGTGGAACGTGCCGGGCTTGCCGCCGAAGAGCCAGTTGACGGCGTCGTAAGCGGTTTCAAAGGTCGAATCGAGGGTGACGGCGGCGACGACGGTGTTCCCTTCGCGCACGACGTAGAGCGTCCCGGCGTCGATACTCTTGTGAATCTGGTCAGCGTTGGGGTACGTTCCCCAGTTCCACTGGGCAATGCCCTTTTCGTGCATGGCACTGGTGACGCGCGCGTACAGGGCGCAGACGGAATCGAAATCGGACGTAAGACCACGGGTAAGCAGCATATGTTTCTTCCTCCTAAAAAATTAGTATAGTAGATAGCGTGCACTTTTACAAGAAATAACGGCTGAAAACCGCTTTTCCTTGCCTGAATTGTCACCGGTCACTGGTATACATCGCGAACAGATGCGCATACAGTCCGCCTTTCGCAATCAGCTCCGTGTGGCTGCCCTGCTCTTCTACGCCCTTCTCCGTCAGCACCCAGATGCAGTCGGCACCCTTGATGGTCGTCAGGCGGTGCGCAATGGTGAACACGGTGCGCCCCTTCGCCAGCTTTTCGAGCGACTGCTGGACGATGTGCTCGCTCTCGTTGTCCAGCGCGGAGGTCGCTTCGTCCAGAATCAAAATCGGCGGATTCTTCAGGAACACACGCGCGATGGAAATGCGCTGCTTCTGTCCGCCGGAAAGCCGGACACCGCGCTCGCCAACGTAGGTGTCATAGCCGTGGGGCAGGGCGGAGATGAACTCGTGCGCGCCCGCCAGTTTTGCGGCTTCTTCGACTTCCGCGCGGGATGCGCCGGGCTTGCCGTATGCGATATTCTCCAACACCGACCCGGCAAACAGGTAGACCTCCTGCTGCACCATGCCGATGGCTTCGCGCAGGCTCTTCTGCGTCAGCGTGCGGATGTCCTGCCCGTCGATGCGGATGCAGCCGCCCGTTACGTCGTAGAAGCGCGGAATCAGGTTGCACAGCGTGGTTTTGCCCGCGCCGGACGGCCCGACCAAGGCAATCGACTGCCCCGGACGGACGGTCATGTTCAGGTTGTGGATGACCTCGGCGTCATCGTCCTGATAGTGGAAGGAAACGTGGTCGAACGCGACTTCGCCCCGGACATCCGTCAGCACCTTCGCGTTCGGCGCGTCCACAATCTCCGCCGGGGCGTCCATGATTTCAAGGAAACGGTCGATGCCGGTCATGCCGCGCTGGAACTGCTCGGTGAATTCAACGATGCGGCGGATGGAATTCAGCAGCACGTTCGCATACAGCAGATACGCCATGAAGTCCGCCGCGCTGAGCCGCCCTGCCTTGATGAACAGTGCACCGCCGACGACGATCACGATGTACATCAGCCCGTCAAAAATGCGGTTCGACGTGCCGAACTGCGCCATCACGCGGTACGACTGCGCCTTGAGATCCAGGAACTTCGCGTTGCCGTCAGCAAACTTTTTTTCCTCAATTTCCTCGTTCGCGAACGACTTCACCACGCGGATGCCCAGCAGCGAATCTTCCACCTGCGCGTTGATTTCGCCCACCTGCTTGTTGCGCTCCTTGAAAATCTGCCGCATCTTGGTGTTGAAGCGCTTGGCGAAGTAGAGCATGAACGGCAGCACAGCGAACATCATCAGCGTCATGGGGATATTCATCGTGCAGAGGATGATGAAGGACACGAGAATCTTCACGCCCGCAATCAGGAATTCCTCCGGGCAGTGATGCGCAAATTCGGTGATTTCAAACAGGTCGGACGTGATGCGCGCCATAATCTGCCCGACTTTCGTGTCCGAATAGTAGCCGAAGGACAGCTCCTGCAGGTGGTGGAAGATGTCGTGGCGCATATCCGTTTCCAGCTGGCTGCCCATGATATGCCCGATGGACTGCATGTAGTAATTCGCCGCCGCGTCGATGATGCGCAGCAGCATGTAGACACCGCCCATCATCAGCACGAACGGCACCGTCAGCGACGCGACGTCGTAGGTCGCGCGGGTCGTAATTGTGCGGACAATCAGCGGCAGCACCAGCTCGCAAACGGTCGTCAGCGCCGCGCAGCACAGGTCGAACGCCATGGTCTTGCGGTACTTGCGGAAGTAGGGGAGGAAGCGCCGGACAAGGACGCTGGTACTGAGGGTATTGCGGTTCTCCTGCTTTGCCATACAAAAAACTCCTGTTCGTAGATTCAAAGTCATTGTACCACGAACAGAAGCCTGTTTCAAGCGGTTTTGTTCCGGAAGGCATCTGCGCACATCCTCCACAAATTTGCGCATATTTGGCAAAATAACGATTTCTTGCCGAAAACGATTGACGAAGCTGGCAAGTCGTTATATAATTAGCATGATTTGCAGACAACGATGTCCGCAGGAAAGAAGGAAAGCACATGAAGAACACGAAACGGGTGCTGGCGTTCCTCGTCGGCGCGGCGATGATGATGCCGATGGTTTCCGCCGAGAGCGCGAACGAGTATGAAGCGACGGCGCAGGGCTTTGGCGGTCCCGTGACGGTCAAGATCACGGTGGACGGCGGCAAGGTGACGGCGACAACCATCACTGGCGAAAAGGAAACGCCCGCCATTGGCGGCGAGGCCATCAAGATGCGAGCGAAAAGCTGATTGGTGTTTCCTCTGCCGATGAGATGGACGCAATTTCAAACGCGACGATTACGTCTACGGCCGTGAAGAACGCGCTGGCAGACTGCCTGCGTCAGGCGTCGGGCGAAGAAAAGACGGCGGCGGCGCTGGTGGACGGCACGTATGAGGGCGAAGGCAGCGGCTTCAACCTGACGCAGAAGGTGCATGTCACGGTCGAAGTCAAGGATGGAAAAATTGCCAATGTGACTGTGGGCGACAATGGCGAAACGATGGGCATGATCGCCGCGGTGGAGGAAAAGTGGATTCCACGCGTGGTGGAGAATCAGAGCCTTGCGGTAGACGCCATCTGCGGCGCGACGGCGAGCTCCAATGGCGTCCGCGCGGCGGTCGTCAATGCGCTGGAGAGCGCGGGCATGGATGTGTCTGGAATGTACAAGGCGATTCCGAAAGTCAACGCGGCAGAAGAATATAATGTTGATATCGTGGTCGTCGGCATGGGTTCGTCCGGCACGACGGCGGCGCTGGCAGCGGCGGAATCCGGCGCGAACGTGCTGGCCATCGACAAGGCTGGCAAGTGGGGCGGCACGGGTGTAACGACTTCCGGCCCTGCGAACGTCAACGCGCCCAGTCAGGTCGCGAGCGAAATTGTGGATTGGAAAGACCCGATTAATGGCGTTCACACCAAGGCGGCTGGCGAGCAGCTGGTGGATGCGGATGCTCTCTATGCGACGTGGACGGACTACACGACGGTGGACGGCGCGCAGGGCGCGAAGCCGGAGCTGATTGCCAAGGTCATCTATGAAAGCGGCGAGACCTGCGACTGGCTGCAAAGCTATGGCTTCGAGTTCACCCCGGCGGTCGGCTTCGTCGGCGGCAAGTGGGCGATTTTCTCCTCTTATGTCGGTCAGAAGCAGCTGACGGAGAGCTTCTTCGCCAAGGCGTATGACCGCTACACTGAGATGGGTGGCAAGTACCTTCTGGAGACGGAAGCGACCGAGCTGATCATGAAAGACGGCAAGGCGGTCGGCGTTCGCGCGACTAAGGCGGATGGCACCAGCGTGACCATCAACGCCAAGGCAGTCATCCTCTGCACGGGCGGCTTCGCTGGCAGCGACGAAATGCAGGAGAAGTACATCGGTCAGGCGTACAAGCTCTTCGGCATGTCCACCAACGACGGCAAGATGATTGAGTCTGCCATCGAAAACGGTGCGGCGACCCGCGCCATCGGCATGTACCCGGTGTCCCACTTCGTCGCGCCGACGGTCATTACGACTAAGTTCTCTGCGGCGGACAACGACATTCCCTATGGGTTGGTCTGCACGGCGGAGGGCATGGCGGTCAACATGAAGGGCGAGCGCTTCATCAACGAATCGTCCATCGCCATGAACGCTTTCTATCAGGGAAATCACTTCTACTATGTGTACAGCAAGGAGCAGATTGACATCCTGCGTGCGCAGGGCTTGAGCGCGAAGGCGGCTGGCCGTTATCTGACGCAGGGCGGCATCAAGGCGGACGTTCCGCTGACGAACATCGACACCGTGATTGACGCAGGCATCGAAGCGGGCTTCATCTACAAGGCATCTTCCTTGGACGAGCTGGCGGCGCAGATTGGCGGCGACTTCTCCGCTGACGCGCTGAAAGCGTCCGTTGCGGGCTACAACCCGGAGAATGACGCATTCGGCAAGGATGCGAGCAAGTTCGAGCGTCTGGGCACGGTCGCGGCGGATTCGGAATACTACGTCGCGTTCACCGGCGCGCCGTACATTTACAGCACCTGCGGCGGTCTGGACGTGAACGAGAACCTGCAAGTTCTGGACACGAATGGCAACGTGATTCCGGGTCTGTTCGCCTGCGGCACGGACAGCATGGGCGTTCTGTTCAACGAGGACAAGGCGTATACCAACTATGGCGGCTGCGCGCAGTCCTACTGCTTCGTCTCCGGTCGTGACGCTGGCGCTTACGCGGCGGCGCATCTGGAAGACTAATCACATATGCAATGCAGGGCGTTCTCGAAAGGGGATGCCCTGTTTTGTTGCGCTCTTATCGCGCCCGCAGGCGCGATACCCCCTGTAACATGAAAAATCAAGAAACATGGGAGTGCAATGCGAAGGAGTCCAGAGGGCGACCGCAAAGCCCTCTGGTCGCCTCCGCAGAGGCGAAATCTCCCTGCAACAAAAAAGACCAGCACCGAGAAACGACTTCTCCCGATGCTGGTCGCTCGCGCCCATCTGGCGCGACAATGTGCAAGTGACTGATAAAGCGGCTTGGGGGCGCTCCTGCGGGAGCGCAAAGTTACTGGCAGGGACGCTTCGCTGCCTGCACCTTTGTTGGCGACTTCCTTGGGATTGGTCGGACGAGGAACAGTTGGGGCGTTGCCCCAAACCCCACAAGGGACGCTGTCCCTTGACCCCTTTTCGCGATTGGGTTGGTCGCGCTTTCATGCTCCTTCCGCGTGCAGCTTTTGGGGCTTCGCCTAATCCCTTGTTTGCTCCCCCAACTTTCCGTGAAGAACCACAAAAAGGCGCTCCGAGCCATTTTCGCCCGAAGCACCCAATTTCATGATTTGCTTTTCCTTCTCTCTGCCCACTGGAACAGCGCCGGATACAGCACAATCGCGAACAGCATCAGCCCGAACATCTCTGCAAAGCCCAGCCAGTGCGCATCCAGCAGCAGATTACCCGCCGCCTTCATTCCCTTCTGCACCGCCAGCAGCAGCGCCACGCCGACCACGCCGCGAATCACGCGCGCCTTGCCTGCGCCTTTCGCATCAAAACCGACAAAGTGCCTCTCCAGCACCCAGCCAAGGCAGAAGCCCATCATCGCCCCCGCCGCCTTGTAGCAGTCCGTCACCATGTCCCACGGGTCAACCAGCAGCGTTCCGTCCGGCAGCACATCCAGCGGATACGGCTTCACGCTAGTGTAAATCAGCATCGCGGCAGACAGGATGATGCCGATAGTCGCCAGCAGCCAGTCGCGGTTCTTGCCGCCGTCCGCCCAGTTCAGCAGGTATTTTGACAGCAGCAGCACGACCAGCGCAATCATCATCCCAACCAGCACGTCCTGCGGCGTGTGCGCGCCGAGCCAGTTGCGGGCAAACGCCGTCAGCAGCGTCAGCAGCACGCACGGAAGCATCCACCATTTGCTGTACTTTTTCAGGTACGCCGCGATGTTGCCGTAAAAAGACGCTGCCAATGTCGCATGTCCGCTGGGGAATGAGTAGCCTGTTGCCGTTGGCGCCGCTTCCGGAGCGATTTGCAGCCGTGCATCCTGCTTCCACGGGCGATAGACGCACGCGATATTCTTGATGAGCTGCGTCACCATCGTTGCGCCCGCGAAGCACAGCCCCATCCGCTGGCCGGTGCGCTTGTCGATGCACCAGTAGAATACGACAATAATGACAACCGGCAGCGACCCGGCGGCAAATTCCGAAATGAAGAGCAGCAAGCTGTTGATGAAGTTCGGCGCTTCCGCCCGGAGGTTCTGCAAAAACAGCAGATATTCAAAATCCAACGTTGTTTGACTCCTTTGTTACTTAATGACGCTCATGTCCAGCGCCATCTTCGCCCATGCGTCCGAAGCGCCGCTCGCGCCCGTGACTTCCGTGCCGGGCTGATAATCCGGCGTGGTGTACCAGCCGCAGAAGGTCATGTGCGGGTAGGTCGGGGCATCCGGCAAATCCGCCTGATGAATCGCGCTGCCGTTCACATGGTAGGTCGTCAGCGCCGTCGCCATGCCCTCTACGGTGATGCGGTAAGCGGTAATATTTCCGTTCGTCACAATCACGCTGCAGTTCCGCAATTGGCTCGCGGCATCAACACCATTCTTGCGCATTTCCGCCAGCAGGATTTCGCTCGTGAACCACGCGGTTTTCGTGCCGTCTGCGTTCTGTTCGACGCTCGCCGCGTCCACCGGAATCCACCAGACGCTCTTCTCCGCGCTGTCCAGCACGATTTTGGGCGTACCCGCGCCGGAATAGCGAATGCCAATGCGCGCGCCGTCCGCGAACCACTCTATTTTCGCTTCGAGCTGGATGTAGGAGGAATCCCATTCCTTCTGGCTCGTCAAGCCGTCGGCGTTCGCCCAGAGGATGCTCTCGTCCGCCTCCGCGCGCACTTCCGTCAGCGCACTGCCCCATGCCGCGCTGTTCTTGCCCTCCCACAGCGCGTCCAGCACCTGCGGGTACACCACGCTCGTCGCCTGACTGCGCAGCTTCGGATTCACCGCGCGGCGAATCCAGGCGTGGCACTCACCGCCGGACGTCTGATTGTTCCCATTGTCCCAGATGACAATCGGCACGCCATAGCGCTGGGCATTCTGCGCGACACAGTACGCCCACTTCGCGCGCTCGTCGTGATTGCCATTCGTGTTCGTCGCACCCGTTTCGCCCATCACGACCGGAATCCCCCGGTCAAGGAAGGTTTCCTTGATGTTCTCGAACACGCGGTTGATTTTCGCGCCATCCTTCTCCGGGTCGAACGTCGTCTGCGTATCCTGCAGGCAGAAGGTCTGCGGGTCATACGAATGCACGGACACGATGATGTTTGCCGCTGCTTCGCCATCCACCGTCGGCAGGGCAATCGCCGCCGTGCCCGCCGGGGAGCTGGTCGCCGCGTAGCCCGGAATCATCAGGCAGCGCTCGGCATTGCAGCCCTTGGCGTCCTTGCGGATGGTGTTCACGAACACTTGGTTGAGGTAGTTGACGGCAGCGTAGCACGCCGCGTTGCCGCTCCACTCATAGTTCGTACCCTGCGCGCGCGGCTCGTTCATGCCCTCGAAAATCACATGCTGGTCAAAGTCGGCGAAGGTGTCAGCAATCTGCCGCCACATTGCCGTCAGCTGCTCGCCGATTTTCTCCGCGTCCGCCGCGAAATTCGGCTCGTTAATCCACGCTTCGTGGTGCATATTGAGGATGACGAACAAGTCCGCCTCGCGCGCCCACGTCACGACTTCGCGGACATGCTGGAGGAAGTCCTCGCGGATGGTGTACGTCCCATCGTCCGAGGTATAGCGGTACCAAGTCACGGGAATGCGGATGGTGTCAAAGCCCGCTTCCTTCACGCGCACCATCAGTTCCGGGGTGATTTTCGCGTTCCCCCACGACTGCTCCTGCGCGGTCACATCCGCGGTATTGCCGCCGGTTGCGTCCAGCGTATTGCCCAGATTCCACCCGAAACCCATCATCTCGACGATTTCCGTCGCTGTTTTGCCTGTCAGCATGGTTGATTCCTCCTCGGCTGCTGCCGGAAGCACCGGCAGCAGCATGGTCAAGAATAGTGCAATCCATTTTCGCATGTTTTGCATGAATTTTCCTCCTATTGCTTATAGAATTGGATTGTTACGCAGGGATTTCGCTCCTGCGGGAGCGACCAAAGGGCTTTCCGATCGCCCTTTGGAAACCTTCGGCGCCCCTTCGGATGTTACAGGTCTGTTATGTTAGTTTTTAGTTTGTGTGCTTTTGGTTGTTGAGAAATTGCCTTACCCTTTCGCCGGCGGACGCATTGTCAGGCTGATGCGGTTCGTTTTCGCATCCGCTTCCAGCACCCACACGGTCACGATGTCGCCCACGCGGACGACTTCGCTCGGATGATTCACGCGGCGCTGCGCCATCTGGCTGATATGCACCAAGCCGTCGCGGTGAACGCCGATATCCACAAACGCGCCGAAGTCAGTCACGTTGCGCACCGTGCCGCGAAGCTCCATGCCGGGCTGCAAGTCCTTCAAATCCATCACGTCGCTGCGCATCAGCACCTGCGGCAGCTCATCACGCGGGTCGCGGCCGGGGCGGGACAGTTCCGCCGCAATGTCGCGCAGGGTCGGTTCACCCACATTCAGCTGCTTCGCCAGCGCCGCGAACCCCTCCGCGTCCGCCAAGGTCAGCAGCTTGCCGACCGCCTCCGCCGGGGTGAGCGAAAAGTGCTTCAAAAGGGCGCGCGCCGCGTCGTAGCTCTCCGGGTGAACGCCTGTGTTCTCCATCAAGTCCTTGCCGCCGGGAATGCGCAGGAAGCCTGCGCACTGTTCGAAGGCTTTGGGGCCAAGGCGCGGCACTTTCTTCAGCTGTGCGCGGGTCGTGAACGCGCCGTTTTCCTCGCGGTACGCCACGATGTTCTTCGCGACGGTCGTGTTGATGCCCGCGACGTAACTCAGCAGCGACACGCTCGCCGTATTCACATCCACACCGACGCTGTTCACACAGTCCTCGACCACGCCGCCCAGCGCCGCGTCCAGTTCCGCTGCTTTTAGGTCATGCTGATACTGTCCTACGCCAATCGCCTTCGGATCGATTTTGACAAGCTCCGCCAGCGGATCCTGCAGCCGCCGCGCAATCGACACCGCCGAACGCAGACTGACATCAAACTGCGGGAACTCCTCCGCCGCCAGCTTCGACGCGGAATACACCGACGCGCCCGCCTCGCTGACGACCATGTATTTGAGCGCATCGCCCAGCGCCAGCTCCTTCATCACCTCGACGAAGAACTGCTCTGTCTCACGCCCCGCCGTGCCGTTGCCGATGGCGACGATGCCGACGTGGTGCTTCTGGATCATGCGCTTGACGGTTTCCTTCGCCTGCGCAACCTTGCCGTGGCTGGGCAGCGGGAAAATGACGCCCGTATCCAGCACGCGCCCGGTTTCGTCCACAACCGCGACCTTGCAGCCCGTGCGGATGCCGGGGTCAAGCCCCATCGCGACCTTCCCGCGCACCGGCGGCTGCATCAGCAGCGGGCGCAGGTTCAGCGCGAACACGCGAATCGCCGCTGCACTCGCCTTGTCGGTCAATTCCGCGCGCAGTTCCGTGTCCAGCGACGGCGCAATCAGCCGCGTATACGCGTCGTCGCACGCCTGCGCAACGTACTTGCACGCCGGACTGCCCGTCTGCTGCACGAAGCCATAGCGCACGAGCTGCTGCGCTTTCTCCTTGTCCACGTCCAGCGCGACTTTGAGGAAGCCCTCCTTCTCCCCGCGGTTCATCGCCAGCACCCGGTGCGACGGCATCAGGCGCAGCGGCTCGCGGTGGTCGTAGTACATGCGGTAGGTGCTGTCCTCGTCTTTCGCCGCGACCGTCGCGACCATCGCCGTTTGATGGTAGTACGTTTTGAGCTTCGTGCGGACGGCGGCATCGTCGCTGACGACCTCGGCGATAATATCCATCGCGCCTTGCAGGGCATCCTCCGCCGTTTCGACGCCCTTCTCCGCGTTCACATAGCGCAGGGCGATGGTTTCCGGCGCCATCATGTTCCGCTGCTGGAGCATCAGCGCGTTCGCGAGCGGCTCCAGCCCCTTCTCCTTGGCAATGGACGCGCGGGTACGGCGCTTCGGGCGGTACGGGCGATAAATATCCTCCAATTGTGCCAATGTCGCGGCAGCATCGAGGTCGCTTTGCAGCTTCTCCGTCCAGACATCTAACTTTTGCAGGCTTTCACTGATTTCCTGCCGACGCGCTTCGAGCGCCCGCAGTGCCGTCAGCCGTTCGCTGATTTCGCGCAGCTTCTGGTCATCCAGCGACCCGTGCTGTTCCTTGCGGTAACGCGCGATAAACGGCAGCGTGCAGCCCTCGTCAAGCAGGCGAATGACGGCGTCGATTTGCCACGGGGCGGTTTGGAACTCCTGACAGAGCGTTTGTGTGATAGTCATGTCCTCACCTCAAATAATGATGCCTTCCAAATGATCCACCTCATGCTGAATCACCTGCGCGGTGAAACCAGAGAACCGCTGCACATGACGCTGCAGCTGCTCATCCTGATATTCCATCAAAATCTGCTGATACCGCAAACACGGGCGCTCGCCGTCCAGCGACAAGCACCCCTCCTGCGCCGCGAAGGGAATTTGGCGATCCGTGATGACCGGGTTGAGCATCACCAGCACGGTTTTCCCCGCCATCACCGCAATGATGCGCTTGCGGACGCCAATCATGTTCGCCGCCATGCCGACGCACTCGTGCGCATGGGCGCGCAGGGTATCCGCAAGGTCGCGCGCAACGGGCAGATCCTCCGCCGTCGCCATCTGGCTCTTGCAAGACAGGAACATCACATCTCTCACAATCGGCTGAATCATTGCTTCTTCACCACCACGCCGCCAGTTTTCCAGATGCTTCTTTCGGGCACTTCACCACGCACGCAGCTCAGCGGGTAGATTTGGCTCTCCCGCCCGATAACCGTGCCGGGGTTCAGCACGCTGTTGCAGCCGACTTCCACATAGTCGCCAAGCATTGCCCCCATTTTCTTCAAGCCGGTTGCCATGCTTTCGCCTGCGCCGCGAACCGTCACCAGCGTCTTGTCGCTCTTCACGTTGCTGGTAATCGACCCTGCCCCCATGTGGCTGCAATAACCGAGGATGCTGTCGCCGACGTAGTTGTAGTGCGGCGTCTGCACATGGTCGAAAAGAATCACGTTCTTCAATTCCACAGAGTTGCCGACCACACAGTCTGCCCCTACCAGCGCACTGCCGCGGATGAACGCGCAATGCCGCACTTCCGTCCGCGCGCCGATGATGCAGGGTGCACCCAGATACGCCGTCGGCGCAACCGTCGCGGTTTTGTGCACCCAGACGTGCTCGCTGATTTCGGTGTATTCCGCCGGGTCAAGCGCCGCGCCGATGCGCAGGATTTCCGCCTTGATGCCCGCAAGCGCCTCCCACGGATAGGTAAACTGCCGCAGGTAATCCGCCGCCAATGTGTGGTTAAGGTCGTAAAGCTGTTCGATTGTCAGCATAATCTGCCTCCTCTTTATTATGTTGATTGCTTTTTCGCCCTGCGCCGCCGAATCAGCCAGAGCATGAACATCGCCAGCAGCAGCCCCGCCAGCGCGCCCGATGAATCCAGCAGCACATCCTGCCACTTGCCCGTGCGCCCGGCAACGAAAAGCTGATGGATTTCGTCCGTCGCGGCATAGAGCGTACATCCCGCCCATGACAGCCAGTGCCAGCGGGCGCAGTAGCTGTCCAGCAGCAGCGTCAGCAGCAGTCCCAAGAGCGTGTACTCCAAGAAATGCGCCGTTTTCCGCACGGCAAAATCCACCTGTGCATACAGCTTCCAGTACGCCTTCCCCGTCAGTCCCTGCCGCTGCGCCAGAGAATCCGTAATTGGGCGGGCAATTTTACCACTGATGCTGCCGGACTGCACGCCTTCCTGCGCCGAGAAACCGAACATCATCAGCAGCAGGGACAGCGTAATCAGCCAGAGAATAGCACGATAAAGGTGTATTTTCCAGTTCAAGGTTGCTTTCCCTTCCTGCGGCGAAAGTTACGCCGCGCTTGTTTATTTCGCGCTCCACCCCGTCAATTCCTGCCGTGTTGCATGGATTTCACGAAAAAAGGGCTGCCCGTTGCAGACAGTCCTTTTGTTGGATTATCTCACGCGCTCGCAGTACACCGCCACGCGTTTTGTGCCGCTAATGGTGCAGGTCACAAGCGTCAGGTCATAGCCGGAATGGGCAATTTCGTTCGCATCGTTGGGGGAAATCGTGTTTTTCTCCCGCACAACGTAGCGGAAAACGTTATTCTCCATGTCCGTGAAGGTAACGGTTGCGTCCAGCGCCAAGCTGCTCAGCTTGCCAAAGTGGTAGGTATGGGCAATAATGGTGAGGTTGTCCGCGTAGGCACTGCCGGAATAGCGGCACGGCGACACGCTCAGGTTCTCGTACGACCAGTTGCGCTGCACCGGCACTTTCAGCACCAGCGACGGGATGGACAGCGTGCCGATATACTCGTGCCCATTGACCTTCTCACCCGGCATTTCGATTCCCGGCACGCGCTCGTAGAGCTTGCCTGTCGGCGCGGGCGTGGGTGTCGACGTGGGTTCGGGGGACGGTGTCGGTTCAGGCGTTTCGGTCGGTTCGGGGGATTCCGTCGGCATGGGCGTTTCGGTGATTTCCGGCGTGCTCGTCGGCTTCGGCGGCTTCGTCGCCGTCCCTGCCGTCGGCGCGCTCGTCGGTTTCGGCGGATTCGTCGCAGTCCCTGCCGTCGGCGTGTTTGTCGGCTTCGGCGGATTCGTCGCAGTCCCCGCCGTCGGCGCGCTCGTCGGCTTCGGCGGATTCGTTGCAGGATTCGCCGTTAGCGCGCTCGTCGGTTTCGGCGGGTTCGTTGCAGTCTCTGCCGTCGGCACGCTCGTCGGCTTCGGCGGATTCGTCGTATTCCCTGCCGTCGGCGCGTTTGTCGAATTTGATGTCTGCGTGGCATCCGGCGCGTTTGTCGGCTTCGGCGGGTTCGTTGCAGGATTCGCCGTTGCGGGCGCATCCGTCACAGGGGTGTCCGTGGCGGTTGCGTCATCGCGCGGAATGTCGGTCGTCAGTGCGTCAGTTACGGAGGGCGTGGATGCTGCCGGGGTATCCGCTGCAGTGGCATCCGCCGTCGGCGCGTCGGTCGTCGGCGCATCCGTCGCGGGTGCGTCAGTCGGCATCATCGTCGCGGTGACTACGGGCGGTGCAGCGGTCTGCTGCGATTCCATCTGCCGCTGAATGCGAATCTGCTCCAGCGCCATCAGCGCATCATCCGACTCCTGCTGCGCGCGGCTGGCATCCCACTGGTTGTAGCCCACCAGCGCCAGTGCCGCCAAAATCAGCACCAGCCCCAGCGTCATCAGCAAATTGCCCTTACGGTTCTTCATGCTCTTGGCTCCATTTCCGGTGCAGAATCCAGCCAATGACGAACAGAATCATGCCCGCGCCCGCCAGAATCGGCACCGGCCACCACAATTGCCCCGTTTCGGGAATCGGGGCGGTCGGGGTCGGCGTGACCGTGCGGCGATTGGTAATCATAGTACACGTCAGCCCCCAGAATCTCGTTGAGGGTGTACACATGGTCAGCCGGCAAATCTTTGAAGATATGATGCCAGTTGTTTTCGCTGTTCAGAATCACCGTGTCGATATGCTGACCGTCCTGCATCAGATGAATTTCAATCTGCACAGGGCGATATGTGCCGCGGTTGTCGTCGTCCCACACCTTGACGCACTCAAGGTCAATCAGCGCGGGCGAGCGCTCCAGCTTGATGGTGGAGAGGACGTCGTACTGCCACTCGTCGTCCACATTGCGCGTCGGCACAGAGGTCAGGAAGGACTGGAAGCTGTACGCCCAGCCGCCGATGATGACCGGCGTGCCGGAAACAAGGTACAGACCGGGGTTGAGTCCCGCGAAGGCAACTCGACCGTTTTCGTCCGTCGTGCCGGTGAAATCAGGCGTTTCGGACGCGGTGAGGGCTTTCATCGCTTCGGACGCGGCTGCCCAGTCCGCCGCGTTCTTCAGCGCGTTAATGTCGATATTCAGGGTGCTGTACGGGCTGCGCAGGGCGAACCGAGCGTCCGCATCCATGTCCGCCACCTGATACAGCTGGAAGGTCACGCCGGGCAGGTGCGCATCATCCTCGTTGTCATCCGCCTGAATGGCGAACGTCAAGGGGTGCGTCAAATCCACCCGTTCAAAGGCAAGCGCGCAGGGCGCAAGCAGAAGGCAGCACAATGCTGTCAGCAGGACAAGCGCCAGCAGGCGCGAGGGTTTGCGGCTCATCACGACCGCTCAGCTCCTTTCCGCTTCTTGTGTTTCGGGCTGGTCGTTACCAGCATGAGAATGAGGAGAATCAGCAGCATCGGCGCGGCGACAATCGGCGCGACGATGTAGGGGTCAATCACGAGTGCGTCCGCGGAGATGCGCACGGATAGCTGCGCAAGCGATGTTTCGACCCGGTGTCCGCGGACAAGCAGCCGGTGCGAGTTAATGCCGTAGGGTGTGCAGGTGACGAGCGTACACAAATCCATGCCGTCATAGATTTGCAGTGCGCTGACGTCATGCGGCTCAACAATGAGAATCTGGTCGATTTCATAGGTCAGCACCTTGTCCAGCACGCGGAGGGTGAAGGTATCGCCGTAGGTGAGCTGGTCAAGGTTGGTAAAGAGCTTGGCGGAGGGCAGCCCTCGATGCGCCGAGAAGGCGGAATGCGTCCCCGGTTCGCCAGTCGGCAGGCTTGTACCCTCAATGTGACCGACGGCGACCTGAAGCACGTTGGCGCTCGTCGAGTGATACAGCGGCAGCGTCACGGCAATCTGCGGAATCTCGATAACCCCGATGATGCCCGACCCGCCGACATTCATCACCGCGTCGTACTCCTCGCGCTCCTCGTCGGTCATGATCAAGCGATCAACGGTGGACTGTGCGCGGAGTTTTTCGTTATAAGCGTTTGCCGCCGCCCAATCCGCCTCGTAATCCTTCTTGGACTCCTGCTCCACCACCGTGTTGTAGGTGGCTACGGCACGCGACTGGTGGAAGGAATTGTAGAAATCCGACACGGACGGGTACAGAAGGAGCGCCAGACCCACAAACAGCACCACAAACAGCAAAATGGTTGTCATATTGCGCTTCATGAGCCGCCTCCTTTCTGCAAACATGCTCCATTATTTCCACTTGGGAATGCCGGGCGGCGGCATTGCGCGCACCGCCCGGCAGGGGTTTCATCAGAACATGGGGATGTTCAACGAATTGCGGGAGAGAAATTAGATTTCGTCCGCTTCGGCCTTGCGGCGAACGACGAGGATGAGCGCCGCGCCCACGAACATCATGCCGCCCAGCACGTAGAAGATGGTCGTGCCGATGCCGCCGGTCTCAGGCAGGGTCGCACCGGACTTGTTGACGAGCTTGTTGTTCATCGTAGAAGCCGCCGTGAGTTCCATGGTTGCACTTGCACCGCCAGCAGCTTCCTTGTGGTCTGCCGAAATCGTGATGGTGACAGGATCCAGCGGATTATAGGTAGCAGGAACCGTGGTTTCCTTCAGCGTGTACGTGCCGTGATCCAGACCGATGATGTTGAACGTACCATTGGCTTCCGTAATCATTTCATTGTTTGCGACATCCGTATAGGTATCATTCGGCTTCGTGGTGCCTGCGACAATGTAATTGCCAGCGGCATCCTTCCACAGCGGAACAACACGATCATTTTGGTCATAAAGCGTGAAGCCAGCGCCAGCCAGTTCTTTGCCAGCTTCAGCCGTGTTCGCATACTTCGTGTTGTTCACAACATAGGTGAAGAGCCAGACATGGTCTTCCGGCGTTTTACCCATGCCATCAGCATTGGGGTTGTTGGAGTATTCCAAATCGACGCTGTTCTTGTTGTTCGTGCTGGTTGCGCTCGCGTTGAAGACCTGCGCTTCTTCGTTCAGATACGCCGTGTAAACAACCTCAACCGTAATCTTGTCCGTAACAAGGATGCTGGTGTTTTCTCTCATCACCTTCTTCAGGTCTTCGATTGTGAGCGTCCAAGACGGCTTATCCTGATTTTCACCAACCTTGCCTGCGCCCTTCTGACCAGCCACTGCCGTGCAAACATAATCGGTATCTTTCAGTGCGATGCCGTTCACCTTCACAGAATCAATCTGAACGAAGGTAATGCCCTTGGACATGGTGTCGTTGAAGACCAGCTTGTACGTCGGATAGTCATTATAATCCGCATTGACCGGAATGGTTGCGACCAGACGGAACTTGAAGTTTTCAAACAGCGCGTGGTCGGCACTCTCGCCCCAGCCTTCCGGATTCACTTCTCCGCCGTTCTTTTCGGCATCAGCAACTTCGTCCTGTACCTGCTTGTCCACAGAGGGCTTTTCAGACTTTGCAGTCGCAACGATGTCCTTATCCAGCACCTTTACAATCAGCAGCGTGGCAGCGCCGTCCTTGCCTTCCAGCTTCGCCTGATTGTCCCGCACAAGGTAATAGCCAGGGGTCAGTTTCTGGCTCTTGCCGGGGGCTGCTTTGGTGGAAGAGAACGTATCAACCGGAGCGGATTCAGCGTTCCAGTACTTCGTGATTTCAGCCAGCTTTTCCTGATTCGTGCCCGAAACAGTTTTCAGAGCCTCCAGAACTGCGTCCGGCACAGGATCACCAGTCGTGACCGCAGCAGTGTCGTTCTTGGCGTTTGCGCCCCACTTGACGCTCGTCAGCACTTTCGCACCAGATTCATCTGCTACAACATCAGCAGTGAAAATCTGGTATACCTGGTATTCGTGATCCACATCGTCCTTCGGATTCACCGTAATCGTAAAACCGGTAGCAGTCGGCGTATCGCCTTCCGTCACTTCAGAAGCGCTTGCGACAGTGACCATGCTCAGCACGAGCATCATGGCCAGCAGAATTGCCCAAAACTTTTTCATGGTTTTTCTCCTTTTCGTTGTCGTTTTTCATTCATTGGGAAACGTTTTGCGGGGATTACCGAGGTTGCCTACGTCGGGAGGTCTCCTGACGTATAGCTGCTATGCTTTTTTCATTCTCCTCCCGTCGTTTTCTTCCCCATGTTTATACAAGGGCTTTCGCCCGCGTATACGGATTGAGAATCCCCCGGAAGGGGGGCTGCCGACTGCTCAGCAGCCTTCCCTCCGGCGTTTGATTTCCTGCCCCAGCAGCAATGCCGCCGCTGCCATCAGCAGCAGACCGCCCGCCGTGTACGGCAGTGTACCGATGCCACCCGTCTCGGGCAGCGTGTAGGTAATGGGTGTGTTCGTAATCTGGAAGACGCGATTTTCGCTGTTCGCGGGAATCGGCGCGGTGTTCGTGGCGTTCGTGTCATCCGTCACCAGCTGCCAGCCGCTGCCCACCGGGGTCTTCTCGACGACGTAGTAGCGGTAGATGTTGCCACCCGCGTCATACGCCGGGAGATTGTACCACTTGTAGCCCCACCAGATGTTCTTGCTGCCTTCCGGCGCGGTGTATTCAACCACTTCGCCAAACTGCCAGCCATCCAGATTCTTCGCGACGACCTTCCCCGCTTCCGCGTCCCAGCCAAGGGTAACGTTCGCGATGATCTTGTCGCCATCCGCCGCCGCTTCCGCGGTGGTCTGCTTGAGCGTCAGCGTGATGTCCGGGAGGTTCGCGGGATTCAGTGTGAACTGATTGTCCAGCGACGTCCAGACCTTGCGGGCGCTGACGTCGGTCAGGGTGTTGGTGACGGTGAGTGTCTTGACGTTCAGGTTGATTTCCGGCCGTTCGCCGTTCGTCGGGGCAGAAGCCGAATGGACTTCGTTGCCTTCCGCGTCCACTTCCTTGACGTAGTAGTACCATTCGCCGCTTGCGCCTGTATCCTTGTCGAACCAGTAGCGCGGCAGGCGTGTCAGCGTCAGCGTTGCGGCGTCGGTCGGCGTATTCGTGCCGACCGTCAGCTTCACGGTGCCGTCCGACAAGAGCGTCGCGTCCATGTTCGCTTCCAGCGCGCCCAGCAAGGGCGTGTAGCGTTCGTGTTGGGAAAGACCAGCGCCGTCACGCTTTTCGCGCCAGATTTGCAGGTACACGACGGTATTGCGGACATTCAGCGGCAGTTCGCTTCCGCTGCCTGTGGGGAAATACGCCTGCTTGAACTGTTTGGTGATTTTCAGCTGCGTCGGCGTGTTGGTAATTGTGCCGATTTCGTTGAAGCCCAGCTCCAGCTTGCCGGCCGGCAGGTTGTTCAGGTAGCCCGCCAGCTCCACTTCGCGGATGATGAAGGACGCACTGGCGTAGCCCGGCAGATTCCGGATGGTCACGCGCCACGGTTCATCCGCCTTCGCCAGCCCCGACACATGCAGGTAGGGCGCGCCGTTAATCTGCACCAGCTCCGCCGTGAGCGAACTCGGCGTGCAGATAACGTTCTTCAGGCTGAAGTAGCTCTTTTCCAGCAGGTTTTCCGTTTTCCACTGCGTGGAGTAGACTTCCTGATACTTCATCATGACTTCAAGGTAGATGTCCTGCATCATGCCCTCTTCGCCGAACGTGTCCGCATCCGCCCATTGCTTGACAATGCTGATGCTCTTGGGCACGTTGGTGATGGTCACGTCGCTTTCCGTCGTGTCTTTGAACATGAGGTACAGGAACGACCCGACGATTTCGCCGCCTTCGGAGGTAATCACCGGCGTGTAGCGGTCCAGCGTGTCGTTGCCGACGCTCGTGTTTTCGAGGATGTAATAGCGGTACTTGCGCAGGCTGCCGTCGGGATTGAGGGTCGTGTCGTACAACGGCAGGTTGTCGATGGTCAGCTTCCAGCCGTTTTCCGCCGACAGGACGTAATTCTGCTGGAAGGGAGCATAGCACCAGTCGTAGTGCACCACGCCGTCCGAATCCGTCCAGTTTTCGCCCCAGACGTTGCGGAAGAGCGAAATCGACACGTTCTGGATGCCCAGCGGGTTCTGCGCGCCGTCGTACTCAGGTTCAGCAGCCCACTTCTTCTCGATGTTGATTTTGCCGGTCTGCACGTTGGTGATGGTTGCGCTTGCGTCCGCGATGGTGACTAAGAAGCTTCCTTCCATTTGTGACGAAGAGGCTTTGAACGCATCCTTTGCCTTGATTGGCTCGCCAGCCGAATTGAGTTCAAGGACGTCGCCCACTTCTTTCGGCCAGTTCGCCGAGAAGGTGTAATTAGGCAGCGTACCACTCACAGGGTCTTCCGTCAGCTCATAGGTGTAAACATACGCCGTGTGAATAGAGCCGTCCGGATTATACTCAACATAGTACGCTTGCAGCGGTTGCGTTGTCGTCCAGTTTCCATTCGCATCCGGCATTATTTCAACGGTACTCGGATTGGGGTCGTAAGTTATCCACCCTTTTGTTTTATCCCATGAATGCGTTGTCTCAGTCAAGTTGAGCGTAACCTTTTCCGGCTTCTCGTTGACATTGACCCATTCTTTCGTCAAATTGAGGTTGAGATTTCCCACTTCATACCCCGGCAGGTTCTTCGCGTGGATGTTCGCCGTTCCGCCGTCCGCAGGCTGGTTCACCGCACCGGTTGTTTTCTTGACAAGCGTAGCGTCGCCTGTGTAGCTCACCTGATACAGATACGGGTTTAGCGCACCATTAATCGTTTCGTACCCCTCTACGATGTAATAGTAGTACGGCTTCTTCTGCGCTTCGCCGTTCTCATTCACCGTGAAATAGTACTTCGGCAGGTTGTTGAACTCCCAGACCGGTTCTTCGCCGCCCTCCGTCCAGTTTTTCGTGACGTAGGTGTACTGCTGATCAGCCGTCTTGATGGGATTGCCATTTCTGTCAAAGGTGAGCTGCTTCTTCGCCTGAATCAAGCAGAACGTCAGCTCATCCCTGTCGCGGAAGCGCGCCCAAGTCTTGTCCACCTTGACGTTGAACTGCTCGACGTAGTAGTTCTTTTCGGTCACTTCCGGGAGCGTGTCCGTCAGCGGCTGGCGATAAATCTCCTTGATATCGGTCAGTGCCGCGTCTGTGAAGTAGTCCTCCGGCTTCTGCGGGAAGTCCGCAGGCAGATGCTGCGTGCCGAAGTAGCCGTCAATCGTCGCTTCCGACACCTTGTAGGTGTACGCCCACGCGGATTTCACCGTGCCGTCGGCGTTGTATTGCGCATAAACCGACTGCGTTTCGTTCCATTCTGCCCAAAGCGCCGTATACGTTGCTGTGGTGTCCAGCTCGATCGTCTTTGCGGTGGGCGTTTCCGCTGTCCAGCCCGTATCCGGGGCATAGACATGGCGGGTGCGCGTCACGGTAATCCTCGCCTTTGTGCCTTCCGGCGTGGGCTTGTCCGCGGGATTGCCGGAAGCGTCCAGCCACTGCTTCGCCACGTTGAAGCGGTACAGACCTTCCTTCTCGCTCGTCAGCTTGTTGTTCGTCACGGTGACGGTGGTGCTGGTGTTCGCATCGCCCTCCGTCGTCACGAAACCGTCCGCCGGGCTATAGCTGACGCTGAACGGGAGGGTGGCTTCGTTTTGGTACTTAACCTCCTCCACCTTGTAGCGGTAGCTTTGCCTGATGGGCTGATTCTGCTCGTCGAAGCCCGTTACAGCGTACTTCGGGAAGGTGCCGAACACGACCTTGCTTGTGTTCAGGCTGCTGATGCTCATGACCCTCGTGACCGCTTGGAAGCTGTCGTCCGCGACCCACGCGCCGTTCTCCTGCTTTTCGCGGGTCAGGCGGAAAGTCAGCGTATCCTGCATGTTTTCAGGCTTCGCGCCTTCACCCCAGCGCTTCTCGGCTTCGATGGTCAGCTTCGCGATCTCGTAGTTCCGCAGCGTCGCCGTGCCGCGTGCGTTCTCCGCGTTCGCCTTCGGATTGGCGGGATTCCCGTCCGTGAAGTACTCGCTCGGGTGCTGCGGGAGACCGCTGTATGCCAGCTGGCAGTAGAAGCCGCTCGGCACGTTCAGTTCCCGGAGGCTGTAGGTGTAGGCGTGGGCGTTTTGGACAACGCCGTTTTCCATGGCGACCGTGTAGGTTTCCAGCCCCTCGAACTTGGCGCTCCATTTGTTCGCTTCTGCCAGCGTGACCGTGTCGCGGCGTTCCGTGCTGCCCATCGTCCACGCGCCGTTGACGTAATCCCAGCGCGTCTTGTAGAGCGCGACCTGTACGCCGCCGAATTCCTCGGTAATCGTGTGCTTTGTGCCATCCGGCGCGTACCATTCCTTGGACAAGTCGATGCTGATTTCGCCGTACTTGTCCTCCGGGCGGTAGACGTTGGTCAGCGTCGCCGTGACCGTGCCGGTGGTTTTGCTGGCGTTCGGGTCGATGGTGTAGGTGATACCGGATGTGGTGTAGCTCGGCACTTTGCCCTCGACGATGTAGTAAACGTAGTAGAGCTTGTTGCCGTTCGCGTCCGCGCCGGTGGATTCCAGCTGCGACCACTTGGTGCGCCAGCCGTTCGCCGCCGTCAGCGTAGCCTCGCGGCCACCGTAGGCGTCGTCCGGGTGCTGGCGGATTTTCGCCCATTGGGCGTCGGTGAACTGCGTGACCTGCGTCGGCACTTCGTCAACCGGTGTGCCTTCCGGGGTCATCGTGATGCTCACGCTGTCATCATACCCATAGTCTGCCGACCATTGATTATTCCAGCTTTGCCACCACTGTACACTGAAAGTTACCTTTTTCTGATACGCCATCGTTGTAGTGTAAACGAACTGTTTCTTCGACGTATCCTGCGGCTGCAAAACGATTTGTTTTCCGTCTACGCGAGCCACAATACGCCCGGTGTCACCAAGTCCGTTACCTGACAGGTTCAGCGTTACCGTAACCTCCTGATTTTCCGGGAACTGCCGTGCAATCGTCGCGCTGCTGTTACCCTTCATTTCCGCAGACAGGATGCATTGCGGATTCTGCGTTGCGCCCGTGTTCAGCACGTCGGTGTACTGTTCCTGCGTCAGCACATAGCGGCGAAGCATCACGAGGACGCTGGCAGGGCGCGCATTCTCATGGGCGTCGTCGCCAGCCCAGTTCTTCTGCACCTCCATGTCGTGGCGGTCCTTGCTGTTCTTCACCTGAATGTTGATGCTCGCAGAGCCGTTGATGGTGTGCGGGCCATCCACCACGCCTTTGATGCCAGAAGCAGTCATGAGCTCCTGCAGCCGACTCTTCGAAATCGTGCCGAAGTTGCCATTGTTGAGACCGTCCGGGTATCTCACCGGATGTGCTTCGGTATCGTCCGCTCTCGGAACGATGTGGAAAACGACCAGCGGGCGATCCTCCAGCACGAGGTGGTACGGTTCGACTGCATGCGTTTCCGCCAGCATGTACGCGACGTTCGGGTCGAGGGGACGCTCGTTCAGCTTCTCCGAATTGTATTGGTAAGTAATCATACCGTTTTGATCCGTGTAGACCTTACCATTTTCGCCGCCAACCGCCTCGAACTTGTTGGTTGCCGTGTTCCATGCGTAGAGGGTGAACTCCGTCCCCGGCAGCAGCAGCGAGGTGTTCGCGCTGTCCACCTTGCGGATGACCAGATTGTTGTGGATGTAGCCGCCGCCCTGACTGAAGTAGTCGTTATTGCTGTTGTTCAGTTCGGTACTTGAGCTGTCTTTTCCTTCAAGGTTTGCGTGGTTTTTCAACGCCGGACTGATGCCCTTGTGGTTCACGTCGTTGAAGTTGTACTCGTTCGTCACCTCAGGCGGCAGCAGAATGTTCTCCTGTGCCGTGTATTCCAGAATCAGCGCCTTGCCGTCCGGAACGGTGACAGTTATGTTCAGCTTACGCGTGTTTACCGTCGATCCGCTAAAGCTCGGCGTTCCCTGCGCAGGATACTGGTAGGTTTTATTCCCTTCCTCCGTTTCCGTGAACTCCATCTTCCAGAGATACTTCTCTATCTCTGCGCCGCGCACCAAATGTCCCTTGCCGTTTTCATCAACGTTCAGAATCGGATTGCCGTTTTCATCCTTCAGCGCCTCGTAGAGCCTGAAGGAGCCTTCATCCAGCGTGACGTCTCGCAGATAGATATAATTATTTGGCCAGTTATTGCACCAACCAACAACGTCATACGACAGCGTATCTGTCAGCGTGAGGGTGCTGGAGCTTGGGCTTAGCTCCGCGCCGGCCTGGTTGATGTCGATGGTGTAGGTGATTCGCGCCTGCTGGTCGCCGCCCTTGACGCTGTAGCCCTTCTGGACGTTGATCGGCTTGACCGTCTCTTCCTCGTAGGTCAGCTCGGTCTTCTGCTCCTTGTGATAGAGCGCAGCGTCGTATCTCACGTCCAGCTGGTTGTTCAGCACGCCCAGCTCCAAACTGCCGTTCACCGCGTTTGCCAGGAAGTCGTCGGCAATCTTGCAGTGAACCTTGACGGTCATATCCGCCTTGCCGTTGAGGATCGTTTCCGAACCGCCGGTATTCTCATTCGGCTTCATGGAGATGTTGATTCTCTGCTGCTGCTGTGCGCCTTCGCCCACCGTCGTCAAATCAGCCTTGATGGAAATGCGCTGCTCGCTCCACTCGTTGCTGACCTCATAGCCATTCGGAATCGTACCGGCATTGTCCAGCTTCTTATTGACAACGGTCATCTTCGTGCTGTCCGTTTCGCTAAGAATCAACCTCGATCTGCCGTATTCGATGTAATCCACCACAATGTGCGGCGGGAGCGTTTCGGTCAGGGTGATTTCGTCGTGCGCCACGCCATCGTTGCGCAGGAGGATGGTCCAGTACAACTCGTTCTCATGGATGATCTGTCCGTTCAAATCACCAACGCCATGGTTGCCGAATTTCTTCTCCACCAGGTCGTTCGGGGCGGCCTTGTACCACGCGTCTCCGTTTTTGCCCGCGTTAACAGCCGTGTTCTTGAAGTCAACCCCGCTCGTGCGGGACTTTTCCAGATAGATGGTCGTCTGGTACGGGAGCGTAACGCTTGTCGTCGCGTTCACATCCGTATTGGCGTCGTTCAGCACAACGCCTTCGCCCGTCGTTTCAAACCGGAAACCATAGTAGTAGCCTTCCGTCAGCGTCGTTTCCGCAGACACCACCATCGTGCCTTCATTTTTGCCCTGACTGTCGCAGGTCAGCAGCGTAATGGTGTACGGCACATTCTGCGCATCATGCTTTTTCACAACATCGAGGTTTTTGATGGCGTTGAGCAACGTCTGCGCCTGAGCCGCCGTCATGTAGTGCTGCATGATTTCTGTTCCGTTTTTCCATTCCACCTTCTTGTCAAGCGTATCGCCGAAGTTCAGCTTATACTGAACATCCTTCGTCGCCGGGAAGGTGTACGTCGCGTTCCACGCTACCGGATACAGACCATCGGTGTATTCGCCGTTCTTCGTCGGATCCGCCGGCATACTCGCGTCAACCGACTTCACCACATTGTAACGCGTGTCCTGCCCTACGGTCACGGTGCTTGTCTTTTGTTCGCCGTCGAATTCCGCCGTGTTCGTAACCTGTTGATTCTGCGCGGTTGCTTCCACCGGCGTTTTGTATTGGATTACGATCTTAGCGGTGGTGTCCTTGAATTTCAGCTGCGGTTTGCCGTCCACGCCGGTTTCCACGGTAAAGTAATCCGTGTAGTTTTCAGCGGTGATAGGCGTGTTATTCGCCGTGATTTGCGACACATAGCCCTTGCCGTCCGTCTTCGAAAACAGCAGATTGCCGTTTTCGTCCACAAGCTGGTCGAACATCGTGTCCGTCAGCGTCTTATCCTTGATATTGAAACGGTTTTCGTTGACGGTGAGCGTCCACTGAATGCAACCCTCATTGCTGTTGTACCAGCTGCTCTTTTGCAGCTTTTTAATCTGAACGTCAGTAGGGTTGCTGTTAGAGGAATTCTGGGAATGGTCCCACTTTCCGCCACTCTGCGCAGTGAAAGTATTTGTCAGCTGATCGTATTCACCGGTCATTCCGTCCTTGTCGAACGTGTATTCATACTTGATTTCGTATGTTTCATTTGCCGAAAGCGGCGGCAGCACATAGTCCGTCGTCATGGTATAGACCTTGCCGCTTTCGTCCGTCGTGTTCGCATAAACGTAGTGAATGTGCGTTCCCGTCGTACCGCAGGCGCATGTACTACCGTCCGTCTTGATTTCTGTCGAAGCAGAGTCAACAGCGGGCACCTGACTCCAGTTAGCGTTTGTTTTAACCTCCGTGACGGTCATGTTTGTCAGGGCAATTTGCTTATTCACCGCCGTCATGACGTCTCGAGCAGTCGCGTTCTTGCCGTTCGTGCCCTTTGTAGATTCGATTTTGACGGTATACTCAATCGTTCCTTTTTCCCAGTTGACATTAGCCCCGCTTTTCCAAGTTCTCAAATCCCTGAGGAGGGAGTTGTTCCCCCTGTCGATGCCCTCCCACTTCACGGTAGTCGATGCGCCACCGAACTTGATGGTCAGGTCGTCGTTGCCCAGATCCTTAACATCGTCCTTGCGGATTTCGGCGCTCATCTTCATGGTGCCGGTGCGGTCGTCATGGCTGGGGTTGTTCCGGACAAAGTCCATATACTCGTCGGTGAACCACATTTCAACGTTATTCGTTTCGGGATTGTACTGGAACTTAAACGCCGGCTTTTCATTGCTGAATTTGGCGTCCGTGCCCGACCAGACAGAAGTGCTGTCCGTTTTGATATGCGTATTCTCTGCCGGAATAATAATCTTGTTGCCTTCGCCATGGCGAAGAATAGCTTCATCCGAAATCTTGAAGTCCGCCGCGAAGCTATAGTTGTACGCATTAGCATTTTCAGGAAGTGTGATGTTCGATACCGTAATATTGGTAATCTGCATTCCGCTCTCGCTGACGGCAGGCGGTTCGTTCGCCATCATCAGGAAGCCCGGGTCGAGTTCAAGCGACGGCATCATCATGTCGTCCGGCTTCGCGGCATCAGCGTCCATCGACGGAATCACCGTAAGCGCAGGTGTCGGGGACGGCTCGTCCATCGGGGCAACAGTTTCGGCGGCGTTTTCCGTCGGCGCGGGCGTTACAGTCGGCGCAAGCGTCGGTTCCTCCGTAGGCGCAGGCGTTGCTGTGGGCGCTTCCGTGGGCGTTGACGTTGCTTCGGGCGCTTCCGTGGGCGTTGACGTTGCTTCGGGCGCTTCCGTGGGCGTTGACGTTGCTTCGGGGGCTGCCGTCGGCTCAGCTGTCACTTCGGGGGCTGCCGTCGGCTCAGCCGTCACTTCGGGCACAACCGTCGGCTCAGCTGTCGCTTCGGGAGCTGCCGTCGGCTCAGCTGTCACTTCGGGGGCTGCCGTCGGCTCAGCTGTCACTTCGGGGGCTGCCGTCGGCTCGGCCGTCACTTCGGGGGCTGCCGTCGCATCGGGGTTCGGGGTCGGGTCATAGTAGCAATCCGCCGTGTGCGTGTGCTCTTCTTTGCCGCAGATATAGTGGCGTTCGTAGCAGTCCGCCGTGTGATGATGGCCGGAATCCTCCGCCGTCACCGTCACAATGCATTCATTCGTATGCTGATGCCGCAGCACCTGAATATAACCACAGGTATAGTAACCGGTTTTCGCATCGACGCAGGACGCGGAATGCGTGTGCACCTTCGCCGGGTCAGGATAGAGCTTGCACTTCAAGTCGCCGCGCACCATCTCGTAGCAAGAATCATCATGCGTGTGTGCGCCTTCGCCCTCAAACAGACCGCAAGTCGGTTCTTCCGTCGTCGGATAGCAGGCATCCGTATGGTGATGCGCGCCCTCGCCTTCCGTCAGGCCGCAGGTGTACGTCCGGGTCACTTCGTAGCAGCTGTCATCATGGACATGCGGCATATCGGAGTTCGTCGCAACGTCCTCGGTGCAAATCAGCGTGCGTGTCTCCGTCACGCAATCCGCCGTGTGCTGGTGCCCTTCGCTCTCAAACAGACCGCAAGTCGGTTCTTTCGCCCGGTAGCACGCATCCGTGTGGATGTGCCCCTCGCTTTCCGTCAGTGTGCAGGTCAGCTGTTTTTCCCAGTTGTAGCAGGCATCCGTGTGCTTGTGCATCGGATGCTCCTCCAGCGTGCAGATAAGAACGCCGTTGCTGTCGTAGCACTTCTCGTCATGCTCGTGGATGTAGCCATCCCAGTAGCCGCAGCTGAGTTCGCCCTGCGCATTATAGCAATCGGAGGAATGGCGGTGCGGCTCAAAGCTGCAGCGCATAATATCGGTAAAGACTGTCTCCGCCTCGCGCTCGGAAATCAGGCAGGTCAACTCGTCCACATAGCAGTCCGCCGTGTGGGTATGCTCCTCCAGCCCGCAGTACGTTTCCGCCGCCATCGTCAGGCCCGGCATCATCAGCACATAAGACGTGCAGATGGCGACAACGAGTGCCAGCGCCGTGACCGTCTTGAGCAGACGCATCCGGCGCTTCCGCTGCGCAACGTATTTTTCTGCTAATTCCATGAGTTTGCGGTTCATGTCAGCATCCTCCGATTCTGGAACCTGTGTTCCTCTTCTTGTTGTATTGTACTTACGTTATTGCAGGAATCCAATGCGGTTCAGCGGCCAAATGCGGAGCGTTACGCGCCCCATAATCTGCTCTTCGGACACTGGGCCAACCAGTGTGCTTCGGCTGTCGCGCGAGGTGGAGCGGTGATCACCCAGAACAAAATACCGCCCGTCCGGCACTTGGTACGGCAGCGTGATGGAGCAGTCGCCCAGCGCGCGGTCGGTGATGTACGGCTCATCAAGCAGTTCGCCATTGATGTAGACGTTGCCGCTTCCGTCGATGTTGACCCACTCGCCCGGCAGGCCGATAACGCGCTTAATCAGCACCTTGTTGTTGTAGTAAAAAGCGATAATATCGCCGCGCTGCGGATTTGACCCGCGCACGACCATTGTGATTTCGCCCTGCCCGACCACCGGCGTCATTGACGTGCCGGTGATTTGCAGGATGGGCATGACCATGGTCGCAATCAGCACCGCGACCGCCGCCACCACCAGCAGCGTATAGAGCGTGCTGCGCAGGGCGCGGTTGTAGCTGTGCTTGCGTTTCTCATGCTTCAGTTCCGTTTCCAATTGTGCGGATGTGGGGTTCATTTGCCGCAGCAGGTGGGCGCGTTCCGCCGCTTCCTGCGTGTCGTTGAGCAATTGTTTGCCCGTTTTCTGCTGATTCTTGTCTTCTGACACCTGCGCGCCCTCCCTTCTGTCATGTTTCTTTACTGCTGATTGGCGGCTTTCTTTGCGCGCGCGAGGATTTCCTGCGCTTGGCTTTCTGCCGCGCTGATTTTCTCCTGGCAAAGCCGCTCGACGTTCTGCTGATACTGTTCCGCGGCCTTCTGCGCCGCCTCAAACACGCCGTTTAACTTCAGCGATGCCTCCGCGATCGAGCCGCACGTTTCCAGCTGCAGCTGCCGACTTTGCAGCGCCGCTTCTGCCGCATTCAGCCGCTGCTCCAGTGCTTCAAATTCCCGTGCCTGTTCCAGCAGCAGTTCCAGCAGCTCCGCGCGTCCCAGCTTCCGCAGTTCCTTCTCTGTCACAGTTCACGTCTCCTTCGCATGTAACGCATTTATTGTTTCTCGATATGTAATTCGCCAGATTTCCGGCAAATCACAGATCGAATTCTTACATGGTTTATTATACCATCAAATCTGCAACTGTCAAGTCGGAAAAATAACGATCATTATGTTTGAATGGTGCATTTTTGTGTGTTTTGCCATACTTTCGTGTGGCAATTTTGTCATTTCCACCTGTTAACGGCTTGTTAGTTTCCTGAGTATTGTTATTTGCATGTTAAAACTATCGTAATAGGAATATTTTTTTGTCTGTTGCTTTCCTCGAATTTTCGTAATTTTCGTTCAGTGTACGCAAATTTTCGACCGATTTTTCTTTGTTTCCACGCCATTCGTTCGTCTTTTTCAATGTAACATTCCAGACTTAGCACACAAAAAACAGCATAATATTGTTGATTCGCAAAAAAAGCAGGAGCAACCCGCAAATCGTGCTGCTCCTGCCAAATATTCTGTTACCCATTCGGGTTTGCGCTGTCGTCATCCTGGCGATACTGATCTGTACGGCGACGATGGCGCGGCGCTTCCTCTGCCGATTTCGCCACCGGGCGCGCATACGGATTCTCCATCGTCGTCGTGCTCTTCGGCGCGGCAGTGGACGGGGTCTCCTGCGGCTTCGTCAGGGGCTGAATCGGCGTGCGATAACCGACTTGCGGTCGGTTCTGCACATCCTGCATCTGCGGAACGGGTGTCGCCGGGCGCACCTGCACAGGCGAAACGCCATTGCTCGTCTGCGGACGCTGCTGGGGATTCGCATACGCGCCGGTGCGCATCTGCTGCGGCTGACCCGCCTGACGCGCAACCGGACGATCCGCATTGCGCGCTGCCTGTGCGCGGCGCTGTGCCGCCTTCATGGCAACTTCACGCTGTTTCTTCTGGTACTGCATGAAGGCGAATCCGCCGCCGCCCAGCAGCAGCACGACCGCAATCACGATGAAGATAACCAGCCCGCTGTTGCCGCTCTCGTTCACCACAGGGTACGTCGTGGCTGCGGTGGGCAGCGGTTCGAGCGTCGGTGTGGGCGAAGCGGAAGGCGTCGGCGTGGCGGTTTCCTGCGCTGGGGCAGTTGTGGGCGAAGTCAGCGGGCCGGGCGTTGAAAAGCCTTGCCACGGCACATAGCTGACCGTCGCGCCGCTGCCCTTCCAGTCGTTGATGGTCTTGTCTTCTTCCGAAATCAGACCACTGGTCGGTTTTGCAGTAGCATTCCCCGTCGTGTTATTCTGGATGCCCTGAATGTACTCGCTGCTTTGCAGGAACTCTTCCAGCTCCTCCACCGTCATCCAATGGAAGTATTTTCCGTTGACGTAACCCTCTTGGTCATTGTAGCGGATGTGATACCACGTTTCGCCGTCCGTTCCGGTCGTTGTGCCGAGGACAAAGCAGAACGCGTAGTTGTACAGCTTTCTGATACGGCTCGCGTTCATACTGGGCTGCTGGCGGAAGTTGACCGAGGTCGTCGTGGTCACATAGCCGTAGCTGGAGTAGTTCGTCGGGTCGTAGGGCTGGGGCGTGGTGACAAGCGTGGGTGCGGGCGTGGCGTTCAGGTTGTTCAGGTACGCCTCGATTTCCGCCTGCGTCATGAAGCGGAGCATGTCATAGCGCACATAGCCCCACTGCCCATTATACTGCACGCGGTGCCACGGCATACTGCCCAGATAATCCTGCCCGGAGACGTAGACAACTTCGCCCTGCATCAGGTACGCCTCAATCGCGCTGAAGTCGCCCGCCATCTGCCGCAGCGGCACGTTGTTGCCCACGGCGTAGGCGTAGCCCATCTCCTGTGCGGGAACAGGCGTCAGGTACGGCGTGGGGCTGGGCGTGGGCGTGCTGCGGGACTGATTCCACTGCTGAATGTACACCTGCGCCTGCGCGTCGGTGACGTAGCGGAGGTTCGTGTCCGGCACATAACCAGACGTCCCTTCCAGCGTGGTCACAATGTCCCACGTTTCGCCTGCCGTGTTCAGCTGGCTATTCACATACACCAGCACGTTCGCCTGCAGCGTCGCCATAACGTAGTTGCCCGTGCCGATGCCGGTGCGCATTTCGGTTTCGCGCGTAGTGACGGCATAGCCCTCGTACGGCACAGCGGTCGGCGTCGGAGCCTCGGTCGGGGTCTGCGTCGGTACGGCAGTTGCCACCTGACGATACCAGAAGGCAATATCCGCCGCATCCATGCTCAGCGTGCCGTCTTGGAAAACAGTCAGGGTGATTTGCTCGCTGCCGGGAATCAGCTCATAGCCATCCCGCAAATTCGTCGGCATCGGGCGCAGGGTGTATGTGCCGGGGGCGAGCGTCATCGACTGCGCGTTCGCCACCGGGCTGCCGTAGCTGTCCAGATACTGGATGATGATGGTCGCGTTCTGTGGCGCGGCAGTCGGAGTGGCCGTCGGCACTTCCGTTGGAATTTCGGTCGGAATTGCCGTCGGGGTCTCGGTCGGAATCGGTGTTGCCGTCGGCACAGGCGTTGCGCCGGTGGATGCGGCATACGCGTCGCTTTCCGCCTGCGTCATGATGATCAGGAATTCGCTCATGATGTAGCCGCTCTGCCCATCCACCATGACGACGCTCCACCGTTCGCCCTTGTCATTCAGCATTTCGTTGACGACGTAGACGTTCGAGCCATTCGCCAAGCGCTTGATGACCGTGTTGCTCTTGCTGGTCGAGGGCTCACTGCGGAACGCCACCTTATTGCCGTTGATGGTCGCGTAGCGGTTGACCGGCTGCCCGACGGGAATCGGCGCTTCAGTGGGCGCAGTGGTCGGCGTTTCGGTCGGAATCGGCGTATTCGTGGGTGCTTCGGTCACGGGAACATCCGTCGCAGCGCTTTGAACCGGGCGGTAATAGAACGCAAGGTCTTCCGCCGTCGCTTCCTCGCCGTCGATCAGCAGCGTGCCATCCTCGCGGATGGTCAGGTCGAATGAAGTCCAGCTGCTTTCCAGCTCGTAGCCAGGAATGCTGTCATGCGCGGGCGTGACGTGGTACGTTCCCGGCATCAGCTTCTTCACGCTTGCGTCAGCAATCTCCTCGCCAAGCGTGTTGTAGTAGCGGATGGTGACGGTCACGAACTGCTGCGCGGGCGCGGGGGTATCGGTCGGCGCTTCGGTCGCCGGAACGTCGGTCGCAGGCACGTCCGTCGCGGGCGCAGGCGTGTCCGTCGGCGCTTCCGTCGCGGGAACATCCGTCGGAGTCTGCACCGGGTGGTAGTAGAATCCGACCGCATCCGCCGGAATTTCTTCGCCATCCATGTACAGCGTGCCGTTCGCATCCACCGTCAGGTCAAACTGCGTCAGGGTGCTGTCCAGCTCGTAACCGGGGATTTCGCGCTCCGGAATCATCGGGTACGTTCCCGGCAGCAGTTCCTTCACCACCGGGTCGGCAATTTCCACGCCGCTCATGTCGAAGTAGTGAATCGCCACCGGCATCGTCTGCGGGGCAGGCGTGTCCGTCGGCGCGGGGGTGTCCGTCGGGGCTTCGGTCGCGGGCGCTTCCGTCGTGGGAATATAATAGTAGAAATACACCTCGCTCGGCGTCGCGATACCGCCGGAAACGTTCACTTCCACCGTGCTTTCCGTGCCGGGCATCGGCACATAGCCGTCCGCCATGCCCTGCGGATTCGCCGTCACAAGGTGTGTCCCCTCGCCCAGCGTCAGCGTGTCGTCCATCGCAACAGGCTCGCCCTCGGAATTGAGGTAATGCACGGGCACGTTCACTTCGGTCGGCTGCGGGTCGGCATAGAAGAAGGACACACTCGCCAAGTCGGTCGTACCGTCAGGACGCAGCGTGACCGTCTGCGGATTTTCGCTGATGAGGTCGTACCCGCCCACGCGGTCGCTGGCGGCATAGATGTAGTTCACGCCCTCGGTCAGCGGCTGCGACTGCTGATCCAGCAGCGTACCGTTCTTGTGATAGTAGAACACGTCGATGTTGGATGTTACCGGCTGCGGCGTGGCATAGTGGAACACAACGGGATTCACGCTCGCCGTGCCGCCGTTGTCCACCCACACATGCACCGTGTCCTCGCCGACAAGCTGATACCCAGCAGTCATCGCGCTATTGGCGGTAACATAGTTGTCGCCCTGATTCAGCATCACATACTGCGTGTCCAGAATCGTGCCGTTGTCATCCAGCTGATACAGCACAGTCACTTCCGCCTGAATAACGGGCGGCTCGGTCGGGGCTTCGGTGGGCACTTCCGTCGGCGCTTCGGTCGGCTGCTCCGGCACGGCGTAGACAAATCGCACCTCGCTCGGCGACGCATTGCCCATGCTGTCCACAAACACATCCACCACGCCGGACGCGGGTTTGACAAGCAGATAATCCCACGGCACAACGCTGGAATTGGCGTACACTTGGGTAGTCGCGTTCGTCAGGCAGCTTGCGTACTGGAAATCCAGCTGCTGGCCATCCTCCGTCACATAGTACACCGGCACGTTGACGCTCTCCTGCGCGGGCGTTTCAGGCATTCCCTGCGACGAGAGATACAGCGGGAACATCCCTTCATAGACGCTGTTGCAGTAATAATCCACTTCATACGAATACATCGGGTCAAGGGCGGTCGCATCCTGCGTCCACATGATATCCGACGCATAATCTTTCAAGTAGAAAGTATACGCCGGGTCAGACGATACAACCTGCACCTGAACCGTGCTGAAAAGAGCGGACGCATCCAGCGTCGCCCAATACGCATGTTCCGCGCTGTCAGGCACGGGGAACGCCTGCGTTGTCTGCTGCTGACCCTGCGAATCCGTCCAAATGACGGACACGACGACGTCCTCCCAGCGATCCAGCGCCAGCGCCGGAACCATCGCGGTTGTCATCAGCAGCGCCGCCACCATCAGCACAGACAGCAGACGGCCAAGACCTTTGACGCCGGATTTTCTCATGTTGGGTTTCCTCCTTGCTCCTGCCCTTTGCGGGCCTGATGCCATTCTATTATACCGCAGCGGCGCGGTTTGTCAATCTTCCGCACCCTGCCGCATTTTTCCTTGCGATTCGCAGGATTTTTTGCGTCTCTTGTCGAATCACTATGGCGAAAATCATCCTATTGTTTGAGGAGGAGATTGACCATGATGGACGACAAGCAGCTGACGGAAGAGTATTTGGATGGGAAAGTCGTTTTCCCCGGCAAGATTATCCGCGTTGAGCATTGGCATGTGCGCCTGCCCAACGGCGAAACTGCCCTGCGCGAGGTGGCGTGCCATCCGGGCGCGGCGGGCATTGTCGCGCTGGATGATGACGGGAACGTGATTCTCGTCCGCCAGCACCGCATCGCCGTTGGCCGCTTGACGCTGGAAATTCCGGCGGGCAAGCTCGATGGGGTGGATGAAGACCCGTTCGTCTGCGCCCAACGTGAGCTGAGCGAGGAAACCGGGCTGACCGCCGACCACTGGCGCAAGCTGACCGTGCTGGAGACGACCCCCGGCTTCTGCAACGAGCGCATCCACCTCTACCTGGCGACGGGGCTGCACGCTGGAAAGACGCATCCGGATGAGGATGAGTTCGTCTGCACACTGCGGATGCCGCTTTCCGACGCGGTACAGAAGGTGATGGACGGCACGTTCCGCGACGGCAAGACCGCGCTGGCGCTCCTGATGGTACAGCAGCTGCTGTCCGCACCCTGCAAACAATAAACGTGCGAAACGCGCGTTCTGTTCCATCCACGCTTATTGTAACAAATATTTCATCAAAATGCAATCGTGTGGACGGATTTTTGCGCGTTTTTTCGGAAAATTTCGCTGACGGAGGTGCTTTATGGCTGGAAAAAAGCAGCGTCATCCCCTGTATGTTCTCTTTCTGCTGCTGATGCTGCTCATGCTGGCGCTGGGTGTGTATCTGCTTGTCGTCGGCTGTCAGCAAGGGAATCGCCCTGTGCCGCTTGCGCCGTTTTCGCCGCAAATCATCGGAGGTTTCTTCCGCCATGTATGAAAAGCTGGGGCAATGGCTCTCCCACCGCAATCCGCCGAATGAGCCGATTCCCGCAGCGGATTACTTCGCGTCCCTGCCGCGCCTGACGACCGACCGGCTGCTCCTGCGTCCGCTGACGATGCGCGATGCGGCGGATATGTTCGCTTACTCCCGCGACCCCGAAGTCGCTCGGCATGTTCTCTGGGATGCGCACAAGTCGATGGCGGATACGCGCAGCTGCCTGCGCTACATCATCAGTCAGTACCACAGCGGCGCGCCGTCCAGTTGGGGCATCGTGCTGCGCGAAACGAACCGCGTCGTCGGCACGATTGGCTTCATGAGTTACAGCGACGCGGACAGCGTGGTGGAACTCGGCTATTCGCTCGCCCGCTCCTGCTGGAACGGCGGACTGATGACCGAAGCGCTGGCAGCGGTGCTGCGCGAATGCTTCACCGCGCTGCGCATCCACCGCGTCGAGGCGATGCACGAGTGCGACAACCCCGCCAGCGGGCGCGTGATGGAAAAATGCGGTATGCGCCACGAAGGGACACTGCGCGGCAAGGTGTTCAACAAGGGCAATTTCCACGACGTGGAGCTGTGGGCAATGCTGCGGGAGGACTGGGACGCGCGCCATTGAGCGAGTTTCTTCCTATTTATATGCTGGAGGATACGCGAATGCAGTTTGACATGATTTCTGGGCTGCGGTGGATTCGCTCGTGTCGTCCGGCGAAGCGGCGGCGCGCGGAATAAGCGCATCAAAAAAGAGGGCTTCTGCCCCCTTTGAATTCGTATTACTTCGTCAGCGCGTCCATTCGCCGCTTGAGTACCTCCGGGCGCGCGACGGAGTAACCGAAGAAGCCCAGCACGTCCGCCGCCTTCTGGTATGTGCCATGCGTGTACGTCACCAGCCCCGCCTTTTCCAGATGCAGCGAACCGTCCGCCGCGAACAGGTCGTCCCGCACCTGCACACCGACGATTTTGCCCACGAACATCGTATGGCTGCCCAGTTCCAGCTGCTGCACTACCTTGCACGCCAGATACGCCGGGCATTCGGCAATCGCGGGGGCATAATCCATGTTCAGCGCAGGCATGGGCGTAAGGTTGCACTCCTGCCACTTGTCCACATCACGCCCCGACCGGACACCGCAGAAATCCAGCGCCTTGCAATGGGCTTCATCCACCAGATTCACCACAAACTCGCCGCTCTTTGCAATCAGGTCATGGCTGAAGCGGTTGCCGCGTACCGAAATGGACATCATCGGCGGTTCGCTGTTGACCGTGCCGACCCACGCTACGGTGATAATATTGGGCTTCGCATCCGCTTCAGGCGCACGGCAGCTAACCATCACCGCCGGAACGGGCGCAAGCAGATTGCAGGGGTCAAAGGTGCGGAAATCAGCCATTTTTTTCTCCTCCATTTTTCAAGGAAATATGCTATTATTCCCTTGACATTCTTCTGAAATAGTGTACAATATCGACTTGCGCTTGTCAATACGCATTTCAGAAAGGATGTAGTTTATGGCTGTCTTTTTGCAGGTTATTACCCTGTTTCTGCTGATTTTCTGCGGCTTCTTCTCGGCGAAGGGGAAGCTCGTTGACGAAAACGGCATTTCCACACTCAACAAAATTGTTCTCTACTTCGCCCTCCCCGCCCTGACGCTCTACGGCTTGCAGAAGGATGCCAGTCCGGAGCTGATCCACGACCTGATTCTCGTATTCTTCATCAGCCTTGCCATCATGATTCTGAGCGGGCTGATTGCGTACTTCTTCTATCGCAGTGAGCCGAACGAACGCCGCAGCGTGCTGACGAACCTGGCCATGCTGTCCAACAGCGCGTACATGGGCTACCCGGTCGTCATTGCAACGCTGGGCGAGGATATGCTGATTTACGCCGTCGTGTTCGTCGGCGCATTCAACCTGATGTGCTGGACGTTCGGCTCGTTCTTCTTCGGCGGCATCAGCGCGATTCAGCCCAAGAAGCTGCTGACAAACCCGTCGCTGATTGCGGTGATTGTTGGCCTTGTGCTGTTTCTGACGGGCTGGCGCCTGCCGGGGTTCATCAACGACGCGCTGTCGATGATGGGCAATGTAACGACGCCGCTTGCCATGTTCGTCATCGGCGCACGGCTGATTGATCTTCGCTTCTCACACCTGAAGGACTGGAAGCTGCTGCTGGCGTGTGCGCTGCGGCTGATTATCTTCCCGGCGGCGGTGCTGCTGCTGCGTTTCACGGGTCTGCCCGCGGCGGTGGTGAGCGTACTGTACATCTGCACCGCCATGCCCTGCGCGGCGACGACGGCCATGCAGAGCGAGATGTACCACTGCGACAATTCGCTGGCTTCGCGCGGAGTGGCGCTGTCAACAGCATTCTCGATTTTGACGCTGCCGCTGATGCTGCTGCTGGCGTAAGCAGGGATTTCGCGCCTGCAGGCGCGAGGAGGGGTTCCGATCACCCCTCCCCCCTTCGGTTCCCGCTCCCATCGTTGATTGTTTCCGAAGCTGTTTGATGATGTCCCCCCCGACAAAGGAGGTTTCCGCCATGCGCAAAAGCTGGCTCTTTCCCGGCGACAACGACGAACCCTATGTCTCCCAGCGGGCGGGCGCGTATCAGCCGCAGAGCGAGAAGCGGCGGCGGTGGACAAAGCGGCTGGTAATTCTGGCGCTGATTCTGTGCGTGCTGTACCCGTTTGTCGAGCCGTACACCTTGCGGACGACGCAGACCGCCATCACCTGCGAGGATTTGCCTGCGAGCATTGGGCAGCTGCGCATCGTCTACGTCTCCGACATCCACTACGGGACACAGATGTTTTCGGACGCGCGGCTGTCGTCGCTCATCAACCGCATCAATGCGCTGAATGCGGACATTGTGCTGCTGGGCGGCGATTACGCGCGCGACAAGTGGTCAGCGGCGGCGTTTTTCGAGAATCTGCCGCGGCGCATTTCGAGCAACTACGGGGTGTACGCCGTTGTGGGCGAATGCGACCGCAGCCCGTTGGAGAAGGGCGAGGAGCCATCCACACTGCGGAACAAAATGTCCAAAGCGGGGGTGACGCTGCTGTGCAACGAAGTCGCGACCCTGCGCATCGGCACAAGCGACATCTACATTGCGGGCATCGACGACGTCAGCACGGAGATGGACGATGCGAAAAGCGTGGCGGCGCAAGTCAACTCGAAGGATTTCGTCATCTTTCTGGCGCACAACCCGTCGGTGATTTCTTCCTCGCTCCTCCTGACAGACCGCAACGGACGCGGGAACTGGTTTGATTTGGGGCTGTTCGGGCACACGCACGGCGGGCAGATTCCGTTTCTGGAAGAAGCGTTCAACTTCAACGGCGTACCGTCACGCTACGAGAGCGGTCTTTTGCTGGAGAACCGTTCGTGGCTGCTGATTTCGCGCGGTGTCGGCACAACAGGCTTCCCGGCGCGGTTATTCTGCCAGCCGGAAATTCACTTGATTACCGTGCAGTCGGGAACGTAAAGGATTTCGCCTCCGCGGAGGCGACCAAAGACGCTGTCTCTGGACTCTGCAAGGGACTTCGTCCCTTGACCCTTTCGCGCGATTGAGTGGGTGACTTCTTCATGCTGTGTCCGCGTGTTTAGCCATGAAGCACCCGCGGTGCTTACAACACATTACCCAATGTCAGCGCGTCGCGGTGATACAGATGCTCGGCGTGTTCCCCCAATTCGGCGCACGCCTCCAGACACAAGGGCAGTTCGCGCGACGAAATCCCTGCTTCGATTTTTTTCAGTGCCGTGGTCACTGCATCCACATCATCATGATTGATGAGCGTTTGCAGCCACGGCACTTTTTGTTTCCACACGCTCTGGCATTTTTGCAGCGATGCCTCCGCGCCCGCCCAATTCTCCGCTTCCGCGAGTGTCCGCAGTTCTTCAGCGCTCGCCGCGTATTCCTCGGACAGCGCGCGCACCTCTTCCCCGCTCCACACGCCCAGCCCAATCGTCAGCGCAAGCAGAATCAGCGAAATCCACACCCCGGTCTTCATTCACCACACCACCTTCTGCGGCGGCAGCGCCTGATGCGTCTGCACCTGCGTCCGCCCCTTCCCCTGCGCCAGCAGCATTCCCTGCGTGTTCAGGCACAGCAGCAGCACGTCCTGCGCGCCCTCAAACCCCAGCGCGCGAATCTGCCCCATCAGCCAGCTGAGGCTCAACTGCCCGCGCTGCAAGTTTTCCGTCTGCACTTCTCCGTCCAAAATCAGCGGCAGCGGAAGCCCCTCTTTCGGCGGCATCTTGCCTAAGTCGCTGGGCATAAGCGGGCGGCTGTCCGCCTTCGGAAAGACGGAGATGTTCCCACCCGGTTCGAGTACCGCCGTGCCGACCTCCAGCGGGTCAAGGATGCCGCCGGCGCGCATGGCTTCCATCAAGTCGTTCAAGTCCACCGCGCACGCCCGCATCTGCTTCTCGCAAATCACGCCGTTGCGCACCAGCACCGTCGGCTGCCCGCAGAGCCACACCCGCACGCGCTCGGACTTCATGCACAGCGCCGTCAGCAGCCCATGGCACACGACGAGCGCCGCCATCGGCAGCAAACCGTAGAGAATCGGAATGCCCACGCCGCCCATCGGGGTCGCCGCCAGCTCCGCAATCATAATGACCACCACCAGCTCAAACGGCTGCAATTGCCCCACCTGCCGCTTGCCCATCGCGCGCATCGCCAGCAGGGACGCGGCATACAAAATCACCGAACGCAGAAAAATCGTCAGCATATTCTCATCCTCCGCGGTCATTCTGCCCCATTATGCCGCGGATGATACTTGCGCGGCGCAGTCCGTCATGCTATAATGAAGAAAATTCGCCGGAAACGAGGATTGCTGATGAAGAAACTGCTTTCGCTGATGCTTGTGCTCTGCCTTCTGCCGATGTTCTCCCTTGCCGAGCACAGCATTGCCGCCAATTATATTTACCAAATGATTCTCAAGCAGGTGGACGGCACTGATTTCACCCGCTACGACGATGATTACGAAGTGATGTTCTTCTATCCGCTCAGCAAGCACACTTACGGTGACGCGGTGGTGCGCATCACCGCCTACGAGGACGGCTGCACCATCAACGTCAGCTACGAACTGCCAATTGACGAAGCCATGATGCCGGACGTACTGACTTTCTTCAACTATCTCAACAACAGCCTGTATGTCGGCAAAATGATGCTGTTGGACATTGACGGCGACTGGTATCCCGCTTACGAGGTTTTCATGTCCATCAATCCGGAGGACATTGACGCGTGGGATCGCGGGTGCGTGATGGATTACACCTTCAACGCCTTTTACGTCATGCAAGAGATGACAGACTATCTGCCAGAATTGGAGAAGGGCGAAACGCCGAAGAATGTGTACGCCATGTGGCTGTCGGACGTTTGGGGCGAATGACCGCAAAAATCCCTTGCACGTCGCACTGACCCATGCTATAATGGAAGAAACTTGGCGAATTTCGCCGGAAATGAGGGCTTTCCTGATGAAAAAGCTGTTTTCCCTGCTGCTTGTGCTTGCGCTGGCGCTTGTGCCGACGCTCTCCTTGGCGGATGATGATGCCGCCTGCCAGAACCTCTACAACATGCTACTGGATGAGCTGAAGTCGGTCGATTTGGAGATGACCGCCGACGAGGAAAGCTACCGCATTTATCTTGGCTATGCGCTGGACAAGAACTCGCTGGGCGACGCGGATGTTATCTTTGACGCGTACAGCGATGCCGTCACCATCAACGTCAGCTACTCCAATCCGCTTGATGAGGCGCTTGTGCCGCAGGTGATTTCCTTCTTCAACAGGGTCAACAGCACGCTGTATGTCGGCAAGCTGATGGTCATCAAGTCGGATAACGTGTGGTACGCAGCGTATGAGATTTTCCTCTCCGTTGACCCTGAGAACATCACCGATTGGGATCGCAACAACGTGCTGGCATACACGGCGCTGGCGCTGGACACAATGGAGGCAATGGAGGACTACATCACCGAGATTGCAAACGGCGAATCGGCAGACAACGTGTTCGCCATGTGGCAGGCGGATATCGGCGCGGTGTAATCCCCAAAACGCAAAAAGGCAGGAATCGCTATGGATTTCCGCCTTTTTTGATACCGATTATTCTTCCACGCTGAGGTTCTCGGTGCAGAAGAGTGCAATCACGTTGTCAATCGTTTCCGCGTCAGCGTTCGCGTCGATGCCAGCTGCCAGCCAGTAGGCATACCGCCCCTTCATGTACTGCTGAAGCGCCGCCAAATCGCTGCCATAGCGGAACTCGATGTGGTAGGTCGTTTCCATTGTGTCGTCACGGAAGAAGAAGTAGGTGAAGTCGCCCGCGTCGTCAGTTGCCTGATACACCTCGCAGTCAAACGCCGGGCAGAACGTCTCGCCGCCCCACGTCATCGTTTCGTCCGCGCCAATCTGATAGGTGCCGATGCAGCGGTACTTGTGCGTTTCGCTCGTGCCATCCAGCTTATTGATGGTGATTTCGTCGCCGTTCATGGTGAAGGACTTGACATCGTTCAAATACCAGCAGTCGAAGATGAAGCCCTCCGAGCCGTCGCCGTACAGCGCTACCGCGTCGTCGCCATACACGTCGCCGCTGATGAAGGATTTGAGCATTTCGACTGCTTCTGCCGCGTTCTCCTCGCCCACAATCACCTTGCAGTGTTCTTCCCACACGCTGTCGTAGTCATCAGACAAAATCACATCGAACAGATTGCTGTACGTCGTGCCGTTTTCCCCGCTGATAGTTTGCAGGCAATCGGGTTTGCTCTCAGCCAGACTGGGCGCAATCGCCACGCACAGCACAAGGGCGAACATCAGCAGATGGGAAATGATTTTCTTCACAGGGTGCTTCATGTTTTCCTCCTTGTGGTTAGTTTTCGCTAACCATCCGGTCAAAAATTTACGGTTAGTTATTTCTAACCGCAATTCTATGGTAACACAAAGCATCCATTCTGTCAAGGTGTCACGAGAACATTTTCTCCAATTCCTCGTACTTTTCGTGCGTAATGAGCGCATCCTGCTCCGTCCCCTGCAGGTGGACAATGTACGTCCAGCGCCCATAGGGGGTGATGTTTTTGATGTGGTTGAGGTTGATGATGTAGCTTTTGTGGCAGCGGAAGAAGATGGATGGATCAAGCCGTGCTTCCGTGTCAGAGAGCGAATCGGACGTAACATATCGCTCGCCGGACGCGGTGTAAAACACGGTCGTGCGGTCTTCACGCTGCACGAGCACGATGTCGCTGACATTCAGGAACGACACGCCGTCCTTATGGTGCAGCATCAGCCGCCCGCTGACCGGGTGGGGCGTGGGGTGCACAGGCAGGGGCGTTTCACCGTCGGTTTGATGGCGGATACGCTTCTTCGCGCGTTCGAGCGTCTGCATCACGCGCTCCTTCTTGAAGGGCTTGAGCAGGTAATCGAAGGCGTACACCTCAAAGGCATCGCCCATATATTCATCGTGTGCCGTCGCGAAAATCAGCACAATCGCAGGGTTCATGTCCTGTATCACCCGCGCGCACTCCACGCCGGTTTTGCCGGGCATTTCAACGTCAAGGAAAACGAGCTGAGGCTTTTCCTGCTCCACAAGGGTGAGCAGCTGCACGCCGTCCTCCGCCTCCCCCACGATTTCAAAACCCTCTGCGCGGCTGATCATCATACGTTCGATGCGCCGCATATCGGCATTATCGTCCGCGATGACCACGCGGATTGGTGTCTCCATGGGTGTTCACCTTCCTTCAAGGGAGTTCCTCCCTTGACCCATTCGCGCGATTGAGTTGCGCGCGATTTCATGCTATATGCGCGTGTTACGCAGGGACTTCACGCCTGTGGGCGCGAAACCCCTGCGACGGAGACCCCTCTGCCATCAATCACCGATAGCAGAGGGGCTGTGCTTATCAGCGCTTCCTTCTCTCGCAGGGGCGCGTCAGCACCTCCTGCATCACCATCGCCTGCACCATCGCATTCGGGCTGAAATCCAGCTTCAAGCCGGACCGCACCTCCTCGTGCGGCGCTTCCGGGCGCTTCTCGTGCGCCGGGAACAGTTCGTCCTCGTGGCACTTGTCGCGTCCTTCCGGGCTGTCGTACCCTATGCTCCCCTGCAGTTCCGCATCCAGGTCGCACTCCGCCGCCAGATGCTCATGCACCTTCGGCTTCGCGGCATGGACGGTCGTGTGTGCATGGGCGGGCATTGGCGCGGGCGTCGGCACAATCGGCTGACTGTGCACCTTCGGTGCGGACTGCTTCGGCTGCTGTGCCTTCGCGGTCGGCATCCGGCGCGCTTCCTCGGCTTCTTTCTTCTTCTGTGCGCTCTTCAACGCGTTGATGACAATCACGATGATAATCAGCGCCAAATAGGATGATATTGACATTGCTGCCCCTCCTTTCGGTCAAGCAGCGGCTTACTTCTTCTCCAAGCTGTGCGTGGGCGTGCTCTGCGGCGCACTCGCCTTGGCAATGGAATCGCGCATGGAGGTATCCGCAATCGTGTTCTGCATCTGGTAGTAGTCCATCACGCCGAGCTTGCCTTCGCGCAGGGCAGCCGCCATCGCCTTCGGAACTTCAGCTTCCGCCTCGACGACCTTTGCGCGCATCTCCTGCACGGCGGCCTTCATTTCCTGCTCGTGCGCGACAGCCATGGCACGGCGTTCCTCCGCCTTCGCCTGAGCGACGCGGCGGTCGGATTCCGCCTGATCCATCATCAGCTGCGCGCCGATGTTGCGGCCAACATCCACGTCGGCAATGTCGATGGAGAGAATTTCGTATGCCGTGCCCGCGTCCAAGCCTTTGGACAGCACCGTGCGGGAAATCAGATCAGGATTCTCCAGCACCTGCTTGTGGGTTTCCGCCGAGCCGACAGTGGTCACGATGCCCTCGCCGACACGCGCGATAACGGTTTCTTCGCCCGCGCCGCCGACCAGACGGTCGATATTCGTGCGGACGGTGACGCGCGCCTTGGCACGCAGCTCAATGCCGTCCTTCGCGATTGCGGCGACAACGGGGGTTTCGATGACCTTCGGGGTGACGGACATCTGCACCGCCTCGAACACATCACGGCCCGCGAGGTCAATCGCGCAAGCCTTCTCGAACGCCATCGGGATGTTCGCGCGCTGCGCCGCAATCAGGGCGTTAATCACGCGGTCAACGTTGCCGCCGGCGAGGAAGTGCGTTTCCAGCTGGGAGATGTTCAGACCCAGACCCGCCTTGTTCGCCTTAATCAGCGGCTGCACGAGGCGATGCGGCTTAATGTGGCGAATCTTCATGCCGATGAGCGCGCCCATCGACACATGCACCCCGCTGGACAGCGCGGAAATCCACAGTCCAAGCGGCACGAACGACAGGAACACGCACACCACCACAAACACCACAGCGATAATACCCAGAATCATTGCCATATTGCCATCCATGTTACAATCCTCCTAACAGGGGCTTTGCCCCTAACCCTACCAGAGGCTTTGCCTCTGGACTCCACAAGGGACAAAGGAAACGGGACGAAGTCCCCCCTTGACCCATTCTCGCAATTCAGTTGGTTACTTCTTCATGCAGTTTCCGCGTGTTGATTGGGGGAAACGTGCTTTCATCCAGTGGAAAAAGCGCTTCCAAGGGGCAATTGCCCCTTGCCTCTTTCGCGCGATTCAGTTGGTTACTTCTTCATGCAGTTTCCGCGTGTTAATTGGGGGAAACGTGCGTTCATTCAGTGGAAAAAACGCTTCATGAGCCGCCGCCAGAGCGTTTCCTTCCGCGGAAGCTCCGCTGTCTTTCACACCTTCCTGACCACGATGCGCGAGCCTTCAATCTGCGTAACGCGGATTTTCGTCCCGTTCTCGATGAAGTCGCCCTCGCTGACCACGTTCAGCCGCACGCCGTCGAACTCGCCGAGCCCGGTAGGTCTAAGCGCGGTTGTCGCCGTGCCTTCGCGCCCCAGAAACACCTGCATGTCCTCTGCCGAGCGATAGCCCGCGTCCGTGCTTTCGGTGTGGCTGTTGACGATGCTGCTCTTGCTGAGCTTGCCCTTTGTCAGCGAATGCAGTGATGTGGAAATCGCAATCGCCAGCACGGACAGCACAATCAGCAGCATCCCCAGCGTCGCCATCGTGCCGTGCTGCTGCCACGTCAGCACCAGCGCGACGACCTCCAGCGCAATGCCGCTGAAGCCTGCGATGCCGAACCCCGGCATCAGTGCTTCCATAATCAGCAGCCCAATTCCCAGCACAAAGCAAACTATGATGGGCAGATTTGTCATGATGAAGTCTATCACGTCCCGTACCTCCTTCCGCGTGAATTGATACTTTGAGTATAGCAGTTTTTTCGCCGTTTGGCTATGCTTTTTGTCTCAAAGATACATTTTTTCGTCTGAATTGTCACTGCGCCGCCAGCACGCCGTGCAGCCGCTCCAAATCCGCCTGATACACGTCTTTTAACTTCTGATTATAGATAATCGACGCCGGATGATACAGCGCGAACAGCTGGAAATCCCCCGCCTGCTTGTCCGCCTGAACATGCGCCGTCAGCACCTGCCCGTGACACGCCCCGATGGTGCTTTTCGCGCCAAGCAGCGCGTGAAGTGCTGTATTTCCCAGCGTGACGAGCATTTTCGGCTGCACGAGCAGGATTTCCTCCAGCAAATACGGCGTGAACAGCGCCAGTTCCTCGCGGTTCGGCGTGCGGTTGGACACACGCCCTTTTTCGCTGACCTTCGTCGGGCGGATTTTCACGACGTTGCTGATATAAATATCCTCACGGTTTAATTGCAGCACCGTCAAGAAGCCATCGAGGTTCTTCCCTGCCTTGCCGACAAAAGGTCTCCCGGACATGGCTTCCTGTTCCCCCGGCGCTTCTCCGATGAGCATCACGGGCGGGCGCTCACTGCACCCCTCGCCCAGCACCAGTGGCTTTTCCTCCCCCGGCCACAGCGGCGCGAAGAAGGCTTGCATCCGCTCGTTGAATCGTTCCAATTCGCTTGGCATGGTGATGATTCCTCCAATTTTGCTGATGACAATTGTTATGATGGCATAGCTGTTTTTTCTATCTTTCTGGTAATCGCCATGCTTCCAGAGGGCTTTCCGATCGCCCTCTGGACTCCTTCGGTGCACTCCTTCGGAATAGAATTGTCCCGGAAGTTTTTATTATGCTCCCTCTGGATACCGTAGCGTCAGCGTCATGCCGTCCATTGCGCACGTCGTTTCCGGGAACACCGCCTGCGCATTCGGCAGAAATTCCTCCGGCGTTTCGATGGATGTGGAGAAGTGCGTCAGCAGCAGTCGCTTCGTTCCGGCGTCCCGCGCTAACTGCGCCGCTTCCCGGAAGAGCATGTGGCAGTTTTTATGTGCCAGAGGCAGCTTTTCCTCCGCGCCATACATGCCCTCCAAAATCATCAGGTCGCTGTCCTGCCCCATGCGCACAATGCCCGGCACAGGGCGCGTGTCCGTCGCGTAAACGAACGTAATCCCCTGCCGCGGCTGCCCCAGCACCTGATGCGGATAGTACGTCTGCCCGTCCATGCTGACCGTTTCGCCGCGCTGCAGGATGCTCCACAGCTTCACCGGAATCCCCTGCGCCCGCGCGCGGATGGGGTCGAACAGCGCCGGACGCGGCAGATGAAACTGGTAGCCGATGCAGGGCATCTCATGCCTGAGCGGAAAGGGCGTTATCGTCAGCCCAATGGCGGCAAACGGCGAATAATCGTCGATGATTTCATGCAGCACGATGGGGCAGCTCAGCGACGGCGCAATCACCCGCAGCCCGGCGACTACGCGCTCCAGCCCAATCGGGCCGTAGATGTGCAGCGGCGCTGTCCGCCCGGCTTTGGTGATGGCAAGCAGCATCCCCGGCAGCCCGGAGCAGTGGTCGGCGTGGTAGTGCGTCAGCAAAATGGCATCAATACATTGTATGCCCCACGACAGGCGCTGTATGCCAATTTGCGTGCCCTCTCCGCAGTCCACCAGCAGCGCGCGGCCGCCCACGCGCACATACAGGCTCGCCAGCGCGCGATCCGGCAGGGGCATCGTGCCGCCCGTGCCCAGCGTGCAAAGGTCAATCATCCGTGTTAGCCTCCCCATTCGTTTTCCACCTGTTGATTTCGCCGCGGGATGGGCAAAATCCTGCTGAATCAGCGCACGAAAAAATCCCCCGGAACATCTTCCGAGGGAAATTCGTCATGCGACTTTCTTGAGTTCCTTCGCCAGCCGCTCCCCGACCAGCAGCCCCAGCGCGATGCAGATGATGCACTCAACGAGCATGTAGCTGCCGTTGTAGGTCAGCGAGTACCAGACGGGATTCACGCCCTCCGGTGCGTACTGCCCATAGAAGATGAAGCCGGAGAGGAACGACGCCATGAACCGCCCAAAGCAGCCCAGCACGAAGCCCGCCGTCATCTTCGCCTCGCTGCCGCGGAAGCAGCCCGCCAGACCCAGCAGTCCGAATGCAATCGGGTAATCCAGCAGGTTCGGGATGGCACCCAGCGCCGCCCACGCCATGCCATCCAGCAGGAACTGCATCACGCCGTACAGTGCGCCCAGCACCATGCCGGGGCCAACGCCGTAGCAGTACGCGAACAGCAGCAGCGGCAGCATACTCGCGGGGGTCACCGACCCGCCCATCGGCATCGGCCAGAGCTTGATGAGGCTCAGCACGGACGACAGCGCCATGCACATTGCGCCGACTGCCATCGTCTTTGCCGTCCAGAAGGACTTCTTGCTGCCCTTTTTGCGGGTGACGAGGTACACCGCCACGCCAACGACCAGCATCACCGCCACCGTGACCCAGAACGTCACGCCCTCACCCAGGAACGACCATGCCGCGTTTTCCGCTTCGGCTTCCTCCGCCAGCGCGCGACCCAAGAACCAGTTTGCCATCTTGATTTTCCTCCTGTTTTTCGCCGATTTCGGCGTATTGGGTGACGCTCGTATTCCGGAAATGAAAAAATCCCGCGTTTGCACGCAGGAAACAGGAGGGGGAGATTCTTCTCCCAACCGCGCCGTCCGCACGGGAAAAAATCCCCGCAAAATGCGCGTGTCCCTCCGCTGTCCCTACGGTAGGATGACCTACACAGGTTCAAATGGTCGGCAAAATGCCCTCTCAGCCGTGCAGCCCTCGCCCACAGCTCCCATCGCGGATGATACGATTGTCCTCCCTATCATACCCATTCCTGTGAAATTTGTCAACATCTTTTTGCTTTTTTCCCCTTGATTCGCGCAAAAAAAGCAAGTACAATAAGGAAGGCGCAAGGGGCGCTGCCCCTTGACCCTGCCAAAGGGTCTTCGACCCTCTGGACTCCCTTTCGCGCGATTGAGTTGATTTC
>ENA-ORCM01000211-ORCM01000211.1-human-gut-metagenome-genome-assembly--contig:-NODE-211-length-55411-cov-14.115083_pt1 | contig 55411 bp, 43 predicted proteins | sample MGYA00242906_ERZ507928 | MGnify/ENA primary metagenome ERZ507928 (study PRJEB26167, sample SAMN06115497) | human gut metagenome | host: Homo sapiens | place: China:Shanxi | collected 2015-05-07...
ACATACAGCCAGTCGCGGACATTTTCACCGGTACCATAGACAGGAAGCGGCTTATCATTCAGTGCATTTGCGATCATCAGAGGGATCAGCTTCTCCGGAAAGTGATATGGTCCGTAGTTGTTAGAGCAGCGGCTGATGGTAACAGGCAGTCCGTAGGTTCTGTGATATGCCAGTACCAAAAGGTCTGCACCGGCTTTGGATGAGCTGTATGGGCTGCTTGTATGGATCGGAGTCTCCTCGGTGAAGAACAGGTCCGGTCTGTCCAGTGGAAGATCACCATATACCTCGTCGGTAGATACCTGATGGTAACGGGTGATACCGTATTTACGGCATGCATCCATGAGCACGGCAGTTCCCATGATATTTGTCTGAAGGAATACCTCCGGAGTCTCAATAGAACGGTCTACATGGCTCTCGGCAGCGAAGTTTACAACGATGTCCGGATGCTCCTCCTCGAATAATTTATAAACTGCCTCACGGTCTGTAATGTCTTCCTTTACGAAACGGAAGTTCGGATTGTCCATGACCGGTGCCAGTGTAGAAAGGTTTCCGGCATATGTCAGACAGTCAAGGCAGACAATGCGGTAGTCCGGGTACTTGTCCAGCATGTGAAATACAAAATTGCTTCCAATAAATCCGGCACCGCCGGTTACAATAATTGTCATAATTTTAATCTCCTTTCGTTGCTCCTTAGTGAAGCACATCCATATATTTTCCATCCAGAACGTCCATCAGGTACTGGCCGTACTGGTTCTTCTTCAAAGGCTCATATGCCTTCAGAACATCTTCCCTTGTAATCCAGTCATTCAGGTATGCGATCTCCTCCAGACATGCAATTTTGCGGTGTTGGTGTGATTCGATCGTCTTCACGAAATTGGTTGCCTCGACGAGACTCTCGTGTGTACCGGTATCAAGCCAGGTAAATCCCTGTCCCAGAAGCTCTACATTCAGGTCTCCGTTCTCCAGATAGACACGGTTCAGGTCGGTAATCTCCAGCTCGCCTCTGGCACTTGGCTTGAGATCCTTCGCATACTGTACCACGCGGTTATCATAGAAATAAAGACCTGTGACACAGTAATTGCTCTTTGGCTTCTCCGGTTTCTCCTCGATGGAAACGGCTTTGCCATCCTGATCAAACTCCACGATACCGAAACGTTCCGGATCATCTACATAGTAGCCAAATACAGTTGCTCCCCTGCCTGATTCTGCGTTTTCTACAGCGGCTTTCAGACGTTTTTTCAGTCCGTGGCCGGAGAAGATATTGTCTCCGAGAACCATAGCAACCGTATCGTTGCCGATGAATTCCTCTCCGATAATGAAAGCCTGTGCCAGTCCGTCCGGGCTTGGCTGTACCTCATAGGTCAGCTCGATGCCAAACTGATGTCCATCTCCTAAAAGCTCCTTAAAACGAGGTGTGTCCTGTGGAGTAGAGATGATCAGAATTTCACGGATTCCTGCATTCATCAGTACGGCAAGAGGATAATAGATCATTGGCTTGTCGTAAATCGGCAGAAGCTGTTTGGACGTAACCATGGTTAACGGATAAAGTCTTGTGCCGGAACCGCCGGCTAAGATAATACCTTTCATAGGAAATCTCCTTTCGTTGTTTTTCAGTTTTGTGATTTGTTACATTTGTGTAAGTCCCAATAGAAGTAAGCGTTATTTTTTGTTTCTGGGTATAGTATAGAAGGTGACGTAACGTCACCTTCAAGCCCTTTTTATAAAATTGTCACATTGCTGTAAATTTCACCGCGAAAAGAATCGATTCTTGTGAAAAGTGAATACGTTACCGCCTTTTTCGGAGGGGGAGGATTAGTTTTCCACGACTTCGACCGAAATGGTTCCATTGAAATCAGAGCTGTTTGCCAGTGCAAAATACAGGTTCTGGGTTGATGTCATATCATCCAGCGGAATATTAATGGAAATGGTACTTCCGGAGGAAATGTTTTTTTCGGATATGACACCGGTGCCGTTGTCATAAAGATGATGCCAGTACTGGTTGCTGGTATCGACCTGGTTTGCCAGACGGAACAGGGCAGATCCGGAGCTCTCTTTGCAGGTCAGCTTTAAAACCGGATTTTTGAAGACGGACCAGTCAATGCCGGAGATGGTAAAGCAGCCCCCGTTTTTGGTGATAATAAATGTGGAGTTCGAGTCACTCGCAGATGCACTGGAAGCATTCCAGTTACTGTTTGCAACGGTACCGGTCCAATGGTAACCAGCATCGGAAACGGAAGGCTTTACCAGCTCGGAATGATGTGCCTTTTCATTCATTTCTATATATAATGCTTTTTCTGCCTCGTTTGTCATGGTGAGGCTTCTGCGGTCAAAAACCTGACTGCAGTCCCAGAGGATCGGGCACATATTGTTTTCTAACGCAAATTCGCAGACACTACGGAAGAACAGATCGCGTCCCTCTTTGCGGACAAAATTATTTTCGCTGATCTTTGTATCTGTTACACCATATTCTCCGATAATGACGGGGTAGCCCTTGTTTACGAAGGATATACGCATTTGTGACAGTTCGCTCTGAAGTGCTTTGATGTCCTCATCGGTTCCCCAGCTTGCATCATATCCCCAGGAGTTTTTCGGATTATCTACAATACAGTAGGTAGCAGGGGAATAATAATGAATGGAAACCATCAGATGGGAATCGATCGTATCTGTTGGCATTTTATATCTCAGATCGCAGGTTTTTGAGATATCGGTATCGTATCCGGCGATCAGAAGGAAACGCCTGGCATTGTTGCCACCGGTAGAACGAACGATATCCACGAAGGTCTGGTTGATCTCGTTTGTCAGCTTATAAAGGGAATCCAGGTCATCCTTTGCGTAATAACCGGAGCCTTTGTAATCATCGGTGCTGTTTAAACGGGTCCCCAATTCTTCGTTGGCGGACTCAAAGATCAGACGGTCGGAGTATTCCTGAAAACGATTGGCAATCTGAGTCCACATCGTTTTATATTTTGTCATGGCATCCTTGCGTTCCTGCTCCGTTTTGGAACCAAAGCGTGCCCACCAGCCGCTGTCAAAATGGATATTGATAATGACATACATATCTGCATTTAACGCATAGTTTAACACGGTCTCTACACGGTTAAAATACTTTTCGTTGATGGTGTAGGTTCCGTCGTCTGCCATCATATTGCTCCATGCAACCGGAATACGAATGGAGTCAAAGCCGGCGGCCTTCATCCCATCGATCATTTCCTGCGTGGTGACAGGCTGTCCCCATGCGGTTTCGTAATTGGAAGTGTTGGAGGTGTCGATCCATGTACCACAGGATTCTAAAGTATTGCCGAGGTTTGTGCCGGCACCCATTTCCTTTACAATATCATAGGCATCTATTCCGGTACGCATCACGCCATTATCGGAGGTCAAAATGCCATTGGCAGACAGATGTGGTCCCTGGGAAGAAGGAGACGGCGTATCTGGTGTATCCGGCGTGTCGGTAGATGCCGGAGTGTTGTCAGGCTTTGCAGTATCAGCCGGAGCCTTGGAAGTCTCCGGAGTGTTGTCAGGCTTTGCGGTATCAGCCGGGGTCTTGGAAGCTGCCGGAGTGTTGACAGGCTTTGCGGTATCGGCCGGGGCCTTGGAAGCCGCCGGAGTGTTGACAGGCTTTGCCGTGTCAGCCGGAGCCTTGGAAGCCGCCGGAGTGTTGACAGGCTTTGCCGTGTCAGCCGGAGCCTTGGAAGCCGCCGGAGTGTTGTCAGGCTTTGCAGTATCAGCCGGAGCCTTGGAAGTATCCGGAGTATTGTCAGGCTTTGCAGTATCAGCCGGTGCGTCGGTATTATCCGGGGTGATAGAATCATCCGCAGGTCCGGATGGTTTTTGCGTGACGTCCGGGGCATCCGTATGGACCGGAGTGCCGGAGGCGTTCGGTTTCATGGACGGAGAGCCCGGTTTTACAGAGGCGGTCGTACTTGCTGCAGGAGTGCCGGCAGCAGCGGAGGCTCCCGGTGTTGCCGTGGAGACAGTGCTTTCTGCCTCTTTCACTGTGATTTTACAGTTGAGCTTATATGTTTTTTTGTTTTTTAAGGTCACTTTACAGACCAGCTTCGTGTTTCCTTCGTTCAAAGCAGTTACGACCCCTTTTTTATTGACCCGTGCTATATTTTTCTTTTTGACGGTAAATTTGATCTTTTTGATCTGGGATGCTTTTTTGTTTTTGATGGCCAGTTTCTTTTTCTGGCCGACCCTCATGGTAAGTTTTTTCTTGTTCAGCTTTGGTTTTGTAAGTGCGTCTGCATGGAACGGAGCTGCGGTCAGAACCAGAGCTGCCGTCAGCAGACAGGAAATTGATTTGTAATTTTTTCTCATAAAGATCCTCTCTGTAAATGTGTGGTTGGTTGACAGTTACGTTTGTTTCTTACACCCGGCAGAGAAAAATGCCTGCATCCTTGGTAATGGTAAACCCTTTTTGTGTTTCTTTCTGGACAAAATTGCGGAAATCTTTGTACCGGTTCAGCAGATACTGGTTTTGATTTCCATGACACGACAGGATATAATCAATCAACGGTTCCGGTTCTTTCAGATAAATACTGTCCTCATAACGGGACAGATCTACCTGGGTAAAGTGGCGGTGAAGAAGCCCGGCACCATTGTCCAGCCCAAAACGCTCGTAAAGATTATCTGCGGCAAGCTGAATGTGGGGATCAAAGTCCTGCACCAGCTGACTGATCTCCTTCATATGAAGGGAGCCATATGTGCTGCAGATAAACAATCCGTCTTTTTTCAGAACACGCCGGATCTCCCGGCATACCTGGTCGATATCATCACAGTAAAATAAAACGTGGTTTGCGAATACCAGATCAAAGGAATGATCCTCACATGGAATATCCGCACAATCAATGGTCCGATAGGAAAATCGGATATCCCCTGCACCGATGGTTCTTCGCACATCCCGGAGCATGCCTTCGGATGTGTCGGAAAGCAGGATGGATATCTGCTCCGGCAGTTTGTCCAGATTTTCTGTCCAGAGAGCACCATTTCCACATCCCAGTTCCAGGATGTGCATATCGGACCGGATTTCGGCCTGTTGATAGATCCAGGGAAACCAGCCCTGTTTATTGACGGAATATTTCTGGTGCAGATTGATCCGTGCCGTGATATTGGTAGAATCCTGATACTGGCGTTTCAGACTTGTTTCCATACCGGTCAGATGTATCAGACGGAGCATCTGGCTCCAATCCGGCTCGTGGTCTTTTGTGATGGCATCTGCGGTATCACGGATGGCAGTTTCTACCAGCTGCATCTGTTCGATTCGGTCCTGGATCAGCTTGTGCTGCTGCTCCAGAGAGTTTTTCATCATATGATAATCCGCTGTGTCCACAGTGATCTCCCGGATATCGTCCAGAGAAAATCCCAGAAATTTCAATAGAAGGATCTGCTGCAGTCTGGCCAGATCACGGTCACTGTAAAAGCGGGTCCCGTTTTCATTTACATAAGAAGGTTTTAAAATATTCTGCTTATCGTAATATCGGATGGTGCGCACCGATACTTCCGCCATTTTGGCGAATTGTCCGGAGGAATAATATCCCTCTTTTTTCATAAGAAATCCCTCCTTTTGCAATGATATATCCCTATTGTATCAGATAAAAAATTAGAATACTATAAAAAAACGTGAAAAAAATTGAAAAAAATCTATTGACAAATTAGAAATGAGATGATATTATGCTATATGTTCGCGGCACGAAAGTGAGGCGGACAACATATGCGGAAGTGCTGGAATTGGCAGACAGGCTAGACTAAGGATCTAGTGTTGGCAACGACGTGAGGGTTCAAGTCCCTTCTTCCGCATTGCGGATGAAAGAAGTCTTAGAGATAAGGCTTCTTTTTTTGTCCTTTCACCATACAAAAACATAGATTTTTTTATTAATGGATGATATAATTAATTTGGAAGATTTTAATAAAAAAATGAAAATGGCGTGAAAACCTTGATTTATCGGTTGCACAAAGACATTTCTTTTAATATAATATAAGAGATAATGGAGTTGTTTCATAAACTCCATTATTTGTATAATTTTTATGAAAATAGAAAATGCAATCTGCCACCCGTGGCAGGTGTTAGAAAGGTACGGTATTATAATGAGCGATTTGAAAGCAAAGTCCCTTCATATGGGACCGGCACAGTGTGCTGTTGATCTGGGAGACGGTAGTGAGAGAGGAGAGTATGTCAATCAGGACTATATCCTGCAGAAGCTGGGCAGACCTCACAGAGCGATCAATCTGATGTACTGCTATTATCCAAATGATGAGGGTTGGCCGGGACGTGCCAGTGTAGTTCACGCAGATCCGTCGGTTCAGTTTGCATGGGATTTCCCATATGATGACTATTTTACATATAAGGGTGGTCTGAACGGGACCCGTGATGACGAGCCGTTTACATGTATGCGCGATGTACGCCGCCACGGTCAGGATGTTCTTTTGACTATGACTATTGATCCAAAGGTTTCCGATGAGCATTTGAGAGCGATCGGTCAGGATCTTCGTACCTTTGGCCGTGTACAGCTTCGTATTAACCATGAGGCAACCGGTAACTGGTTCTCATTTAATAAGCGTGCCAGCTATGAGGAGGTTGCAGCATTCTTTGCTCACGCCAGTGAGATTATCCGTGAGGAGGCTCCAAATGTAAAGACGATTATCTGTCTGGATGGCTGCAAGAGTGTGGATGATGAGAAGATGGAGATGGAGGATATCTTTGCGGAGGCTTCCAGAGCAGCAGATATTGTATCTGTTGACCGTTATATGTCTCTTCACTGGGGATGGCCGTATGATGTGGCCGAGGAAGGGGGAGACACCTTCTCCCGCAGCAAGGTTGAGGATATCTATACATTAGCAAAGAAGAGTTATGAGCGTTATACCTTTGTCAATGGCGGAACCAAAAAGCCGATGGTGCTTTCCGAGTTTAATTCCGATGGTGATGTCACAGGACCATATGATCAGGCTGATATGTTGAAGTCCTTCTGCGAAATGCTTAAGGCTGATAAGGAGAAATGGCTTTCCGGATTCACTCTGTATCAGTTCCGTGACAGAGGACGTCTTGGTCTGGAGATTGAAGATCCAAACAACGCAGAGGTTGGTATTGAACAGCCGTTGATGGATACTTATCGTGAGATTATCCATGATGACTTTTTCCAGCCGTCTATGGAGACAGGAGAGGAGCTTGCACTTCCGGCAACCCTTCGCTGGGGTGGCTCAGAGGATGCAGACGGAGTTGCTGTTCCATTGCATTTTGACAGTGATCCGGTATTCTGCGAGGCATATTTTGATGAGGATACAGCAGATATGAACCTGATGCTGGAGCTGAATGGACAGTGGTTCTATAAGGCGCCCGGTGTCAAATGTGTGGATATGATGAGCGCATTCTTCAAGAATCGCCTCGGTGGTGCAGCAGATATGGAGTTAAAGATTTTTGCACCGCCTGCCAGCGGAGAGAATGATCCTTCCCAGGGAGAGGACTGGCAGACAAATTACTATACGGAGTTAAAGGCACTGCCGACGATCCGTATCCGTTATGCACCAATTGCAAAATAGTAAATAGCTGCATATAAATATTATGAAAAGGAGAGTGGTTTGGATGGATTATAATGTTTACAATTACTTTGTTGGGAACTATGCACAAAAACCTGCAACCAAATACGATGCGCATAAGTCATCGGAACTGCGCTCCGTCATGAAAAATATTGTGAAGATGACGCAGTCTTCGCCAGTATATCTGGTCCGGTTGTCTCAGGCAAAGCAGGAATATGCCGTAAATATTAAAGAAGCAGCCATATCTTTGAGCAATACGCTTTCTATGCTGTCAGAGGATTCGCAGGACAGTGTGTTTGCACAGAAAAAGGCCGTATCCTCTGATGAGGCCCAGATTGGAACCCGGATTGTCAGTGATGATTACAGCCGGCTTCCGGAGGATCCATTGATCCGGGTAAATCGTCTGGCGACTACACAGGTAAATGTTGGAAATGAGTATTATATGACGGGAAAAGGACTTTCTGCCGGAACATATCGTTTTCAGGTATCTGTCTGTGATGACAGCTATGATTTCCAGTATAATATACGCAAGGATGCTACGCACAGAGAGGTCATCGAGGGGCTGTGTGACTTTATCAATAAAGCACGGATCGGTCTGACAGCCACCCCGGTCTCCAGGAGTGCTGACAAGATCATGATGCGTATCGAGTCCAATATGACAGGATCGCCGGATGGAGGTAATCTTTTCTCCTTTATGGATCGTATTGGAGAAAACGGAGATGGCAGAGGCATTGTTTCTTATTATAATATGAACAATGTGGTATCCAGTCCATCCAGTGCATCCTTTGAGTGGAATGGGGAGACAAAAGAAACTTTAAGCAACACCTTTGTACTGGGAAAATCTCTGGAGGTATCTATGTATGCGCCGGGAGACCAGGCGGCACAGATATCCTATGTTCCGGACAGTGACAAGATCATTGAGGGAGTTTACGGCATTGTGAAGTCTTACAACAAACTGGTGGATAACACCAGTACATATCATAGTGAGACCGGGCAGAATTCAAAGCTGGTCAGGGAATATCAAAATTTATTAAAGCCTTATATGTCAGAGATGGAATCCTGTGGGATCGCTTTTGATGATACAGGCAGGATGAAGCTGGATGAATCACTGGCAGCGCAGGCGGCTCTGGACGGCGATATGGAGAAGCTTGTGGGAAAGGATTCATCTTTAAACAGACGTCTTCTCAAGAAAAATGAACAGGTTAAACTGAATCCAATGGATTACATTGAAAAGAAGATTGTATCATATCCGGATTATGGCAGACCGCCAAAGGGATATGCTTACATCACATCATTATATAGTGGTATGCTTTTTAACTACTATTGTTAAATTGTTATGGGTTAATTATTTGGCAATTCCATCCAGATCCCTGTCGGAAGCATTGGCAGTTACTTTCACGATCACCTTGTGAGGGAGACAGACAAGACTTTCCCCGTTGTGTTGAATGGAGACCTGATGAACACATAACTTATCCGGGCAGTCAGCCTCTGTGATGGAGGCCTGCCCGTTTTTTATGCACAGCGTGTTGGTACCGCCGCGTCCGGGGATATCAATTGTGGTATCGGTGGAAAGAGGAAGTGTGCGCCAGAGCTCTCCGTCAATGGTGATCGTTACCGTGTTTCCCGTCGTACGGTGAAAAAGCTGGTATCCCAGAGGAATCAAAAGTCCGATCACCAGCAGGAGGATCAGAAGCAGAAGGTCATTTTTTATGGACAGGCGTTTTTTCATAATGGATCACCTCATTTATATTTCGTTCTCTGTAATAAGATACTTCCATCATAATGGATTCTTTCTATATAGGCAACCGCAGATTTTCGTTGCAAAAATAATAGCATTCTCCTCTTGACGAAAGACATGTACTTTGATATAATAAGCGGGCGATGTAACAGGTCTTTTTTTTTATGTCTTTTTTTAACAAAATAATATGGAGGTGAATAGTGTCGTGAGAGTAAAGATTACTTTAGCATGTACAGAATGCAAGCAGCGTAACTACGATACCACGAAGGAGAAGAGAAACCATCCTGACAGAATGGAAACCAAGAAGTATTGCAGATTCTGTAGAAGACACACATTACACAAGGAGACAAAATAGTCTCGTAGCATGAAAGGAATGTGAGATATGGGAGATTCTGAGATCAAAGAGGAAATCAAAGAGCAGAACGAACCACAGAAGAAAGCAGAAAATGCTGCAAAGAAAAAAGGTGTTTTTCAGAATATGAAAGCCGAATTCAAACGTATCGTTTGGCCGGACAAAAACACAGTAGTGAAGGAGTCCACAGCAGTTATTGTCGTTACAATTATTCTGGCAGTTCTTATCGCATTATTAGACTTTGTGATTAAGACCGGCCTGGATAAAATTCTTCAGATAGGATAAGGGTGATTGACGTATGGCAGATCGTATGGCAGATAAAGAGCCGCATTGGTATGTGGCACATACCTACTCCGGATACGAGAAAAAGGTAAAAATGGATATCGAAAAAACCATAGAGAATCGTAACCTACAGGATCAGATTCTTGAGGTTTCCATCCCGATGTTGAATGTGACTGAGGGGGAGGAGGATGACTCAAAGGTTGTCCAGAAAAAGATGTTTCCGGCTTACGTGCTGATCAATATGTATTTAAATGATGATACATGGTACGTTGTTCGGAATACCCGCGGTGTGACAGGATTTGTCGGACCGGGATCCAAACCGGTTCCACTGACAGAAGCTGAAATGGCAAGCATGGGACTGAAGGCTGATGCTCCGGCATGTGAGTTCAGCATTGGTGATTCCGTAGTTGTGAAATCCGGTGTCTGGGAAGATACGACAGGAATTGTTCGCCAGATCAATCACGAGGACCGTATGGTCACGATCAACATCGATATGTTTGGACGTGAAACACCGGTTGAAATTAGTTTCAACGATGTGGAGATCGTCTGAAAAGTCATCTGTTTCACAGATGCCGCACAAAAGAGTGTGATTTTCGGCGCAGATGCGTCATGGAAAATATATAGGAGGTAAAGAAAATGGCTAAGAAAGTCGAAGGATATATTAAATTGCAGATTCCTGCCGGAAAGGCAACTCCAGCACCGCCTGTTGGACCAGCCCTTGGACAGCATGGAGTTAATATCGTACAGTTTACAAAGGAGTTCAATGCGAAGACAGCAAATCAGGGAGATCTGATCATCCCTGTTGTTATCACTGTATATCAGGATAAGAGCTTCAGCTTTATTACAAAGACTCCTCCGGCAGCTGTACTGATCAAGAAGGCTTGCAAGATTCAGTCCGGTTCTGGTGTACCTAACAAGACAAAGGTTGCAACCATTACCAAGGCTCAGGTACAGGAAATTGCAGAGACCAAGATGCCTGACTTGAATGCAGCTTCTTTAGAGGCAGCAATGAGCATGATCGCCGGTACTTGCCGTAGCATGGGCGTTGTTGTAGAGGACTAATAAATAACTCGATGTAAAAATACAGATTCATAAAAAGACTTGTTATGAGATTGGACGTCGTGGGAGGCTGGCAGATCGCTGCCATTAAGACACGCCGTTACTACCACTAGGAGGTTAATAATATGAAAAAGGGAAAAAAATATGTAGAAGCTGCTAAGCTTGTAGATAAGATGACACAGTATGAAGTTGAGGATGCTGTAAGTCTTATTAAGAAGACAGCAGTTGCAAAGTTTGATGAGACAATCGAAGCTCATATCCGTCTTGGCGTTGATGGACGTCATGCTGATCAGCAGGTTCGTGGTGCAGTTGTACTGCCACACGGAACAGGTAAGACTGTTCGTGTACTTGTATTTGCAAAGGGTGCAAAGCTTGATGAGGCACAGGCTGCAGGTGCTGATTTCGTTGGTGGAGAGGAACTGATTCCTAAGATCCAGAACGAAGGATGGTTCGATTTTGATGTTGTAGTAGCTACACCGGATATGATGGGTGTTGTAGGTCGTCTGGGTCGTGTTCTCGGACCTCGTGGTTTAATGCCAAACCCTAAGGCTGGTACTGTTACAATGGATGTTACAAAGGCTATCGAGGATATCAAGGCCGGTAAGGTTGAGTATCGTCTGGATAAGGCTAATATCATCCACGTTGCTGTAGGAAAGGCTTCCTTCTCCGAGGAGCAGCTTGCAGATAACGTAAATGCAATTATGGATGCAATCCGTAAGGCAAAGCCTGCATCTGCAAAGGGACAGTATTTCAGAAGTGTTACACTGGCAAGCACAATGGGTCCTGGTGTAAAACTGAATACAGCAAAATATGCATAATAAATATTTCAATTTTTTGTGACAGTTGTCACGGAATGAAATGTTTCCCAAATAGAAAGTGACTGTTGGTTAACGGGTAAGTGGTTTTCCGACAGCCACTTTTTTATTTCTGTCCCATTGTTTTTACTCAAGAAATCCTGCAATGCTACCGATACAATAAATAGTGATATGGACAAATGTGCTTGGAAAAGCCTGATGATATATGAGAGGTGATAATTATGGATACAGTATCCTATTCAATAAACCACAACGTAAATTATTATATGCGAAACGCATACCGGGGCAATACAAATGCCATCACGGAGGATTACCGTGGCTCCCAGCCGAAGGCAAAGATTATTTCTGCAGATGCCAGGGCGGTAAAGCGGATGGCAGAGAAGCTCAATTCTCTGGAGTATGACAGTGATCACGGTCTGGAGGTGCTGCAAAATGCCAAGGCTTTTGTAAAGACATACAATAATCTGATAGAATCCACGGAGGATAATCAGGATAGCCGGCTTACTTCATTAAAAAAGAAAATGACCAAAATGATCAAAAATAATAAGGATGATCTGGCATCCATTGGCATCGAGTTAAAGGGAAACGGCAGTCTGACCCTGGATGAGGACAAATTCGGCGAAGCACGTCCGGCAAAGATTGAGGAGATTCTTTCCTCTAAGGGCAATATATCTGTTTCTCTGCGTTCCATTGCCAATAAGATTTTCCGGCAGTCAGGAAAGATGGCTGTCTATACTTCTTCTGCAGAAAAAACAGCACAGGATGCAGAGCAGAGTGGAAAAACCGTTGACTTATCTCTGTGACATCGTTAAAATCTAATTATAAAAACGAAGGGGAAAATGATGCTTATAAGAAAAGCATTATGAAACGATAGAATGTCGCAGAGCCTTGGAAAGGAATATATAAAGTTTGTCTCGCAGAATATATTGGGGATGCTGGGGATATCCATATATATTCTGGCGGATACCTTTTATATATCGGAAGCAGCAGGTGCCGATGGAATTACGGTGTTAAATCTCTGTCTGCCATTATATAATCTGATCTATGCCATTGGTTCTATGGTAGGTGTTGGCTCTGCTACACGTTTTACAATTTTAAAGGCACAGGGGGATTCGGTATGTCACCGCTTTTTCTCCAATGCTATTTTTTCTGTTTTATTTCTGAGTATTCCATTTATGCTGGCCGGGGCATTTTTTCCGGACCGGATTCTGAAAATAATGGGTGGTGATTCTGCAATCGCAGCCCTTGGGATTCCCTATGCAAGGATTTTTCTGATATTTGCACCATGTTTTATGATCAATTTTATAATGAATGCCTTTGTAAGAAATGATGGGGCACCATCTCTGGCTATGACGGCGACACTGGCCGGAAGTATTTTTAATATTATTTTTGACTATATCTTTATGTTTCCGTTGGGGATGGGGATGGCAGGTGCTGCATTGGCGACAGCAGTGTCTCCTGTTGTCAGTTCCTGTGTCTGTGGCACGCATTTTTTACGAAAAGATAACCAGATCCGCTTTTTGTGGCAGCGGCCTTCGCCGAAGCGTCTGTTGCAGGCTTGTCAGCTCGGTACCTCTGCCTTTATCGGAGAATTTTCATCAGGAGTTACCACCACGATGTTTAATTTTTTAATCCTGGGCATTGCCGGAAATGTGGGAGTGGCAGCCTATGGAGTGATTGCCAATCTGGCATTGGTGGCAATGTCCATGTTCAACGGTGTGGCACAGGGCTCCCAGCCGTTGATCAGCAGATACTATGGGCAGGGGGAGGAATCATCGGCACGAAAGATCCTGCGTTATGGAATCTGGACAGCTCTTGGCATTGCGGCGGTCATCATAGTGATCACCAGAGTACAGACCAATACGTTAATTGCTATGTTTAACAGTGAGGGCTCGGAGAGTTTACGGAGCCTTGCATTTGATGGAGTCAGACTTTATTTTCCGGGATTTCTTTTTGCGGGAATAAATATAGTTGCTACCGGTTATCTGAGTGCCTCTGATTGCGGATTACAAGCACTGGCGGCATCAGTTTCAAGAGGAGTGGTTGCTATCATTCTTTGTGCCTTTACCATGAGCAGAATCTGGGGGATGAAAGGTATCTGGAGTTCTTTCATGACAGCAGAGCTGCTGACAGGCATTATGGTAGTGATCATGCTTGTACAGTTGGGCAAAAGGAGGAAATGATTTGAGATTACAGTTTGACGAGGAAGCTGCGTATATGGAGCAGTATTTGCGGGAGTACATCAAAGGACATCATATGCAGCAGAGTGCTGTGGCACTGGAGGCGGCCATTCGGTTTCATCACGGACAGAAACGTACCGAGGGCAGGCCCTATATTATTCATCCTATGATGCTTGCAATGCACGGGATCGCTCTGGGAGTGGCAAAGGATGACGATGATCTTCTGGCTGTGATGCTCCTTCATGATGTCTGTGAGGATTGTCCGGTATCCCCGGAGGAGCTTACTGTCAATGAGAAAGTGCGCCAGGGTGTGCGTTGTATCACCAAAACCCGCAGAGAAGGTGAGACGAAAGAAGAAATGATGCAGCGTTATATGGAGGATATACGGAAAAGTAAAGAAGCCTGCATTGCGAAGATCTTTGACCGCTGCCACAATGTATCTTCGATGGCAGGAGTTTTTTCAGAAAAACGCATGCAGGCATATATCGTCGAAACGAAAAAATATATTTATCCATTGATACAATACGTCAAGGACACATATCCGGAATATGATTCCGCGGTATTTGCTTTAGAATATCAGATTACAAGTATTATCAATGGACTTGAGATTATCTGATATAATCTCTGTAATTACTCATTTCCTTTGCAGCGCGGCTGCGGTACATGTAACTGGAACTAAACAGTACAAAACCGTCACAGCCCGCTGCTTTTTCTTTTTTGATCTGTGTAACAAGATTGTTGTTTTTGCGGCGCCATCCCAAATCGGAAGAACTGTATGTACCGGCGCGGTAGGTTGCCAGACCAATGTACATCGGCGTATTGTTTTTGTTTAATTTGATCCATTTGTTGAGACGTTTCGTATATAAAGGAGTAACATTACCTCCGAGACGGTACTGGTCGCTCCAGTAGATCTGCGGCACGATATAATCAATATATCCGTCCTTGCTGAGCCAGGTGGACAGATCACAGCCAAGGCTTTCGGCATATTCAATATTTCCGGCCGGACTGATACCAAAGAGTATATCAGGGTCCTGTGCCTTCACCGTCTGGTAAATGGTACGGACCATCCTGTTGATCACACGTTTCCTTTTGGCGGTAGATACGCTGTTATATTGTGCCCCTTTTCCGTGGGCAGGATAAAAATAATCATCAAAATGAATGCCGTCTACATCATAATTCCGGACAATCTCTGTGACAATGCGCTGAATCCGCTTGAGAGAAGCGTCTGCTCCCGGATTGTAGCTGACGCCCATTTTCCGGCGGTAAGGATTCAGCCAGGCGTGGAAAGTCATATCCTGTTTATGTGCAGTTTTTATGAGAATGTCTAATGGATCATAATCCGGAGCGGCTTCAAACATATATGAGCTCCATTTCAGGTACTTGCTTGGGTAGATCGCATCATTACACGGAACAACATGAAAATAAATCGTATTGATTCCGTCTTTTTTCAGTTTTTTGAAGTACTTTTCGGCATTTGCCTGAAAGGCGGAACGAGACTTATTATATAAACCGGCAGATTTATAATCTCCGAATGAGATCCACACGGCTTGTACATTTGTGATCAGGGCAGAGCCTGATGTAACAGAGGCCTTTTTGACAGACTGAGTCTGGGCGTTTGCGGTACTGCTTTCCCCGGAGGAATCGGAGAATATGGCAGAATCCCAGATCATACAGACCAGTAAAAGAACGGATAATCCCAGGATCATAATTGACTTTTTTCGAAATTCGCGCTGTGTCATCGGTAAAACTCCTTTTGTGCTGTGCTTATTTTACATATTGAATAAAAATCCTACTCCCTATATTAACACAGATATATGTTAATGTTGTGTTAAAAATTCAAAAAAATTTTGTTTTCGGATTTCTGATGAAAATAATTATCAATAATAAGGTTTGTATTTCAATAAAGGGATGATATAATAAGAAAGTGGTTAGTAAAGACTAACCTCATTGCGGACCTGCGAAGAAGAAAAATTATGTTCTTTACGGCAACCGCAAAAAGCATATGGAACAATCAAAGGAAAGAATGGAGAAAATTATGTTTCTTGAAATTAGTGATCTAAAGAAAAGCTTTGGTGAGGGAGACAGCAAAGTGCAGGTTCTGAAGGGGATCGATCTCAGCGTAGATAAGGGAGAGATCTGTGTACTGCTGGGTCCATCCGGTTCCGGTAAATCTACATTGCTCAATATTATTGGCGGCATTGATTCACCGGATTCCGGTTATGTGTCCATCGACGGGGAGAAGATGGTGGATATGACGGAAAAACGTCTGACCAGGTACCGCAGAGAACATTTGGGCTATGTATTCCAGATGTACAATCTGATCCCGAATCTCAACATTAAGGAGAATATCGAGGTGGGTGCATATTTATCCGATAATCCACTGAATATTGATGATCTGTTACATACTCTGGGATTATATGAGCATCGTCATAAGCTTCCGAATCAGCTTTCCGGTGGCCAGCAGCAGAGAACATCGATCGGCCGTGCTCTTGTGAAGAATCCGGATATTCTTCTTTGCGACGAGCCTACCGGTGCTTTGGATTATTCTACATCCAAGGAAATTCTGAAGCTGATCGGAGATGTCAATCAGAAATATGGAAATACCGTGATCATGGTAACTCATAATGATGCGATCAAGGAAATGGCGGACACCGTTGTAAAGCTTCGTGATGGAAAGATCCGAAAGGCGTACCGCAACGAAAATAAGATATCAGCAGAGGAGTTAGATTGGTAATGAAAAATCCATTAAATAAACGACTGTTGCGGGAATTACGGACAGAGTTTGGAAAGTATGCCGTGATCTTTCTGTTTATGGTAATGACCATCGGACTGGAATCCGGAGATCTCGTTGCCAGTGACAGTATGATCGCTACCTGCAACCAGCGTTATGAAAAATATCATGTAGAAAACGGCCATTTTCATCTGAAACAAAAGATGAAGGATGAAGCGGTTAATAAAATTGAAAAAGAAGATGTAACGGTTTATCCGGACTTTTATGTGGAGCGGAGTTATAAAGGAAAGGATAAGAAGGAAAAGACTCTCCGGATCTATGAAAGCAGGGATGAGATCAATCAGCTCTGTATTATGGATGGAAGTCTTCCTGAAAAGGACAATGAAATTGTCATCGACAGAATGTTTGCCGATAACAACAAGACAAAAACAGGCGATATTCTTTCCATTGATGGGAAGGATTATACCGTATCCGGTCTGGTTTCTTTTTCCGATTATACTACGATGTTTCAGAATAATTCCGATATGATGTTTGATTCTGTGAATTTCGGAGTGGCAATGGGAACAAAAAGTGAATTTGAGTCACTCTCCGACCGTAATCTCACATATAATTACGCCTGGACCTACAATGCCGGTGATCCGGCCGATGATATGGAAGAGAAAAAGTGGTCCGATGATCTGCTGGAAACGGTAGTGGATGCTGCCGGAGAAGGCGGCGGGGCAACGGCTCTCGGCTCTATGCTGGGAGTGTTGAACATGGACAACGGAATTGATGATTACGTTCCTCGTTATACCAATCAGGCAATGAATTTTGCGGGGGATGATCTGGGAAGTGACCGCGGTTCCATGCTGGCGTTTCTCTATATCCTGATCGCAGTGCTTGCATTTATCTTTGGTGTGACTATCAGCCATACCATTACCAAGGAGGCAACAGTGATCGGAACCCTAAGGGCTTCCGGTTATACCAGGGGAGAGCTGTTACGTCATTATATTTCCATGCCGATCATTGTGACGCTTTTGGCGGCTCTGGTGGGAAATATACTGGGATATACTTATATGAAAGGTGTGATTGCGGATCTCTATTACTCCAGTTATAGTCTTCCGAAATATGAGACCCTCTGGAACCAGCAGGCATTTGTGTTGACTACGCTTGTTCCGATTCTGTTAATGCTCCTGGTAACGGGGGTTACATTGATCCGCAAGCTGAAGCTGTCTCCATTACAGTTTATCCGCAGGGATCTGACAAAGAGCAAGAGAAAGAAAGCAGTAAAGCTGCCACATTTCAAATTCTTTAACCGTTTCCGTCTGCGTATCATCATGCAGAATATATCCAGCTATCTGACGCTGATCTTTGGAGTTTTTGTGGCATCCACAATCTTGTTGTTTGGTATGATGTTTGTACCGCTTTTAAATAACGTATCCAATATTTCCAGAGAGCATATGGCAGCAAAGTACCAGTATATGCTCAAGGGTGATGCCCGGACCTCCAACAGGGATGCGGAGAAGTTCGCTGTATGTACTATGAATACATATGTGGATGGCTACAATCAGGAAGCGGCGACAGTATATGGCATCTTTGACAACAGCCGTTATATTAAGGATAAGCTGCCGGAGAAGGGGACGGTGATCTCCAGTGGAATGGCAGAAAAATATAAGCTGAAGGAGGGGGATGACTTCCTGTTAAAGGAGCAGTATGAGGATAAGCTGATCAAGCTGCAGGTCAGAGGTATTCTGGACAGCCCGACAACCATAGGTGTTTACATGAGTCACAGCTATTACGAGGATGTTTTTGATGTGGATAAAGATTATTACAGCGCTTATTTCTCCAACTCCAAGATTACGGATATCAGTGATAACAAAATAATCAACTGTATTACAGAAAAAGACATGACGAAGATGGCAGAACAGCTTAAGGTATCCATGGGGGATATGTTTACGATCGTGGAGGCTTTTGCAGTGGTTATGTTCATATTGGTAGTGTATCTGTTGACCAAGATCATTCTGGAACGAAACTCTACCTCCATATCTATGGTAAAGATTCTGGGATATGAGGATCGGGAGATCGGACAGCTTTATCTGGTTGCTACGTCCTGGGTTGTTCTTTTGGCAGTCCTTATCAGCTTTGTGCTGGTAACGGAGCTGATAAGGCAGATCTTCGTGGCGTTTATGAAGGGATACAGTGGATGGATTCCATTTGGCATTTCTAAGGAAACATATGTACAGTGCTTTATTCTGGCGATCGTTTCCTATCTGGTGGTAGCGGCTATGCAGATGCACCGGATTAAGAAGGTGCCGATGGATGAGGCGTTAAAGAATGTAGAATAGACAGTAGAATACAGGTTGATCAGATATCAGGGGACAAATCACCAAAAGCGGTTTGCCCCCTGATGTGCTATGTGATAAGATGAAGAAAAGTAATTGCAAATGTCTGAGGCTGAGACAGTCGGGCGGACTTTATAAAAAGAAAGGGTGATGAATATGGATATGCAGGTGGAAACGGCAGAGCTTGCCAAAAAAGTAATGGCAATACAAAATAATATATCAAAAGTGATCGTTGGAAAGGAAACGGTGTTTCAGAAGCTGATGGCAGCTTTTCTGGCGGGAGGTAATGTACTTCTGGAGGATATGCCCGGAACGGGAAAGACCAAGCTTGCGAAAGCACTTGCAGCTTCGCTGGATGCAGCGTTTGGCAGAATTCAGTTTACACCGGACCTGCTGCCTTCGGATGTGACCGGTTTAAATATTTTCCGGCAGGACAAGGGGGCGTTTGAATTTACACCGGGACCTGTTTTTTGCAATATTCTTCTGGCCGATGAGATCAACCGTGCAACTCCCAGAACCCAGTCCAGTCTGCTGGAGTGTATGGAGGAGAGGCAGGTGACGGTGGATGGCGTGACGCGGTCCATGGAACGGCCGTTTTTCCTGATCGCCACCCAGAATCCGGTGGAGACGACGGGGACATATCCTTTGCCGGAGGCGCAGATCGATCGTTTTGCTATGCAGCTTTCTATGGGGTATCCGACGATGCAGGAGGAGCTGATGATCATTGACCGGTATCAGACGGAGGATCCGTTAGAGGAGTTAAAACCGGTCTGTTCCTGTGAGGAGATTCTGCAGATGCAGCAGTTATGCCGTCAGGTCTATGTCAGTGACGGGGTACGGAAGTATCTGGTACAGATCGTTCAGGCGACCAGAGAACATTCTGCCCTGATGATGGGAGTAAATCCCCGAGGAACCCTTTCGTATCTTCATTGTGTACAGGCGTATGCGGCGATAAAGGGCAGAGAATATGTGACGCCGGATGATGTAAAAGAGCTGTGTGTTCCTGTATTGGGACACCGCATTGTATCGTATCGCACGGGACAGGGAGGTACGGCACAGGAAATTTTGCATGGGATTTTGGATATTGTTCCGGCACCCACAGAAGAATGGACGAGGTGAGAATGTGATTTTAATCATTGCAGTGATCATGGCTGTGCTGGTGTTATATGGAGAAAACAGGTATTTTCAGGAGCATTGGAAGAAGGGGCTGTCGGTAAGTCTGCATTTCTGCCAGAAGGGGGTCAATGCCGGTGAGCGTTGTCTTTTGGAGGAAACCATCTGCAACGAAAAGAGAATGCCGCTTCCTTCTCTTCAGGTGAAATTTAAAACCTCTGCCGCCTTTTTGTTTGAGCAGGATGGAAATGCCTCGGTAACAGACTATTATTACCGTACAGATCTTTTTGCGGCGGGAGGCCGGAGACGGATTACCCGGACGTTGGAGTTTATTCCTTCCCGGCGTGGTTTTTATGAACTGGATTCCTTTGATGTACTGGCAAAGGATTTCTTATATACCACTACATGCTCTGAGCGGAGAGAAAATAAGACCTGTCTTTATGTATATCCCTATAAGCGGGATGTCAGCCGGTTTGATATATTGTACCGCAGGATGCAGGGGGAGCAGCTGGCGCGCAGAACGCTGGAGGAGGATCCCTTTGCGTTTCGCGGGATGAGAGAGTACCGCCCCACGGACAGCATGCGGCGGATCAATTGGAAAAGTACGGCCAAAAGCGGAAAGCTTCTTGTAAATATGTATGAATCAAGCTATGACCAGGAAATCTGTATTTTGCTGGATGGAAGGTGCCGTAACGAAGGACATAAAAGAGAAATGCAGGAAATGGCGATCTCACTGGCATCTTCCGTGGCAGCAGATCTGCTTCAAAAAGGCATTCCGGTGTCTCTGTGCAGCAATATGACAGATGTCCTTACCGGGAAGCAGATCGACTGTCCCGCAGGGAATACCAGACAGCATCTTAATCTGGTGGATCGTCAGCTTGCCCTGGCAGACGCTGAAAATCTCCTGGGAAGTCTGGAAGCTCTATGGAAGAAGCTGGAAGAACATGGAAGCAGCAGGAAATGCTATCTGATCATTACTCCGGAAGAAACGCAGGAGTTGTATTGCCTGGCAGAAGAAAAGAAAACACAGGGAGAAGCGGTTTATGGAATCGTTCTTTGCCGAGAAGGAGAAGCAGGACAGCCAAAGGACGGCTTTATGTACTGGGAGGTGTAGCTGGTGAAACGGGGAGTGGAAATCAAAAGTAAGCCGCAGATCTGGCTGGAAATATCAATCGATCTGCTTCATATTGCGGCATGGATTGGAATATATTATTTTTTTAAAACATTACTGCCTGCCGGAAGAGCGGTTACTTGTGCAGGGATTCTGGTAGGCGCGTGCATTGTTCTGGAATGCCTGCTTCGGGGCATGGGACGTCTCTTTTTGAATATTTACCGGATTCCATGGCTTGTATTTGCGGAAGCAGTCCTATTATTTTTTTATGGAGGCTTACACGAGGAGATGCTCCTGCGCCTCTATGGGATCATACTTGCGGGAATCTGTATTGCCGGTCATTTCTGGTGTATGTCCCTTCAGGGGATGATAGAATATCTGGAGCAGAACGGGGAACTGAAAAACGTGCCGGAGGATAGTATCTTTCGCGGGAATATGCAGGTCGTCAGTGTTATTGTGCTGGTGGTATCGGTTGCGTTTTTGGGGATAGTGCTGGTGCGTCAGGATATATCCTTTTCTTTCGTGGGAGACTTTTTCAAAATGCTGATCGCTTATATTACCGGAGCGGTTCACTGGCTCCTGCGTCTGCTGAAGCGATTTTCCGGAAAGGAAATGCTGCCACCGGAGGAGACACCTATGCCGATGGCAACCCGTATCCCGGAGGTGATCAATGATGATCATAGTCAGGGGCTTGGCGTGATCCTGCTTCTGACGGTGATCGGTGCAGTGGTTATTTATGTTTTTGTGAGAATGATACTGACCTCTCAGGGACCATCGGATCTGCCTCAGGGACAACGGCCTGTCTTTCACAAGAGGGGCATAAAAGAGGATGTGGTGGAGAAGCTGGATGCGGAGGAAAGGAGCTTTTTGTTCTTTCGAAATCACCGGGAGCGGGTACGCTATCTCTTTAAAAAGCAGGTAAAGGGTTATTACAAACAGAATGTGCCGGCGTCTCATACGGCAGGAGAACTGTACCGGGGTATGCAGCAGGAGACAGGAGAAAAAGAGCTGGCACGGCGCAAGGCTGTTTACGAAAAGGCACGATACAGCCGGCGTCCCATCACCAGACAGGATGTCAAAAAAATGAAAAAGAATGAGTAAGAAAATAGAAATCGGGCATAGTAAACATAACGTAGAAATGTGTGAGAAAGGCGGGGAGACGTTATGAAGGAAATGCCATCATATGGTTTGAAAGTGCGGCATCCGCTGCTGTACCGCTTTGGCGTGCTGACGGGGATTACCATATGTGTATATCTGGTATTTCGTTATCTGCTTCATCTGTTTCTTCCCTTTATACTGGCATACCTGCTCATGAGAATGCTGTTTCCGGTGATCTGGTTTTTGCGTCACCATTGCCATTTCCCGAAATGGCTTGCGTATGGCGGAACGTTGACTGTGTTTTTTGGAGCCGTTTTTGGAACAGTACTTGCGGTGATATGGCAGCTTCTCCGGCAGATCAGGCTTTTTGGACAGAATTTCCCTGTATACCGGCGGGAGTTTATGGCGCTGTATGTTCATCATACCGGCAGGCTTTGTGGCTGTCTGGACACCTGGCTTGGTCTTCCGGCGGGAAAAAGCCGGTCCTGTATTTCGTCATGGTGTGACCGGCTTCTTGCGGAAAGCGGCTCCCGTTTGTCGGAGCAGGCAGGGAATATTGTATCGGGCTGTTTTTCCGGGACAGCGAGATTGCTTACGGTGGTGTTGATCATTGTTGTGAGTATGATCGCATTGTGCGGTGATATGCAGGCGGTTCATCGGATTTATCGCAAAAGTGTCTTTTATCCGGCAGTGCATCGTGTGGCAGTGACATTAAAAAAGTCCGGCCTTGCCTTTGTGAAGTCCCAGGGGATCATTCTTGTGGTGATATGGGTCATTTGCAGTGTTTCCCTTGCATTGGTCCGTAATCCATACAGTATTCTGATCGGATGTGGCATTGCGGTATTTGATACCTTTCCGGTGCTGGGCAGTGGGATGATCCTGGTGCCATGGGCAGTCTATGCAGCATTTGGACAAAATTATTATGCTGCAGTCATATTATTCATTGCTTTTTTGTTATGTGTGATTGCCAGAGATCTTCTGGAGGCGCACTTGATGGGAAATCATATGGGACTACTGCCGTTTTTTATGACAGCGGCTCTTTATGTGGGTGTCTGTCTGTTTGGTGTCTGGGGAATTCTGATGGGTCCCTTCGGTGTGATATTGATCCGATCTGTTTATGAACAATTTTTAGAAAAAAATAACGAGCCGCCGGAATAAGCAGCCCGTTAAAGGAGAAGGTATGAAAAAAATTTTAAGCACTGCCAAATGTTTAACCATTTGACATTTTCAATTATAGAAATGATTTATGAACATGCAATGATGAAGTTGTAAAAAAAATGTAAACAAATCACTTCTAAAATGTAAATTTCCGCGAGATCAGCTGTATCACGATGTTGGCGGGGGTTGTGAAAGCGAATTTTATCCGGTTATGGTCATACCTTGAACCGGTATCCGACGCCCCAGATGGTTTCAATGTATTGTGGTTTGGAAGAGGAATCTTCTATTTTTTCGCGGATTTTTTTGATGTGTACGGTAACGGTAGCAATATCTCCGACGGATTCCATTTCCCAGATTTCCCGGAAAAGCTCTTCTTTTGTAAATACATGGTTTGGATTTTCCGCCAAAAATGTCAGAAGATCAAATTCCTTTGTGGTAAATGCCTTTTCTTCTCCGTTGACGTAGACGCGGCGGGCTGTCTTGTCAATTTTCAGACCACGGATCTCAATAGTGTCATTGCTTGGGATGCTGCTGGTGGTCAGCCGCTGGTAACGCTCAATGTGTGCCTTGACTCTGGCAACAAGCTCGCCGGGACTGAAGGGCTTTGTCATATAATCATCGGCGCCCAGTCCCAGACCGCGGATCTTGTCAATATCTTCGCTTTTGGCAGAAACCATGATGATCGGTGTATTTTTGGTTTCGCGGATTAGCTTACAAATGTCAAAGCCGTTCATACCCGGCAGCATCAGATCCAGAATGATCAGATCAAAATCTTCATCCAATGCTCTGGCGGCTCCACCGCTGCCATCGGGCTCCAGCACGACTTCAAAGTCGCTGAGCTCCAGATAATCTTTCTCCAGTTCTGCGATTGCTGTTTCGTCTTCAATGATCAGTATTCTTGCCATATTCTGATACCTCCAATTTGTAATGAATTTATTCGCAATGATTTGTTTCCTTTAAGGTAAAGTAAATACAGGTTCCTTTGCCGGGGGTGCTGTCTGCCCAGACGCGTCCCCCATGATCTGCAATGATCCGGGCGACGATCGCAAGTCCCAGACCGCTCCCCCGCTTAGAGGAGCTTCGGGAAGCATCTGCGCGGTAAAAACGCTGGAAAATGTGAGGCAGAGCTTTCTGGTCAATGCCGGGACCGTCGTCCTGTATCTCAATCTGAACAAAGCGATCCGGTGCAGGCACCGTGCTTTCCTGTTCCTTTTCGGTGCCGTCCGGGTTAAGCTGGCGGTATAAAGGAGCGGATTTTGGTGTGTCAGGCTGCTCTTTCAGACGGATCCATATATTTCCCTCGGACCGGTCCAGATATTTCACAGCATTATTTACAATATTGATGATCACACGCTTTAACTGCTCCGGGTCTGCCTGGATACGTGTATCCTTCGGACAGGTGTTTTCGTAGTGGATCGAGATGTGTTTTGTTTCCAGATCAAGGGAAAATGCCTCGATGCAGTCCTCGAAATAGCTGTGAAGAGGAATGGATATGAAATGATATGGCAGTGTATTCTGTTCTACCTTGGAAAAGACAGAAAGCTGGTCCACCAGATAACTCATATCGTTTGCTTTGGAAATAATGGTCCGAAGATATTTTTCCTGTTTTTCCGGTGTATTTGCAACGCCATCAAGGATTCCCTCACTGTATCCTTTGATGGAAGTGATCGGTGTCTGCAGATCATGTGCCATATTGCTCATCATATCACGGGTATCCTGTTCGTAACGGATACGATCCTCGATCATTTCCTTTAACCGGATCCGCATTTCTTCGAAGTCCCGGCACAGCTCGCCAATCTCGTCTGTGGAATTTACGCGTACCGGGGTATCCAGATTACCGGCACCGATCTGCATGGTTGCGATCCGCAGGATATTTAAAGGACGGACAATGCCGCTGTAGAGCCAGATGATCAAAAGAGCTGCCGTGCCCAGAAGGATCAGGGTGCCGGAAAAAATAAGCTGCCGGATCAGGCTTTTCCAACGGGGGAGGATTTCTGAGTAATCTGTGACCAGAAAGAGCTGTGCATGCTCATAATTGGAAAGATTGAAATCCTTCTGTTTGATCAGATAACCGTTGTCAATGGAGATGGTGTCGGCATATCCCTCCTCAAAGCCCCGGTAACCGGGGAGAGGATTTAACTGCTTATACGCCTTTTTGTTCCCGATATAAAACTCCTGACTGCCTTTACATACAACAATAAAAGAATAGCGGTTGGAAAGTTCGCTGTTGACATTATCCAGATAATCCCGCCGGATCAGTACGTCCGGATTTGTGTCAGCCACATGAACCAGAGTACGGAAATCCGTCATGGTTGCGGTAGACAGAATGTGAATGGGATTTAACAGAAGATTTTCAGAGGAAATGTCGGACTGGTAATCATCCTCCAGCGTGGATGCCTGATTGGTCAGGATCGTATTATAGCAAAGTGCGATCAATGCCAGCGGAAATATCGTAATGAAAAGAAAAGCAATGATCAGTCGTCCGCGAATTTTCATATAAAAGCTCCACTCCTTTCCCGGATGGTATAAAAGCCGGCAGCGGATCAGTATCCCATGCCGGCAGTAATTTCTTCTACGGTTTTAGTTGGTTTGTAATTTACGGTTCCAAACAGCTTTTTGTGCAGCTTGGTAACATTGCTGGACAGCGTGGTTGGAAAATCATAATAAATGCCGTCAGAGGCTCTGTGACAATCCAGCTCATATGGAAAGCCCTTGCTGTTTTTGATGTCATAAAATGGCAGATACATTCCTAAATGCAGGATTTCCTGTGTCGTCAGGCTGGTGTAGATCTGTGGAAGCATCTCATTCAGTACCCGGTAAAGCCTCATTGGACTGCTTTTTTTGGCCTTTGTCATGATAGCAGTCAATACGCGGCGCTGCCGTTTGGCACGGGTAAAATCTCCCCCACTGGTATAGCGGACACGGCAGTAGCCGGTTGCCTGGACACCTGTTACAGTCTGTTTTCCGGGTTTTTTGATCTTTTCGTATTTCATGCCGTTGATTTTTGCAACATCACGGGCATAGGCATTGACCCATTTTAATTCGTCCCTATGAATATTCAGTGTGATCCCGCCCAGGGCATCAATGACATTGGAAAGAGCACTGAAATTGACTGTAATAAAGTCCTGCACGTTCAGATCAAAGTTCTGATTGATGGTATTGACTGCAAGATCCGGACCGCCATAGGAATAGGCATGATTGATCTTGGTATATCCGTGTCCGTCAATCCGTGTGTAGGTATCCCGGAAGATCGAGGTCAGTTTCACATCGTGGGTTTTGTTGTTGATGCTCACTAAGATAATGGAATCGCTCCGGGTGTTTTCATGAAGAGCGTTGGCACGGGAATCCACACCAAATACTACAATGTTCGTATGATTTTTCAGATGACCGTCGGCCAGTCCCTCATTGACGGCTATATGTTCTAGCGGGTGATTTTTGATCTCATCAATTTTACTGACGAGAGACAGCACGATCAGTACTCCGGCCATGATCAAAAGTAGCAGGATCAAAGTGAAAACGAGGATATGTTTTCTCTTTTTCTTTTTTCTTCTGATGCGTTGATTTTGGGCGGCACGGTTTCGATAGCTTTCCATAATGATGTCCTGCCTTTCTATTTATCGCTTAATATGCGTTTTTGTTGACACTTCGGCCAAAGAAGGTCAAAAACAGGATCTTAAAATCAAGCCATAAGGTCCAGTTTTCTACATAATAAAGGTCACATTCAATACGCTTTACAATGGAGGTGTCTCCGCGATAACCATTCACCTGCGCCCATCCGGTCATTCCCGGACGTACCTGATGCTTGATCATATAACGCGGAATGACCTCCTGAAACTTCTTTACAAAAAACGGACGCTCCGGACGGGGACCTACGAGACTCATATCTCCCCGCAGAACATTGACAAGCTGTGGAAGCTCATCAATATTTGTTTTACGCATAAATTTACCGATTGGTGTGACTCTTGGGTCGTTCTTGGTGGTCCATGCCTTTTTCTCCTCGGAGGCATCCTGGACTCTCATGGAACGGAACTTGTACATCTGAAATGCCTTATTATGAAGACCGATCCGCTCCTGCTTAAAGATCAGAGGACCCGGTGAGGTGATCTTGATGATCAGGGCTACGATCAGCATCGGAATCGCCAGTATGATCAGTCCAAACAGTGAACCGACCACATCTATGGTACGTTTCACGGCATTATTTAAAGAGGAACTCAGTGGAACATGGCGGACATGGATGATCGGCAGCCCGTCCAGATCCTCGGTATAAGGCTTTGTCGGGATCACATGGTTGTAATCCGGGATAAACTTCGTGTGAACGCCGGCCTTCTCGCAGATCGTCACGATGGATTCCAGCTTGGAGAACTCGTCGATACTCAGTGTGATGGCAATTTCATCGTATGCATTGGTACTCAGCAGATCCTCCAGCATAGAAATGTGTCCGATGACGGGAATGCCGCGATAGGAATCTTCTGTGCTTTTATGGTCATCCAGAATACCGTGGATAAAATATCCCCATTCCGGATGAACCCGGAGACGGTCGATATAGCCCTCTGCCGTACGGCTGTATCCCACCAGAAGGATGTGTTTTAAGTTTTTGCCGGCTTTTCGCATTTTCCGCAGGATCTTGTTGACAGTCATACGGAAAATAAAATCAATACACAGATTCATAATGGCAAAAATACCAAGAAACAATCGTGCGTAGTTTTGTTGTTTAATAAAGAAAAGAACGGCAACACAGTAAATCACGCCTAACAGATTGGCTTTGATCAGATTAAAAAGCTCTGTCCGCCGGCTGGAGGTTCTTTTCGGATTGTACAAATTGCAGAAATAATATATAATCAGATAACACGGAACCAAAAATACAAGCATGTTAATATAGTCCTGCCGCGGACGGATATATCCGATCGGTGCAGGAATAATACGCCATTGTACCAGAGGGCTCCAGGTGTCTTCAAAACGCAGACTCCAGGCTAAAATATATGAAAGAGCAATAATGATCGCATCTACGACCACATGCATCAGATTTAACAGTTTTTGGTTATCCTTGATCACGCTATCACCTTCTTAATAAAGATTTTGAACCACCTTATTATAATAGTTTCCGATATAAATCGCAATATTATTTCGAAAAGGAACAAAATTTTTATTAGTTTTTCACAAGTAGGTCACAAATCACTGTTAGACTTATGCAGTAGATATGGAGGGAGAAAGACCACAGATTGGTTCTTTCAAAAGAATGAAAGGCAGGTTACACGATATGGAAGAAAAGAATCAGGATACACAGGATACCAACCAGTATACCGGAGAGTATGGGAATCCTATGGAAAAGAGTGAAGATACGGTAAAACCGGCCGGGGAAGAGCAGAGCAGCTCGGTTTACAGTTATTCCTATAGAGATCACAAGCCGGAGGCTACCAGTTCCGGAGACTATCATGCCAGTGAAAATGCGTCATCGGCAGGTGCAGTGCAAAGCACCGCCGGTGAGACGGCACAGTCGCAGGAAACATCAGGTGATGCCAATGCAGAGACATCGGAAAAGGATCGTGATGGCTGGACCTCTATGGGGAACCAGCAGATGAGAAATGATCAGCAGCAGACTTATGGACAGCCGTCGGGTCAGAATGATGCTCCGGACAAGGATAAAAAACATTTTATCAGTGGAAAGAAAATTGCGGCATGTGCGGGTCTTGCTATATTGTTTGGTGTTGTTGCAGCCGTTTGTTTTCAGGGAGTATGTTATTTCTCAGGCAGGGTGCTGGGAGTCAATATTACCGGGGGACAGCAGATCGCTTATACCACAGACAATGTAAAATACACCAATGCAGTATCCGGCACAGCGATCGGAACGGCGGATGTGTCCGGCATTGCACAGCAGACCATGCCTTCGATCGTATCTATTACCAGTACCACAGAAGGAGAAGGCTCGTATGATCTGTTTGGACAGTATTATCAGGGACAGGATGAGGTCAGCGCAGGCACAGGCTTTATCGTGGGTAAGAATGATACCGAGCTTCTGATCGCAACGAACAACCATGTTGTTGATGGGGCAAAGGCAATTTCCGTACAGTTTATTGACGAAGAAGTATACGATGCCAAGACAAAGGGAAATGATTCATCTGCGGATCTGGCGGTGATTGCTGTGAAGCTGAAGGATATAAAGAAATCCACATTAAATTCCATCCGCATCTCCACTTTGGGAGATTCCTCCGAGAGCAAGGTCGGCGAGATGGTAGTTGCTATTGGTAATGCTTTGGGATATGGTCAGTCTGTGACAGTGGGCTATGTCAGTGCCAAGGACAGGGAGATTACGGAGCAGAGTGAGGATGGAAGCACACAGAGCAGCAAGATGAAAGTCATTCAGACAGATGCTGCGATCAATCCCGGTAATAGTGGAGGACCTTTGCTGAATATGAGGGGAGAGGTTATCGGTATCAATTCTTCCAAGATTGCCGCTTCTTCTGTTGAGGGTGTAGGATATTCCATTCCGATCTCCGAGGCAACACCGATTATAGATGAGCTTATGAACCGGGAAGTACTTACCGATGCCCAAAAGGGTTATCTTGGTATCAGCGGTAAGACTGTCACAGAGGAGGCATCCAACTTTAATATGCCGGAGGGCATTTATGTGGCTGAGGTATCCAAGGATGGTGCAGCTGACAAAGCAGGTATCAAGCAGGGAGATATTATCACAGCCATCAACGGTATCAAGGTAACAACCATTGAAAGCCTGAAAGAGAAAGCCAACAGCTACAAAAAAGGGACAAAGGTAAAGATTACGTTGAAACGTAGTGATAACGGCAGCTATGTAGAGAAAGAGCTTGATGTGACACTGCAGGGTTCCGGCTCCTTAAATGGCCTTCAGAGCGGAAAGGATAATTCCGGTGAGAGCTCCAATAACAATTCCGGCAATAACGGCTCCGATAATAATTCCGGGGATCAGGGGAACTCGCAGGGGGGTTCCGATGGAAATGACAACTCCGGTGAAAGTGACAGTGATGATTTTTCTGACGGCTGGGGAAGTCTCTTTCCGGGATTTGGAAATTAACAGATAGATTGGGGAATGAATCATGAAGGAAGAGACTGGCTGGGACAGCTTCTGCAGACAGTGTTGGTTTCAGACGATCCTGTTTGTGGCATTGTCCTTTGTGGAATATGTGATCATCGAGGCGTTTCTGGATGGTGACATTGTCAGTATTGGATTAGAATATAGTATCAAAAATATTATGCTCCTGATGGGGGTGAATCTCATCATCGTGTCATTGACACGATGGTTGAGATTCACATTTCTCCTGTCAGGAGTATTTGTGCTGATATTAGGTATGGCAAATTATTTTGTCGATGCCTTCCGGGGATATGGCATTGTCTATATGGATATTTATGCTGTAAAAACAGCGGCAAATGTGGCAGGAGAGTACAAATACCATGGCTCTCCGCAGCTATGGCTTGGCCTGGTCCTGGGACTTGCTTTTATTGTGCTGTGTGTGGTGATCACGCCATCCCGTTCACACGGGAAAAGCATCCGGCAGGGAATTGCATCGGTGGTGGGAGCGGCAGCCTGTGTTGTCTTTTTTGTATGGATCAATCTGGGGCAGGGATTTTTTGGTGACGTCACAAATCTGACCTGGGATCACAGTATAGGGATGTCCGATTATGGATATCTTCTGTATGTTACGGCGAATGCCGGGAATGCAAAGGTAGAGAAGCCGGAGGGGTATTCGCCGGCAAAGGCTGACGAGATCCTGTCACGGTATCAAAAGGCTTCTACTACCAATAGCGTGCTGGCATCCCATGCCGGTTCCGCCAAGTCGCCAAACCTTATTATGATCATGAATGAGTCCTTTTCGGATCTCAGTGTATTGGGAAGGTTTGAAACGGATCAGGCATATCTGCCGTTTTTTAACAGCCTGAAAAAGAATACGATCCGTGGTTATGCGGACTCCTCTGTATATGGTGGTTATACTGCCAATTCTGAATTTGAATTCCTGACGGGATGCACCAAAGCATTTCTGCCGGGCAATCCATACCTGCAGTACATCAAGGATTATCTGCCCAATGTTGTCAGCAATATCAAGACACAGGAGGGCTATGACAAAGCAGTAGCGATCCATCCTTATAATCCATCCGGATACAATCGCAACAGAGTATATCCTCTTCTTCATATGGATGAGTTTCTCAATATTGATGATTTCAAAAATCCATTGCTGGTGCGCAAATACATTTCCGATGCGTCAGACTACGAAATGCTGGAATCTCTGTATGAAAACAAAAAGGAAGGAAGCTCTCTTTGTCTCTTTAACGTGACGATGCAGAATCACAGCTCTTATGATGATACGGATTATACCTTTGAAAATCCGGTAAAACTAACAAGTATGACATTACAGCCGGAGGCAGAACAGTATCTTTCCCTGATCAAAATGTCAGACGATGCGCTGAAAGAACTGATCACTTATTTTGAGAAGGTAAAGGAGCCTGTGATCATTGTATTGTTTGGAGATCACCAGCCGCATTTGCCGGATTATTTTTATAAAAATGTCATGGGAGAGATGCCGGATGATCTGTCACAGAAGGATGCGATGAAGCGGTATCAGGTGCCGTTTATGATCTGGGCCAATTATGATATCCAGGCGGCCGAGATCCCGCAGATTTCAATTAACTATCTGTCTACGCTGATGACAGAGACGGCGGGCCTGAAATTGACGGATTATCAGAAATTTCTGTTGGATATGTATCAATATATCCCGTCCATCACCGCTAATGGCTTCTACGACCGACAGGGAAATCTTTATAGCTGGGATGACCTGGATGAGGCGGATGCGGAGCTGCAGGAATGGATCAAAGAGTACCGTATACTTCAATATAATTATCTTTTTGATGAGGAACATCGAAAGGATGCACACTACCAGTTAAAGGAGAAGATGATATGGGGAAAAAAGGAAACGTAGCAATTATTACCGGAGCTTCCTCCGGGATGGGCAGGGAGTTTGCAGTTCAGATTGCACAGAATTATCCAAGCATTCATGAGTTCTGGATCGTTGCCAGAAGGAGGGAAAGACTGGAGGAGCTGCAGGAGAAGCTTTTGGGACGCAGGGTGAAGATCCTTGCATTGGATTTGAGCCGGCAGGAGGGCATTGATACACTGGAGAAGGCTCTGGCGGAGGAACAGCCAAGAGTTCGTATCCTTGTAAATGCAGCAGGCTTTGGCATCATTGGAAAGATTGGGAAAATGAAAGAGGAGGACTGTACCGGTATGGTGGATACTAACTGCCGGGCACTGACGGCTGTGACCCATATCACACTTCCTTATATGACAGAGCAGGGGCAGATCATACAGATGGCTTCCTCAGCAGCATTTATGCCACAGCCGGGCTTTGCTGTTTATGCAGCCAGTAAATCTTATGTCTTAAGCTTTTCCAGGGCTTTGGGCAGAGAGCTTGCGGGCAGGGGCATTACCGTGACGGCCGTATGTCCGGGGCCGGTCAAGACAGAATTCTTTGATATTGCAGAGACATATGAAGCCGTCAAGCTATACAAAAAGCTGACCATGGCAAGGGCAGACCGGGTGGTGTATCAGGCACTGGTGGACGCAAAACATGGCCGCAGCGTTTCAGTGTATGGTCCGCTGATGAAGGGCTTTCGGATTCTGGCAAAGTTTTTGCCGGTGGATTTTCTGATGCTGTTTGTAAAATAAAAGCTTCCGCTGGTGAAGTGAGACAGCCGGATGATTTAAAGAATGAACATTTCCCTTGACATAAGAGACAAAAAAGAGTATTATTCTTGAGAGTATAAGAAAAAGCGATGACGAGGAGGAGTACATACTTTTCGGATTTGGAGAGAGAGAACGACCGGTGAAAGTTCTTATTCTGACTGTATGGAAGTAGCCTTTGAGCAGTGGAACGAACAGGAGCATATCCTTAGTAGCATCCAACGGATTCCCACCGTTACAGGGGAACGGTATATCAGGTATATAACATGTATCTGCGTGCCGGCAGAGTGCGGGAGACTTACCGTGGCGGATTTTCGGCCGTCCTGACAAATTTCCCGAAGTTAGGTGGTAACACGGAGTATATTCGTCCTAAGTCGTAAGGCTTAGGACTTTTTTTACCTTAATTTAGGAAATGTTTCATTTCCTGTATGAGATAGAAAGGGGCAATAAGATGATCAAAGGTACAGAATTATTTGTAAAAGCGCTGAAAGCAGAAGGAGTTGACACTCTGTTTGCATATCCGGGAGGTCAGGCAGTCGATCTTTTTGATGCACTTTATGATGAACATGAGATTGAAATGATACTTCCAAGACATGAGCAGGCATTGATCCATGCGGCGGACGGATATGCCAGATCCACAGGAAAGGTTGGCGTCTGTCTTGTGACAAGCGGACCGGGAGCAACCAACCTTGTGACCGGAATTGCGACAGCCAACTATGACAGTGTGCCGTTAGTCTGCTTTACCGGACAGGTGCCGTTAGGACTCATGGGAAATGATGCTTTTCAGGAGGTAGATATCGTCGGAATCACCCGGAATATCTGTAAATATGCTGTGACTGTGCGAAAGAGAGAGGATCTGGGAAGGATCATCAAGGAAGCATTCTATATTGCGAGAACAGGCAGACCGGGTCCTGTTGTGGTGGATCTGCCAAAGGATATCCAGGTGGCTATGGGAGATGAGGAGTATCCGGAGGAGGTAAATATCCGTGGATATAAGCCGAATGAAAGCGTCCATGTAGGTCAGGTGAAGAAGGCGGTCTCTTTATTGAAGAAAGCGAAAAAACCGTTATTCCTGTTGGGCGGTGGTGTCAATATTTCAGGTGCCAATGAGGATATGAAAAAGCTTGTGGAGCTTACCGGTGCGCCGGTGATTACAACGATCATGGGTAAGGGGGCGATTCCTACCAGTCATCCTCTTTATATGGGAAATATCGGTATTCACGGAAGCTATGCGGCAAATCATGCAGTCAGTGAGTGCGATGTACTCTTCTCTATCGGTACCCGTTTCAACGACCGCATCACCGGCAAGATCAGTGAATTTGCCAAAAATGCCAAGATCATTCATATTGATATTGATTCCGCTTCTATTTCAAAAAATATCGTTGTAGATGTTCCGATTGTAGCGGATGCAAAGCTGGCGATCCGGAAAATTCTGGAGTATGCTGCACCGTTAAAGATCGAATCGTGGGTAGAGCGGCTGAAGGAATGGAAAGAAACATATCCGATCACTATGGAGCGATATGAAGGTCTGACTCCGGAGAAGATCATTAAGTATATTGCCGAGAATTATAAACGTCCGATCGTTGCAACAGACGTAGGACAAAACCAGCTTTGGACCACACAGTTTCTGGAGCTGGAGGGAAATCGCCAGCTTCTGACCTCCGGAGGTCTTGGAACTATGGGGTATGGCTTCCCTGCCGCAATCGGTGCAAAGCTCGGTAACCCGGATGCAGACGTCTTTGCGATTTCCGGAGACGGCGGTATGCAGATGAATATTCAGGAGTTTGCAACGGCAGTTGCGCTGGAGATTCCATTGACGCTGATCGTTCTCAATAACGGATATCTTGGGAATGTAAGACAGTGGCAGCAGATGCTCTTCGACAGGAGATATTCATGTACGTGTCTGACCTATCGCAGAAGCTGTCAGCATAACTGTATGGATCCGAATAAAAAATGTCCGAAATACAGTCCTGATTTTGTAAAGCTGGCAGAGAGCTACGACGCATATGGCATGCGGATCACCGATGAGAAGGATATTCCAAAGGCCTTTGAATTTGCACGTTCTCACAAGAATGCGCCAACTCTGTTAGAGTTTATCATTGAGAGGGAAGCAAATGTTGCTCCAATGGTGCCGGTAGGCAATTCGCTGGACGATATGATCCTGGAGATTTAAATGCAATTCAGATGCGAATAGATATGAGATAGGAAAGGCTGAGGTGAAAATATGGAGACAAAGAAAAGAGTGATTTCTGCATATGTAGAAAATCAGATCGGTGTACTGGCAAAAGTGTCCGGATTATTTTCCGGTAAAAATTATAACTTGGACACCCTGACCGTGGGAATGACCGAGGATCCTACGATTTCAAGAATGACCATAGGGCTGACCTGCGACGATCTTACCTTCGAGCAGATCATCAAGCAGTTAAACCGGAGCGTGGAGGTTATTAAGGTTCTTGATTTTACGGACATACCGATCCGTAAGAAGGAGCTGTTATATATTAAGGTTCATAGCTGCAGCGAAAAGGACAAGCAGGAGATTTTCCGGATCGTGCAGACCTTCGGGATGGAAGTGGTTGATTATGATCGGAATACCGTACTGGTGGAATGTGTCAAGACAGAAGCGCATAATAATGACATGATAGAATTGTTTAAAAAGACATTTATCAACCGGGTCGAGGTGGTTCGCGGCGGCAGCGTGGCGATCGAGGCAATCTCCACCTGTGTCCGCTAAACTCTATCGAATTACTCGGAAAAGTGATTGACAAATCAGAAAATCGGAGTATAATATAAACAAATCGAATATTTCAAACCGTTGAAGTGGAGATAAAAATGAGGCACGCGCCTACAGAGAGCAGGGATTGCTGAGAACCTGCGGAGATGCGATTCATTAAATGGACCACTGAGGGCATGGTCAAAGGAAGGTTTCTTCTGAGTATTCCATGACGTGAGGGCATACGTCAGTTGCCGGAAATATGATTGTATTTCGCTGAGAGTGTGGGAAACCATAAAGCAAGGTGGCACCGCGGTTAATAGAATTTACCGTCCTTGACTATCACAATATCTGTGATAGTCAGGGACTTTTTTATTTATAGGAAACTGCTCGTTTCCTATAAATAAAAAACGCTCCGCGAGGATCGCGCTGCGGCGGATAGGAAGATGTCGCTTTCCTGCGACCCACCGCAGGCGGAGAGTTTCGCAAGCGAAACTCTTTCTGAGTGTGTAGGAAACCATGCCGGGCGAAAAGAAAGAGGTGGAATGATGATTACGTTAGACGAGGCAAAAGAACTGGGAAAAGGCTACAAGGTAGTTCCCATCAGCAAGGAGATTCTTTCGGATATCCGGACACCCATTGAAGTCCTTCGTATTCTCAAGGGTGTCAGCAGACACTGTTATATGCTGGAAAGTGTGGAACATCAGGAGCGTTGGGGCAGATACACATTCCTGGGTTACGATCCTAAAATGGAGATCACCTGTATGAACGGCAGTTTGACGATTCGCAACGGCAGCACGAAGACAAAGACAGTGGAGCATCCGGGAGAAGGGATCAAGGAGCTGTTAAAAGAATATACCAGTCCGAAGGTGGAGGGACTTCCGACATTTACCGGTGGACTGGTGGGATATTTCTCCTATGATTATGTGAAGTACAGTGAGCCGAAGTTAAATCTGGACGCCGAAGACACAGAAGGATTTAAGGATGTGGATCTGATGCTGTTTGATAAGGTGATTGCTTTCGATAATCTGCGACAGAAGATCATCGTGATCGCCAATGCCCGTATGGAGGATATTGAAGCAGAATATACCAGATGCACCGCAGAGATCGGGGACATCATTAAACTGATCCGGGAGGGCATACCGACAACGATCGAGCCAGGCAGGATCACCTCGGATTTCCGGGCACTTTTTTCAGAGAAAGAGTATTGTGCCATGGTAGAAAAGGCTAAGAAATATATTTACGAGGGAGATATCTTTCAGGTAGTGCTTTCCAATCGTCTGGAGGCAGATTATGAAGGAAGCCTGTTAAATACATACCGTCATCTCAGGACCATCAATCCTTCACCGTATATGTTCTATTTCAGCAGCGATGATATGGAAGTGGCGGGAGCGTCTCCGGAGACATTGGTAAAGCTGGAGGATGGTGTTTTACATACCTTCCCGTTAGCAGGGACGAAGCCGAGAGGAAAGACGCAGGAGGAAGATCAGGAGTTGGAGCGGATCCTTCTTTCTGATGAAAAGGAAAGAGCAGAGCACAATATGCTGGTAGATCTGGGAAGAAATGATCTGGGAAAGATCAGCCGGTTTGGCACCGTCAAGGTAGAAAAATATATGTCCATTGAGCGTTATTCCCATGTAATGCACATTGGCTCTACTGTGGCAGGACAGATCCGGGAGGATCGCTGCAACCTGGATGCGGTAGATGCCGTGCTTCCGGCAGGAACCCTTTCCGGAGCCCCGAAGATACGTGCTATGGAGATTATCAATGAGCTGGAAAACAATAAACGTGGGATTTACGGCGGAGCCATTGGATATATTGATTTTACCGGTAATCTGGACACCTGTATTGCGATCCGTATTGCTTACAAGAAGAATGGTAAGGTGTTTGTCCGCTCCGGTGCCGGAATTGTGGCAGATAGTGTTCCGGAGAGTGAATATAACGAGTGCTTAAATAAAGCAAGAGCTGTTATGAATGCGGTAAACGAAAGTGATGAATTGGATTGAGGATGATTAAAACATGATTATATTGATTGATAATTACGATAGCTTCTCCTATAATCTTTATCAGCTGATAGGAGAATTGCAGCCGGATATCAAGGTGGTGCGCAATGATCAGTATACTCCGGAGGAACTCGAGGAGATGCATCCAACACATCTGATCATATCACCGGGGCCTGGCAGACCGGCAGATGCCGGAATCTGTGAAGATGCGATCCGGTATTTTAAAGGAAAGCTTCCGATCTTAGGAGTATGTCTGGGACATCAGGCAATCTGTGAAACCTTTGGAGCAACGATCTCCTATGCGAAGAAGCTGATGCATGGCAAAATGTCTGTGGCAAAGCTGGATCAGGAATGTCCGATCTTTAAAGGGATAGGAGAGACCACAGAGGTGGCAAGATATCATTCTCTGGCGGCAGTTAAGGAAACAATCCCGGATACATTGAGGGTGACCGCTGAGACAGAGGATGGCGAGATCATGGCTGTAAAACATACAGATTATGATATATATGGTGTGCAGTTTCATCCGGAGTCTATTTTGACACCGGAAGGAAGAATGATATTGAAAAACTTTTTGGAGGTGTAAAATCATGATTAAAGAAGCAATAGCAATCTTGAATAAGAGAGAAGATTTGGATGACAGCATGGTAGAACAGGTGATGGGAGAGATCATGACCGGTGAGGCAACAGACGCACAGAAGGCGGCGTTCCTGACCGCACTTTCCATGAAAGGGGAGACTATCAGCGAGATCACAACAGCAGCAAAATATCTGAGAGATCACTGTGAGCATTTCGAAAATGACAAGGATGTACTGGAAATTGTGGGAACCGGCGGAGATGGCTCCAATACCATCAATATTTCTACGATTGCTTCCATAATCGTATCAGCAGGCGGTGTGACCGTGGCAAAGCATGGTAACCGTGCCGCATCAAGCAAGTGCGGAACAGCAGATTGTCTGGAAGCGCTTGGTGTTAAGATTGACGTGGATGCAGATAAAATGAAAGAAGTTATGGATCAGATCCATATCGGCTTCCTCTTTGCCCAGAAATATCATCCCGCAATGCGTTTTGTGGGACCTGTCCGGAAGGAAATGGGCACTCGTACCCTGTTTAATCTTCTGGGACCTCTGGCCAATCCGGCGAGAGCAACTATGCAGCTTTATGGTGTATACAGTGCAGATCTTGTAGAACCTCTGGCACATGTACTTCACAACCTTGGTGTTAAGAAAGGAATGGCTGTTTATGGCATGGACAGCATGGATGAGATTTCATTAAGTGCACCGACGAAGGTATGTGAATTTGACGGAGACGATTTTAAGACATACGAGATCACACCGGAACAGTTTGGATTAAAAACCTGTCAGAAGAGTGATCTGGTAGGTGGCGAGCCGGCAGTCAATGCACAGATTGTCAGAGATATCTTTGAAGGAAAAGAAACCGGACCGAAGCGAGACGTTGTGTTATTAAATGCAGGCGCAGCATTCCATATTTCTAAGGAGAATGTTTCTATCAAGCAGGGGATTGAGATGGCAAGAGAGATCGTTGACAGTGGAAAGGCGCTGAAGCAGCTGGATGCTTTTATTAAGCTGACCAACGCATAGGAAGAGATATAAGTGGTATATATTGTGCCGGCAGTCCGTAGTTTGCGGACTGGGAAGGGAATACAAGATTATTATGACGATATTAAATGAGATTGCGACAAAAACAAAAGAGCGTGTCGCGCAGTTGAAGCGGGAGAAGCCTTTGGAGCAGATCAGGGAAAAGGCTCAGGCTATGGAATGTGACACGGGTTTTCCTTTTGAAAAAGCTATTGCAGCTTCCGGACTCTCCTTTATCTGCGAGGTGAAAAAGGCATCTCCCTCCAAAGGAGTGATCGCAGAGGAGTTTCCATATGTAGAGATTGCCAGAGATTATGAGAAGGGCGGTGCACGGGCGATATCTGTACTGACAGAGCCATACTGGTTTCAAGGCAGTGATAATTATCTGAAGGAAATTCGAAAGGCTGTCGGTCTTCCGATCATCCGAAAAGACTTTGTGGTAGATGAATATATGATTTATGAGGCAAAGCTTATGGGAGCGGATGCGGTTCTTTTGATCTGTGCCATCCTGACTGATGAGGAATTAAAACGGTTTTTTGATATTGCCGATGGATTGGGACTGACAGCACTTGTAGAAGCACACGATCAGGAAGAAGTAAATCGCGCTTTAACTATAGGGGCGCGGTTGATCGGTGTCAATAACCGTGATCTTCATACTTTTACGATTGACATTAACAACAGTATCCGCTATCGTCAGAGTGTGCCGGAGGATGTACTTTTTGTATCGGAGAGCGGGATCAAAACAAAGGAAGATATCCGGCAGCTTATGGAGCACAATGTCAATGGCGTGCTGATCGGGGAGACGATGATGCGTGCAGATGACAGAGTGGCAGCGGTAAAGGAATTTATCGGTTATGCAGAGTAATACAAATGATACCGGTGATAAAACGGTATGAAATATATAAAGAAATGGAGAATAAATTATGAGTCAGAAAGGAAGATATGGTATCCACGGCGGACAATATATTCCGGAGACCTTGATGAACGAGATCAAGAAGCTGGAGGATGCCTATGAGTTTTATAAAAAGGATGAGAAGTTTAATCAGGAATTAAACACGCTGTTAAAAGAGTATGCTGGACGCCCTTCGCTGCTTTATTATGCGGAGAAGATGACGAAGGATCTGGGAGGAGCCAAGATCTATTTCAAGAGAGAAGATCTGAATCACACCGGTTCCCATAAGATCAACAACGTTCTGGGGCAGGCGCTTCTTGCAAAGAAGATGGGCAAGACACGGATTATTGCAGAGACCGGTGCCGGACAGCACGGTGTTGCGACTGCAACTGCAGCAGCACTTCTGGGGCTGGAATGTGAGATCTATATGGGAAAGGAGGATACGATCCGCCAGGCACTCAATGTTTATCGTATGGAGCTTCTGGGTGCGAAGGTACACGCAGTGGAGAGTGGCACTATGACATTAAAGGATGCGGTCAACGAATGTATGCGTGAGTGGACCAGCCGTGTCGATGATACTCTTTATGTGCTTGGATCGGTTATGGGACCTCATCCGTTCCCAATGATCGTCCGGGATTTTCAGAGTGTGATCAGCCGGGAGGCGAGAGCACAGATCCTGGAGAAGGAAGGAAGGCTTCCGGATGTGGTTATGGCGTGCGTCGGCGGTGGCAGCAATGCCATGGGAATGTTTTATGAGTTTATCAAGGATGAAGGTGTTCAGCTGATCGGCTGCGAGGCGGCAGGTCTCGGTGTGGACACGGACAGAACGGCAGCAACCATGGCAACCGGTACAGAAGGCGTATTCCATGGGATGAAGTCTTATTTCTGTCAGGATGAGTACGGACAGATCGCACCGGTATATTCTATCTCGGCCGGACTGGATTATCCGGGGGTAGGTCCGGAGCATGCTTATCTCAAGGATATTGGCAGAGCACAGTATGTCCCGGTAACAGATGAGGAGGCTGTGCAGGCATTTGAATATATTGCCAGAGAGGAAGGCATTATCGCAGCCATCGAGAGCTCTCATGCAGTAGCTCATGTGATGAAGCTTGCACCGACTATGAGAAAAGATCAGATCATTATCTGCTGTTTGTCAGGACGTGGAGACAAGGATGTGGCAGCAATCGCAAGATACAGGGGGGTTGATTTACATGACTAGAATTCATAACGCATTTGATGGCAAAAAGGCATTTATCGGATTTGTAACGGCAGGAGATCCGAGTCTTGACAAAACAGAAGAGTTTGTACTGCAGATGGAAAAAGCGGGGGCAGGACTGGTAGAGCTTGGTATTCCGTTCTCAGATCCCATCGCAGAGGGACCGGTGATCCAGGAGGCGAACATCCGGGCACTCAAGGCAGGCTGCACCACCGATAAGCTGTTTGATATGGTGGCGCACCTTCGTCAGAAGACGCAGATTCCACTGGTATTTCTGGCATATCTCAATACTTTGTTTAAGTATGGCTATGAGAAATTTTGTTCCAGATGCGAGGAAGTCGGGATTGATGGCGTGATCATTCCGGATATGCCATTTGAGGAGAAGGGAGAGCTGGCGGATATTGCAGCAGCTCATAATGTGGATATTATTTCCCTGATCGCCCCGACCTCCGATGACCGGATTCAGATGATCGCCAGGGAAGCTACGGGATTTATTTATGTGGTTTCCTCTATGGGAGTAACCGGAGTGCGCAGCGAGATCACCACAGATGTAGGCAAGATTGTTGGTTTGATCAAAGAGGTGACAGATACACCGACAGCCGTTGGATTTGGTATCAACACCGCAGAGCAGGTGCATAAGTACAGTTCCATTGCGGACGGAGCCATTGTGGGAAGCGCTATTGTAAAGATTGTTGCCAGATACGGCGGGGATGCAGGCTCCCATATTTATGACTATGTCCATGAAATGGTGGAAGGACTGGCCGACCAGACAAAATAAATATTTCAAAAGCGGCTGAAAGACAGTCGCTTTTTTGCTTTTCTTTTTCCGGGAAGGATGATATAATCATATCAATAAGGTTTTATTTTGAGAAGGTAAAACAAGGGGAAGGCGTAAAGTACAAAATCACATATTAACAGCAGAAAGGATAAAAAGGTAAACAATATGTGGCAAAAGCTATTTTATTACCCCATTGCAGCAGCGTCAGAAAGAGTGACATTTATTTCTGTGATTGCTGGACTTATGGTGGTTATTGTTGTGCTTTGTGCGGGAATTGCATTTTTTGGTATTCAGTTTAAAAAAATCTACGAGGAAAAGGAACGATATGATCTGATCGCAGCACAAAAGGAAAGTATCTGGCTGGATTATACGTTTTCTCCCCAGCATCTCGTTGTGACCGGGGCGATCGGGCAGTTCACAGGATTTGATATGCTGGATTTTATGGGCGTAGAGGTTTACGATATCTATAACTGGGTCAATGAGGAGGCAACACCGGTCCGGTCAGCAATACGCAGCTTTTTTGACAGTGGAGAGAAATACTTCAAAACAGATCTGCTGCTTCGCAGACTGGATGATACATATGCGTGGTATGCCGTGACGGGCACTCTGGTAAAGCATGAAAAGAACCGGAAAAATAAACGATTTGTAGTCCGTATGGAAAATATTGATTCCCAGATGACTCAGGAGAAGGAACTCACCGAGATGGCAGAAAATGATCTTCTGACCGGTATTTTAAATAAAAAGACTATGGAGAGCAGAGTTTCTGCACAGCTGGAGCACCGTATGAGAAGCGAGAATCTGGTATTTTTTATGATCGATCTGGATAATTTCAAGGAAGTCAATGACAATCTGGGGCACGCATATGGAGACCGTGTTCTGACTGACACTGCAGAAAAGATCAAGGAAGTCTTTCCTTCCAATGCATTGATCGGACGTCTTGGTGGTGATGAATTTGCGGTATTTGCGGGTTTCAATGCGTTTGATCTGGAAAACCTCACAGAATATATGAGCAAGAAAGGGCAGCAGCTCTGCCGGAGCCTCAAGGCAAAATATGCTAATGGGGACAAGGAGGTAGAGGTTTCCGCAAGTATTGGCATTGCATCTGCACCGACAGATGGAGAGGATTTCATGTCTGTTTATCAAAAAGCGGATAAGGCATTATATCTGTCGAAGCGTTCCGGAAAAGACAGATACAATCTGTTCCAGCACAGTGCGGCAGATGAGTAACGTTACATTATTAACCTGATTTTAGAATGGAGGAGCACATGACGAGCGAGTATGCCTATGAAGTGATCGCAGCGATCTTTTTGATTGTGGTCATGGTCAGCTACAAAAAGAAAAACTGGCTGGATCTGTATATGAACCGCTGCTTTGATCAGTTGTTGAAGGCAGGTGTGCTTTTTACTGTCGCGGATATCGTGATCAATATACTGCGGGAGTTTGTGTTCCCGGAGAGCATCTATATTCGCAATCTGGATTCTGTGATTCCGAGAATCGCTATGCTCTGGTTATCTGTTTATTATTTTCAGTACTGGCATGCACTCAGTGGACACCGTATCATTTTGAAAAGTATCCGTAGCATGGAAATGGTGTTGCCGGCGCTTATCGTAACGATCCTTGACATTACCAGCCCTGTTACACATTTTATATTTTATTATGATGCACAGGGAATTTATCACGGGGGTCCTTTACATAATTTAATTATTTTAGTGATCAATATTTACTTTGCAGGAGCATGTCTGATGGCGTTTCGGAATCGTACCGATTCATGGATGCGCAGAGGGTTTGTATGTGCGATATTGTGTGTGATGTATGATATTACAATTGCGTTGCAGTTGGTCATTTTAAAAAATGGATATCTGCTGTCTTTCTTTGCAACCGGATTTATGATCTTTGTATGTTATATGCTTTACCAGAATCTGGACCGGTATTCAGACCGGATCAGCGGAGGATTTTCCAGAGCAGGATTTCGGAAGGTTATTCAGGAAAAATTCAAATATCGTCAGAGATTTAGCTGTCTTTTTATCACGATCCAGAATTTTCAGAATATTCTGAGTATTTGTGAAGAGGACGAATTAACCGGTGTTATGGGAGAGATTGGCGAGATTTTGCGCAAGTATGGAGGCAGACAGAATCAGTTTCACATCCATGGATCTGATTTTGCTGTTTTGCAGCAGAAGGAAAACGAAAGTGTTCAGTTGTATGAAATGGTTTCGCAGATTCTTCCGGGAACGGTCCGGATCAATAATAAAAGTATTCCAATCAGCTATGGTTTTTATATGCTGACTCTGGAGGAAGCTGCATATGACCAGTCAGAGTTTTATAAGATGGTTGCCAGCATGAAAAAAATGCTCAAGGATCAGCTTCATGACAGACAGCTTCTCCGATATGAAGGGGAGGTGCGGCGTAATATTGATCTGGAGCTTCAGATCGGCCGTATGTTAAAAAAGATCATGCAGGACAAACGCTGTGATATCTGCATTTCGCCGATCATTGACAACCATACCGGACAGAGACATGCGATCGAGGCAAAAATCTACATGCTGCGGGAAAATGGAAAGACGATTCCGGAGGGAGCAATCTGGGCTGTTGCTAAGGAAATGGGATATGTCCGGGAGCTGGGGCGCATTACGCTGGAAAGCGCCCTGGAGCTGGCTCAGAAGGAGAGGATCTTAGAGCATGGTTTTAAAAAGCTGATCGTAAATGTGACACCGCTTCATATCAGTTCCGAAACGGTACTGCGTGAATACAGATTTCTGGCAAAGAAATATGAATTTCCTCTGAATCGTCTTTGTCTGGAAATGACAGAGGATATGAGTGTGCCGTTTGAGCGTCTCGAGAAATATATAAATGACCTGATCAGTGAGGGTGTGACGGTTGTTCTGGATCGATATGGTGATAATGTATGTAATCTGCAGGGGATTATGAAAATGCCGTTCCGTGTAGTAAAGATCAGCGAGAAGATGGTAGAAAGATATTGCTCCGGCGAGAGCGATGTTTTAAAATATCAGATCAATATGCTCCATGATAATGGATGGAATATTTGTCTGGAGGGGATTGACAACCAGCAGCGTTATGACAAAGTAAGAGACCTCGGAGATATTTCATATCTTCAGGGGCGGTATTATTCCGGGATTCTGACTCCGGAGAGGATACATTTGTACATGGAGGAAGTATAATGGCGGTACAGATACATTATGAAATTGCAGCGATGATATTTATGCTGGCTGCAACTTTGGTGTTTTCTCATCAGAGACATTTACGTGTTTATAGAAGCAGTCTGTTTTTCTGGCTTATGCTGCTGGGAGTTGCGACTGCTGTTTGTGATGTCTTTTGCGGAATCGTAATGTATCATTCTGTTCCCGGCTGGCTGGGAATTATCGTGCAGTCGGCATTTCTGATAGCGTCTATGGTGTATTCCGTTATATATTCTTTGTATGCTATGGAGCTTTTGCATCGGCTGGATTATATCTATGTGCATAGAGTGTTATGGTGTATCCCCTTTGTTATAGGTATCACTGCGATTGTGATAACTCCGTTTACCGACCTGCTTTACCGTTTTGATGCAAATGGGGTGTTTTATAAGAATGGATGGTATTATCTGGTCGCAGGTATATGTATTGTGTATATACTTGTTCCGTTGCTGCTGATGCAAAAAGTTTCCTTTGTGTCACGGAGGATTAAAAAATGGATCGTGGCAATTCCTGTGGCAGTTGTGATGGCAAAGGTTTTTGAATATACAGTATTTCCGAACTTTTTGTTTGCTTATGCGGTGAACAGTGTCATGGTATTTTGTTGTTATCTGTTCCTGCAAAACTCGGATTATTATATGGATGAGGTTACAGGATTTTTCAAAATGCATGGTTTCGAGGAAACCGTCCGGGAAAAGATGGCATACAAGGAGGAGTGCAGTGTACTGATCATCCGTATTATCAACTATAATGCTATGACGGAGATGTACGAGGATGCCAGGCTTACCGCAATTCAGGCGGCTATGGCGGAGCTGATGCAGAAAGAATGCGGAGACAAGGATTATTATCATATCGCTGCCTCTACCTTTGCTATTTTGCTTCCCAATGAAAAAGAAACAAAGGAAGTGCATCAGCGTTTTGTAGACGTTATGCCAAAAATCTGGACGATAGATGGAGAGGAAATTGTTCACGAATATTGTTTTTATGAAGTGAATATCCTGGATGACTGTGATTCAGTGGAGGAACTTTTACAGCGGGTCGCCTATGCAAGATCTGATCATCCGGGGCATCATAAGGTGGGAGAGCTCATTCCTCTGACCCATGATGCTGTGAAGCCTGCAGAAGAAAAGCAGATGGTAGCGGAATTGGTAGAACAGGCAGTCATTGATAACAGCATAGAGATTTATTTCCAGCCGATTTATTCACTGGAAAAGGGGCGAGTTACATCTCTTGAGGTATTGTCCCGGTTAAAGGATAAGGATAAAAATTTCATTAACCCGGAGTTTTTCATTCATGTAGCGGAGGAAAACAGAGACATTATCGCTCTGGGAGAGCAGATTTACCGGAAGGCATGTATCTTTGCAAAGCAGAATCATATTTTTGATATGGGGATTGATGACATTAATATCAATCTGTCGCCGGTACAATGCTGCTACGAGGAGCTGGCACAGGATCTGATCCGTATTGCCGGAGAGTATGATATCCCGATGTCCAGAATGCATCTGGAGATTACCGAGAGCGGGATCATGGATAAGGAAGAGATTCGGGAGACACTGGAAACACTTCGTTCTTCCGGAGCAAAGATTGCTCTGGATGATTTTGGAACCGGTTATTCCAATGTCAGCAGCATTGTGAGCCTGCCGGTGGATTATGTAAAGATTGATAAAAGTCTTGTCTGGTCTTATGGCAGAGGAGAAAACAAATATCTGGACCAGCTTGTACCGATGATCCATGCGGAAGGCAAACGGATCATATCAGAAGGAATCGAAACACAGGAACATATTGATATATTTAAAAGACTGCAGGGAGATTTTCTGCAGGGATATTTTTATTCCAAGCCATTGCCGGAACGGGAATTTTTACAGTATCTGCGAAAGGCCAATGGATATCTGGCTGATTTATGAAAAAAGGATGATTGCTGCAAGATGGCAGCGTATAACATACACATAAAGGATAATACGGAGGAAGGATATGGACACGATTAATGTATTGGCGTTTGATCTGGGAGCCAGCAGCGGCAGAGGAATGCTGGCGCGTTTTGATGGTACAAAGATTACTTTAGAGGAGGTTCACCGTTTTCCACATAACTTTTCCGTTTTGAACGGACGGGCATATTGGAATATCGTCTCTCTTTATGAGGAGATGAAGCAGGGAATGCGTCTTTGTAAGGAGCCGCTCTCCGGTGTTGGTTTTGATACATGGGGGGTTGACTGTGGGATGATCGATGCACAGGGAAATCTTCTCGGTATGCCGGGAAGTTACCGTGATGCGGCACTGGATCAGGAAAATATGGATTCAGTTCTGGCATCCTTTGCACCAGAGGAAAAGGATCACGGCAAGGCAGTACAGGAAGGAGAACGCTACGCATTTTCCCAGACCGGAATTGCCAGTCTGGCATACAATACATTATATAAGCTGTGTTATCTGCAAAAGGCAATGCCGGAGCAGATGAAGGCAGCCGATAAGATTCTGTTTATGCCGAATCTGATCGAGTATCTGTTTTCCGGAGTGGTACACAGTGAGTATTCCATTGCATCCACCTCGCAGCTTCTCGATATGAAAGAAAAGAAATGGGCAGTTGAGCTGATGGAGAAAGCAGGAATCGCTCCGTCTCTGCTGGCACCTCTGGACTATGCCGGAAAGGATCTGGGTCCGCTCAGACCGGAAATAGCCAGAGAGGTAGGTCAGGAGAAGCTCCATATTTTGTCTGTATCAGGACACGATACGGCATGCGCTGTTGCCGCAGTACCTGCCAGAGAGGAAGAATTCACCTTTCTATCCAGCGGAACATGGTCTCTGATGGGGATTTCATCCAAGACTATGCTAGAGGGAGAGCAGGTTATTCACGACAAAATTTCCAACGAAGGAACCTGGGATGGTGGATACCGTCCGACCGTTAATATTATAGGTCTCTGGCTCAACCAGGAGCTGCGCCGCAGCTTTCAGAGAGAGGGGAAGGAGTACAGCTTTGCCCGGATGAATGAAATGGCGGCGGCAGAAAAACCGCTGCAGAGCTTTATCCGTCCGGATGATTTTATGCAGCCGGGGGATTATCCGGAGAAGATCCGGGCATATTGTGCAAAGACAGGACAGCCGGTACCGCAGACGGATGGTGCCTTGATCCGTTGTGTGCTGGAGAGTCTCGCAATGCGTTACCGCCAGGTATATCAGAGCCTGATGCCGTATATTACATGGGAAGAAAAGCTTTACATTGTGGGCGGTGGGGCGCAAAATCAGGTGCTTAACCAGTTTACGGCCAATGCGTTAGGGATTCCGGTGATCACAGGTGCCAGTGAGGCAACCGCTGTTGGCAATATTATGGAACAGCTTTATGCGTTGGAAGCATACCGGACCAGAGAAGAAAAATGCAATATTCTGGCAGCATCCTTTGATACCGCAGAATATCTGCCGCAGGATACTGCTGTATGGGATGAGGCATATCAGCATTTTGAACAATTATATCAATAAGAACAAAAGATGCCGGAGAGGGCATTGTGTGATAACAGGACAGCAGAGCTTCCGGTCAAAGACTCTGCTGTCTTTTTTGGATGTAAAAATCTTTTCGGACAGGGTTTTACTTTTTGACAGATATTGGGTATAGTATATAAAGAGAAATTTTGTAATACAGAGCAATCGACGGAGGTTAGTTATTTTATGGCATCAAAGATTAAAAGCATACAAGAGGTAAAAATACCGGACACATATACACTGGAGCAGTCAGCAGTGATTCCGGAGATCGACAGCTTTGCGCTGGCACTCCGGCACAAGAAAAGCGGGGCGAGAGTTCTTTTTCTGAGTAATGAGGATAACAATAAAGTATTTTCCATTGGTTTTCGTACTCCACCCAGGGATGCGACCGGTGTACCACATATTATAGAGCATACCGTGCTCTGCGGTTCCAGGGAGTTTCCGGCGAAGGATCCTTTTGTTGAGCTGGTAAAAGGCTCTTTGAACACATATCTCAACGCCACAACCTATCCGGATAAGACATTATATCCGGTAGCAAGCTGCAATGATAAGGACTTTCAGAATCTGATGCATGTTTATATGGATGCGGTTTTTTATCCGAATATTTATGAGCATGAGGAAATCTTCAAGCAGGAGGGCTGGCATTACGAGCTGAACTCGCCGGAGGAGCCGGTGACTTATAACGGTGTTGTATTTAATGAGATGAAGGGTGCATTCTCCTCTGCGGATGGAAAGCTGGAGCGTTTTGTGATGAACGGACTGTTCCCGGACAATACCTACGGCAATGAATCCGGAGGAGATCCTGCCAATATCCCGGATCTTACCTACGAGGAGTATCTGGATTTCCACCGTCGTTATTATCATCCGGTCAACAGTTATATTTATTTATACGGAGATATGGACATTGAGGAGAGACTGGAATGGATGGATCAGCATTATCTGAGGGATTTTCCTGCGATCGAGCTGGATTCTTCCATTCCGCTGCAGAAGCCGTTTACCCGGATGAAGAAGCTGGAGACAGAGTATGCGGTTTCTGAAAATGAGGACAGCGACGAAAAGACATATTATGCTTTTGCAGCGGCGATGGACGTCACTCTTGATGTGAAGGTGTGCAAAGCATTTGAGATTATGGCGTATGTTCTGGCAGAGATGCCGGGAGCACCCCTCAAGCAGGCACTTCTTGATGCCGGAATCGGTACGGATATTGATGTGGATTTCTGTGATATTCTGCGCCAGAGCTATTTCGCTCTGACCACGCAGAATGCCAAAGCGGGAGACAGACAGCGCTTTTATGATACTATCCATAGTACCCTGCAGGAACAGGTGAAGCAGGGACTGGATCAAAAGGCATTAGAGGCAGCGATCAACGCCATGGAATTTAAAGAAAGGGAAGCGGATTACGGAATGTTCCCGAAGGGGCTGATCTATGGTCTGAATACTATGAAAACATGGCTTTATGATGATAAGATGCCGTATGATGCACTTTGTTTCCAGGATACCTACGAATTCTTGAGAACACAGTTAGGAACAGGCTACTACGAGAATCTGATCGAGAAGTACCTGTTAAATAATCCCCATGCTGTTCTGGTGGAAATGAAACCGAAAAAAGGTCTGGCTGCTGAGGCAGAGCAGAAGGAAAAGGATCGTCTGGCCGCCTATAAGGCATCTCTGTCAGAGGAGGAGATCCGTCAGTTGATTGAGGATACCCAAGCGCTTAAGGCATATCAGGAGGAGCCGTCTCCGAAGGAAGTACTGGAGAAGATTCCGATGCTCTCCAGAGAAGATATTGACAAAAAAATTGCGCCAATTTATAACAAAGAGGTGAAGCTGTGTGATATTCCGGTAATGCATCACGACATTCATACAAATGATATTGTCTATCTTGATCTGCTGTTTGATGTAGATGACTGCCGGGAATATATGCCTCAGATGAGCTTTTTAAAGACACTGCTCGGCTATATGGATACCGCGTCCCACAGCTACAGCAGTCTGGATACCGAGATTAATTTCCACACCGGTGGCATCGGCGCCGATGTAAATTTCTACCGTCTGTATGGCGAGGAGGATGCCTGCAGAGTTCGTTTTGAGATGAGTACCAAGGTGCTTCGCAGCAAGCTTTCTGAGGCATTGGAGCTTATGGCAGAGATTATGTTTACCACGAGCTTTGCTGATGAAAAGCACCTTCGCGAGGTTGTAGCGGAGGCGCGTTCCCGCAAAAAGATGAGTCTGATGTCTGCGGGACATCAGGCGGCAATGCTTCGGGCGATGTCTCATTTATCAGAGGTTGACTGGCTGACAGAGCAATATGGCGGTTACGGTTATTATCAGTATCTGGCGTTGCTTGATGATCATTTTGATCAGGAAAAGGAGAAACTGCAGAAGGGATGTCTGGCATTACTGCACAAAATCTTTCAGCGTGCCAATATGACCATTTCCTGTACGGCAGACCAGCAGGGGCTTGAGACATTAGATCAGGAGCTGCCGTCATTTCTTGCAAAGCTGGAGCAGTTTGAAAAGAAAGCGGATATTGACCGGTCTGATGATGTAATGATGGCGTTTACGAGAGAAGACGGGCAGAAAAACGAAGCGATCATGACACCGGCAGAGGTGCAGTATGTGGCACTGGCTGGAAAATGCAGTGATATGTCCGGCATCAAAAAGGGAGTATTAGATGTAGTACGTCATTTATTAAACTTTGGATATCTTTGGAATGAGGTTCGTGTCAAGGGAGGAGCATATGGCGTTTCCTGCCAGTTGATCCGGAATGGAGAAGGTTTCTTTACATCATACCGGGATCCGGGGCTGGACAGTACTCTGGAGGCATACCGCAAAGCGGCATCTTATCTGAAATCCTTTGAGACGGAGGAAAGAGAACTGTTAAAAACGATTATCGGTACCGTTAGCGGATTAGATACTCCGAAACCGCCGGCATCCCGAGGAAAACGCTCCATGGGAATTTATCTGTCACAGATTCCGCCGGAAATCCTCCAGCAGGAAAGAGATCAGGTACTGGCTTGCTCGCAGGAGGACATCCGTGCGGCAGCAGCCATGGTTGAGGCGATTGCAGAGAATGGCAATATCTGTGTCATAGGAAACGAAAATCATATAAAAGAACAAAAGCAGCTTTTTGATGAGTTAATGACTTTATAGTACAAGGAGAAAAATATGGCTAAAAAACAAGAATTTCGATCCGGTTTTGTGACGTTGATCGGTCGTCCCAACGTAGGAAAATCCACCCTGATGAATCGAATGATCGGACAGAAGATTGCGATCACATCCAACAAACCACAGACGACCCGAAACAGAATTCAGACGGTGTATACAGATGAGAGAGGACAGATTATCTTTCTTGACACACCGGGAATCCATAAGGCAAAAAATAAGCTGGGAGAATATATGGTATCTGTGGCGGAACGTACCCTTCGGGAGGTAGATCTGATCCTCTGGCTCGTGGAGCCTACAACCTTCATTGGAGCGGGAGAGCGTCATATTGCGGAGCAGCTCAAAAATGTCAAAACACCGGTATTTCTGGTGATCAATAAGATTGATACTGTAGCAAAGGCGGAAATCCTTACATTTATCGATGCCTATAAGGATATTGCAGACTTTGCAGAGATCATTCCGGTATCTGCCTTAAAGGGAGAAAATACCGACGAGCTTTTAGAGTCTATGTTCCGTTATCTGGAGGCAGGACCTCAGTATTATGATGAGGACACCATTACAGATCAGCCGGAGCGACAGATTGTTTCGGAGCTGATCCGGGAGAAGGCATTGCGTAATCTCAATGATGAGATTCCTCATGGAGTGGCTGTGGCTATTGACCGTATGAAGGAACGGCCGGGAGGAACGCTCATTGATATTGATGCAACGATTGTCTGCGAGCGCAATTCCCACAAGGGAATCATTATTGGCAAGCAGGGTTCCATGCTCAAAAAGATCGGAACAGATGCCCGCAGAGATATTGAGGCGCTTTTGGATTGTAAGGTAAACCTGAAATTATGGGTTAAGGTAAAAAAGGATTGGAGAGACAGCGATTTCCTGATCAAGAATTTTGGTTATCGATCCGAGGGACAGGAGGAATAACGATATGAAAAAGATAAAAAGCATTTTAACAGTAGGAAGTATTGCGGGAGTTATTTTGGCAGTGATGGCAGTGGTGAATCTGACTAATATGCCACAAAACTCTATGGCGGCGGTGACTGCGACGCCGGCTGCATCAGCAACGGTCACACCGAGAACGACAGCAGTGGCATCGTCCTCGACATCGCCAAATCCATCGGCTACGGTATCTGCATCGGCAACTCCGACTGCTTCTCCGACAGAGGAACCGGCAATGTCCGTAATGAATGCCCCGGTAGAACAGAAAATCACCAAAAAAGGACTGATCTATGAATATACGGCGACATATGCTCATTTGATCGGATGTACCAACAGTGCAAAACAGAAGAAGTCAATTCATATTCCGGCTAAAATCTGTGTGCAGGATATTTATTATGATGTGACGATGATTGATTATGAGGCATTTAAGGGATGTAAAAAGCTCAAAAATGTTACGGTTGGACGATATGTGAAACAGATTCGATATGGGGCGTTTATGGGAGATTCCAAGCTCAAAAGAGTTACATTTCAGGGAAAGAAACTAAAAAATGTAGGCGATGATGCGTTTTACAGGACATCCTCCGGCATCCGTTTTGTTATGCCAAAGGCAGTCAAGACAAAGTATCAGACACTTTTGAAGGATGGAAATCCCCGCCGGGCTGTTTATCAGGCGAAATAATCTGATACCATAAGCTTCCAGTATATTCATTAGAGAAAAAGCCATTCTAAGAGCAGGCAGATATATGACATCATGTGCGGAAAGGGAAAGAGGATCTTTAGAACTTTTTGCCGAAACGCTGCGGAGTTGTGATATCATGCCATATCACGGGCAAAGGAGAATGGACGATGGAATTACAGGATCGATGGAATCAATTTGCAGCCAGTGGCAGGGTGGAGGACTATTTAAGTTATCGCAACGCAGAATACAACAAGACATTAGAACATAATCCGGATCAGGATAAAGCAGAAGAAAAAGCAGGGATATATTATGGCGGCAGAGCTGGTAGAAGTAACAGGGATGGTATTAGCAGCATCTCCGGTAAAAGAATATGACAAAAGAATAGAGTTGCTGACCAGAGAGCGGGGACGGATCTCGGCTTTTGTGACGGGAGCACGGAAGATTAACAGTAAAGTATCGGCATGTGCGATCCCGTTTACTTTCGGCACATATTATCTATATGAAGGAAGATCATCCTATAATGTGCAGTCTGCCCATATCCAGAAGTTTTTTTCTGAGATTGCAGATGATTTTGATATATTGTGTTATGCATCTTATTTCGCAGAGCTGGCGAGATATTTTACCAGAGAAAATGTAGAAGCACCGCAGGAGCTGCTTCTTCTTTATGTAGCATGCAGTGCTCTGACCAAAGGACAGGTATCCCTGCCACTGGTGCGAACGATTTATGAGATGCGTATGATGCAGATTCAGGGAGAAGCACTGGAGCTGTTTCAGTGCCTGGACTGTGGAAAGAAAGATGATTTAAAAGTATATTTTTCCAGAGGAGGTTTTTTGTGCAGGGAATGTGCGGCAAGACTGATCTCATCCGGCAGGGAAAAAGGTTCCACTCTTAGTGAAGATGCAGTATATGCGTTGCAGTTTATTTTGACAACATCATTAAGCAAGCTATTTAGTTTCCGGGTTTCTGATGCGGTAGAAAAAGAACTGGCGGACTTTATGAAACATTATCTGGAACATTACATTCATCATACCTTCCAGTCCCTTGTTTTTCTATAAGAGATTTAATATGGAAAAAATACTTTACACAAAGTGTTGTATTTTGAGATGAAATTGAGTATACTATCTATAAAAGAAATCACCTGGGGTGTACGATACTCCTGATATTTTGAACCTACACTTTTGAACAGGGATTCCTATATCTATATATGGATGCCACGCCTCTATTACCGGGGACGGCAGAAGTATATGTGCGGTGACCCACCTAGCATATGCTAGGACTCAAAATTCAGGAACCGGCATTTTGGGCTTCTTTGACAGCAAGAGGATCATTTTATATGGTCCTCTTTTCGTTATGGAGAATAAGATGGGAGATCAGGGATAAATACAGCAGAAGGGATATTTTGAAAAAACGTTAAAAAAAATTAAAAAAACACTTGACGGGGACTGCGTCGGATGTTATACTTGTCAAGCAGCGTTTGAGAGAGACAAGCAAACGCCACAAAAGAATATGTGGAGAGGTATCGAAGTGGTCATAACGAGGCGGTCTTGAAAACCGTTTGTCCGCAAGGGCGCGTGGGTTCGAATCCC
>ENA-ORCM01000246-ORCM01000246.1-human-gut-metagenome-genome-assembly--contig:-NODE-246-length-52209-cov-18.252532_pt1 | contig 52209 bp, 55 predicted proteins | sample MGYA00242906_ERZ507928 | MGnify/ENA primary metagenome ERZ507928 (study PRJEB26167, sample SAMN06115497) | human gut metagenome | host: Homo sapiens | place: China:Shanxi | collected 2015-05-07...
TGCAGATATAGTAGCTGGCTATTCCTGCCATAACAGAAATAAAAAAAGAAAGCATCAAGTCCAAATGGCACACCCCCTTTCTGTTGCCAGATTGGGTGCGACAACATTTGTATTATACCATACTTTTATTCGTTTAGGTGCTATAAATAGCACCTTGCTTCAAACCCGCATAAACACTGGATTTCTTATCTAAAAAATGCTTATTTTTGACGCCCTTTTTCAGACCTAATTATCTTTCTCTTCCAGACTGTTCTCCTTTTCGTCCCTCTCTTTCTCCCTACGCTCCTGCTCAAGAAATCTCTCATGCTTCCGGATGATTTGCTCTTTCTGCAGCGTATCATCCAATGCTCTCTCCAATTTCCTTAATGCCCTTTCAACATCATAAGCTGCTTTGTTCCGGAATAGCATTGGCAGATGCTTTCCTTTCTGCTGATATGGCTTCAAGATTTTTTCCTCTATCTTCGATACCATCTTCTTTCCGACATCATTTCCTGCATCTGCTGCTTTCTTGAAATAGTCCAGTGCAATTACTCTATCTTCTTTAACACCATTTCCACGATAATAGATAAAGCCAAGTGCCACATCAGCGAAATCATTTCCCTGCTCACTTGCCATCTTGTAATACTCAATAGCTTTCTCCGGATTGTAAATAGAACTCTCCTTTTCTATGAATAACTTACCAAGTTTATATTGAGCATACACATTTCCCTCTTTTGCTATTGGTTCCAAATACATTACTGCTTTCTTCGGGTCATACACTTTTTCTGTCTTATCCGCATAGATTTTTCCAAGTTGGTACAATGCAGCTTTGTTTTCATCCTGTGCAGCCAATTCAAAATAATGGATTGCCTTTTCTGCATTATGATATTCTGTATTCTTTCCGGCATAGATTTTTCCAAGCTGATATTGTGCATAGGAATTGTCCTGATCTGAAGCCTTTTCAAAATTTTCTATGGCTTTTCCAATATCGTAGTATGAGGAAGTCTTATCAGAATAAATCTTGCCCAGCTGGTACTGTGCATAAGAATTATTCTGTTCGGCTGCCATGGTCAGATATTTTATAGCAAGACTTTCATTCTTTAATCGTTCATCTTTCAGATAGATTTTGCCAAGCTGGTACTGTGCCATTACACTTTCATTCTCTGCAGCTTCTTTTAAAATCTCCACCGCCTTATCTGCGTTCTCTATATCTCCCTTTTGCAAAAGGATTTTTGCATACTGATATTGTGCGTTGGGGTTTCCATTCTTAGATGATAATTCGAAATATTCTTCGGCTGTGTTTAAATCAACACTCACTCCTTTTCCTTCCATATTCATCTTACCAAGTCTGTATTCAATGTTCGCATCCGGTGACTTAAATTCCATTGAAAAGAATTTATCGTATGCTGCCTTATATTCCTTATTTGCCCTGTCCATATCCTTTTCAACTTCTATTCCATTTTCGTATGCATATCCCAGCTTGTAGTGTGCATATGGATTTCCGTCTGCCCGTTTGTAATAGTCAACTGCAATTTTCTTGTCCTTTTCTACTACACTATTTCCATCCCAATACATATTACCAACAATATACGCTGCAAACACATTACCTGTATTGGCTGATTCATCTAAATATTCAAATGCTTTCTCTTCATTCTTTTCTGTTCCTAGTCCATACAGGTAATGCTTTCCTGCTCGATATAAGGAATAGTTGATTATGAAATTTGTCTGTTCTTCCGGATGCTCTATCACACTTTCAAAACCTTTTAAGGCTCTCTCATAATAATAGTGTGCTTTTTCATTATCTATCTTTACACCGATACCATGCTGATATATGTTACCAAGTTCATAATATGCCAGGATGTTTTTTTGCATTATTTCAAGTTCCAGTAATTCAATACCTTTCTGAACATCCTTGTCTTTTCCATATATCAGAACCTTTGCTTTTTTGAAATTTTCACTCCACTTAAAAATTGCATCCGAAACGTCAAAATCTAAATCATCTATTTCCGGTTCCTCGATTACTTCGTCTGCATCCGGAAAAGTATTATCCGCTGCATCCACTTCCGCTTCAAAGAATCTGTCCATAATCTTTTCAACATCTTCCGGAACGTACTCCGCACCACCGGTCTTAATATCATATTCTTTCATTTCCTTTAGAATCTGATTACCAAGTCTTGAATACAAATCTTTGATTTTTCCGTCCTTATAATCTCGTCCGGATTTTCCATATGCAGTTTTATAATCCTTTGCGGTTCGTTCCAGCTCTGCAATGAATTTTAAATAATCATCCCGGTAGTATTTATCAATATATGCCTGTGATAGTTTATCCAGCATTGGGCGAATGTCATACATAGCATTATTATTATAATTCCATAGTCCCCGATTACCACTTCTAGGCAGACACTTGTATATATCAAGAAACATATCCTTTAGATCTGCATCTACAGATAGGATATGTTCCTTTTTCTGATTTACTATTGTCTCTCTGATAAACTGGTTGATTTCAATATTCTGTTCCCGCTGCTGCATAATCTCATTTACAACAAATCGTTTACAGGCTTCAATACTCTTTCCTTTGAACCGTCCAATATATTCTTCTCTTTTGTATAGTTCTCCGGATGGAGTTCTCACCGGAACCTTTACCTTGTTCCCATTTACGATTTTTTCATCATAAACCTGATACATCTTCTTTTGTCTGCAAGGTGCCGGTTCTACTGTGGCAACATGAACATGGATGTTATCCGTATTATAATGAATGGCAGCACTCCATATTGCATTTTCCAAACTCTCATTCTTTAGCATTCGATTGATTGCACCTGTGGCAATCTCTTTTATTTTCCGTTCATCTAAGATATTTGTTTTCGAATCATATAATCCATGCTCTTCTAACCAACGGTTATCAAACGATATAACCGTCTGCCACATCAGGGAACCATTGTCTTGTGCTATTCTAAACGTATTTTTCAAATCCTTTTTATCCTGGTCAGATAACTTCATTTTGTCCTTTGTAAAAATGCCTGTTGTCTTTTCCGGATTATCCATGTAGTCATTGTAAAGATTATATTCACTTAACATTTCATTTCGTTTTGCATCTTCTCGGTCTATGTATTCTATGTATTCCCCAAACACACTGGAACCCGCTTCGCAAAATCTCGTTTTCACAATAACTCCTGCTTTGATTTCTGACATATTATCCTCTACTTTCTCTTAAGGTGCTATAAATAGCACCTTGCTTCAAACCCGCATAAACACTGGATTTCTTCTTAAAAAAACACCCATTTTTGACACCCTTTTCCCACTGTCTTTTGGTTGCATAATTTCCCGGCTTGTGATATGCAGCCATGTGTTTTCCGGTTTAGGTGCTATAAATAGCACCTTGCTTCAAACCCGCATAAACACTGGATTTCTTCTCAAAAAACACCCTATTTTTTCATTGCTTTTTTCTTGTTCCGGTCATCCTTTTGTTGTTTGAAATATGCAATCTTTTCTTTATAGGCATTTTGTGAATCTGCAATAACTGGTGCCTGTATTGCTTCCCGAAGAATACTTTCCCGAACATCATCCTTTATCAAAATTGTATTAATTGCATCCAGCAGAATCGTTGTATTCATTTCTGCAGTTTGGGATGCCCACCGCAAACGTTCAAAGAGGGCATAGTATTTTTGGTTGTAGGATTCTAACAGTCCGGAGATAAGTGCTGCATCATTTTCTTTTTGCTGTTCGTTCTTCTGGTACTCCTGAATGATATAACGTAAAGTTGCACTATCATTTTTAAACTCTTTATCAGCTTTTACTTTACTGATAGTATCAATGCATTCCTGGTCAAGTACATACTTCTTTACCACATTAATCATCCCCTTCCTTCTGCTCTAATGCATCCAGTCTTTCTAAGACTTCATCCAGTATATAATTATTCTTATCAATAATATCTGCATACATCCTTGCCTGATCTGCTAAAGTCTCTACAAGGTTTGCATACTTAAAGTCCATTTCTTTAAGTTCCGGTGCAACTGCTAAAGTGTTCAGGTAGTCCCTAATGTAAGTTTCTCTGGACACCCCTTTCTTCTTGGCAAGCTCTGTCAACTTGTCAGCCACATTCTTTTCAATCTTTCTGATTTTGATTTCCATTTTTCCGTTCCTCCAGGGAAAAATTATATCATTTTGCATAAAAAAGGGCAATATTTTATGGACAATAAGTAATGATTTATTGTCCATTTTATAAAATATCTGTCCCCACTATTTAGGAAAGAGCATATCGGGAATGTTTGGCTTTGCCAAACCCACAAACGAAGTTTGGGGTCAATTCCCCCTTATGCTCTTTTTTTTGAAAAACTCAAAAAAATTTTCGCTTCGCTGCGTGCGCCGAACGCACCTTAAAAAAGAAGAAGAAACGTGCAACGTTTCCTCATTATGCGAAAATTTTGGACTTAAAAAGCGTAACATTTCTTCCAAAGGGGCAAGGGGAACAGGATGTTCCCCTTTCAAATGTCAGGGCAACCCAAGTTGCACTGACTCCGCTCTTTCTGCAGCCGAGAACCTGGTTCCGGCTGCAGCGTTTTGAATTTCGACTTCCAGCACACAAAATTCTAGTGTCTCTCTTCGGATGCAGGACATAAAAAAGGAAGTTGCGATTTGCAACTTCCTTTCGAATCGGTGCTACTGGTTGTTAAAATTCAAATCCATGCTCCGGGTCAAAATTCCTGCAGCCGGAACCTCGTTTCAGGCTGCAGCGTTTTCATTTTCAGCTTCCAGTACACAAAAAAGGAAGCTGCTCTCTGCAACTTCCTTTTAATAATTCAATAAAGGCTTTACGCTTTACGGTAACATTTAGTTATTATCTTCTGGTAATTCAATCGGTTGTAGCTTTAATTTAATGTAGCTCATTTCAAGTTTGATTAATGCAACAGTTTCTGTTGCATTTTCTTTCTTTGCTAATTTTAAAATTCTTTCAAGTCTCTGGTACTCTTCTATTAACTGTCCATTATACTGTTTATCTGTTGGCATATATTCTTCGCTCACTTTCCACCACCGCCTTTCGTTGGTGATATTATACCATAGCGTAAAACCTTTATTCAATTATCAATGTACTATTTTCCCTATCTATAATATACCACTTTAGCGGTATATTATCAATAAATATGCTAAAATCTGCCACCTTATTTTTTCTTTTTTTGAGGTCTTTTTTCTGGCAAGAATCCAGCATTTATGAGGGTTTGAAGCTAGGTGCTATTTATAGCACCTTAACTATTTATCATGGGATAGGGGAGTAGCAGGAGTATAATAAGGGGGCAGGATGCGCCCTGGCATTTTAAATGGTATTGGATAGAAGCTGCAGCATGATTACTGGTGCAGGATGCACCATAACTTTTATCCGGGGTATGGGGTTAGTCCCCATTATAATTCCGGGGCAATTAAAATTGCCCCGGTTCCTTTGGTATTGGTCGCAGGAGAACAATGATAAGGCTGCATGAAATGCAGCTAGGGATTTTTCCTGCAGCCGGGACACCGTTCCAGGCTGCAGCATTTTCATTTTCCGCTTCCAGTATACAAAAAAGGAAGCTGCTCACTGTAGCTTCCTTTTGAATTGGTAATACTAATTATGAAGTTCTATCATTCATTTCTATATAGCTTTAATTTCTGCAAACTTTTTTCCCACTCTTTATCATTTATTTCTGCAATAGCTTTGATTTCTGTAGCCTCTTTTTTCCATATCTCAAGAAGTTTTTTTGTTACCATAATAAATGCAGCTTCATGAAAAAATGGCATGTCTATTCCAATATAAATTGCCAAATCATCATTATAAGGGAAATATGGTACATCTTTTTCATAATACTTTTCGTCAGCATTCACAATTCTTAAAGTTAAAAAATCTTTTATAGAATCAAAATTTCTAGCCATATTATAAATATTATCATATCTATCTGGCTCATCTTCTTCAAATTCAAAATATTTTTTTCTAAAAAAATGGACTATTTTTTTCACTACATCCTCAACGGTTTCCAACTTCTTTGAAATCATAGAAGCATCTTCATCAATGTAAAAAACAGGATTACAACATATATCTCCATCATCATTTAAAACATATATTCCCGTCCGTTTCCCGTCAGCTTTATCAACGGTTCGAACAATCGTTTTTTTTACCATTACTTTTTCATTTATCTTTTCTACCACCATTTCAGCAACTTTTTCAATTTGTTCTCTATTCATTTCTGCATCCTCCATAATTCCTTTCATGAAATCCCGATATAATATCCTTTAATCTCAACTTCATCATTTTCATTTTCCGCTAAATTGTAAACTGGATAAACGGCTTCCGGAATATTTCTGATAGTCTCAAAATAAACTCCATTAATGGCATCCTCAACTTCAAAACATCCATAAAATGCACTACCATTCCAGCCATCCAGTGCAATTGCTTTTCCATCAATTTCTACCACATCAATAAGACCAGTCCACCATTTTCCAAGTTCTTTTACCGGTGTGAAATCATCCTCTGTAAGCTCGTTTAAATTTCCATCAATATATTTCATAATTCGTTCCTTTCCGCAGGAGCCATCCTGCTATAAAAATGTTATTTCCTTACATTGCTATTATACCGCTATTTAGGTATATTTACAAGAAATATAGTAAAAATAGCCACCTTATTTTTTCTTTTTTTGAGGTCATTTTTCAGACAAGAATCCAGCATTTATGCGGGTTTAAAGCTAGGTGCTATTTATAGCACCTTAACTATTTATCATTGGATAGGGGAGTAGCAGGAGTATGATAAGGGGGCGCAGGATGCGCCCTGACATTTCATAAGCGGAACTGCGTTCTTGCAGTTCCGGTCGCTAATCGAATTACTTCTTTTTTATATCCAGTTCAAAAATAACCTGTCTATTTATAGAATCCTTCTTTAGCTTTTCAAATTCAGAAATAGCCTTGCTTCGCTCTTTGCCCTGGTATTCTATTACCCTAGTCAAATTTTCATATCCATCCAATAAATTCACATCAAAAAAGGAAAGGATATATTTCACATTTTCCCGATACCGTTGGACACGCTGCAGCTTTATCTTTTTTCCCATTGGGGCAGTCTGCAGGAAATTGTATCTTTCAGTTAATGCTATCTGATATGCCTTTAGCATCAAAATAACATCTTCCAATTCTTCAATATGTGTTGTACTGGCATTTATATAGTTTTCCGCTTCTTTGACGGTGTGTATCTGACTAGGGAGTGTATTCCAGTAGAATATTTTTATTTCTGCCCCGCCATATCTGACCTCTTTACTTGAAAAAAGTCTACTTATCACACTTTCATATTTTTCAGCATTGCAAGTGTCCTGATTTGGACACTTGCAACATTCTATAGCTTCTCTGCATAATGTTTTCATGCTATCTTGATTCCTTTCAATGCTTCTTCCGGATTTGTTCTAAATATGAAGCTGTGAGTAAAAGTAGAATAGTAACCGCCTATTTCCTTTATCTGTGCTACTACAGATAAATATGTCTTTCTGTCTAATGTTTTTAAGCACTTTACAAGGTACAGTTTTTCATGTGTTCTCGTATGCTCACCCTCTTTAATAGAAAACAATGATTCTTTTTCTTCCAGCTTTTTCCCATTTACCACTGCCGGAGCAGTTGCATCTTCCGGCTTTTTGTCTTTAATCCTGGCAACCTTTTCAACCTGTTTGCAGTTATCAAATTTGCAACCGAAGAAATAGAAATTTGTGTCAAAGTAATCTATCATTCCATCAGAATCATCACGGTTGTATGATAATACGAATGCATTCACATCCTCTAATACCGCTTTGAAATAATCTGTTTTCAATGCATAGAAAGAAGATTCTTTACAAGCTGCTTCATATTCTTTTACAAAATCTTCCTGGGTAAAAGAACCCATGTTATAAAATCCATGATTTCTAAGTTTGCTCATTAATTCTCGAATCTCGTCAGCGTTCCAGTCAATTTTTTCTTTTCTTAAATCATCCCCGGTCTTATACATTTTTTCCGGGAACTCTTTAATTTCCATAATAATTTCCCGGCACATACTAGCGTGTTTTGTTCTTACGCTAAATTTGCAAGTAGGGTATTTCTCCTTTACATAGGTTCTGACACTCTTTGCAATTTCCTTTATACTAAGGTTAGAATCATAACGACTTCCTTCCCATCCGTAAGCTGTATAGAATTTCTTTCTTGTTCCAGCTGCAGTTTCTTCTTTTTCTTCCTCTTTTAAGGTATTATCCTTAATGGCTTTATCCTTCCATATTTTGAAAAGAGCGTCATATTCGCAGTTAATTTCTTGCATGGCTTCCAGTTCTCCGCCATTGTCCGGATGATTTGCTTTTAATAATACTTTGTACTGTGCTTTTAAATCCTCAAAACTGGTTACATTTTTAAAATAATTTTTCATATCGTGTACCTCACTTTCAAAAAAATTTTATTTTCTTACACCATTATTATACCGCCATTTAGGTATATTTACAATAAATATAGTAAAAATAGCCAGCCTAATTTTTCTTTTTTGAGGTCTTTTTTCTAGCAAGAATCCAGCATTTATGCGGGTTTGAAGCTAGGTGCTATTTATAGCACCTTAACTATTTATCATGGGATAGGGGAGTAGCAGGAGTATGATAAGGGGCGCAGGATGCGCCCTGGCATTTTAAATGGTATTGGATAGAAGCTGCAGCATGATTACTGGTGCAGGATGCACCATCACTTTTATCCGGGGTATGGGGTTAATCCCCATTATAATTCCGGGGCAATTCTGATTGCCCCGGTTCCTTTGGTACTGGTCGAAGCGAAACAATGATAAGGCTGCATGAAATGCAGCTAGGGATTTTTCCTGCAGCCGGGACACCGTTCCAGGCTGCAGCGTTTTTATTTTCCGCTTCCAGTACATAATAAAAACCGGATGCATTTGCTGCATCCGGCTTTCCTGCTTATTCTATAACGATTTCAAATAATTCCTTTTCATACTCACTTCCTTCTAAATCCCAAGATTCCATATAATCGTCAATATCGGCTTGTGCTTCTTCCTGTGCTTCCTCTTCTGTATCATAGGAATTGTCAAGGTCTAAGCTGTCTTTCAAAAATCCACCATCATAATATATCTTATAACTAAACATAAAAATCACGCTCCCTATTCTTCTATATCATCAGCAATTCCGAACCATTCCTTTTCACTGTCTGTCAGTTCACATTCTTCATCAAAGAATATCATAGCTTCTTCTTTATCATCTTCAATCAATCCATCCTTAAATTTGGTTGCCAATTCTTCCAGTCTGTAACGTGGGATATAATTTTCTTCTGATTTTGCCCGGAACATATCTAATGCAGCTTGTAAATATAAAGCCTTTGCCTGTTCATTTCCATAGTACATAAAATAGGATGCATGGCTCCATTGTTCATCTTCTTTTCCATCCGGATTATAACCACTTGCAACGGCATACTGTGAATTATTTTCAGACTGTAATAATGCTAATTTATCTTTTCTTAAAATCTCGACCCATTTCATATTAAATACCTCTTTTCTGATTTATTGGATGTGATTCTTCTAAAAGAGGGTAGAACATCCTCTTTTAGAAGAATTGGCTTCTAGGTGTTAAAACTTGAAATAACGGTTTTGGTATGCAACGTAGTTTTCAAATTCTTCACGTTCTTCCTCTTCACGTTCTCTTCGTTGCCGTTCTTCTTCCTGTTCCTCAAAATCATCATCTAATGATTCCCGGCTTTCTTTTAATTCCAGAAGTTCTTCCAGGGCATCCTCAACTAAACTAATACAGCTTTTAATATTGTCCAGGTCAGCTTCCGCTTCATCAAGTATGTCTTTCACATTTTCATCATCCACACTATAATCTGTGTTTGCTGCAGCTCTAAGACTTTCTAACTCCTGATTCACCTGCTGAATCTGTTCTCTGATTTTGCAATCCAAGTTTTCTCTTTTCTCTTTATACTGTTCTTTTGTCATTGTTTCCATATTGAATACCTCACTTTCAAAAAATAGTTATTTCCTTACGCTCTTATTATACTGCTATATAGGTATATTTACAAGAAATACAGTAGAAAAAGCCACCTTATTTTTTCTTTTTTTGAGGTCATTTTTCAGACAAAATTTCAGCATTTATGCGGGTTTGAGGTTAGGTGCTATTTATAGCACCTTAACTATTTATCATGGGATAGGGGAGTAGCAGGAGTACGATAAGTAGCGCAGGATGCGCCCTGGCATTTTATGTGTCCGGCACTACCGCAGGATCAGCGCCGGACACTTTTTCCAAATTTCCGGAGAAAATAACCTACAGTGCGCCAAAATAAAGGCTTTGAGATTCTTTGTGGCCAGAAAAAGGCTACAAGAATCCAAAGCTGGGAATAGAAATAAGAAAAGCTGCAGGATGCAGCTTCGAATCAAGGTACGTCCCTAAGGACGTACTACCGGGGGTACTGGTCGCAGCGAAACAATGATAAGGCTGCATGAAATGCAGCTAGGGATTTTTTCTGCAGCCGGGACACCGTTCCAGGCTGCAGCATTTTCATTTTCCGCTTCCAGTACACAATAAAAACCGGATGCAGCGGATGCATCCGGCTTTCTTTAAATCTTTTTTATAGTCTTAATGCCTGTATTATTCATTACATTTGTCCTTTTCTTCTTTTAAAAGCTGGATGATACAACCAAATTCCATAGCACGAAATACCTTAATTACATCAGCATGAAACTCTTTTGCTAAGGAAGTATCATCATAAATTCTTAACCAATCTGTAAATTCTGCCACTAATTCATAATGGCTTCCAATTTCAGCCTGTCCCTCTACAATGTATGCCCGATAGTTTCCATCCTCGCCAAAATTCAATTTTTTTAATGACAACCCGCCTTTCTCTTTGCTGTCATAACCTACCATAATAAGAGTAGCAATGTCACTATCTCCAATAAATTCCTTTTCAAAATCCTTATAACTTTTCATCATATTCACCTTTTCCTTTCTATATAATATTTGTTTCAGTGCTTAAGATTTCAACGGCTTCTTCAATGGTGTATTCTCCAAACCATCCTAACGTTTTCTGAAATACGGATGCGTGTATTATTTTTCTATCATTTAGAATCCAGAAGCCATAAGAACGGTCTGCCCTTATCATCTTCATCGACTTCGATATTTTCCACATCGGCTTCAATTTCATCACGTTCGATTACATCACCTTTTACTACTTCCGCTAATGACATATATAATATCGTGTCATCGCTTAAATTTTTTGTAATTTCTCTAAATGTTCCTAAATCCATCCTATATCCCTCCACTAAATTTTAATTGCCCAATCTCTTGTACTTTCTTTATCAAGTATACTATATAATTCCTTTACTGTCATATCTTATTTCCTTTCTAAAATAGTAGTGGTAGCAGTGCAGCCGTTCCGGATGCACTGCAAACCGTTTACTTTCTTAAATATCATATCCGGTCTTTTCATAGCGGATAATGGCAACCACTTTTCCGGAGCTTTTAAGAGTTCCCCAGCCGTTCCACATCGGACCATTCAGACCTAATAGCTTCGGTTGGTTAAAAAGTTCTTTCCGCTGGCTTTCTGCCATTCTTCCATTATTGTAGCCATATATAAGGCTTTGGAATTGTTCTGCTGTTTTAATTTCATCCGGTAAATCATAAACACAAGTTGTACCATTTTCTAATGTTCCTATAATCATATCTTTATCCCTCACTTTCAAAAAATGTTATTTTCTTACACACTTATTATACTGCTATATAGGTATATTTACAAGAAATATAGCAGAAAAAGCCAGCCTAATTTTTCTTTTTTGAGGTCTTTTTTCAAGACACTTTTTAATGCTTTTCAATGCTTTTTTCAAGTCTTCTTTCCGTTCTTTTTTATGGTCTTTTTTCAGACAAGAATCCAGCATTTATGCGGGTTTAGGGCAAGGTGCTATTTATAGCACCTTGTGAATTGCCGGTATGATTATATGGTATGCTGGTCGTGTACCGGTGGAGTGATGGGGTGGTGCAGTAGTGCAGGGTAATAGTGGCTGCTTCTTCTTTGCTGCAACCCATTTTTGTTTTATTAACCAAAACACGTTTACCTAATAAAGAAATAAGGTACACACACATTCCGGACGGATCATGTGCGTGTACCGAATCAATTATCTTACAGTAGTAGTGGTAGTGGTAGTGATATTGTAACGTACAGCCTTTTCCGCTGCCACCGCACCGCACCCGAGGGGTACCCGATTTTCAACTGGCTTATGCGTAGCAGCTCTTGGTGAAAAATTGGTTCGACGAACAGGAGAAACGATTTTTTGCTTAGAGCTGGTAGCCAATGCCGGGAAGAAAATTGGGTCGAGGATTAGTGCCATAATAAATATATGTATCGAAAAAATCTTACAAAAAATCCTGCAAAACATACGAAAAATCATGTTAAAAAAATTCTTAAAACATATGCTGCAGAAACTCTTAAAAATCATACTAAAAGAAATCATACTGCAGAAACTCCTGGAGCGAATAACACAAAAAATAATCCCTTGGATAATGGGAAAATGATAGAAAATGCTGCTTATTTTTATGCAAAAAATAATACCGGAAATAACACGAAAAAATATGTTTTTAATCATACCCTAGAAACCGTCAGAAGTGCTTATAAGACAATGCATATCACGAATGCTACAGTTCTTCCTCAAAAAAGAAAAAATGGCTTAAATAGGGCATATAACGCTTCACAAGACCATTTCAATTACCTCACTTATACAATCTCAAAAACACTTTCAAAGGCGAACCTTGCCACCCCAAAAAAGGATGCTGCAGATGCATCCAGTAAAGTTCCAGCACATAAAAAAAGAAGAAATTATTCCGGAAGAAAATGAGATATAAGCCAGGGCAAAAACTATACCATCAAAAAAGAAAAAACAGACTTTACTTATCCGTAAAATCTGCTTCATCTAATTAACCTAAAAGATATTTATTTTAACTTACATCTTCCTATGTAAAATCCCATAAAAATTATGCCATTACAAAAAGCTATCAATGCAGCTTGGAAGCATCCAAACAATAGCAAAAATATAACTAACAAAAAGAGAAAAGCTGCAGAAGAGAAGTAGATGGATGCAGCTGGAACATCCTTTGCCAGGAACAAACTTACTCTTCGGAAAAAATAGCACATATAAGCAGCTAACCCTAAAAATGCTAACAATTTGATAACTGTCATATTCATCACATCCATTTTAGCAAGCCGTAATTTACGAAAAAAGCTATACATATAAGGATAATCCCTACAAACTCCAATATATAACGTTTTTTATCTGCTTTTATAATGTTACGGTGAATTAAAATTGCTCTTAAACTACTCACAAACACATAAAGAATCATAATAATTCCCCATACAATAATAATTGTTTTACCTAACATGTAGTATCAACCTCCCCTCTCTCTTTTGTACCCTCATAAAAATAGAAGTCTTTTTCATCAAATTGGTATAACTGGTACATGGAATTTTTGTTTGCAAGATATTTATTCCCATCTTTCCCCTCAAGGTATTGTGTTACTTCATTATCAATAGGACTAATAATTAAATCCCCATTCCTTAAATTGTCAAATGATTCTATCGGTTTTCTCTTCAATGTTTTATCTCCTTTAAAATATAATATTATTCTGTTTCTCTTTGTTCATATACACCTGTAAGCATATAGTTGTCAAACGGTAGTTTTACAAATCTACAAGTTACTTTTGTGCCATCTTTAAAATCGTCTATATACATAGATTCGAATGAACTAGGTAACATGGTAAACTGATTATCAAGTGTTACATATTTTGATGCTTTATCAAAATGAACGGTTCTATCAGCAGTTATATATTGAGAAGCTTCTTTAACATGAACGGTTCCATCAGCATAAATAAAGTCCTCATTAATGGTTAATATTAATCCCCATATAAAAAAAATCAAAACTGCTATAAGTAGTAATCCTTTTATTATTTCCTTCTTTTTATTCAATGTCATATTTACTCAATCTCTCCTTTTCTATATTCTCTCACATAACGATAATAGGTATCTTCATTCAATCCAAGCTGCTTCATTAACTGTGACGTTTTTAACTCCCCCCTCTCTACTTGCTGGTAAGCCTTTGCAAAATCTTCCTTACTCATTTTCCGTGGTCTGCCGTATTTACTCCATTCCCCACGTTCTTTCATCATTTCAATTCCCTCACGCTGCCGCTTCGATTTACGTTCCAGCTCCGTCCTTGCCAGTAAATCAAATAGGGCAATCAAAGTATCATTGACATATGACAACATCAAGCGTGACATTTCATCCGGAAAAGCATTTATGTCCATTTGTGTAGTCGGAATATCTAAAAATATTACCCGGATGTGATGCTCCTTAAAGTATTCCAACTCTTTTTTAGTTTCTTCGGCACGTCCGAGCCTGTCATATTCCGGAATAATAAGAGTATCTCCCGGTCGCAAAACATCTTCTTTCATATAGATGTATCGCACACGGTTAAAGTTGCGCCCTGAAACCTTATCTTCAAAGATTTTAGTTAGCGGATAATTGTTTGCTGCACAAAAATCTTTTATCTTCTTTGTTCCTCTATCAAGATGCTGCTCTTTACTCGATACCCGATTATATCCATAATATCTTCCCGGCATGATTCTTATTACCTCACATTACTATCACTTGTAAAAAGTATATCATATATATTTGCAAGTTTCAATATACAAAAAGATACTTTTTGCAACTATGTATAGCTCGTAGATTCTTCCATTGTAAAATGTATACTTTTTACAAGTCATAAGAAAAAGGGATTTTAACTGGGAATGGATAAATCGAAACTCAACAAGAAGCTGCAGGGAATTTATGTGTCCGGCACTACCGCAGGATCAGTGACGGACACTTTTTCCAAATTTCCGGAAAAAATAATCTATCGTGCGCCAAAATAAAGGCTTTGAGATTCTTTGTGGCCAGAAAAAGGCTGCAAGAATCCAAAGCCGGGAATAGAAAAAAGAAAAGCTGCAGGATGCAGCTTCGAATCAAGGTACGTCCCCCAGGACGTACTACCGGGGGTACTGGTCGCAGGAAAACAATGATAAGGCTGCATGAAATGCAGCTAGGGATTTTTTCTGCAGCCTGGACAATGTTCCAGGCTGCAGCGTATTACCTGGTGAAAAAGGGAATACTTGAAAACCCCACGAGTTGCGACCTCGTGGGGTTTCTTCTCATTTTATTTTCTCGTAAATTTTCGTAAATATTGCTATAAAATTCCAATAAATTTGTAGAATATTATTCTTGCATAATAGTGTAAAACAATATAAAATATTGGCGAAAAGAGAAATGTCTGCCTTTCTAAAATGTGCTCCTTTTAGAAAGGAGTGTTATCTATGTGCGCGAACATTGAAAATTTTCTGTTAGTGTTATCTGTCTTTTTGAAAAGTGTAATATCTATTGCAAACCTCAAAAATGTAATCAAAAAAGAACCACCACCACCTAAAGTAATATACATTATTATTATACATGATGATGTGGGGGATTTTTTTACAAAAAACGAGAATAGTACCATCATTCCCCCGAATGACCTTGGCACTACTCCCGCTCTTTAATAAAAAAACAAATTGACATTATAATAGCACATTTAGACGGTGAACGCAACTCTTTTCTGAGGTCTAGTTTCTAACTAGACCTCTTTTTATTTTCCGAGAAAAGACTTGAAAAAAGAAAAAGAGAATGCTATAATACAAACAACTTTTAAAAATGTTATTATTTACTTACAGAAAGAGGTGCCAGCAGTAATGCTGGTACCTCTTTCGTTATATCCACTACATTTCTAAATCGTAGTCCATATCCATTTCCGGCGCAACATCTATATCTTTCTTCGGAAGCTGCTCATGGGACACTTCATTATTTTTCTGATATTCCAGTAACCTTTCTTGCGGAACATACTTCTCAATGCTTTTATTCAAATCTTCTACAATATCATTATATGTAGAGTAAACGGATGATAGCATATCATCTATCTTTTGAATCATAGCTTCATCAGTAAAATCTTTTCCAAGCTCTCGTTTGATTTCAGCTTTAAAGTCCTTATAATGGTCTGCAAGGTGGTCTTTTCTTGCATCTGTTAATTCCAATCCAAGACCGGATTCTATCATAACTGACACTGCATCCGCTTCCAGTTCTTTTCCATGTGTAGATAACTTGCTTACTGTATTATGCCGTAAAGCGTGTCCTAACTCATGGCATAGGGTAGATAGCTTCTGTGTTCCCTTAAGGCTTGAATTAATTACTATCTGGTTCAAATCCCTGGAATAAAAACCTCTTAAGGTTGCGGAAGATAAATCTTCATACTTTACATCACAATGGATTACATCCTTTGCAAAATCAGCTACACCCTTGCATAAATCCTCATGCAGTTCTGACGGATAACCAACTGAAAAAAGTTTCGGATAATCTTCCGGTGGGAATGTGGTCTGTCCTATATCAAATACGGTGCCAATTTTGAAACGTGAGATTACCTTTCCTTCTATATCTCCTTTGCGGTATGCTTCTTTCTGTTCCTTCGTGGCATCAGATAACGGCACGTTGTTGCCATTAATATTCAGCAGCGTAACTTTTACTGGAACCCATATTTTAAGTCCAGTTTCACCACGTTTAACAGAATATCCCATCTTCTTCCATGCCGGGAATGACTGGACGTACTGTGCATCCCTCTTTTGGGAATAGATAAGTGTTACATTTCTTTCGGAATAGCGGTAAAACTGACTTCCAAAGGCAAGTGCTTCTGCTATTGCTGCCGGGTCATTAATAAACGATTCACCTATGCTTTTAATTCTGTCAGCCATTTCCTGTTCCATCTGTTTATTCTTCTCAACCCATTCTTCCCTATCTTTTTTGCTGTATCGTTTCATATACTGTCACCTTCTATCTTTCAAACATACTCTTGATTTCCTTCTGCTCCATAAGCATCAAGTCATCAATAGGCTTAAGATATTTGTTTTCAATAACCGTTCCAAGCTCTACTTCATTTGGCTTTCCGTAAAGATAGAAATACTGGTTATACTCGTTTCTTACTATGGCATAATTTTTATAATATCCTACAACTACGTTATCGTTTCTTAAGCTATCTCCGTCCTCTGGTTTTACAAATACTGTCATTGTTAATTCTCCTTATCATCATACATATTAATCTCATACTGTTTTCCTGTTCCAAATGCATTTTTCACCTGTTCCGGGTCGAACAATGCTTCCCCAAAATCCTTATCCATGCAATACATAAGCTGCCTTTCTGCAGCGTTAGAAAGTATCTCTCCCTCAATTTCTACATCTACCCCTGTATAATCAATCTTAAATGCTTCATCCCCTAAAAAGGGGATTCTAGCATCAAAGATGATATGATACTTGCTCACTTGCAAAATATTATCTAACTGTATCAGCATATTTCACCTTCTATCTTAAATACATTACTGCCTGGTCTTTTATGGAATATAAGACCTGCAGGACGGCTTCTCTTGTAGTTGGATAAATTAATGTAATCAATCCAATGGCTGCTAAAATCAAAATGATAATGGTTGCCAGTGTTTTTATTACATTAATTAATACCGTTACCGTAAACTTATAGGCATTGCTCTTTTCTACAACCACTACATCTTCATCAAGGTTGTATTTCTCCTTTAGCTTTTCCTGCTCTTTCTCATACGCTATATCTGCTTTTACCTCATTTACAAGACCTTTCTTATACTTTCCCGCCATCTACTTTTTCCTCCTGAATAATCCTTTTTTCTTCGGTACTGCAGTCTCTTCCTGTACCGGCACAATAGGTATCATCTTTTCATAACATTCATTTGGAACATATACATATTTATCCGGGATATTTTCAATAAAATAAGTCTGCTCCGCTTTTTCTTCCATCATTTCTTTGAGGTCTTTTCTATCTGCTTCTGCAGTAAAATTGAATACATAATTTGATGTATTGTAAAAGGATGATTCCAGTATCTTTCTTGTATCTGTCATTTCTCCCGGCTCTGAACCTACAACAAAAATCTGTATATCTCTTTCCAGGAACGATACCTTGTTAAAATTGCCATCAAAATAAGTTCCATAATCGTATACATAATAGTCATAGTGTCTCTCGATCACGTTCCGGATTTTATTGAGGTCATAGTAATGGTCTACTCCTTGGAATGTAACAAGTCCTAGTTCCTTATCTTCTGTTACCGTATACCAATCTTTCATATCATTTATATAGCTGCTATCGTTCATCTGTATATAACAAGCTGTTTTTCCCTGCATCTGAATATAACGAATAACCTGTACTGCCATTGTAGTTGTTCCGAGTCTCCGGCAAGCTCCGGCAATAGCAATGGTCTTACTATCTCCGGATGCAGCTTCTCTTGCTTCCTGTTCTTCTGCAGCTATCTTCTGCAGTTCTTCTACTTCACTGATTCCGTTTGCATCATAATAGCCATTTAAACACTTCTCTAACTGGTCTTTCATATCGGAAAGCATAACTGCAGTAACAAAATATGTAATGCCCTTATTTGCTGCAGATACGATTATATTTGAATTATTCATATACCCTGCAGCAAATATAATCGGCTTGGAGTTATTCGCATTGCATATCTTAATAATGCCATCTACCACATCCTCTGCATCATCAAGGTACTGCTCTACATCAAAAATCGTATAATCCTGTTTCTGGTAAGAAAGAATCTCGTTCACCTGTTCCGATATATGTGCAGCTTCCTGCACATAATCGAATGACAAGTTAAATTTGTTACTTACTTCTTCCGCAAAATATCCTTTATCAAGGCTTCCTACAAATATCATTTATCTTTCCCCCTATACCTCTAAATCATTTTCCATTTCATGCTCATATGTTGAAGAAATACCTTTCGATTTTTCTTTTTGAGGTACATTATCCTTTGTCATGGCATTGTCCTTATCATCATGGAAGAAATTAAGTTTGTCACACCCTATCTGTTGCTTCCATGCATACTGTATTTCCTCGTTCCAGTCCTTTGTATATACTGGTCTGCAGCTATCATGGATTTCTACCCCATCTAAGAAATGCTCTTTAATAAGTTGTGCTGCCAGTGCAGAATCACCAATACCGGCTTCATCATTATCCAGTGCAAGATAAACATCTGTAGCTGGATGCGCTTCCAACTGATTGATAATGCATCCGTATTTAGCTGCTCCTGCCAGTGGAAGATAATTGTAATCATGGTAATCCAGTCCTTTTGCCTGTAACACTTGCATAACAGACATAGCATCTATAACTGATTCTGTTACAATCATCTTATCTGCATTGTTGTTGATATAAAATCCATGCTCATAATCACAATTTTCTACATCCGCTACAAAACGCTTCTCTGTATTGGTTCCACGCTTACAAGCATATACCGGAGTATTGTTTTCATCCCTGCTGACAAAAACACAATTTCCCCGATTATCCTGATATAACATTTTTCTGTCTACAAACTCCTGTACTATATCAGGGTCTAAACCTCTGGATTTGATGAGATACGCATATACCCGGCGCATATTGTAAGAGGATTCCGGGAGTTCTAACTTTCCCGGTTCTCCTTTCTCTACATTCTGTGTTTTCTGTGCTGCAGGAATTTCTCTTATATTGCCCTTTACACGCTCTTTCAGTTCATTAATAACACTTGCCTGTGTCTGGTTCGTAAAATGCATTACAAAATCAATAACAGAACCATTATAAGATGCCCTTCCGGTTTCCCCACCTAATGAATTTCTGTAGAAATGGTTCTTTGCCGGGTCAATTCGAATTGAATCATGTTCCTTTAAGGTGTAATACTTTCCAACACGTTTTACAGTAAATCCAAGCTCCTGTGCCATAGATAAAATAGATACATCACTTTTAATCGTATCAATGGTCAGCTTATTCATGTAATTATAGTAACTCTGTCTGTTATCCTGGATAAACTGGTTCATAGAATCAAAGTCCTGTTCTTCCGGAAGATTCTTATGTAATGCATTGGCAATTGTTGTTGCGTATTCAATTTGTTTTTTCGTTGCTCTACCCATCCTAATTCTCCTTATACTGTGCTTTTTGTTCTTCTAATAACGTAATTCTTTCGTTGTATTCCTCGATAGATGCATTATCCGTGTCTATATCACCATTTGCGGTTTTAATCGTGTTCTGTGCATCATTAATAAGTTTATTGGTTTCCTGTTGTTCCTGGTTGGTCTGATACATTAATCTGTCTTGGTAGCTTTCTATATCTTTTTTGCAGTTCTCTATCAGTACATTCTGACTATTTATATCATCATTCAAAGCATCTATCTTTCCCTGATAAAATGCTATCTGATTGTCGATACGTTCTATCATATATCCATTGTAATCTTTGTCCTCGATTTTAGAAACTGCATCTACCGCTTTTTCATTTGTAATGAATTTACAAGTATCATTCGTATTGTCCGGCATGGTAATCCAAAAAGCTATCTGTGTCCATGAGATAGGAACCTCATTGATTCTTACGACAAATAAATCATCCTGTTCTATAACTGTATCTGTTTTCAAATAACCTTTATTTCTATCAAGTGCCTTAAACTTGTAGGTATTTACTCCGTCATAAGATTGATTGTCTATGGTAAATTGTAACTCCATCATACGTTGCTTTTCAGAATATTTCCATGATAATAGCTGCACCTTTCTATCATTCCAGCTCTTAACTGAATTTATCTTAGTTGCTGGTAGCAGCTCACCCTTGTTTCCAAACCAAACATTTGATGTAAAGAATAAAGCGTGTCCTAGTATAACCACAAGAAGGATTGTCAGGATGTGCTTATTATATTTTCCTTTTTGCTGTTTTTTATTTTTTAGTGCCAGCAATCCTTCCTGGAATTTCTTAATGTCCATTTCAAAACTCCTTTCCCTTCCCGGCACCAAGCCGGGAAGTAATAGCATGACTTTCATTGTGACAGTCGTGATATGCCAAACGGATATAATCCGCATGAACCTAATTTAACATTTTTTCTTTGCGGTGTTTTTTCACCACTTATATGCTTCTGGTAATCTGCTCCATGCCACCACCGGATAAAGGTCTTGCGTAATTGCATCCCACCACTCACCATTACCGGTATAATACAGTGTGGTTGCTTTTACGGCTCCCTCTATTGTTACCAAATACTCTTCCAGTTCTCCCTCTTCCAAAGCATCAATTATCTTGGCAAGGTTTTCTACTGGTTTTATTGGCTCCGGTGGCAACATATCCTTTACTGCTATCCAATCTATTTGCATAGGCATTTACCATATTCTTGTAAGCCAGGTATTCGAGCTTCTAAGATAGACCTCTGTAACGCTTACTGGTTGATTTGCTTGTACCGTAAAATCGAAGGAAATAGTATTTTTGTTGTAGTCAACTTCTACGGTTCCATCAAAATCTGCATACTGGTAATCATAGTAGCCATTTTCATACAGTGTCTTTTGCATATCTGCAATCATTCCTGCCTTATCGTTATTGACATAAGGTAGTAATTCCTCGTTAAAATTGCGGAGTTCGAATCCATCCTGATACATTGGATATTCCTGCTCGTTTTCATCCGGTATAAACTCCGTTGCCTGTTCCACTAACTTCTGATATTCTGCATCTGTTATGGAATCTTCATTTTCGGTTTCTGTGTCCGGTGCTGCATCTGTATAGTTTTTTGATTCTTCTGCAGCAATCTCCGTCTGTATCTCTTTTTCTTTTTTGAGGTTTTTCTTTTCTCCATTTAGTTTAGCAAACGTAAAGATTATGAAAATGACTGCAAATAATATGCAAATCAATGCAGCTTTCGTATATTTACTGTTATCGTTGCTCTTATTGTTGTGATTCTCTTCTGCCATATATATTTCTCCTTTAATCTGATAATCTGCCGTAACTTACTACCACGTTTGCCCCGGCTGTGACTTCTGATATTTTTACAACATCCCCCGGCTTTGGAGCATGAATCATAAGTCCATTGCCAAGATAGATTCCTATGTGGTAGGTATTCTTTGTTTCTCCATTTGTCCTTGTAAAAAAGACTAAATCTCCAGGCTGTGCATCCCCGCCATCAACCGGAACTGCAAGGTTTTTAAAGCCTAATGCTGTCGTTCTCACTCCGGTATATGTTCCGGTCTGTTTGAATACATACCAAACAAATCCTGAACAGTCGAACTCATTCGGTCCGGATGCCCCCCATTTATAAGGACAGCCAAGTAATGTTTTTGCATAATTTACAACTCCTGATTCTGCTATTGCTGCCGGACTGTAATATCTTAAAACGTGTGCCGTATAAAACTGGTCACCATAATTCCATTCCCCAAGGTTTTTCGCCTTGTCACCACTTCGCTTTTTTCCAAGGCTCATATCCCTTGCCCATGCATCTGTAGCTTCCTGTGACCATCCACCGGACATATCCATTGCATACTTGATAAATCCGGAACCAAAGTTATATGCCTGTAATGCCAGCTTTATATGGTCTATATCCTGTGGGGATTCCACTCCTGCTTCATTCAGTAACTTTGCAAAGACGTATACTCCCTGCACAATAGATTCTTCTGTAGATATGCTATTTGGTGCCTTTCCCATTGATTCGGAGCATTGAAATACATCTTCTACCTTTCCACCGGATTCTTGCATCATAATAGCCAATAGCAAATCTACATAATCCGGAATACCGTTTACTTCTGCTTCCTGCGCTACTCTTTCTCTATACTGCTCTACTTCTGCAGATAACGCTAATCCTGTAACACTATCCATTTGGGATGCGTTCTGCTGGTCATTATATTTCTTTGCCATTAAGCCTTTTTGTGTCTGGAAAGAAGCTAAGATGCCCGCAAAAAGAGAAAATAATAGCAACGCTGCCAGTAGGATTGCCGGTATGCATAATTTAATTAGTTTTTTCTTCATGTATTCACCTGTGCTTATTTACCGCCATCAAATAAGTAGTTCTCTTCATCCGTGATATATACGCTAAATTCAAGGTTTACATCAGACGATATGGACATAATGCAATTACCCATTTCAAGCTGCGGAATACGGTTTATCTGTGACGGTGTAAGTACGCTATCAAAAATATTTTCCAGCAATGGTAATGCATTAGCATCCTGGTGGAATATCATCTTATATTGTGTTAATTCAAAGATGGTTTTCAACTTATTCAAAGCATCCCCGTTATCTCCTTCCGGTGAAAAATCTCGAATACTTTGTGATGCCAGGATAATTGAACCGTAATACTTTCTACCTTCACGCATATAGGTTGTAATCAAGTCCAGATTGTTCATTTTGTTGGTATTGATGATTCGGTGTGCTTCGTCTATCTCGATTACCGTATGTATTACATCCTCCGGCTCTATCTCTCCGTCCCTTGCCTTTTTAAGCATGATTGTTCCATTCGTTACAACATTATCCCAGCATAACGATAATAAGTTATAAAGCTGTGCATCAAATATATTAGATTCCATATCTTTCAACTTTGATATGTCAAATACAATATACTGTTCATCTGCAAGACTGGTTATAGATGAGTGCCGGTTAAAAATGGTTCCATAAATATTTATCAGGTTACATATAACCATATCTATTTTTTGCAGTGCTAATGCTTTAGGCTTTGCCAGTTCTAACTCCATTTCGGAATAATCTTTTTGTGACATTTCATTTATCTTTTCTGCTATATGTTCGTGTACGTCTGAGAATATTGGATATTCTTCTGCAACTCTGCCAGTAATACCTCTTACAGACCCAGGCTTCAAATCGAATTTTTGATATATTTCATCCAATAATGCGGAAAATTCCGTTAATTCCGTTGATTCTGCATCCGGATTAAAAGACAGATACATCGTCTTTAGCTTGGAAATATGCCTTGTATAGCTTTCATTATCATTAGAACCGGATTTTAATATCTCCAAAGGATTCAGTGCAATATCGTTAGTTCCATCCATTTTTATTATGGTTCCACCCAATTCTTTGCACATCATGGCATTTTCTCCGGACACATCAAACGTTCTGACATAATCCCCTCTTACTACCCGGTCTTTTGCTATCTTTTTCAAAATGGTTGATTTTCCGGCTCCCATGGTTCCAAAAACTGCTATGTTATAATGCAGCCTTGTTTTGGTTTTCCGGAATATATCCCATAATACTTGTCCCATAGTCGGTGTCGTTCCATAAAAAGAACCATTCGGGTCTTCAAGGCTTGAAAAATGAAACGGATTTCCGGCTGCCAATGATGCAGAAGAAAGAATGGAGCCGGGAACTGCAAATTTTTCTTTTTGCTGTTCTGTATAGCTTTCAAATATGCTGCAGTAATCCTGTTTCGTTTCATTCATATTTACATAAGCAAGGTAGGTATCATTATCTAGCTGCTGTTTCATTTTCTTTACCCGATTGTCTAAATCAAGCCAGGAACGGTCAGCAAGAAACATTCTGGTATCAATAACCTTTGTTACTTCTTTCATACTTTTAACTTCGGTTAAAAGTTTATCGTAATCCTGGAAGTCCTTAATTGCATCTTTTTCATCTGTATAATTGGTGGAAGAACCATACCTGGAATTTACTTCCTTCATGGATTTATTGATATTCTTTATAACTTCGTCTACGTCTGTATTTGATACATCTATCGTCACGATCGTATTGCTGTTATTGGTTACATTTGTAAGCCAAAAATCATTTACGCTGCTTGGATAATTCATAATATGTAAGCAAGTTTCGTAGGTATCTCCGGTCTTAACGGTCGATTCATCCTTAAAAGAAATTCCACCCAAAGGCTGTATTTTCTTTATGAACTCTAAACACCTTTGCTCTTTTTCCTCTTTTAAGGTTTCTTCTGTAGTCATTTTCATGTGCTATTCTTCCCCCTGTTTGATATTCTTCGGTACAACATAGGATGCCTTGTTATTCAGCTTGTGAAATACTAATGTGCGTTTTTCTTCGCTGATTCTTCGAATAAGTCCATTTTTCCCGGAACCCAATGCATCTATGATGGTCTGTCTGTTCTGCATCAACTTATCTGTATTTTCACCCCAAAACATCAGGAAAAACTCTCTATTCATCCTGTGGGTTTCCAGCCAGCCTAATTCATTGATACTTTTCTGCAGCCATTTTTTATATACCTTATTCTTTGTGGTATTCATCTTGTGTTTCATATACTCTTGCTGCTTTTCTGTGTTAGATGGAAAATTCATTGCAATAATCTTAAGGTCAGATGGATATTTGATATATAATCTTCTCCACCGCAGCTTGTCATACATGGTTGTTGATTCAGACGCATTTAACAAGTCTTTTGTCTCAACCTGTAATATATCAGTGCAGCTTCCATCCTCTTTTACAAAACAATCATATTTTTCCTCATAGCACATCTTCGGTAATATATCCAAGATTGTTTTAGAAGTGCTGCTGGACTTCGGCTTTTTCTTTTTTGAGGTTATACTTACTACTATCATTGCGATAAATCCAATGAAGCATATAATAATTCCTGCCAGGTAAACGTATATAATATTCATATCCTTTTATCTCCTTACTTAATTGGATGGTATACAGAAATATCTTTCTGCAGATAAATAAGAATCGTCTGGAACATATGTCTTTTATGGTTGTACTTTGACTGAAAAGTAAGCATTATTGCACAAGCCATTGTAAAAATGCCGTATAGGATTCTTAATTTTGTTGCCACCATGTTCCGCAGTCCGTATGCAACTACAGCCCATACTAAAATGAAAAAGAGGTCAAATGCGTACAACCATAAGGAAACGTGTGCTTGTTTTTTATCACTCTCTATAATTGTGTATTCTTCCATGTTCTCACCTTACTTCAACCTTTCTTCTTTATTTAGCTGCTCCTGCTGTTCCAGTTCGACCGGATTTTTCGGTTTGCTCTGTGCTGCAGGAGCTTTTCTTTTTCTTTTTGCGGTAGGGTTCTTCGGTTTATTCTTTGGTGCTGCTGGTGTGGATGGGGATGCTTCTCTAATATCCGGCTTTGCTGGTTCTATCTCCGGTTTTGCTTTTCCAGTAAAGGTTGCCGGGGTTACTGGGGTTGTTGGAATATCACCATTTCCATTCATAGCTTCTGCTATATCACCATTTCCGGCACCCTGTATTCCTTCTTCCGGAATGCTTCCAGTCTCTAAATTTGGTGCTGCTGGTTGTGCTTCTGATATTTCAGGATTAGCAGGAATATCACCATTTCCACCTTCCGGTGTTTCTCCACCAATAGACTGTTCCTGTGTTCCTGTACCGTCTATCGTTCCAGTTCCACCACTCATAGCTTCTTTCATCTCTTCATTCGCTTCACTTGCGGAAGAAAGCTGTTCTCCATTTTCTTTTTGAGGTTCGTTTTCTGTCTCTCCCATGCCCTGCCGTAGTCCGCTTTCTTCTTTCTGCATTTCAGGAGAATTTTGCATATCCTCTTTCATCTTCTGATTTTCAGCCTGTCCATCCCCAAGACTTCCACCTATATTCTTTGTTGCAGCATCCTTTACATTCTTTTTATCTCCACTAAGCGCATTTTTCATAGATTTATAGCGGTGATAGCCTACTGCACTTCTTACACCACCACTTATAGCAGAACCGGTACCTCTTACACGACCTCTTCCGGCATTGTATATTGCTAAGATTCTGGATGCGCTTGACTGTAATCCTGCATCTTCTCCGGTAAGCTCCTGAACGATATTCGGTCCATCTATAACTGCTAATGAAGTAAATAGCAGGATAATACAATAGGAAAATACATTATTTGAAAACTTCTCACTTAAATAGCTTTGAAAAATAATGAATAACTTTAAAGTGATTGCATTTACCATAAATATGATGTAAGTATTTTTAATCGAACCCAGTAGCTTTAAGGTTTTCTGTGAACCTGTAATATCTGCAGAATAAAGGATTGTGATTACCTTCTTTATTGCCAGTTCAAAGGACAACCGGACTGACTTATACGATACAACCAGGAACACAATAATAATTGCTATCAGCGAAACACAAATCGGGAATGCATTGATTTTGTATCTGTAGTAAAAATCATTGAATAAATCATCATCATCCCCACTGTTCCATCCCCAGCCGTTATATACACCTTTATCTACCATGGTGCCATCCGGTAATCTCTGATAAGACTTTTTTAATAAAGTGGATGCATCACTCGATATGTACGGGTCATCATAGTTTATGACTTCGTTAATGTCGATCGCATCCATATAAAAATCTTCCAGTGGTGCATGGTACGTTGCCAGGGTTTCTGCATCATCTGAAAAAGTAGCAATTCCATAGGTACTGTCTATATACCTCAAATCAAACAGATTATCATTTACTACACTGTCTGCCATAGAAGAACCTACCATTTCATTACAAAATGACTGAACCCCCTCATTTGCTGTTATCATAAGTTCACCCAGGGCAGATATGGTAAGTGCTGCAAGCAGCACCCCCACTAACACATCCGGCTTTTTCTTATGATTTACAATCAGGATAATTCCAAGCATCATAATAGATACCGCCATAATTGCAGTGAAAATACCTTTCAAAGTAGGTGTAAAATCAGTAAATCCACTGTAGCTTGTAAAGTCCATAAGACCAAGCGTATTACTATATAAGGTTTGACAGCTATCAGCTACCCATTTTAAACCTTTAATAATCCCCCACTGTAGATACCTAAAGCCATTATGTATCAGGTCATTTTGGACAAAATATTTCTTATAGTTCAATAAGATGTTCTGACACGTTTCTTCGTCTATATCCGCAAATACAGTCATTGTGTTATGCAGCAAGGGGTAAAAAAACATCAAAAAGAAAAATGTAATTCTTTTACTTTTCTTCTTCTCTTTCCATTTCTTCATAATCTGTACTCTCTTTCATCTTTAGGTAGAAATCAATCAAGGATAATAATGAGTTTTGCACTGCCTTTGTAAAATTCTCCGTATTCTGCTTTGTCTGAATGATATTTTCTACCTTTCTTAGTTTCATTTTTTGTAACGGTTCATTTTCTTTTTTCTGCTTTTCGTCCATGATTTCATTTAAAACCTGCAGTATTGCTTCCTGCTGGAAATCGTGCATATCTTCGATTCTTAATGATTGCACATCATTGGAACGGTCACGCTTAATAAATTCAAAGGACTTGTTATAATCCCATATTCTTGTTTTTAGTCCAATTCCGGCTCTGGATGCATCATTAACTTCTCTCAATGAAATAGTTGTAGGTGTCGGAAGGTAATCTTCCAAATATTCATATCTGAACTTCATTCTTTTTCCTGATTCAATGGAATTAAAAATTGCATCCCTTTCTACATCATCCCCATTATTGTCTTTTGTTTTCATGGTTCGTAAAACAACTGTTTCCCCATCTTTTAAGGCTTTTAACTGTTCTGTAGTGAGTAATCTCTGTTCCTCTGTATTTTCCATAAACATCTTCTTTAAGGAGAACTTACTACCATTACGCTGTGTCGTTACAATGGTTCGTCTACCAACTTTTTTAGATATATCCTCCAATGTATCAAGGTCATCCGTTCTTATATATACAAGATTTCCGCAGTTGGAACGGATTGTTTTTGCTGCTCCCTGACCATAAATATCATCAAATTGTGAATAGGACTGAATGTAGAAGTCATAAGTAATATCACATCCTGCAGATGCCGTAACCATATTGACTAACTTATCAATTTTTGGCATGTTTCCAATTTCGTCCTCTATATATTTAACTGGACGTTTACATTTTCCTCCATCCCAACAAAGATTTGAATTGATAAGAGCTGATTGCCGGATAAAGGTTAGTGCAATCTGGTGTTTTGATGTATCACCATATGGGATGCCAAGAAATACGGCTATTGGTTTATCACCAAATCCTATATCCTCTAACTTAAAAGAACTTTCTGCTGTAAGTTTTGCAATGGATTCCATTGTATAAATATTGAGTTTTGCATTCATGGTAGAAAGAATATTTCCCTTTGTTTTACCACTTGCCACACCAGTTGACATATATTGCATCTTGGCTCTGTCTCCCTGTGGTCTTTCTGTAAAAAACAAATCCAAATAGGTTTTTCCGGTTGGTCTGCCTTCCATATCCAATACTGGAATATTTACCAATTCCATGTATGTATTAACAATGGAATACATATTGATTTTCTTTCTGTTTTCGTGCGTTTTTTCAAACACTGCATCATCCGGAATTGCAATCACATTATTATCAAGTGTGACATCTGATAAATATAATTTGTACTGCTCCCTGACTTCATTTTGCATTTCTTCATCCAAACGTTTAAAGTTTTCAACTTTCCGGTCAAATGCAGCTTTTCTTTTCTCGTTTTCTTCTTCATCCAGCCTTAATGCATCTTCCACATGTGCCAAAATTAATGCTTCGGTCACTGCAGCACCAGTCTCTGCAAAATACTTTTCATTTCCTGTTGCAGAATCCGGGTCAAATATCTGCCATGCAAACGATAGTGTAAGTTCCTCCGCAAATGTCTGGTTTCCACTCTCCCATGCATTTATGATGGATTCCAAAGGATTATATCCATCCCCTTCTTCCGGGTTCTGCAGATTGATAAAATATACTAAATATCCTCTGCTCTGCAGCAATCTTGTTTTCTGATTGGATTTATATAGTTCTCCCTTCATATCATTAATAATCATTGATGGTTTTATTTTTGCCCTAGAATATATCTCTATTGAAGGAAAAACATACAATTCACCTTTACCAGAACGTGTTATACCAATCAGCAGGTTATTCGTTGTGTTAGTATCTATATATAATTTGTTTTCATATCTTGAAACAAGAAATCCAGGTCTACCTTCGTAATCTCTTGAAATAAGAAATCCATGTCTACTTTCGTCTACTGTTCCACATTCGTCTATTTCCTTATACTGTTTCCTAATATCTTCTATTGTGGCAAATTTCGCATCTCCTTTTTGCTGCTTGTTAATGGCTTCTTCTGAAAATGCTGTCTTAATATCGTAAGATAAGAATATATCCAGTATGATAACTGCTATCAGAAAGAATCCATACAAGGTTTTTATCAGTCCGGAACTTGTAAAATTTCTGACCGAAAACAAAATATTATTCAATCCCATGTAGGATGCCATATTATCCATATCCTGAAATATTTTTCCAACATTGCAAAATACATTAATGATGTAATTGAAGAGTAAAAATAGAAATATATCTATCAGAAATAGCAATGCTGCCTTTACAATTCCATTTGAAATAATTCGGTTTGCTTTCAGGATTTTCTTGTCACTTTTAAAAATATCCTTTAGGTCTTTCCACTCTTTTTTTATACTGTTTTTTATCATCTACTACCTCTTTTCTGTGCAAGGTGCTATAAATAGCACCTTGCCCTAAACCCGCATAAATGCTGGATTTCTTTGTGAAAATTAAGCTGTAAAAGTAAACTTGGCAACCATTTCCGTTGCAAACTGGGATGCCAGCATGATAATTCCTGCTCCAATTACTATATATCCAATAGAAGCCTTTGCTATTTCTTTTGTTTTTTCAGATGGAAGAATGAACATGACACCAACAAGCACTAATGCAATTGCAATCAGGATATACACCAAAGGTTGGAAGTCTGTTACATAGGTATATAAGCCATTCATTAAATTTTCCATGATTAAATCTCCTTTTCGTTTGTATTTTTCTTTTTTGAGGTCTTAGTTCTTTTTCATCAGATGTTAAAACTGATTTTAATTGAAAAAGCTGCTTTCCACGTTCCTGCAGTAAAGCCGTTTGTGGTAATCTTTCCGTAAATCTTCGGATTATCTGCAGTTATCTTATTTGCAGATAAGGATATGTTTCCTTCTATGGTTTGGCTTTTGTTGCTCTGCGTGAACTCTATTTTATCCGGTACTTCTACAATCACTTCACCCCCTTTATTGTCTGCGCTGATTACAAAATCACTGTTCTGTCCCATAATCAACTGTCGTGGTATTTTCACGGTTACCGGTAATAAAGATGATGTTGTAGTAATGGTTACGTTCTCTGCCGGCATATTAAAGCTGTATGGATTGCTAATCTCTGCATTTGATGCACTTACTGTTTCCAGCTTGTAACCATCCTTTACGTTTATTGCAACTGTAACTGGCGCACCATAGTAATATGTGCCTGCGCCGGATGCAGCAGCTATACCGCTATCTGAATCTATCGTTACGGTATACTTATTTCTCGAATAATAGTAAGAAACTGTTGTTCCACCTACCGGAACGGTTACATTTTCCGTTGCCGGGGATGTAAAGCCTGTATATGTATTGACTGTTGGTGAAACAATCGAATCATAATTTCCTGTTATTTTGTCTGTTGCTATCAATGTGTAACCACTTCCAGATACATTCTGCTGGTAGTGATTTATGGTTATTTCATAGGTGAACTTGAAGTTTCCTGAAACATTGCTGTACCCACCATATTTATCAAAGGCATATGCGTGTGTGTAATACTCTCCATGTTCGTTATTGTGGCTGGAAGTGTAAGTATGGTAGCGGTAGTTATATACGGCTCCGTTTACCGTCCATGTGCCTTTTTCTCCTTTTGCGGTACTATCTGTTTTCCAATTCTTTATAAGGTCATCCTGTCCATTTGCTGCAGTCCAAATAGGAAACTGTACTCTGTCAATACCATCCCCATTATCCTGAACGTAAACATATGTCCAAAATGCATCCTGTCCGTCCTGAACGTTGGTCAAGCGTGTAATTGTCGGTGCATTGGATTTCTTCCATACTGCATAAAATGTATTGTTGGAAGAAATATTTATTGTCTGTCCGACAACATAAGTAGGACTTGTGGCATTTGATGATGCACTCCATCCTAAAAGGGTATATCCTGCCCTTGCTGCACTTGGAAATGTTACGGTGGCATTACCCCACTTGGCATACAACCAAAGTTGTGCATCCCGGCTCGTTGTCAGATTTGCTACACTTGCATTGTTTGGGTAAGTATCTTTTGAGGAAGTATCTACGCTGCTTGCCCCTTTTCTTCCCTCTGCATAGCCATTTGCGTTCCAGTGTGATATATAAGCCTGTTTGTTGGAACCAAACGCATTTTTCAAGTCCTGACCACCATAATTCATATAATATCCGATATTAAATACCGGACTGGATTGCCTTGTTTCACTACCTTTCACATTGTAAGTATCATAATGGTAAGCAAGACCTATTTTGTTATATCCATATGCTCTGCCTATATCAGAATAGGTATTTGCATAATATGGTGCATCAAACGTCCACCAATGGTAAGTAGTATCGTTTACGGTAATGTCGTTGTAATCAAGCCATCCTATGAATGGACAAGCTGCAGTAACTGAACCTTTTTCTGCTGTACCACCATTGCCATTAAAGGTTGCGGTGCAGTTTTTTACAAAGCCATTGCTGCGTAATGCGGTAGTTGTGTCATAAAGCATGGTCTGCGCTGCTGTACTACCGCCTGTTGCTCCGTTGCCGTTATAATTAATGGTATATGAGTTCTGGACGTACTTTACTGCGATAGTGTCGTTGTGAATCTGACCATCTGCAGTCCAATTTGTAATTCCGCATCCATTGGTATCTACAATGAAGCTGCAGGTTGTATCTGTATAACTGTCAAAATATGATTGATATGCTCCAGATGTATCTGCAGATTCAATGTGATACCCAGGCTTATTCAACTTAACAGTAAATGGTAAATGATACTCTCTTGCTCCAATTTCTGACGTAGCATTATCATGCTTCGTATGGTAAAAATCTGTTGTTCCACCGGATAAATCCTGTGGATTCAAAGTAACACCTACGTCTGTTCCCTCTATCAAATACATATTGTAGGAAAGATAATAGTTGATACCGTTCGGGCATCTGCTTCCTATAGAAACATCTACCTGATACTTTCCCCATACTGAACCATTTTGCACATACAAGAAAAAATGACCATTCGTACCATTTGGATATATCGTGCCAGAAGAATAGGTTGCAATTCCGTAAGGGTCTGCGCATATAGCAATTTCTTCCCTCTCTGTCTCTTCGCTTTCTTCCGTATCTTCGGTTTCTGTGCTTTCTGTGCTTTCTGTGTCTACAACCTCTGTATTATCTTCGGTTTCAGTCTCGGTACTCTCTTCGATGCTGCTTTCCGGAATATCCTCTTTAATTTCCGTGTCTGTTGTCTCTTCTGTCTGCGGTTGCTCTGTTGTTTCTTCCGGAACATCTGCAGCATATACCATACCCTGAAATACGAACATAAAGCATATGCTCATAGCCAAAAAGCGGCATAGTATTTTTTTCATTCGAAATACCTCTTATTCATTCTCGATTCTTGTATGAAATACCAGACCACATTTCCATCTTCCGGCAGTAATACCATCTGCTGTTATTTTTCCTTTTGCGGTTACGATATTTCCATTTAAAAGGTCATTGGCACTTATCTTAAGTTCCTCTACATCATTAAGAGTTGTTGCAACGGTTACTTTGGATGCTTTACCACCGGTTTCTTCCATTTCTGTAGTTACTTCCGGACGTATAACAATTTTCTGACTTCCGGCAATATCACCCTCTACGCTGACAATGTATTCTCCAACATAGGAAGAAGTATCATCTACTCTACCCATGATGATTGTTCTTGGTATACTGATAACTGCCCGGCTGGATGCAGTCGCATATACGCTTACATCATTGTCTGCTTCATAAGTTGTAGTCGTGATAGTACCGGAATTTTCATACTCGGTCTTTTTATCCTGGGTAACATCCTCTCCGGCTGATAAATCGGTCGAACTGGATGGAGTAGAATCTACTAACTCTTTACCAAATACGGTTGTAGATGCCATTGTCATTATCAAAAGTGAAAGCACTGCTGCTTTAAAAACTGATTTTTTCATTGGTTTTTCCTCTCTATTTGTAATTTACGGTTATATTAAAATCACACGTTACGTTGTCTAATAACTTTCTATCTTCTAAGCCATAAAAGGTAACGATTAACTTTAAATTTGTTTTGCCTTTGCTTACATATCCTGCCGGATTAAAGTCTTTTTCTGTTCCAGGCGGTAATAAGTCCGTTTCATATACCAGATTGCCGGATTCATCATAAAAGCTGTATTTTTCATATAATCCAGTTCCGGCATAATTCGTTAATGGAATAGCTCCTTCGGTATCTGTAACGGTATATTCTCCGGCATAAACGTTTAGTTCAACGTTGTCGCTGACTTCTCCAAAAGAATCTATTAAATCGTCCTCTCCGTCAGCTGGCATGAATGGAATTGGTTCATTATCATATTCTGTTACTTCCTCTTCGATTGCCGGTAAATCTTCTTTTGGTACGTCCGGCAGTTTCCGGCTTTTTCCGGAAAAAAAGATTAATGCTGCAGCTATTATTATTGCCGGAATCAGTAGGTAAAATATCGGAATCAGATACAGAAAGAAGAGATACTTTCTCTTGGCATATACAGCAACATACTTTCCACTTGGTTTTTTATGTCCGATAACTAACGTTGTCCTTGCCAGTATGTCATTTTTTCTGTAATCTGCGGCTATATAGCCTATCAGCTTGCCTTTACAATCTTTTTCTTTTTTGAGGTATTCTCTGCTTACAGGAATATCGTTAAATGATGATAACTTTTCTCTCTCGGTCGGTAACTCTATGTCCTCTAACTGGATAGCATCTACTTCTTCCTCTTCCGGAATTTCTACATCATCAGGCTTTATTACATAGTCTCTTAAGAAGAGTTTCTTTGCTTTATGCTTACTTATCCGGTGCATTTTTTATCTCCTTTTTCCACTTCTTTTCTACCGCTTTTCCGCTTCCTTTTCTGATACAGTAACTAACCTTTACCTCTCTTCTTTTTTGAGGTTCCTTATCTTTTTTTCTCCGAGACACCACATAAAGAATCAGCACAATTAAGACAACGATTATCAATAGTCCTACTCCTGCCATTATCACAATTTGTTTCACGGTAAGAGATTTATCCAGTTCGTAGGTAGCGGTAGCCTTTAAATCGTAGGTAAAATTGGTTTTGCTATCTACTTCTGTTTCTGCAGCATAAGTGGCACGATATTTTACATATTCCTGTGAAGCTGCGTATGTTGCTCTGGTATATGGTACAAAGTATTGCACGTTTGCTATTGCATCCCGGTAAGTCACTCCATTCACTTCGTAAGCATCACCTGACCACTGTGTAGAAGTAATCCGGTGCGTATTGCTGTCTGCTCCTACAGACTGTAATAACTCTGCATAATGTCCTTCTAATGGATTGCTGCTGTTATAAATGGTTTCTCCCTGCCATACATATTCCCCGGAATCGTAGTGGTCAAAAGTTATAGTTATCTGTGTATTCAGCCATTCTCCGTTTGAAATAACCTCTTTCTTGGCTACTTTTCCTTGTAGCTGTAGCTTTTCTCCGTTCTCTCCGGTAACTGTAATTACTTTGCTGTCCGGAATGGCTGCTTCATCCAGGTAATCTATATAAGACGTATAATTTTTTACTTCTTCGGAATCATCCAGTACCGTACAATCGTTTAACGTATAGGTAACATTATCTTCTGTAATGGTCTGCTCCGGTGTATATTCTTCTGATACCGGTATCAGGTCAGAATCAACCTCTTTGGTAAGCACCTTTTTTTCTTTTTCCGGTGTTGTTTTTTCAATGTCATAGGTAATACCGGAAAGATTGTATTTTCTTCCGTCCTCTTCGATTGTGTCCTTAAATTCGGTATACTCTTCCTCTTTATTCTTTGAGGTATACTCATGCTCTTTTGTAACCTCCGGCTCCGCAGCGTAAACTTTGTTTGGCATGGAAGCTGCCAGCATAACAAACATCAAAAGAAAAATACCTATTCTGCTTCTCTTCCCTTTTTTCCGGCTTAAAATTAATACTGCTATCACTGCTCCTGAGCCTGCAAAAATCAAAAGCCATAATAGAACGTTATTTGTATCTCCGGTCTTAAGGTGCATCTTTGTGTTTATCGTTCCTGGGGTTTCCTTTTCCGGTGTCGGCTTAGTCATGGATGTTACAATTCCACCAACCCTTTTATCCTTCATCACGAACTGTTGCATATCTGCAGTCTCTATGATTTCGATTTCCATATCCTTTGCCCGAACATAACCATTCGGGACTTCTTTTTCATGCAGCGTATACGTTCCTTTTGCTATCGCATACAGTGAATGTGGCTTTCCGTCTGTAGTCCATTCATCCACTACCTTTTTATCTGCATCTATAAGCTGCAGTGTAGCTCCCGGTAAACTCTTCTCTGTCTTGGCATCTATCTTTTCGATTTCTGCCTGTATCGGGTCATCCTTCATTACAAACCTTTGTGTATCTGCAGTTTCTTTGATTTCGATTTCCATATCTTCTGCACATACATAGCCATCCGGTACTTCCTTTTCATGCAGCGTATACGTTCCTTTTGCTATCGCATACAGTGAATGTGGCTTTCCGTCCGTAGTCCATTCATCCACTACCTTTTTATCTGCATCTATAAGCTGCAGCTTGGCTCCCGGTAAACTCTTCTCTGTCTTGGCATCTATTTTTTCGATTTCTGCCTGTATTGGTACGTCCTTCATCACGAATGGAGTTTCTATGATGCCACCCTCATAGTTGATTTCTATATCATCAGCCTTTAGATAACCGTCCGGTGCTTTCTCTTCATGTAAGATGTACGTTCCCGGCTTACTTATGTGGCTGATTTTGTGGCTTTCTTCATCTGTTGTAGTCCATTCATCAATAATATTTCCATCTGCATCTATAAGCTGCAGCTTGGCTCCCGGCAATGTCTTTTCCGTTTCACTGTCTATTTTCTGAATGAAAATGTTATTTGGTTCATCTTCTACTTCCAGTGTTGCAATTACAACTGGTGTAACTGCATCCGCATATTCTACTGATACCTTGTGTTCTTCCGTATCGAGCTTGTAGCCATCTGGTGTTTCTTTCTCTTTTACGGTATAGTTTCCAAGGTAAAGCTCCTGTGATAATGCGGTTCCGGTATCATCCGTTGTTACCGTATCTATTAATTCACCTGACGTATTCCGGATGGTATTATCTCCGGTCTTTATATCTCCGTCAGCGTATATCTCATATACTGCGCCCTCTACTGGTTCTGCTGTTTCAGAATCGGTCTTTACTATCTTGATTTTTCCTTTTGCGGGTGTATTTGCGTACTGTATCGTAAAAGGTTGGCTCCAATCGTGACCACTTGTTATGTCAAACTTCATCCTCTGACCTTTTAAGTAGCCATCCGGTGCATTTACTTCTTCCAGGTAGTAAGTACCTATCTGCAGCTTCTCCGGAAGTGTAAATGTTCCGGATTCATCTGTTGCAAATTCATCTATATACTGTGTGGTAGGATAACGGCTTGCAACCATCTTGATTTGTTTTCCCTGTGCATCATACAGATGGAATGATGTATTTGCGATCGGGATTACCTGTCCGGTTTCTGCATCCGTTTTTTCTACCCTCAATGCTGATATAATGTCCTTATCCTCTAATATCCATTGATATTTATAGGACTGCTTATCTAATACTACGGTCATTGGCTGGATTGGCATATATCCCGCCGGAGTATTTAACTCTGTGATAAGATATGTGTCTTTTGGAAACATTCCTCTGCTGTTTCTTGTAACAACACTGGATGCATCCACCTTTACAGTTCCATTCGTAGTATTTACTTTCGAATAAATCTTATCGGTAACAGAATCTATATATCCGTTTTCATTTGTGACCATATACCACTTCTGATTTGTAGTAAGTGACTGGATGGAGAAGATAACTCCCTTTAATGGAATCTTCTTCGTATTCTCGGTATCTACAGAATCCGTTCCAAACTTCGATAACTCTATGTCAGACCGGATTACCTTTTCATAAGATACCCGGCTTGCGGTTACTACGGCTGTACTGGAATCTTTAAAATTCAATGCTACGATATAGGTGGAAGTATCAAGGTTATATCCATCACTCGGCTGTATTTCTTTGATAGCATACGAACCACCCGGATATAAGCCATTCCATACAATCTGTCCGTTTGCATCCGTGGCAGCGTTTCCGATTACCTGTCCTGCCGTATATACGATTTCACCATTTGCCCGGACAATATTAGTGGATGCGGATAACTGATATACTGCGCCCTGCAGCGTTGCGGAACCCTGTGCAGTTCCGGTTTCACTGTCTCTCTTGGTAAGTGTTATCTGTCCACTTGGTTCATAGTTCACAACATTCAGTGTTTTCGTGGCTCCCGGCTCAACAGTGACCGTATATTCATTATTCGGGTCTAAGAGGTAGCCCGTTCCGCTTACGCTGTTTGGTGTCTGAACTTCTGTCACCTTATAATCTCCGGAAAGAATATTTTCCAGTAACAGGGAACCATTGGTTACAGTTACTATCTGGTCATAGGTATTTCCATCATTTAATGCCTGAACCCGGAATTTTGCGCCATCTACCAATTCGCCAAGTCCGTTGTACTTATTAATTTGCAGATTTCCTACATCCAGCCAGTCTACCGCAAGGCTTGTTGTTCCTACTGGGTCTATGGCAACCTCTAAACGTCCTAATGTTTGATGAGACGAATCCGTTTGTGAGATAACTGGATTATATTTTTTTACAGTTCCCGCAACTGTTCCAGTTGACCAATCCGCATTTACCGTAAGGGGAGCTTCCAAGTGAAAGATTGTTCCACCATTTAAGGTAACGTTTCCAGTATAGGTTCCCCCATCATTGGTGACTGCTTTTACCCCATCCTGCAGCGTAAAGGAAATATTATTTCCAGACCAACCATTGATAGTTATATCATCTGTCTTTTGAATATCTCCACTCCGGTATGCTTTCACATTATTTGGTTCAAAGGATATTTTATTATTTGGTATTTCCGTTGATTCACAATAATTAATGAAATCTGTTAATCCCATATCAATGTAATAACTGGTATTTACATTTGCTGGTGTATTATAAAAGTAATGACTTAAAGCAAGTGATGTAATAACTATTCCTTTGTTTTCATTACCATCAAAACCACTCCACTGTGCTTGTCCCTGCCAACCATAATATAAAACCCTTGCTATATTATCGTTTTCATATATTTGGTCTCTAAAACTTGTTCCAGTAGGTGGAGCTGTTACACCATGCTGCATACAAAAGGCTGGGTTACCATCAATAGTAAAGTGTGCAACCGTAGTATTTTTATATTTCACACCACCATAATAAGTAATACCACCCGCTGCCTTGGTAAATGTTTCCAGTACCACATCTGACATACCATCATCTGATAATGTGACTGGTGCGCCTGTTGGTGCAGCCTGTGCATCCGGCTCTTCTTCGGTGCTTTGCTCGGTACTTTGCTCGGTACTTTGCTCGGTACTCTCTTCTACACTTTCGGTAGAAGTTATTTCCGTGTTTTGCCCTGTATTTTCAGGTTCTTCTGTGCTTTGTTCCAGGTCATTTTCATTCGTATCTTCCGAAGTTGTCACTTCCTCAATATTTTCTGTTGTAGCTGCGTAAGTAGTCATTTGAGGTGTGAAGATGGAAAATAACATCAAAAAGGCAAGGAACAATGCAATTCCTTTTTTACTCATTGCTCATGTTTCCTCTCTACTTATTTTTTCATCCTCATTTGGGCGCAAAAAAACGCCAGGAATGGAAAAATTATCCATATCCTGACGGTAAAGGGTCTCCACGAACTTTATATAATTTTATAACACAAAAAAAGCAGCTAGTTACTTTCTGCTCTGCTCTGCTCTGCTCTGCTCTGCTCTGCTCTGCTCTGCTCTGCTCTGCTCTGCTCTGCTCTGCTCTGCTCTAAGGATTATATTTGGTATCATATCTCAATGCAACCCCCTATCTTAAAAGTTAATATATTTTTCATAATTTCATTTCAGATAATAACATCCTTTATAAAATTATACAAGTCGAAAATAAATGTAAAAGTATAAAATGCAGTTTTTTTCTTTTTTGATGTATTTTTTAGCCTGAATGGACATATTTTTCTGGGTGGCATGGATAAAGAGAATTGCTTGCAATTCTTACCACATTTTGGTAATGGAAAGTTTTTTACATCAGAACATGATGCTCGTTAGAGCATGGCTATTATAGGTTTTTAGGTTTGGCTGGTTTCTGATTTTCCAAACAAGATATGGTTATAAAAGAGAAAGAATTTAGTTTAGAAATGATTTATTCATATTTTTAAATAAGCGAAAAACATTGATTTTACAGGCTTTTTCACGATTTCATGGCTGCATGATTTTTGAATATATAGGCTTTTCTATTGTAAAGAAATTTGAATTTTTTTTATTCTGTCCGGATAAAACTTGAATATCTCTTTTTGAAATGGTAAAGAAACTTGAATACTTTTTTCGCTATGTGCATAAAAAAAGCTCCTGCCAGTGCTGCAGGAACTACTTTTTCTTTTTTGCGGTGCTGTTTTTGCTCTCTTCTTCAATTTTCCAGTAATTTATGCGACTACAAATAGCCTGGAACTGCTCCCAAGCTATTTTTCATTCTATAATGTTTCGATTACAAGTTTATGTACGATACCGGGACTTAAATACCGCTTCCATTTGTATCGGTTTTTAATGCCCTCGTTGAGATATTCCAAGCTATCCTTTACAATCCGGCTCAAAGAGAATCCCTTGTCTTTCTTTATCTCTTTGTTGTGCTGCTGCAGTATTGTATGCATTTCCCGGATGCGTTCCTCTGTCTCTTCCTTGATCCGGTTCCGGCGCATGGCAATATTGATTTCATGCTCCCTCAACTCGTCATTCTCTCCAGTTTGAACTTCTGCAGTATCTACCATTTCTGCCTTAAATGTAAAGAAATACTTTCTATTATCTTCCATGTAGATACTAAGGAACGGTTCCAGGCTTCCCAAGTATCTTCTTGCTGCTCTATGGGATAAACCAAGCAATTCTTTGAATTTTTGATTAAATGTTTCCACCAACATCTGATAAGATGGCTTCCGGCTTTTTTTCTTGTTAATCTGCCATTCACGCATCAGGTACAATGCCATCAGTTTTGCCGGAGCTTTCAGCTTCTTAAACTCTGCAGAACGAACCATTTTGTTATGCAGTGAAACATAACCTCTTCCGTAGTTCTCATTTCCTGCAAAGGAATTATCCAGTATTTCAATGTCATAATCGAAATACGTCCGTTTCTGAAACTCTATAATACCTTTCCGCTGCAATGCTCTCATGCAGTCATAAAACCCCTGAAATGATAAGCCTACTTCTTTGCACAAGTCACGATAATAGATTCCATGCGCCATGCCATATTCATTCTGGAACCGCCCTACATACAATACAAAGTCTACTTCACGCTTTGTAAGACGTTTTTTCATCATCTTTTCCAATACTTCTACTGAAATCTTTTCCATCCGGCTTACCCCCTTTCTAAAGATTTTATAACTGCCATTTTTCTATATCTTGTACCACAAAAAAAGAGATAGAACGTATACACACAACATACATTCCATCTCTAATATTTATATCCATTTTACAATTATACAATTCGAAAATAAATGTAAAACTTTTTGCCCTGAAACACTTGACGAACCTTGTGTTTATTGATAAAATCAGCATAAGTGATATATATTTGTCGTGAAATATATGTCTCTAGTTGATAGAAGTGTTTGCAGCAAATCTACCAACGACTTGATTAAAGTATACGAATTATTGTAAAATTTGTCAAATACTTTTTTTCAAGTGCCTTAACTTTATAATTTTAACAAAGGAGCGAATATAAAACGCTCCTTTTTGTTGCCTTTTTTTATTGGCATCTTTAATATAAATTAACATATTTTTCAAAAAGAAGCCAAGCATATTTACTTGACTTCTTTTTATGTATTTTAGTAATAAATTGGTTCATATATATCCCATGTTGCCCCACCAGAGCCGTCAGTAATAGTTCCTGCTGCTTCTCCTAAGTCCCAACTTTGTCCAGGAGTTAAACCTGGAATTGGGTTATCATCATCTGTGACTGCAGATGTGCTATTTGATTCATTATTGCTATTACCATTACTGGAAGTAGAACCGTTGTTCTTCGTTCCAGTGCTACCAGATTTATTAGATTTTGCTGTTGTATTTCCCTTTGTGCTAGTATTACTATCTGCAACCTGTTCTTTCTCCTTGGCAGCTTTTTCTGCTTCTTCTTTTGCTGCCTGTTCTGCTGCTGCCTGCTCCGCTGCCACTCTTGCAGCTTCCTCTTCTGCAGCTTTCTGTGCTTCCAGTTCTGCTTCCTTTGCAGCTACGACTTCTTTTACCTGTGCTTCCATATCATCTGCGGATGGAACTGCTACTTCCTGCTCTGTAGATGCTACTACACTTCCAACCTTTGGTTCCTTGGTTGCCTGGAAGTAAACTGCACTTCCTACACCAGCTACAACTAATACTCCAACGATTGCAATTACAATACTCTTTTTCATATAAATCACTCCTTTTCTTAATGTTGTGTTTTATTCTGCTTAATCTTTATTTTTGTTGAATGATACTCCCAAAATGATATATCAGTCAACTGCTTTGGTCTTGTCCTATTCATTGAGTAATTCCTCCAACGCAAATTTAATTTCTTTTCTAAAAACCTCTCCACTAATGTGCACACTCGTTAGTAGCTCCTTTAAAGGACTATATCAGTTTTTAAGTCCTTTAAATTTCTTCTTTCCTTTACCCACTTCTTAATGAGTTCGATTTCCTCGTTCATGTTCGGCTCTTTCTCTGGCTTCCAGTCCGCTCTCATGTCTTTCAGTTCTTCCAGTGCTTCTTCTAAGTCTGCCTTATAGCTTTCTAAATCTTCTTTTTCGCTTGCTATATATTCATCAACACTATTGTAACAAGGCACACACTCATAGCTTGTTCTATCATCATTGTACTTGTGATACACAATGTCTTTCCATTCATCACTTGGCTCTGCTATGTTCTGTTTAGTGATTTCAATGTCGGATTTTATTGTCTCTACGTTTTCCAACATATCCAGATAATGCTCTGGTTCATAACCCAAATTCAATAAGTGATTCAGAAGTGTAGGCTCTGGGAACATTCCAAACCAACAACGCTCAAACCACTGGTCGGCATAATCTCTTTCATCACTTCCGTTGGAGTAAGTACCGCCAACCAAATCTCCGACAAAATTCTCTATCAGCTCTCCGATTGTCAGACCATGCTCCCCACACTTTCTCGCCAGTCGGTCACAATCTGCATCCGACAATTTCACTGTGATTTTTCTCTCTCTGATTGTCTCAATTTCTTTCTTCTGTTCTTCGCCCCAACTCATGCTTTACCTCTCTTTCTTCTCGACATCATTCCAACAAATTGTCGCATATCTGCGGTCATTTCAAGGGGGATTGAAGGGGGGCTTGCCACCCTCACAAGTTCTAAATGGCTAGCCATTTAGGGAACTTGCAATATATCCGCTACACATAATATAGCATGTGGCTAGCCACTTGTCAAGCGGATATATTCGTGCGTGGATTTCGCCAGAAATACAGTGGAGCTTACTTCCTCTTGGGTGACTTTGGGAATGGAAAAATGAGATAGTCAAGGGCTTGTTTTTTTCTATGCTTCCATGAGCTTCCGCTTGCGGATCAGCGAATGGCAGCATAGAAAAAAATTGTCGCAGACAACCCTTTACTTTCTCATTTTGGAATGGACAATCGAACCCATGAGGGAGTAACGGAACGGACGGACTAGCATTTTCCCCTCGGACATTGTAGCCAACAAAAAAGAGTATCAAGGGTAAACTGCACAGTCTTGCGACTGCCCTTGACACTCTTTTTCTTATGGCTCTTGGGTAATTAAGGGGAAATGCCTTAGAGGGCTTCGCCCACGCTCCACCACTTGTATACTGTCTTTTTATCCAGTCCAGTATCTCGAACGCAGTCGGCTTTTCTTCCCTCTGGGTGGCTCTTTCGCCATTCTTCGACAATTTTCGACTTTTCCGGTCTGCCGTCTTTGTTTCTCCATGCTCCGTCTGGGTGTTCAATCTCTCGAATAGCATTCATAATTTTGATATGTTGCTCTTGCTTTCTTCCGTTCCTCTTGTTCGGCGGTACAGATATACCGCTGACACGCTCCACCTCGGCTCTGCTGTATGTCACATAGTTTTCTTGATACATATTCATAGCGTCCAGTACGTCACGCTTGGTAAAGCGGTTGTGTTCATCATCGCTGATACTATCAAGCATTGGTAACAGCTCCAAAGCATCCGTCAATACTTCATCCTCTGGAATATCGCACTTGATACCATAGGATGCAAGCACCGACAGACACCAGTATCTATGCCCTACGGACACTTCTCCGCCTTGTATCTTCCGCAACCACCAGTCATACAAATCCCTCTTGATATGCCATCTCCCCTTTTTCTCGCCCCTCACAATCCTCTTTTCATACCACTCTGGGTACTTCTTCTTGGCTTCTGCAAGGCTCATATCAGATTTATACTTAAAGTCGGTCACTGCCTTGCTTTCGTCCATAAGGAAATCGTTCAGATACTCTACTGTGACACGTTCCCCAGTCTCAAAAGCTGTCACTGGATACCGCTTTCCCAGTTTCGACTGGGTACCAACCATACGAAAGCCTTGAAAGATACCTTGGTACTGCACTTGCTCACGCTCCGTATAGGTGCTTGTGTAGCGGTTCCATATCTTTCTGGTAAGCTCATACTTAAACTCTCTCAGCTGGTCTTGCAGATGTCTGTATAGCGGTACTGGCTTCTCAAAGAGATAGTACAGGTGCAGACCATGCCCGCTATTGATACAGTAGGTGCATTGAGGAAGAAAATCGTGCTTCATCTGGTGGAACACATCTCTCAACTGCTCCATTTCCACCCCGTCAAGGTCAATGGCTATCCCATACAGCCACCTTGCATTCTTGGCTGTTCTGTTTCTCCCAGAATATCCCACAGGAGACATGATAGCGAACTCCTTGCCCTTGACCTCATCAACCATGTTCAGCTCATCAAAGACAATATAGTTCCTTGCCTTTTCTCCCTCTATCACTGTGAGAACCCCATTGCACTTCTCATCTTCTGGGTGTCCCTCTCTCTCAAAACTGCCCTCTGGAAAGACAGCTCTATAAAAATCCATCGGTTTCACTTCCTCGTAGAACTGCTCTAACCATTCATTTTTCATCTTGAACAACTGCTTATCAGTCGGCTTTCTTGCCATGAATAAACACCTCTTTTCTGGCATATACTTATACTATATCCGCTACCCTATGACTGTTAGCCCTAAAGGGCTATAGGGGGCTTATATTATCAATGAAGTTTTTCCACCTTTTTTATTAAAATATAACACCCCATTTCTGGGGTGTCAATTTAGTAGTATCCTCTTGACCTCATACACCCTTTTACATACCACCTTATCAGCACATAAACGATATGTACCAGTATCAGCAGTAAAAGAAGATTGATAGGGATTACCGCCCTTATAGGCTCTGCAAAGTACACCGATACTGCAAGGCTTATGAGGAATACGGCAAGGCTCATGGTGTCTGCATAGTCCTCTGTGTAGAACTCAAACACCTTGCTTGCTCCAAGGAAGATAAGAAAGCCCACACCGATAGCAATACCGCCCACAAAGACGATTAAAAGAAGATAATGCACTATGGTAGCCACTACTGGCTGTGGTATCTTATCTCCCAGTTGTGAAGCCCACTGACCGCCTTTAAGAAGCAACTGGAACGCATTCACAATGAACTGCCATATAACCATGAAAAAGGTCTTAAAATCGCTTACAAAGGCTTCTGAACGTACTGCTGTGAATACTGTGGTAAGCACTCCATACAGTAGCAGACCTAACAGAAAGCTGTCATAGCTCGCTGTCTGGGCTTTGAACTTCCTGTCAAGCTCTTTCTTCTGGTCCAGATACTTCGCTGTTGCTCTCTGCTCTATATCTTCGCTTATGCTCTGCCTTTCGGATTTAAGGCTTGCCGACTGCTTGGCAGCTTCTCCGATTCTGCGGTCAAGCTCTCTGCCCTTGGCTTCATATTCCCTTTTAACGCTCGATACCGTAGCTTCGGCTTCTTGCTCTGCGTTGAGCTTGTCTTGCTTCAGCTTCTCGTTTTGCTTCTTCAGCTCTGCGTTGAGCTTCAGCACGTTGTCTGCTTCGTTCAGCTTCTCTATTTGCTCTGTCTGCTCCGCTATTCTCTTCCCTTGTTCGGCTACTGTCGATACCAGCTCTTGCTTCTCGGATAAGAGTTTCTGTATCTGTATCTCCGATTTCTCGGCTTGGTTCTTCCATTCCTCGGCTTGGCTTATGGCTTCGGAGGCTTGCAAGCCTTTCTTCTGCAAGGTCTTTTTGAGGTTCAGTTGTTCTTCCAGTAGTTTCCGTTCCTGGTCTTTTGCCCTGGTCTGTTCCTGGTCTGCCCTGGCTTTCCATTCCTCGGCTTGGCTGATAGCTTCGGAGATTTGAGAGTCTTTCTTCTGTGACTGCTGTGTTATCTGGCTGATATGCCTTTCCAGTTCTGCTATCTTCTGCGACTGCTGTTCTATCAAGTAGCTGTCTTGCTCTTGCTCTTTCATCAGCTCCGCTATTCTCTGCGACTGCTGTTCTATCAAGCTGTTGTCTTGCACGCTCTGTTGTGGCTGTTCGCTCTGCTTCTCTGCGTGCATTGATTTCAAACCCATGCTCTAAGCTCTCCTTTCCAAAGTCCACTGCATAATACTTTTCCAGTTTATTGTTGCGGACTTTACATTGTTTTTCCCCTTGGCTCTGCCTTTCAAGGTCTGTGAATGTGATGTACTTGTGGCTGTCTTGCCAGTCCACTCCGTACCCTCTTTCGTTCATCTGCTTTATGAAGTCCTCTCGGCTTCTGGCTGTCTCTCGGCAGTCCATAACAGACAATGCTATATCTTGAACATAGCTCTTTACCTCGCCTTTCTCGGCTTGCTTCAAGAGGTTGTATGTCTCTTTATTCCACGCAACAGTTTCTTCTCTTTCTTCTCCGGAGAATGTCTTGCCTTTCTCCGGAACATGAAGTCCTTGTTGCCGGCTCTGCTCATTGCACCGGTCTTTCAGGTTCTGCAGATCCGCTTTGCTCCACTGCAACTTGTGACCATTCTCATAATTCACGCTGTTCACTATAAAATGGCTGTGAATGTGTCCTCGGTCTATATGAGTGGCAATAAGCACTTCATGCCCTTTCCATGCTTCTGTGTTCTTGGCAAGCTCCACAGCGTTCTTATGGGCTTGCTCTGGTGTGATATGCTCGTCCTCGTGGTAGCTCTGAACGAAGTGCTTATAGGTTCTGCCACCAGTCTTGCCCCACAGCTCCTTGGTGGCTTGCATTTCGTCCTTAACTGTATCTGGTTCACAGTGCAGACCACTGACAAGCTTATCTTCCGTCTTTTCCTCTTTCGTCACATAGTCCAGTGCTTGCCCTATGCCTGCTTTTGAAGAAACTGCTTTAATGACTGCCATACCTTATCCAACTCCTTTTGGTTGTCGGTAATAAGATTGTACTGATAGTATCTTCCGCCATTTAGTGCATGTGCTATCTGGTTCAAATTATTACCCACCCTCTTTAACTCTGGTATAAGTTCTTTTATTCCATCTGTATTGGTTATGGGTTTATTCAGAACGCATGAAAGAATGTACTCTTGTTGGCTCATTCCCGACTGCTCTACTTTTTTTCTTAACTGTTCAGCTTCGGCTTCTGAAATCCTAATGTTTATCTGAACATTTCTCTTTCTGCCCTTAGCTTCTTGCTTCTCTATTTCTGACATTCTCTTACTTCCCCGTTCTTATATTCTACATACATGACACCGCCAACAGTGTCCATAACCTTTGCTGTGTCCTTTCCTGTGTACTCCAACCTTGCACAGCCCATTATAAAATTGTCATCTAACCATTGCTTGATATGATACTGTGCTATTGTCTGCGGTCTCATATTCTCAATGATTCTCTTGGAGTTTTCTTCAAGCTCCCTTATCTCTTTACTCATTGATAAAGTCCTCTCTTTCCTTTACCCACTTCTTAATGAGTTCGATTTCCTCGTCCATGTTCGGCTCTTTCTCTGGTTTCCAATCCTCTCTCATGTTTTTCAGTTCTTTTTCCCAGTCTGATATATCATCATCAATGTAGCTTGCTTCTTCCTCGTCTGCTTCTTCTGGGTGTTCTTCCAGATACTTCTTTTCTTCCTCGGCAGTTTTGATATTGTCCATTACGTCCAGATATTCTTCTGGGCTATATCCCCAGCAAAGAAGATGATTCAAAAGCGTAGAATTTTCATCTTCATTCTTATAAAATTCTTCTAATTTTTCCATGTTCAAACCCCTTTCTTAATGCCCTGTTCCCAGGTTATCATGTTCATGTTTTTTAATCAATTTTAATAAAGTTTCTATGGCAATAGCCACATATTATATTATCTGCCAATCTCTGTGCTTCGATTACTCTTCCGCACTGTGGACACCGGAACCTTGCAAAACTTCCTACAAAGACCTCTTCACCACGCTTATTTATCAATTCAATATACTTCTGATAATTAAAGTATTTCTGCAGCGTTTTCATGGTTTTTTTGCTTAGATTCGTCACTCTATATCCCTTGTGACTATCTACGATTCTTGCCTTGCCACCGCACATTTCAACAGCTTTTCGAAAAGAACCATTGTGGTATACATTATTCATGCTAGTATCTTCTATGTCCTTTGCCTGATTGTATAAATGCGCCATTTGATGAATCATTTCCATGTATAACTCTTTTTCCGGTAATGCTGCCATCTGCCAGTTGATGCTTATATATAATGTTCCATTAGCCAATTTCTTTAGTGACCAGTTTATCCGCTTCTTTGCGAAGCTAAATCTGATATATGTTGGTGGAACTACGCTTTTATAATAAATGTCATTTATCGTATCAAATAAACGCATCAGCATATCTATTTCTGTCATGTTACTTCTCCATTATCTCGTCCAGTTTTTCTTGCGGAAGAACGCTGGACATTGCAATGCTGTAATCCATGATAGCCTGCAGGAGAATAAATGTAACTCCGACACCTATTTCTTTTGAAATTTCCTTTAATTCTTCATACAGTTCTTCCGTCATGCTGATAGACTGTTTCACCGGTTTATTAATAAATCTTGGGTCTTTATGGGATGTTACCAATACATCCGGGTCAAACTTCCGACCGTTTTTATTCCACTGTTCTACTGCCCTTTTTATTAATATGGTCTTTGGGATTCCAGTTACTTCACTGATAGCTTCTTCCAGTTCTGCTAGTCTTTCCGTCACTTTAATAGATGTTTTCTTCATTTCCGTTCTCCTGCTCTTATGATTGGCTCCCGGATGCCAAGTGCTGCATCCGGGAATAGATTGCTTATGAGAATAACTTCTTCAATCCTTTTATATATCTACAATATGCTGCATACTGACTGTCTGTAAGATGCTTTCCACCCTCGTCAATCAGCTTTGATATATCTCTCATATCCTTGTTGAATACATTGGTGGATATAACATATATTGCTTTTTCTTCCCTCTCATTTTTCTTTTTTGAGGACTGTTTCTTTTCCTCTACTGCAATATCGTCACTGGTTATCTGTTCATCTGTACCTTTCTTTTCAAGTATTTCTGTAATGAACTTCGCCTGTACCGGCTTTTGCATATTGGCAACCTGTGCTGCATTTGATACGTTAATTCTGTTCTCTTTTAAGGCTGCTTTTAATTCATCTGAACCTCTGTTTTCAACCTTATCATACTTTGCTACCTGTGCGCTGGATATTCCAAGCTGCTCCGCTACTAAATCCCTGGTCTTTACTCCGGCAATGTTTCTAGTAATATCATTACCATTTTCATCATTGCCTACAACCATGATGGTTACACCTTTTGCTCTTAATTTAGCAATCAGATTTTTCCATTCCCGGATTTCAAAGGCAATATCTTCATGTTCATACTTTCTGTTCTGATTGGTTGTTAAGATAGAAAGCATTTCCTTATCTTCAAAGTCCAGCGGTAAATCCATTGCATCTAAATCTTTGACTTTACATTCTACTGGTTTATCTGCATCCCAATCTCCGGATTCGATAAGGTAATTGATAGCCTTAAAACGTCTGTGTCCGGTAAGAAGCATATAATCTCCATCATCCATCTGATATACAACTAATGGCTGCTCCAATCCTGCAGCTTTTATCTGACTTGCCAATTCCGGAATATTATTTAATGATAATCCGTTTCTTGGGTTCGGATGGATTTTGCTTATCGGGATATATTCTGTCCTTTTCTGTACTTCTACGTTCTTGCTCTGCGCATTAAGAAGTCCTTCTCCAACTCCTGTTATTTTATCCAACTTAAATTTTCCCATGATTGTATCTCCTTTTTGCATAAACTTTTTTGATTTAAAAACAGCTCTACTCTTTTTTTCTTCATTCCAGCCTATCGGGAAAATAATATCACCTTCCGGTAGATATATCCCCTCATTGTTACATTGAACTTTGATATGTTCGAAATAATTACTTGTTATAATAAATTCTGCATACAGTTTACCACTTTTGTAACGTATTCCCTCTACATATCCCTTGCCTTTTAACGGATACCCCTTATCTTTGATAGAACCATCTGTTAAAAGGTTATCTGAAATACTAAATTCATATGGCTGTACTTTCTTAAATGTCGTATAAAAATCGACTGGCTGCCATTCATTACTTGTTTGAAAGAAGTAAGTGTATTCCATTCCTTTTTCCCACTCAAACCAACTTACACCTATAAATGGCAACTTTCTATTATGGCATTCCGCATAATCTCCAAATCTACAAGGTAATGGTATATTCATTGTCTGAACTCTATCTACAACTCCTTTTCTTCTTCCTGGCGCATCCTCTCGATTTCTTTAAGTTCCCTCTGATACTTTTCAATGAATTTTTTCTTGTTTGGGGAAATAATATATTCTGTCAGTTTCATGTATGCCAATGTAACAGAACACTTATTTTTTCCGGAATCAACTTCCAGTAATGGTCTTTGTTCAAAGGTATTCTCTTCCAGATACTTTGTGGTTCCTATGCAAATTGGCAGCAATGGAATCTCGTATCTTGGTAATATCTGTTCCAGTAATCCGTATACTTCTCTTGATACGTTCTTACGGTTATTATACTGTGTAAGGAATGTACCACCGATATGAAGTAATGGATTATATTCTGATACTGTCTCTACAAGGTTTCTTGTAATTGCAAGTCCAATACAGCTATCTCCATCACATCTAAGCGGAATATATACTTCATCTGCTGCAGTTAATCCATTGATGTTCAAAATTGAAATAGATGGACTGCAATCTATCAGGCAATAATCATATTCACCTGCTACCTGTTTCAATGCTTTCTTTAACTTGAACTGCTGCGGAGTTGTTATGTCTGCTTTCAGTCTTTCCTCTACTTCTGCTAATGTAAGGTGGGATGGGATAATATCTAATCCCTCATAATCTGTATGTTTGATTGATTTATGAATATCCATATCCGGATTCAGCAAAACATCTTCGATTGATAATTCTGTTTCAATAGGTCTACGCTCCATGATAGCTGTAAATATATCTATGAAGTTTGTCTGGGAATATCTTCCGGAAGTATTACCCTGTGGGTCTAAGTCTACCAGTAAGACTTTCTTTCCATGTACTGTAGCCATCATATGACCGATTGTTGTTACGCTTGCGGTTTTTCCTACACCGCCTTTGTTGTTAATAAATGCAATTACTTTCATAAGCTCTTGTCCTTTCTTTATGCTATTATTTACTACACCTATAATATACCATACTAGCGGTATACTGTCAACAACTAAAAAAATATAAGTACATAACATTTTCTTTTTTGAGGTAAGTTGTCCCTTAGGTGCTATAAATAGCACCTTGTCCTAAACCCGCATAAATGCTGGATTTCTTCTCTGAAAAACACCCATTTTTTTGCATGACACTTTGCAGCATTTATGATATAGTGAATATGCTTATGCAATTTGTATTGCATATTCATCCAAAAGCAGCCCCAGGTAGTTTATCTATCCTGGGGCATTCTCCTTCCCATATGATATGCTTTTATATCATTTTTCTGGCAAGGTGCTATAAATAGCACCTAACCTCAAACCCGCATAAACACTGGATTTCTTCTCAAAAAAACACCCATTTTTGACATATCATCAACGTAGTTTTTAGTCTGCTTTTTATAAGATATAGCATATTTGATTTCGACTACTGTATATGCTATAATGGCAGTAGCCAAGAAAAGATATGATATGTCATATAGACACCAAGGAACCCTCAGTAGCAGCCACTACCGAGGGTTCCCTTTTATCCGGATGCCGATATGTTTCTATATCATTTTCTAACAAGGTGCTATAAATAGCACCTTGCTTCAAACCCGCATAAACACTGGATTTCTAGATCAGAAGAGCGTCGTGTATTTAACGAGTGTAGATCTCG
>ENA-ORCM01000248-ORCM01000248.1-human-gut-metagenome-genome-assembly--contig:-NODE-248-length-51742-cov-3.508971_pt1 | contig 51742 bp, 33 predicted proteins | sample MGYA00242906_ERZ507928 | MGnify/ENA primary metagenome ERZ507928 (study PRJEB26167, sample SAMN06115497) | human gut metagenome | host: Homo sapiens | place: China:Shanxi | collected 2015-05-07...
AACGATGCGGTTGCCGAGTCGAAAAAGTATTTCGACGGGGACGACCTTGCCGCGACGGTATGGGTCAGCAAATATGCCCTGAAAGACTCTTTCGGCAATATCTATGAAACGTCACCCCGACAGATGCACGAGCGTATCGCAGCCGAGATCGAGCGCATCGAGCGCAAGTATCCCAATCCGATGTCGCGCGAGGAGGTCTTCGGCCTGCTGGATCATTTCCGGTATGTGATCCCCCAGGGTGGCCCGATGACGGGTATCGGCAACAATTTCCAGGTGGCCTCGCTCTCGAACTGTTTCGTGATCGGGCACAAGCATCCGGCCGATTCCTACGGCGGCATCTTCCGCATGGACGAGGAGCAGGTGCAACTGATGAAGCGCCGCGGAGGCGTGGGGCACGACCTCTCGCACATCCGTCCCACGGGCAGCCCGGTGCTCAACTCGGCGCTCACGTCGACGGGTATCGTGCCTTTCATGGAGCGCTATTCCAACTCGACGCGCGAGGTGGCGCAGGACGGCCGCCGCGGTGCGCTGATGCTCTCGCTGTCGATCAAGCACCCCGATGCCGAGCGTTTCATCGACGCCAAGGTCGACACGGGCAAGGTCACGGGCGCCAACGTTTCGATCAAGATCGACGACGAGTTCATGCGTGCCGCCATCGCCGGCAAGAAATACCACCAGCAATTCCCGATCAATTCGGACAACCCCCGATACGAGCAGGATATCGACGCCCGGAAGCTCTGGGACAAGATCATCCACAATGCCTGGAAGTCGGCCGAGCCGGGCGTGCTGTTCTGGGATACGATCATCCGCGAAAGCGTGCCCGACTGCTATGCTGACGAGGGCTTCGTGACGGTTTCGACCAACCCTTGCGGTGAAATCCCGCTCTGCCCCTACGATTCGTGCCGCCTGCTGGCGCTCAATCTGCTGAGCTATGTGGACAACCCGTTCAAGAAGGATGCGAAGTTCAATTTCGACAAGTTCCGGTCGCATGTGGCCATGGCCATGCGCATGATGGACGACATCATCGACCTCGAACTGGAAAAAGTCGAGCAGATCATCGAGAAGATCGCCGCCGACCCCGAGGACGAGGACGTGCGCCGCGTGGAGCTGGAGCTGTGGAAGAAGATCCTCGGCATGGCGCAGAAGGGCCGCCGTACGGGCCTCGGCATCACGGCCGAAGGCGACATGCTCGCCGCACTGGGACTGGTATACGGTTCCGAGGAGGCGATCGCATTCGCCGTCGAGGTGCAGAAGACGCTGGCCGTCGAGGCTTACCGGGCTTCGGTGAAGATGGCCGCCGAGCGCGGTGCCTTCCCGGTCTACGACGCAGCCAAGGAGAAGGACAATCCGATGATCGCCCGCATCCGCGAGGCCGATCCGGAACTCTACGCCGAGATGGAGAAGGTCGGCCGCCGCAACATCGCCATGCTGACCATCGCCCCCACGGGTACCACGTCGCTCATGTCGCAGACCACGTCGGGCATCGAGCCGGTGTTCCGCACGGTCTACAAACGTCGCCGCAAGATCAACCCCTCCGACAAGGACACGCATGTGGACTATGAGGATGAAACGGGCGAAAAGTTCCAGGAATACAACGTCTACCACCACAACTTCGTGAAGTGGCTCGAGGCGAACGGATACGACACGTCGAAGCTCGCAACGATCTCCGACGAGGAGCTCGGGGAGTGGGTGGCCGCTTCGCCCTACCACGGGGCTACGGCCAACGACATCGACTGGGTGGCCAAGGTCAAGATGCAGGGTGCGATCCAGAAATGGGTCGACCACTCGATCTCGGTGACCGTCAACCTGCCGAACAATGTTTCGGAGGGGCTCGTAGCGCAGGTTTACCGCACGGCCTGGGAATGCGGCTGCAAGGGCGTCACGGTTTACCGCGACGGCTGCCGCGACGGTGTGCTGCTCGAAAAGGGCTCCAAAAAGAAGCCGAAGTGCGAGGAGCATCCCGGACAGGTGCCCAAGCGTCCCAAGTCGATCCCGGCCGACATCGTGCGTTTCAAGAACGGCACCGAGGACTGGATCGCCTTCGTGGGCCTGCAGGACGGCCGCCCCTACGAGGTTTTCACCGGTAAGATCGAGGAGGATGCCATGTATATCCCCCGCAAGATTGACAAGGGCTATATTATAAAGGTACGCGAGGAGGACGGCACCAAGCGTTACGACTTCCAGTATACTGACCGCTACGGCTATACGAATACCATCGGCGGTATCTCGCGTCTGTTCGACGAGGAGTTCTGGAACTACGCCAAACTGATCTCGGGTGTCCTGCGCCACGGTATGCCGATCGAAAAGACTGTCTCGCTGATCGAATCGCTCCACCTGAACAGCGAGTCGATCAACACGTGGAAGACGGGCGTCTGCCGCGCCCTGAAGCAGTATATCGTCGACGGCACCAAGTCGAAAGGCAAGTGCCCGAGCTGCGGACAGGAGAATATGGCCTACCAGAATGGCTGTCTTACGTGCATGTCGTGCGGTTATTCGAAGTGCGGTTGATTCTGTAAAGATTTAATCCTGAGCTTAAAAGGCTGGAAACACACGTTTCCAGCCTTTTTTGTGCGGGTTCGGCGCTGTTTTTGTGCTATGACCTGTCAATTAACGGTTTCGGGAAAAGAGAAACTTTATTATTGGGATTAAATATTATTGACCATGAAAAAACTTATTCTATTGTTGGCAGCCGTGGCATTGGCTACGTCTGTGTGGGCGCAGGACACGCCCAAAAAACCGAGCTTCGCCGGTTTCGTGTCGAACGGTTTCTGGGATAACTGGGAAATTACGCTTGGGGGCGGTGCCGGTACGGCCCTTTCCAACGGTACCAACCAGGGGAGTTTCGGCGACCGTATTAATTTCGAGGCCAACTTCGGCCTTACCAAATGGTTCCATCCGGTGACCGGTATGCGCCTCCAGCTGCAGGGCGGCCGGTTCGCCAATTTCGACGATGTGCTGGGCAAGGCGAAATGGCCCTATTTGTTCGTGCATGCCGATTTCATGCTCAACTTCTCCAACTGGGCAGGGGGTTATCGTGAAGACAGAGCCTACTATGCCGTGCCGTTCGCCGGTTTCGGATATATGGCCTCGAACTTCACCGACAAGAGCCACGAGAACAACGGTTCGGGTACGCACCAGTCGTTCGCGTTCACTTTGGGCTGGCTCAACAAGTTCCGCATTTCGCCGTCGTTCGATTTCAATATCGAACTCAAAGGGCTGATAGCGCCTTCGCGGGTCAGCCCCGTTGCGATGGACGGCTCCTACCTGTTCGGCTTCAGCGCTACGGCAGGTTTCACCTACCGCTTTAACAAGCGCGGCTGGCAGCGCGGTGTTGCGGGCTATACCGTTGCGGACATCCAGGCTTTCCAGGACGCCGTAGCCGCCAGCATGGCCGCTGCCGCCGCCATGGAGGTCGAGAATGCCCAGCTGGCACAGCAGCTTGCCGCCTCGCAGGCCGAGCTCGCCGCCACGGCCGATGCCGCAGCTGCGGCAGCTACTGCCGCCGAGGCCGCTACCGTCGTTGCCGCCGAGGAGCAGGTTGCAGCCGATACTTCGATCATCCTCTTCGATTACAGCATGTCGTGGCTGACCCCGCAGGAGAAGACCCGCCTCGAGCTGGTGGCCGAGAAGATCAAGAACGGCCCGCAGGACATGGTTTACCAGATCGTGGGCCATGCCGACCAGCAGACGGGAACCAAGGCCGGAAACAAGCGCGTCGCCGAGCACCGTGCCAAGCGGGTATTCGACTTCCTCGTATCGAAGGGCGTCAACCCCAAGCAGCTGAATTACGAGGGCAAGGGCAACTCGCCCGATCCGTTCAAGAAGGTTCAGGCCGCCAACCGTGCCGCGATTATCCAGTAATCGGGAGCGAGGCTGCGGGCTTCCCCCGAAGTAGAAAAGAAAAAGGTGCAGGATTGTCCTGCACCTTTTTTTGTCCTGATTTCCGGGGCTGCTGTTTCCGGGGCTTCGCCTGTCGTGGCCGGGAGTTGCTTGGCCGGAGATTCACAGGCGTTGGCCGGGGATTTGCCCGCGGCGTCCGGCTCCCGGTTTTCGGCAGCCCTGACTCCGAAGGTACTGATTCGGGAGCCTGTTTCCGGCAGCTCTGTTTCCTGCGGCCCGGAGTTCGGCGGCCCTGTATTTGACCGCCCGTCTTGCGGCAGCCCTGTGTTTGCCGGGTGGTGGCGGCTGTGTGTTTTACCGGATAATCACGGCATTGACCAGCCGCACGCCCGAGCGGCGGTTGATCTCCTCCTTGAGCGCCTCGCGCTGGTAGAAAAGCTCCGAGCGGAGCACGCTCGACTGGATGCGGGCATAGAGGATGTGGTTTTCGATTTTCAGCTCGGTCGTAATCTCCGCGGCGCGGTCGCCCACGATCTCGCGCCAGGTGTCGGGCAATTTGCCTTCGGCGACTTTCGCGGCGACATAGGGGCGTTTGAAAAACTCCTCCAGCAGGTCGCCCATCAGCATGGTCTTCGTCCGTCTCATGGCCGTCCTCCTTCCGATGCTGCATCCCCGGGGCGTGCCCCGTTGCCGTCGGGTTCTGCTGCCGGTTCTTCGGCAGGCTCCGGTGCCGGGACTGGTTCCGAAGGCCGCAGCGCGGGTTCTCCCGCCGGCGATTCCCCGGCTTGCCCTTCCGTCCGTTCCGCGGCCGCAGTCCCGGTCTGTCCCGGTGTTTTTTCCTCCATCGGTTCCGCAGCCCCGTCCGTTGTCGCATTCCCGGGCCGGCTTCCGGCCGATCCTTTGTCCGGGTCTGCCGCGGCAGCCGTTGCCGTTGCATTCCCCTGCGTCACCGCCCCGTTCCCGACCGTGAAAAGCGCATATTCGCCGCCCGCCTTGTCGAGGATCGTACGCAGCCGTGTGGGGTTGCAGTCGGTGATCAAGATCTGCCCGAACGAATCTTCGGACACGAGGCGGATCAACTGCTCCACGCGCCCGGCGTCGAGCTTGTCGAAGAGGTCGTCCAGCAGCAGGATCGGTTTTTCGCCCTTTTCCCGGGCGACGATGGTGTATTGCGCCAGTTTGAGGGCTATCAGGAACGATTTCTGCTGTCCCTGCGACCCGTATTTGCGCAGGGGGTAGCCGCCGATTTTCAGCACCAGGTCGTCGCGGTGAATGCCTGCCGTGGTGAATTCGTTGGCGAGGTCTTTCTGCCGTGCCGCGAGGAGCAGTTCGTCGAACGGCCGGTCGTTCAGCTCCGACTTGTAGTGCAGTTCGACCTGCTCGCGGTCGCCCGAGAGGGTGCGGTAATAGTCCGCGACGACGGGTTGCAGCCGTTGCGTGAACTCCCGCCGCAGGGCGTGTATCCGGTTGCCCTGCTCGACGAGTTGCAGGTCGTAAATGCGGAGCATCGTTTCGTCGGGCATGTTCTTGAGCAGGCGGTTGCGTTCGGCCAGCACGCCGTTGTAACGCATTACGGCGGCCAGGTAGGTGCGGTCGAGCTGCGAGATGAAGCCGTTGAGGTAGCGGCGGCGTTCGTCCGCGGCGTCGCTGATGAGCGCACTGTCGGCCGGCGACACGATCACGGCCGGAATCAGCCCCACGTGATCCGACAGCCGTTCGTACTCCTTTCCGTTGCGTTTGAGCACCTTGCCGCCCTTGCGCGAGAACGAGCACACGACGCTCTCCGTCTTGCCCGCATCGGTGAGGTACTGTCCTTCGGCGAGGAAGAAATCCGCGCCGTGGCGGACGCTCTGCCCGTCGGTCATCGCCAGCGACGACTTGCACATCGAGAGGTAATAGACCGCGTCGATGACATTGGTCTTGCCCGCCCCGTTGTCGCCCACCAGGCAGTTGATGCCGGGGCACAGGGCGAGTTCCTCCTGTGCGATATTCTTGAAGTTGAGCAGCGATATTTTCTTCAGATACATGGTTCAAAGATAGTGCAAGCCGAGCGCAATGCCAAATTTATTTGGGCATTGCCGAGGCGCCGCCTGTGTTCTGTAAAGATAGTGCAAGCCGAGCGCAATGCCAAATTTATTTGGGCATTGCGCCCGTCGCATGTATCCCGAGTTGCAAAAAATCGGGATGCGGCATTGTACATTGTGAATAGTTTTGTATCTTTGCTGCCTAACGTACGGAATTATAAACTAAACAAGATAGATTTTTATGGCAAAACAGCATGTCGCCGAGCAGGAAACCCTCGGCGAAGCAATGAACAAAACTGAGTTTTTCTTCGAGAAGAACGGCCGCATGTTGTCGTATGTTTTCCTCGGCTTGCTGGTGCTCGCAGCCCTCGTTTTCGGCTACCGCGCACTGGTCGTGTCGCCGCGTGCCGAGAAGGCCGCCGAGATGATCGCCGAGGCGCAGTACCGTTTCGAGGATCAGAATGCGGACTATGCGCTGGCACTCGAAGGCGATGCCAACGGCGCCGGATTCCTCGAGGTGATCGAGAAGTACGGCTCGACCCCTTCGGGCAATCTTGCCAAACACTACGCCGGCATCTGCTACCTGAAGGCCGGCGACCTGGAGAATGCCGCCGAATTCCTGGCCAGGTATTCGCCCGTAAAGGGTATCCCGGGCGCATTGATCAACGCCCAGAACTACGGGTTGCAGGGTGACATCGCCGTCGAGCAGAAGGACTATGCCAAGGCTGTGAAATTCTACGACAAAGCCGTAGCGGCTGCCGACAACAACCTCACCGCTCCGATGTACCTCCGCAAAGCCGGCCTGGCCGAGCAGGCCCAGGGCAACGGCGCGAAAGCGGCCGCATACTACGAGCAGATACTGACTTCGTACCCGGCGTCGATGGACGCACGCGACGCGGAGAAACTTCTCGGCAGCATAAAATAACCGGAGACTATGGCGACCAAGAAGCATAACCTTTCCCAATTCGATTCACCCCTGCCTTCGGCCGCCGAGATGCGGTTCGGCATCGTCGTGGCCGAGTGGAACCGCGAGGTCACCGAAGCCCTTCTCGAAGGCGCCGTGCGCACGTTACGTGCCGCCGGATGCCCCGACCTGAACATCCAGATCAAATATGTCCCGGGGACGTTCGAACTGGCGCTCGGCGCACAGTTTTTCGCCGAGTATACCGATGTCGACGCGGTAATTGCGCTCGGGTGTGTCATCCAGGGCGATACGCGCCATTTCGATTTCATTTGCCAGGGCGTGACGCAGGGTATCACCCAACTGCAGATTCAGTGGAATATGCCGATCGCATTCGGTGTGCTGACCGTCAACGACATGCAGCAGGCGCTCGACCGCTGCGGCGGCCGCCACGGCAACAAGGGCGACGAAGCGGCTGCGACGGCCATCAACATGGTCAAGTTGCAGATCGACATGGAAGCCGCTTCTCCCGACCACGAACCCGACCGGCGGAACATCAACTGACGACTTTGGTACAGATATTAAAGGGAGCCTTTCATAGGCTCCCTTTTTTGCGGCGTTTCCGGCGATGCGTAGCGGTTATCAGTTGCGTCCGTGTGTCATGACCTATGATCCGTGTCCTGTGCTCTGGGAACCGTGCTCCGTGAACCGTGTGCTGTGCGTTGGTGTTCCGTTTTTTCGGTGTGTCATGAATTGTGTACCGTGCGTTGATGCTCCGGTGCTCCGTGAATTGTGTACTGTGTGCCGGTACGCCTTGCGCCGTGAACCGGGTGTCCAGCGCCGTGCGCTGTGAGTCTTGAACTCGTGTGCCCGCGTGTTGTGTGTCCGTGTCGGCGCCCGTGCGTCCCTCTCCGCCGCCTGATATGCTCCGGGGCGCCATTCACGGCTTGGACGGAAAGGCATGTGCCTCGGGCCCGGCGGGCCCGGCCTTCGGAGGCCTGTACCACCGCCATCGCCGCTGCCACCCGGGACGGAATAAAAGAAGAGGGAGGCCTTCAGGCCTCCCTCTTCGGTATGGGGATCGAACGGTGTTATTCGACAACCTGAATGATCGGACTGTCGTTGTACCCGTTATCGGCGGAGCTTGCCCAGCGGATCGTACCGCCGTTGGGTTCCGTGCCGCCCGTGGTGTTGGCTTCGCAATAGAACCGGATCTTGACGCTGCCGTCGCTGATACCGCGTGCGAAGGTCATTGTCTCGTCGATCTGCATATTGGCCGTCGGTACCAGATGCGTGTAGGTAATCTGTTCCCCGTTGACGGTTGCGGTCTGCGTGTCGGTCGCCGGTTTCCAGCTCGTACCGTCCATGTATTGCAGGCTCCAGTACTTCTGTCCGGTGCCGGAGATGCGCGTGAGACCCGTGAAACGAACCTTCGTGCCCGACTTGAAGTTCTTGACCGGAACTTCGAACAACCAGTAGTCGCCCTTCCATGCTCCCGTGACGTAAGGCTGTCCCGTACCGCCGATCATGCGCGTGCTGTTGGGGTGCAGGCTGCCGTCGGGGTTGAAGGTGTGGAAGTAGGAGATATAGCCTACGCCCGACGAGGCCATGAGCTTGTTGTTCTGCTCGAACTGCTCTTTCATGGCCGTGTAGTCCGTGCCCGAGGCGCCGTTGAAGAACCACTTTACCGGGGCGTCCAGACCTTCCAGCGGCCCGCCTTCCGCCAGGCTTTCCTGTGTCACGAACATCTCCTTGACGGCTTTGGTGCCGAGCACCTCGTCCGAGATGATCGAGAACGAAGCGGAGCGTTCGTCGAGCGAGAGGTTGCTGGTCGCTTTCACCGTCATGACATACTCCTTGTCCGCTTCGCCGGCCGAGGGCGTGACCTCGATCCATGCGTTCTCGGCAACCGAAATCGTCCAGTCCCAGTTGGATTTCACCTTGAAGGTGAATGCATTGGGCTGGTAGGCCGGGAACGGGGGCAGTGCCAGGTCGTCGCCGATGTCCTCGCTCGTAATCTCGATCTGCGGCGTGATGTCCTGCAGGATGTTCAGGTCGGCCCTGATGTCCTTGTACTGGCCGCTGCCCTTGAAGGCGATGCTGAAATCACGGCTCAGGGATGCCGGCTGCTCGGGATACTCCTCGATGTCGAGCGTGAAAGTCCCGTTGCCCGTCTCGGTGAAGGTTGCCCATTCGGCTTTTTCGGGTTCGTAGAACGGCGTCACGTTCGACGCGACCCTGATGTCGTAATGGGCGGCATAACGTCCCGCTACGATCTCGTTCGTCTCGATGTTGTTGACGACGAACCGGATGTAAGGTTCGTTGGCGCTCTGGTTGACGACGAGGGTCGTTTCGGTCTGCCTGCCGTCCGCATAGCGGAATACGACCGTCGCCGAACGCGGGGTGTTGGCGTCGTTATCGTCCAGGCAGAAGCGTACCTTGCCGTCGCCCTGGCCTGTCTTGGGGTAGAATTTGATCCAGTCTCCGTCCGTGGAGTTGCATTCGACACTCCAGTTGCAGTTCGAACGGATGTCGTAACGGATCAGTTCGAGCGTGGCGTCGCCGATGATGGCCTCGGCGTCGAAACCCAGGTCGGAGGAGGCGGTCACCAGCTTGCTCGATACGACGGTATTCTCCAGCCGGAAGTAGGGGCTGCCGCCCTCCGTGTCGTCGTCGCTGCACGAGACGAAGGCCGCCGGGATCAGGAGCAGCGCCGACATGGCCAGGCCCCTTATGTTGCGGAATATGTTTTTCGCGTTCATAGTGCGTTCGTTTTTAGATTATAAGTTCTCTTCGGCGATGACATTCTTGCGGAACGAGTGTTCCCACGGCTGCCCGGCATCCTTGGCGACGGCCTGGCCGCTCCACCAGATCGGGAAGACCATGGTGTTGTCGTTGATGGTACCGCCCTGTGCCTCGAATGCGGCCGTATAGTTCGCACGGTTGTTGGCGATCGCGATCGACGGATAGGGATAGCGGGCGATGAACTTGCCGCCCGTGGCGTTCAGCTCGATCGTTCCCATGCCGGTCTTGCACTCGGGATACCCCGTGCGGCGCATTTCGTGGTACATCTGGAAGCCGATGACCCAGAACAGCGAGAGCCATTTCTGCTCGGCGAGGCGCTGCTGGGTATTATTCCATTTTACGTGGTCGCTCGCCAGCAGTGCGGCGATGTTCTTCTGCGTGATGGCTACGGTTTTCAGTTCGATCTTGTTCGACGCGTTGAGTTCGGGGTAGGAGGCGTAAATGCCGTATTCGCCCCATTTCTGGCACGACGCGGTGATCGCCGCTTCGTAATACTCCTTGGCGGAGCCCGATATCCAGCCGTTCATCGCTGCTTCGGCCTTGATGAAGAGCAGCTCGTCGTAGTCGAGCATGTGGTTGGGGCGCGTGTCGCCCACCAGCGTTTCGTAATGCAGGTAGGGTTCGCGTTCGCTGATGAAGGTGATGCCGTTGTAGTTGATCGTACAGCCCGAGACGGCGCCGATCATTTCGCGGATCACATCGGGCTCGGTCGCACTGGGATACTGGACGTAACGGGGCTTGATCCAGATGCGCAGGCGCGGGTCGACGAAGCCGTCCGAAGCGTCGTAGAGCAGGTCGAGCAGTTGGGCGGCGACGTGGTGGTCGCTCGACAGGCTCTTGTCGTCGGGGAACGAACTGGAGTTGAAATAGGTCTTGTAATATTCCGCGCTGCCGGAGAACTTCACGGTGGCGTTGTCGTCGTTCGATTCGAAGACGGGGTATTTGCCCGGGTTGGAGATGATCTGGTTGATCTGCTCGCCGACCGTGGGGGTGAAGGCGTTGTTACGGCCGCTCACGCGCATCAGCAGGCGCAGGCGCAGCGTGTTGGTGAATTTCTGCCACTTGGCGATGTCGCCGCCGTAGATGCCGTCCTTGGTGGGGTCGTCCAGCCCCAGGCTGGCGTTGTAGAGCGAGTTGGCCAGTTCGAGCTCCTCCAGCATGGCCGTATAGACCTCCTGCTGCGAGTCGATATGCGGGGTGTTGATGCCCTCGCCGCCCTTGAGCGCCTCGCGGTAGGCGATCGAACCGAACATGTCGGTGAGGATCGACATGTTATAGACCTTCAGCGTCAGGCCGATGGCCTGGAAGTTGGGCTGGTTCTGCGCCACGGCCAGGTCGTACATGTGCTTGGCATTGCCGGCCCATTTGTACCCGAGGTTCCAGATGGCCTTGAAGTTGCCGTCGGCAAGGTTGTAGCAGTGTTCGCGGCGCGGTGTCGACTTGGCCACGGTGACCTGCGAAATTTCGTTGGCGATGCTCAGCATGTAGGACGAATAGCTGTTCGTGGAGCTGTAAATCAGCGGTTCGAGCAGTGCGATGGGGGCTACCGACCCTTCCGATTGTTTGTTCGGATTGGTGTTGTAATCCTCGAAATCGTTCGTACATGCGCCCGATGCGGCGAGCAGCGCGAGTATCAGGATATGTTTTGCGTATTTCATGGTGTTCGCGGTTTTAGAACTGAAGTTTGATGTTGATACCGTAGGTACGCGTCATCGGGAAGGTGACGGTCTCGATACCGGGGTAAATGTTCGTACCGTTGACCAGACCTGCCGCCTCGGGGTCGAACTGCGGCCAGTCGGTGATGCAGAAGAGGTTTGTGGCGAAGAACCCGATCGACGCGCCCTGCAGGAACCGGGTCTTGGCCATCAGGTGTTTGGGCAGCTGGTAGTCGATGCGCAGCTCCTTGAACTTGAGGAAGTCGGTGCTGAACGTGTTTTCACGGCCGTTGTCGCGTACCCATTTGTAGGACTGGTAGTAGGTGTAGATGTTCTCCGTGACGGCGGTGTTCTTCTGGTAGGAAACCGTGCCGTCGCCGTTGTCCACGGCGTTGACGCCCTGCAGAACCAGGCCGTCGTCACGTCCGGCGAGCGAGTTCTTCAGTTTGCCCTGGTACGAGAGTGCGAAGTTGGTCACCGAGTAGGCCACGCCGCCGACCTGCGCCGTGAACTGCGCGCTCAGCGAGAGGTTCTTGTAGCGGAACGTCGTGCCGAAGCCTGCCTTCCAGTCGGGGATTACGCTGCCCAGGTGCTCGAACTTCTTGGAGTCGGTCTCCTTGGTCAGCAGCGGGTAGCCGGTCTTGGCGTTGATGATCTGCATGCCCGAGCAGTCGACCTGGTTGCCGTTTTCGTCCGTGTAGGTCGAACCCTCCGGCGCGTACTCGTAGTGGCTGGCCGAATAGAGCTGGTGCATGGACTTACCCACGTACGAGTAGACGAATATACGGCTGCCGATGGTCGTCGAGGTCGAGGTCTGCAACGGCGTTGCGGGATCCCATCCGTTCTGCAGCTCGTTGAGTTTGTTCTTGTTGAGCGACCAGTTGCCGTTGATCTCCCAGTTGATGTCCTTCGTGCGGACGGGAACCATGCGGAACGTGACCTCGACACCCTTGTTGGTAATCAGGCCGGCGTTCATCTTGCGGGACGTACTGCCGGTTTCGGCGCTCGTTTCGGCGCTGATGATCTGGTTGCGGGTGCTGGTCTTGTAGAGCGCCACGTCGACATTGAGCCGGTTGCCCAGGAACTTGGTTTCCAGGCCGACTTCCCAGCTGCTGGTCTTTTCCGGGAGGATGTACGGGTAGTTGCTGGCCGTAGGCAGCGTGACGCCGCCCGGATAGTCCGTGGTCGAGTAGTCGTCGTAGAGCGAGAAGACCGAAGTGTCGTTACCCACCTGTGCCCAAGAACCGCGCAGCTTGATCATGTTGACATGAGGGGAGTTGATCTTGAACGCCTTGTCGAGCAGGATACTGGCCGATACCGACGGGTAGAAATAGCTCCAGTTGGAGGGAGCCAGCGTCGACGACCAGTCGTTGCGGGCCGTGACGTCGAGGAAGTAGGTGTCGTCCCACGACAGGTTGACGAAGCCGTAAAGGCTGTTGGTCTGCCGGTTGCTGCGGTAGGGCGACGTGTCGAGGGCTACCGCGGCGTTGGCGAACGAATACATGCCGGGGCCTTCGCTGCTCAGCTGCGAGGCGGTGATGGTGGTCGAGTAGTATTTATTGCGCAGGACGCTGCCGCCGAATGCCGCCGTGACGCCGAAGCGATCCCACAGCTTGTTGTACTTGAGCAGGAAGTCCGAGTTGTAGTCGTAGCGGCGGATGGTCTTCTCGCGGTACATGCCGTAGCGGTTGTCGAGCGACATGAAGGGTTTCTGCTGCGAGCGCCATTCGATATTGGCGTCGAAGCCGCCGCGCAGCGTGAAGGTCAGCTCGGGCAGGAGCGTGAAGTCGATGCTCACGTTGCCGAAGAAACGGTCACGATCCAGTTTGTTCAGCTCCTCGTACAGCGTGCGGTAGGGGTTGTGGCCCTCGAGGCTGTTGTAGATAAGCCCCGAAGTGGTGTTGTATTTGTCTTCGCCGCTGCCTGCCAGGTAGTTGGCGTAGGTGTAACGGCCCTGCATGTACTCGTCGCGGTAAGCCGAGATGGGGTTGGTGTTGTAGCCCCAGATCAGGCCGTACATGGGCGAACCCTGGCTGTAACCCGACATGGGCATGTTGTCGCTGTTCTTGCGGATGTAGTTGACCTTTGCCGCCAGTTTGATGGCCTTGCTGATCTTCTGGTTCAGGGCCAGTGCGAAGGTCTGCTGTTCGTAGCCCGAGTTGGGCGTGATCCAGTCGTTGCGCAGGTCGGTGAACGAGAAGCGCGTGCTCGTACCCTTGCCCGTCGAACCGTCGATGGTCACCGAGTTGCTCCACGTAACGCCCGTTTCGAAGAGGCCGGTGAACCAGTCGTCGGCGTATACCCACGGCAGGGGGGTGAATTCCCCGGTCTCCCAGTTCTTCGACATGTAGAGATAGCGCAGCTTGCTGGAGTCGAAATGCTCGCCGTACGTGTAGCGCGAGATCTGCTGGCGGACGGGCTGCCCGTCGTAGGTCATCGTGCCGGGAAGGCCCCATGCCGATGCGACGCGGTTGGTGAGCGACGTGGTGACGGCCGAGGGGCCGTATTCCTCCTGAAATTCGGGCCAGAAGCCTGCGGTCTCGAAGGTCACCGAACCGTTGTATGTAACGCCGATACCACGCTGTTCGCGGCCCGACTTGGTGGTGATGAGCACCACGCCGTTCTGGCCCATCGAACCGTAAAGCGCGGCTGCGGCGGGGCCCTTGAGGACGGAGACGTTCTCGATGTCGTCGGGGTTGAGGTCGGAGATCGGGTTACCGAAGTCCACCGGGGCGTTGCTGTTGGCATAGTTGGCGCCCGAACCGGAGGCTACCGTGCCGTTGCTCATCGGGATACCGTCGATGACGAACAGCGCTTCGTTGGCGCCGTAGTTGAGCGACGTGTCGCCGCGCAGCGTCACACGTACCGTACCGCCGGGGCCGGTGCCCGCCGAGGACATCGACATACCGGCGACCTTGCCGTTGAGCCCCGTCACCCAGTTGCTCGATATGGATTTGGTGAGTTCGTCGCCCGAGACTTTCGAAACGGCATAGCCGACCGATTTCTCCGAGCGGGTCAGGCCGAGTGCCGTGACGACCACTTCGTCGATCTTCTGCGCCGATTCTTTCAGCGTGACGTTGATCGTGGTGCGGCTTCCGACCGTGACCTCCTGCGGGTCATAACCCAGCGACTGGAAGACCAGCACGTCGTTGTCGCTGCCCACATGGATCGTATAGGTTCCGTCTGCGTTCGAAATCGTGCCTGTCGCAGTCCCCTTCAGGATGACGGTGGCCCCGACGAGCGGGCTTTTGCCGTCCGTGTCGAACACGATGCCCGTGATGTTGCGGCTTTGGGCCCAGGCGGCCGAAGCGACCAGCAACATTACCGCGGTTGCCAAAGCATTCCGTATGTATGTTTTAAGCTTCATATTGTTGATTTTTTTAATTCGGGTTTTTTTGTCGAACGGCTGCGGTCGTCCTGCGGGCGGCCGCAGCCGTCAAGGTCGGTTTAGGGTACGATCTGTATTCTCGGGCTGTCGGCCGTTCCGGCTCCGGCCCAGCGCATCGTCCCGCCGTTGGGCTTGGCGAGTGCGCCCTTGCCGCTGGCCTGCCAGTTGGCCGCGCAGACGAACCGGAATTCGATGTTGCCGCCGGAGATCGCATTGGCATAGGTGACCGTCACGTCGACCGTGATGTTGGTCTTCCCGTCGGCGTTCATGGCGTGGGTGTAGGAGACCTCTTCCCCCGTTTCCGTGGTCGTTTGCAATGCCGCGGCGGGTTTCCAGGTGCCGCCGTCGTTGTACTCCATCCGCCAGAATTTGTGGCCGGTGGCCGAGGTGCGGGTGATCGCCGTGAAGCGGACTTTGGTGCCTGCGTCGAGGTTCGTCACTGGGACGGCGAACGTCCAGTAGTCGCCCGGCCAGCCGCCCGTGATGTACGGATGGCCCGTACCGCCGACGATGCGTTCGCATTTCTTGTCAGGATCGCTCGGTGCCGTGTGCGTATAGGAGAGGTACCCCGGCCCCGACTGGGCCAGCACCGTGTTGTACGGGCTGTCGGGCCCGCCCTTGAAGTCCTGGGCGTAGTTGCCCATATCCTCTTCCGAGAACGACCATTGTACGGGAGACGCCAAGTCCCATTTCACCGTTCCGGGCGATACGGGCTGCTGCGAAAGCGCGATCTTCTCGGTAAGGGTTGCATCGCCCTCGGCCGCCGTGATCGTAAACTCGCCGAAGCGGCGGAACGAGAGGTTCTGCTCGAGCGCTTTGACCGTTACCTCCACGTCGGTGTTGGCGGCACCCTGCCCGGGGCTCACCTCGTACCATGCCGCAGCGCCCGATGGGGCGATCGTCCAGGGATAGGGGGCATTGACCGTGAATTTCACCTCGGCACCCGATTCTGCGGGGTTGTCGCTGAGCTCCAGCGTATTGTCCGTCAGCCCTTCGATGGTGATCTGTGCCCCGGAAGCCTGCGTGACGGCAACCTTCTCGATCTCTGTGCCTTCCGACTTGATGATGATATGGCCCGTGCGGTTTTCGCCTCCCGAGTTCCTGCCTACTTCCACCTTGGTGGTGACGTAGGGCAGCCCCGTGGCCTTTACGGTTGCCACACCGTTCGAGAGCGATGCGCCGTTGTTGGCGCCCGTTACCGTCGACGGGTCTGCGTCGCCGCAGCGTACGGTGGTGATCGTCAGCCAGTCGCAGTCGGTCTCCGCCGTCCAGGCCTTGTTGACGCGCACCGAGCAGGTCAGCGTGCCGCCTTCGGCGACCACCATGCTGTTGGCATCGAAGAGGCCCGCATCGGAGGTATTGACGATCTCCTTGTCGAGCGGGGTTACGAGTGCCTCCGGAGCCGGGGCTTCGGGGTTCTCGTCCTTGGCGCGCGTCACGGTGATGTTGTCCAGGTAGAGGCGGCACTTCACTTCGCGCTCGCTGCCGAAGGTGATGCGGGTTTCGTTCGTAGCGCCGTAGACGATCAGCGAGTAGCGCGTCCACTCCCAGACGTTCTTCACTTCGACCAGCGCGGAGGTTTCCACCAGGTCGCCGATCGTGCCGGGGCCTTCGATCGTGACGTCCATGTGGTCGTCGCCGTTGTCCACCGTGCCGCCTGCCGACGAATAGGCGGCTGCGTCGAACTGCACGAGCAGCGTCGCGGCCTTGCCGGCGTCGATGCCCGTGAGCGCGGGGATCGTGATGGCGCCCATGTTGGCGGTCTTACCCAGCTTGACATGGCCTTCGTAACGGGCATATACCGAGGGCGTGTAGGTGTAGCCCTTGGCCGCTACGGCCTCTTTCATTCCGTCGGTCGAGAGGGCGAACTCGTTGCCGTTCGTGCCGTCGATCGATACGCTCGGCCAGCCGTACTTGGTGTAGGGGCTCACCCAGTTGTCGGGAATCCACTGGAAGTCGTCGCTGAAGAAGACGTGTCCCTCGGCATGCGTGTCCTTGGGCATGTAGGGCGCCTGAACCAGCTCGATGATCTCTTCGGCGGTGTTCTCGCCGAATTCGGCGTCGCCGGCCGTGATCGTGATCTTCGACTCGCGGCGTTCGTCGGTGGTGTTGGCCTTGGGCGTGATGGTGACTTGGGCCGCAGAGCCGGCCTTGCCGCTCTTGGGGGCGACCGTCAGCCAGGTCTCGTTCTCCACCGTGAGCGTCCAGTCGTAGGATGCTTCGACGGTGAAGACCACCGGATCCGTATCTTCGGCTTCGAAGGCCAGCAGGCGTTCTTCGAGCCCCGTTATCACGATGCCGGCCGCCAGGTAGGCGTCCTGCGAAAGCGGGATGCTCTTCTCCGTCAGGCAGGGATGGAGGTTGTTGCCGCTGTTGGCGCGGATGGTGAATTCGCCGTCGCGCGCCTCGCCCTGGTTCAGGGTCGGGGTGACGGTGACCTGGATATTCTGGCCCGCCTCGCCCTTGTTCGGGGTGACGACGAACCAGCCTGCGGTCTTGGTGATCTCCCAGGGCGCGTCGACGCTCATGGTAAATGTATGCGGGGTCAGTGCCGAATAGAGGAACTTCAGTCCTGCATCGGGCAGGTTTTCGGTGGAGAGTGCCGGGGGGATGGGGTTCCCCGAATCCCCTTCGGTGTCGTCGTCGCTGCACGCCGCGGCTCCCAGGAGCGTGACGCATAATAACGACCACAACCATTTGTTCATTATACGCTTCATTGTCTTAAGGTTTTTTGAGGGTTATTTGGTCACGTCGGTCGTGAGCGCCTTGGGCCGGGTCATCGACTCCGTGCTGACGTTGCCAAAGCGGTCGGTAACCGATATCTCCAGCGTGGAAGACGCCGAGGAGGCCGTAACCTCGAACATATGCATGCAGGAGGTCGAGGGGAAGGTGAGCGTGCCGTTGTTGGCCGCGCCGCGCGGGATGTCGTACGAAATGCTGTGCAGCGGGTCTTTCTTGCTCCAGACCTGTTTCACGTCGAGCGGGGTTCCGTTCTCCGTCACGGTGACCGTCCAGCCCGGCTCGTAGGCCCAGACGTTGATGTAGACGGCATTTTCGCCCACCGTCGAATAATCCTTGTCGCGGTTTCGCATGTCGTTGCCTGCGGCGAAGGCCTTGAGTGCCGTGGCGTCGGTGGCCCAGTACTCCTTGACCTCGTTCATGTCGTAGGTGATGAACTGCTTTTCGATGGGAAGCCCCGTGGCTTTGTACTGCCATTTGAGGTCGGTTCCGTCGACCGTGAAGATCTTGTAACCCGCGGGCGAACCGTCGGTGCAGACGTTGTTGTTGCCGTACTGCTGCGTCCACCACCAGGTGCCGCAGACCGCGGCGATGTTCTGCTCGTAGACGTTGGCATAGGTCGGCGACTGGATATTGCGGTTCACGTGCGTGTGCCCCGTGACGAAAGTCACGTTGCTGAAGCCGGCGAAGCAGCTCAGGATTTTGTCGATGTCGGCCTGGGTCTGGAGCGCTACGCTCACGCCGCCGCTTCCGCTGTACGAGTAAAGCGGGCAGTGGCATCCCACGACGATCGGGGTCGATTTGTCGACATGGGTGAGCTCCTCCTTGAGCCAAGCCAGCTGCCGGTCGTCGAAGCGGCGGTTGTAGTTGCGCGAACCGACCGTACCCTGCGAGCCGCCCGTGTTGAGGTACTCGGTGTCGTCGAGCATGATGTAGTGTATCCGGCCGATGTTCATGGCGTAGTAAACCGGGCCCATGTGTTGGCGGTAGGGGCCTTCGGCGCCGAAATCGGAGGCTACATAGGGGTCGTTGTCGTGGTTGCCCATCACCGACCACATCTGGAAGTTGAAGTCCTCGACGCTCTGCTTGCATTCGGGCAGCGCCCACTTGTTGTCGTACCAGCAGCCATCCCACGAGAAGTCGCCCAGGTTGAGGCAGTATACCTTTCCGGGTGCGGCGGCATTGTAGGCCGATGTCAGCTCCTTGACGAAGCCGTCGGCGAACTGAACGTAATCTTTCGGGGTGTTGCGGTTGGCCAGGTGCATGTCCGTGGCCACGAGCATGGTGTGGGAGTCGTTGTCGGCCCTGAGCAGCTGGAAGTCGAGCTGTTCGACGGTATTCGCGTCGAGCGTGCAGGGCTGCCAGAACTGGGGCATCGCCTTGGCCGTGGGAACGTCATAGCCCGCAGGCAGGATGACGAAGGCGAGTTCGTTGCGTTTTTCGGAATTGAGCCAATAGAAACCGTTGGCGTCGGTCTTGGTGATCAGGTCGCCGTCCGAGACCAGGACGCCGGCGATGCCTTGTCCTGCCAGGTGGACGATACCCTTGATCGTCGCGCCTTCCTTGTCCGGTACGGTGATGCCGCCCAGGGAGAGGTTGAGTTTGGCGGAGCCCAGTATCTGCTCTTCTGCTCCGCGCTGCAGGGTGAATTCACAGTCGCCGTCGGCGGCGTTCTGGGGAATGGTAAAGGTCAGCGAAGAATCGTCAGCACCTTTGACCGGCGCTTCGAATTTCCCCCCCCCTTGCTCCAATAGGAGTTTGTCCGTAGCCATGAACCCGCGGCCGCGGATCACGGCGTCGCCGCCCCAGTTGCCCGAGATGGTCTTGCCCAGGTCGACGTCGATGGCCAGTTGTACGGTCATCTTGCTCGATCCGAGCACCTGGTAGTCCTGTGCCCGGTTGAGCACGACCTTATAGACGGTCTGGTCTGCCGCGCCGTCGGGTATGACAAACGTCAGCAGTTTCTCCGATGCTACCGTGGTAGCTGCCGGGAGATCCTCGCCGGCGCGTAACGCGATGGCGTCGCCTTGGGCGAAGCCGTAGCCGGAAACGGAAACCTCCATCCCGCGGTAGACGGTCATCGAGGTCGGAATAACTACATCGGTGACCAGCCGGCCATCGTTGTAGATCTCCTTGTCGCTGTCGTCACAACCGGCCAGTCCGACCGGCAGGGCGACGAACAGCAACCCGGCGATTAAAGTAATCAGTTTTTTCATAGGCTATTGATGATTTTGGTGTTGGTGTCCTGTACGTCAGTCGGTGTGCCCGAGTGCGATGCGCTCCGAGTAGCGGCGGCCGAATCGGTCGGTGGCGACTACCTCCACCTCGCGGGCCGATGCCGAGGGGCGTGCCGTGAAATAGAAATTCGTCGGGCGTGGGCGCTGGACTTTGGAGATTTTCCTCCCGGCGGCCTTCAGCGAGTCGATGTGTGCGGTATAATCGGGGTCGTCGAGCGTCGTACGCTGCATGGCGCCGCGGTAACGGCCGTCCTCATACCATACGACCGTCCAGTACGAATCCCAGTTCCACACCTTTGCCACGACGCTGGCCGGGTGCTTGGCCACCTGGCCGGGGTGCCATACGCGGATCTGCCGTGCCGGGGACTCGCCCAGGCTCCGGTATTCCCACGAGAATTCCCCGCCGCATTCGCGGAACAGCTGGAAGCCCTTGGGCGTACCGTCCCAGTTGATCGGATCCCACCAGAGGTTGCCGCAGACCTGCGCTACGTTGTGCTCCGTGACCCCCTCGCGGATGTCGTAATTCGAGTTGAGGTGCGTATGCCCGGTGATGAAGTGCAGTTCGTGCCCGGCGAAGGCGTCCATCAGCCTCTCGGCCGACTCCATGACGCGGTTCCCGAGCCACGATTTCATGGCCGGGGCATGCATCGCGATGCAGACGCGCGACCCTGCAGGCAGGCGTTCGGCATAGGCGGCTGCCCAGCGCAGTTGCATCGTGTCGATCCGCTCCTCGTATTTCTTCGCGCCGTGGTAAACGATGTCGTCGAGTACGATATAGTGTGTGCACCCCATGTCGAAGGCATAATAGGTGGGGCCGAAATGGCGGCGGTAGTTTTCCGTCGCCTCGCGGTCGGTGTATTTGTTCAGGTCGTGGTCGTGGTTGCCGATCACGCCGTATACGGGTACCCCGAGCCCGGCGAACTCCGCTTTCACGCCTGCGAAGAGTTCAGGGGAGTCCCATACGATGTCCCCGAGCACGATCGCCGCCTGGTTCGCGCCCCGCGTTCTCCCGTTATCGGTTGCCGCCTGCAATGCGGGCATGACTTCGCTCCGTAACCGCCGGAAATGCTCTTCGGTCTTAGGCTGCGGGTCGGCGATCGCCAGCAGTTCGTAGCATCCGTCCGGGCCGGGCCACGGTTGCAATTCGAAGTCGTAGCGTTTGGCCGCCGGGTCGTATGCGCGGTAGAATTGCGGGATGCCCCCATCGAGCGGAGCCAGGTAGCCGGACGGGGTCACCAGACTGATGAACAGCGCCTGGTCGTCGGCATCGAGCGTGAATATGCCCTGCTCATCGCTTTGCGTGAACGTATAACCGTCGGTTACGGTCACGCCGCCCATCGGCTTTCCGCCGCATTTGACCGATCCCCGTATCGGGCGGGCTGCGGCTGCGGCGCCGAGGCTGCAGGCCAGCAGGAAAAGTAACAGGTTTTTCATGGCCGGGTCTTTTCGAATGGTTTCTTTATATTATAGGTGGGAGCCTGTGTCGCTCCGGCTGCAAAAATATTTTAATAATTGGCTTCGTGCGTCGTTGTCACCGGAATGTAATCCTTTTTTCATACCCTGGCAATCGGCTGCCGCTGCGAAAGCTTGTCACTGAAACGGATGCAGGCCGCGGGTGCTGCCCGCGGTTTGCCTTTTACGGTCGTGATTGGATCTCGTGCCGCTTTTTACCTTTTTTGGGTTTTTCGGTTGTATTTGTGTTTTTTATTGTGATGTGTAATATTTTTAATTTCATTATGAAACAAAAATAAATCTTTAATTTTATTTTCCAAAATAAAACACAAAAAAACTGGGCGAAATGTCTGCTTTTTTGAGAAAGAGTGGTTTTGAATCGAAATGTACGCCCTCCATTCCGTCCTGGCCGCGGAAATAAAAAATCCCCGGACTTTCCGAAGTCCGGGGTCGGGGAAACGCGTGTCGGCCGTGTCAGAATACGCCGAGGTTGTCGAGGAAGATCAGCAGCAGCACGGCCGGGCAGACGTAGCGCAGCAGGAAGCTGAATAGCCCGTAGATACGGAATTTCAGCTCTCCGTTGTTGGTGATCTGTGCCTTGAGGATGTGGTGGTCGAGCTTCCAGCCCACGAAGATGCAGGTGAAAAGCCCGCCTGCCGGCAGCAGGATGTTGGCCGTCAGGAAGTCGAGCGAATCGAAAAGCGAGAGCCCGGCGATCTTCCAACTGCCCAACGCACCCAGCGACAGCGATGCCAGCGACGCCAGGGCGGCCGTGGCGGCGGTCGTCAGCCATGCCGCAGCCTTACGGCTCAGGTGCCACTCCTCGTGCAGGTAGACCGTGACTACCTCGTGCAGCGAGATGGTCGAGGTGAGTGCTGCGACGACCAGCAGCAGGAAGAAAATCGACGACCACACCATGCTCAGCGGCATGCCGTTGAAGATACTCGGCAGGGTGATGAATACGAGCGACGGCCCCGACGAAGGCTCGATGCCTACGCTGAATACCGCCGGGAAGATCACCACGCCGGCCAGTATGGCCACCAGTGTGTCGAGGATGGTGACGTTGAGCGCCGTGTGGCGCAGGTTCGTGTCCGGTTTGAAATACGAGGCGTAGGTCACCATCGTGCCGATGCCGATCGAAAGCGAGAAGAACGCCTGCCCCAGTGCGACGAGCACGGTCGTGGGCGTCACCTTCGAGAAGTCGGGGGCGAAGAGGAACTTCAACCCAGCTTCCCCGCCCGGCATCAGCAGTGAATGTACCGACAGTACGATCAGAATCAGGAACAGCAGCGGCATGAGGATTTTAGCCGAGCGTTCGATGCCTTTCTGTACGCCCATGGCGATCACGAAATGGGTTGCGAGGACGAACAGGCAGGTGTAGACGACCGGCCTCCAGGGATTGCTGATAAAGTTCTCGAAGAGACTCTTGTACTGCTCGGCGGTCGAGAAACGGGCGATGCTGCCCGTCACCGAGTGTACCATGTATTCGGCCGTCCATCCCGATACTACGAAGTAGAACCCCAGGATCAGGAATGCGGACAGCACGCCGTTGTAACCCAGAAAACTCCACCGTGGGTTCAGTGCCCGGTAGGCACCCACGGCATTGCGGTGCGAAGCACGCCCCACGGTGAACTCTGCGATCATGAGCGGCAGCCCCAGCAGCAGGACGCAAAGGATGTAGATTATCAGAAATGCCCCGCCGCCGTTGTCCCCGGCTACATAGGGGAAGCGCCAGATGTTACCCAGCCCCACGGAACTTCCCGCGGCGACCAGCACGGCGCTCAATTTGCCACCCAAGGTGGCGCGACTCTCCTTGTGATGCATAACCTAACCTGTTTATTATCGCAAACGGGTGTGCGCATGCATGCGCACACCCGCCCTATTTCTCCAGCACGACGCTCACCTTCTCAAGCTTTCCGCCCAGCGGCGGCGCCAGTTTCGAGACGGTGCATTTTACGTGCCGCACCTGCGGGAAGGTGGCGTAAACCGCCTCGATGATGTTCGTCGCCACCCGCTCGATGGTGTGCTGCGTGATTCGCATCTGCATCTCGACGACTTCGTAGGCCGTCAGGTAGTTGACCGTCTTGCGCACGTCGTCGTCCGTGGCCGCATGGCCTAGTTCGGCCGTCAGTTCCAGGTCGACCGTGAAGCGGTTGCCTACCTTGCGTTCCAGCTCGTAGCAGCCGTGCAGCGCGTGGAATTCCATGCGCGTCAGGACGATGCGGTATTCCATGCTACTCGGCGATTACGAGGTAGTAGTTCTTCTTACCCCTCTGTACGAGCAGGTATTTGCCGGCGATCAGGTCGGCCTCGCCCACCGTACGTGCCGGGTCGGCGATCTTCTCCTTGTTGAGCGACACGCCGCCGCCCTGCACCATCTTGCGGCATTCGCCCTTCGAGGGAAACACCTGTGTCTTCTCGGCGCACAGATCGACGAACGGCAGACCCAGCTCGGTGCGGGCGATGCGGAACTGCGGCACGCCTTCGAACACCTGCAACAGGGTTCCTTCGTCTATTTTGCGCAGCGCCTCCGACGTCGAGCCGCCGAAGAGGATCGCCGAGGCTTCGACCGCCTTTTCGTATTCCTCCCTGGAGTGGATCATCGTGGTGATCTCCTGTGCCAGCCGCTTCTGCAGGATGCGCAGGTGGGGCGCCGCCTCGTGTTCGGCGGTCAGCGCCTCGACGGTTTCACGGTCTAACAGCGTGAAGATGCGGATGTAACGCTTGGCGTCCTCGTCGCTGACGTTGAGCCAGAACTGGTAGAACTTGTAGGGCGATGTGTAGCGCGGGTCGAGCCATACGTTGCCGCTCTCGGTCTTGCCGAACTTGGTGCAGGTGATGGCGAACGCTTCGGCCTCGTTGCCCAGCTTGCGGCGGATCAGCTCCGTGCCGGTGGTGATGTTGCCCCACTGGTCGGCGCCGCCCAGTTGCACCTTGCAGTTCATCGTCTGGTAGAGGTGCAGGAAGTCGAAGCCCTGTACCAGCTGGTAGGTGAACTCGGTGAACGACATGCCGTCGCCCTCGCCGCTGAATCGTTTCTTGACCGAATCCTTGGCCATCATGTAGTTGACAGTGATGCACTTGCCGATGTCGCGGATGAATTCCAGGAACGAAATGTCCTTCATCCAGTCGTAGTTGTTCACCAGCACGGCCGCATTCGGGGCGCCCGACTCGAAGTCGAGCAGTTTGGCCAGCTGGCGTTTGATCGCCTCCTGATTGTGGCGCAGCGTGGGCTCGTCGAGCAGGTTGCGCTCCTGCGACTTGCCCGAAGGGTCGCCGATCATGCCCGTCGCACCGCCGATGAGTGCCAGCGGACGGTGCCCGCACATCTGGAAATGCTTGAGGATCATTACGCCCACCAGGTGGCCGATATGCAGCGAGTCGGCCGTGGGGTCGATGCCCAGGTAGGCCGTCGTCATCTCTTTTTCGAGTTGTTCCTTCGCGCCGGGCATGATCGTGTGGATCATCCCGCGCCATTCGAGTTCTTCGATGAAATTCTTTGTTGCCATTTTTATTGTTCGTTCTTTTTATTCTACTTCCAAGTCCAGTGCTTTGCGGAGTTCCGCGACGAGCGGGTTCTTCTCCGTGATGTAGCGGACGCGGTCTTCGAGCTTGATCGGGCGTGCCGCCCGGATCTCTTCATTGACCGTGACCTCCAGTTCGATCATACCCTCGATGCCCGCCAGTTCGGCGATGCGCATCAGCATCCCGGTTTTGCTGCGCAGGATCTCCTCGCGCAGCTCCGTCGTCGGTACGCTCACCGAGATCGTGTTGTCGCGGAACGCCATCAGTTCGAAAGCCGGCACGAAGCGCGGGCGTTTCTCCTTGATGAGGTTCAGTATCCTGCCTCGGGTGTGCTCCAGTTTTTCGGCACAGTCCGGGTCGATGCGCACGGTTTCCGGTTCGTCGGGCGTTTCGCCGTCCGACAGCTCCTCGTCGGGGTCGCCGCCTGCCGAGGCGAGCAGCTCCGAGAGCGATGCGCCCGAGATCAGCGGCCGTCGTTTCATCTCCGGCGCGGGCTGTACCGGGAGTGTTCCCTGTGCAGTCGGGCCGGCGGATGTACCCGCTGCCGGCCTTCCGGCCGGGGACGCGGCAGGCATTGCTGCGGACGTCGCTGCGGAAGGGGGTGCCGTTGCGGCTCCTGCTGCTTGCGCTGCCGGTTGTGCCGTTGCGCTTGCCGGGGCTGCGGGGTTGCCGGAGGCGCTTGTCGCCGGGGCATTCGTTGCCGGATTGCCGGTCGCGCTAACCCCTGCCGGTTGTGCCGTTGCGGCTGCCGGGGCTGCGGGGTTGCCGGAGGCATTTGCCGCCGGGGCGTTCGTTGCCGGATTTCCGGTCGCCGAAACCTCTGCCGCTTGTGCCGTTGCGGTTGCCGGCTGCCCGGCCGCTGCCGGAGCCGCCGCAGATGCGGGGCCCGCCGTGCGGGGGGTGAGGGTAGGAAGGGGATATTCCCCGGAAGATGTCAGAGAGTCATTTTTTTTTTTGCCGAGCCCTGCGATCTTCATCAGGCCCAGCTCGACGAGCAACCGCTGGTTGGACGATTGCCGGATCTTCCCGTCGAGCTCCGTCAGGCAGGAGATGGCTCCGAACAGGAACTCGACATCGCAGGCGCCCGCCTGCGTCCGGTATCGTTCGAGCAGCGTCCCGGTCATTTCGATCAGCCGCAGCGTTTCGGGGCGCTTGGCCACCAGCAGGTCGCGCATGTGGCGGTTCAGCCCCGCCATGAAGGTCTGCCCCGAGAAACCCCGCGACAGCACGCTGTCGAAGGTCACCAGCGTATCGACATAGTTGCCCGCGAGCAGCATCTCCGTGACGCTGAAGTAGGTGTCGTAGTCCAGGACGTTGAGCGTCTGGGCGACGTTGCGGTAATCGAGCGCCTTGCCGCAGAACGACACGGCCTTGTCGAACATCGACAGGGCGTCGCGCATACCCCCGTCGGCTTTCTGGGCAATGAGGTTGAGCGACTCTTCGTCGGCTGCGATGCCCTCCTGCGAGGCGATGTATTTGAGGTATTCGACGCCGTCCTCGACGCGGATGCGATTGAAATCGTAGATTTGGCACCGCGAGAGGATGGTCGGGATGATCTTGTGTTTTTCGGTCGTCGCGAGGATGAAGATCGCGTGTGCGGGCGGCTCTTCGAGCGTCTTGAGGAAGGCGTTGAACGCCGCCGCCGAGAGCATGTGCACCTCGTCGATGATGAATACCGAGTAGCGCCCTACCTGCGGGATGATGCGCACCTGTTCGATCAGCGTGCGGATATCTTCCACCGAGTTGTTCGACGCGGCGTCCAGCTCGTGGATGTTCAGCGAGCGCCCTTCGTTGAACGAACGGCACGATTCGCATTCGTTGCAGGCCTCCGATCCGTTGGGGTTCAGGCAGTTGATGGCCTTTGCGAAGATGCGGGCACAAGTGGTCTTTCCCACGCCGCGGGGGCCGCAGAACAGATAGGCATGTGCCAACTGCCCGCGCTCGATCGCATTTTTGAGCGTGGAGGTGATATGTTTTTGTCCGACGACCGAGGCGAAGGTCGCGGGGCGGTATTTCCGTGCGCTGACGATAAAATCACTCATAGTAGCGCAAAGATACGAATTAAGAATTAAATTAAAAATGAAACCCGCCTACAAAATGACAGCCCTCTCCCCATACCCGGGCAAAGGGCTGTGCCTGGCGGGCCGGGCAGCCTGTTGCACCCGCCCCTCCGGGCTGCCTGCCGTTTTTATTTGGCGGCGGCCTTCCGCAGTCCGAGGAGCCCGAGCAGTCCCGGGTGCGACGGTTGCGTCCGCTTGGCGGGCGGCAGGGAGATTTGCGATCCCATCAATTCCTGAAACTCCTGGCTGAATCCCGTATCCATACCTGCAGATGAGGTGAATGTCAGTTCCCCGAATACGGGGTTTCCGGCGACTTCGTAAAGGTCGACCCGTACTTGGGGGAATCCTGACGAGAGCCGTTTGGCCGCATCGAGCATCCGGTCGAGGGATGCCGGACGCGGGATATCACACTGATGTTGGTCGTAATATTTTCCGGTGACGTAATGACCTATGTTTTTCCATGTCCTGGCATCGTACAATCCTGTTTTGACGTCGGATGGCGATTTACGGTTGTAGCAGACCATGCAACAATAGGGGTTGCCATCGAAACAGTAGAATTTATAGTCGATGAGCGAATTGCCGAATGCTGGTTCTGAGGGAAGGAGGCGTTCGGCGATAATGCGGGGTTTAATACCAAAATAGTGGTGTTCGGCCGTCATGCGGCCGAATTTCTTTCGCAGGGTGTGGTTGAGTGTACGGCGGATCGACCGGATATCGGCTTTTTGCCTGTCGTTCACGATGATAACTTGTCCGTAGCCGTTGTTGGTTTTCAGCACGAACGTGTCGGGGAGATTCCCCCTCCCGCTGAAGTCTATCTCCTCTGCGGATTCCCATACACCGTATAATTCGTTGAGCATCCATCCCAGCCCGCATTGCTCGACATACTCGCGGACGTGGTACTTGTCGGCCAGTTGCGACCAGCGGGTGGTGTCGGCATGGAGCATCATCCAGAGGACTTTTTCGTTGAAGGTTCGGGGGTTTTCGAGGTCGGGGTCGTTGCCGAATCGTTGCCGGTAGCGTATCCTGACCAGTTTTTCCGGGTTACGGTACGCATAGTAGCGCATCTGCAACCGCTGCCATTTGCGCAGCAGGAACGGGGGTTTACGGTATGTCATGAACGTGAAGAGTGAGAGTTAGGTGTTGCGAAGATAATACATTTTGGGCGATGTCCTGCTGTTTTATGCCGTATTGTGTAACTCTTCTGCAAAACAGCTGCCGTTTTGGCGCCTCGTGTCAGTCCCGTGTGTGACAAAGGATGACACATTGGCCGGAAAGCCGGGTTGGCAGGCGTTTTGCGGGTGTAGTATACGAAAGTTTGAAAAACAAATTATCAGAGATATGAACATCAATACGTTAACTGTAAAAGCGCAGGAGGCTCTGCAAAGTGCATTGTCTCTTGCCCGGGAGCGCGGACAGCAGGCTGTCGAGCCGCTCCATATTCTGAGCGTGCTTGTCCGCGAGGACGATTCGCTCGCCACGTTCCTCCTGGGGCGTGTCGGGGTGAATGTCCGCGGCCTGCGCGACGAGGCCGGCCGGGCCGTCGCGTCCCTGCCGAGGGTCGAAGGCGGCGGCGACCAGTTCTTTTCGCAGGACTCCTCGAAGGTGATCCAGCGCGCCGTGGACTTTACCCGGAACTTCGGCGACAAATACGCGTCGGTCGAACACCTGCTGCTGGGGCTCGTCGCCGAGCGCGGGCAGGCCGCCGACATCCTCAAGCGCAGCGGCGCCACCGAGAAGGAGCTCCTTGAGGCGATCCGCACCTTCCGCAAAGGGGCTACGGTCGATTCTCAGACCTCCGAGCAGCAGTTCGATGCGCTGGGCAAGTATGCCATCAACCTCAACGAACAGGCCCGTTCGGGCAAGCTCGATCCGGTGATCGGCCGTGACGAGGAGATCCGCCGCGTGTTGCAGATCCTCTCGCGGCGTACCAAGAACAACCCGATCCTCGTGGGAGAGGCGGGCGTTGGCAAGACCGCCATTGCCGAGGGTATCGCACACCGGATCGTCGACGGCGACGTGCCCGAGAATCTGAAGTCGAAGGTGATCTACTCGCTCGACATGGGTGCCCTGATCGCGGGTGCCAAGTACCAGGGCGAATTCGAGGAACGCCTGAAAGCCGTCGTGCAGGAGGTTGTGGCCAGCGACGGCGACATTCTGCTGTTCATCGACGAAATCCACACCCTCGTGGGTGCCGGCAAGTCGTCGGGTGCGATGGACGCCGCCAACATCCTCAAGCCTGCCCTTGCGCGGGGTGAGCTGCGGACGATCGGCGCCACGACGCTCGACGAGTTCCAGAAGTATTTCGAGCAGGATAAGGCCCTCGAGCGCCGTTTCCAGAAGGTCATGGTCGACGAACCGAGCCCCGAGGATGCCATTTCGATCCTCCGCGGCCTGAAGGATCGTTACGAAAACCACCATCAGGTGCGGATCAAGGACGAGGCGATCGTGGCCGCTGTCGAGTTGTCGACGCGTTACATCACCTCGCGGTTCCTGCCCGACAAGGCCATCGACCTGGTGGACGAGGCGGCCTCGCGACTGCGGCTGGAGATGAACTCCGTGCCCGAGGAGATCGACACCCTCGACCGGCGTGTGCGCCAGCTGGAGATCGAACGCGAAGCGATCCGCCGCGAGAAGGACAAGGAGCGCGTCGAGCACCTCACCAAGGAGATCGAGGAGCTCAAGGCCCGTGACGCCGAGATGCGTGCCAAGTGGCAGGGGCAGCGCGACCTCTTGAAAAAGATTCAGTCGAACAAGGACAAAATAGAAGCCCTGAAGATCGAGGCGCAGCAGGCCGAGCGCCAGGGCGATTATGGCAAGGTGGCCGAAATCCGCTACGGCAAGATCCAGGAGGCGGAGAAGGAGATCGCCGCGTTCCAGGAGGAGTACAAACTGGCGTCGGCCAACGGCTCGATGATCAAGGAGGAGGTCGATGCGCAGGACGTCGCCGAGGTGGTGTCGCGCTGGACAGGCATCCCCGTGACGCGCATGCTGGCTTCCGAGCGCGAAAAACTGCTCCATATGGAGGACGAGCTGCATAAGCGCGTCATCGGGCAGGAGCAGGCCATCGCCGCCATTTCCGACGCCGTGCGCCGTTCGCGCGCCGGGCTGAACGACCCCCGCAAACCGATCGGCTCGTTCATCTTCCTCGGCACCACCGGTGTCGGTAAGACCGAGCTGGCCAAGGCGTTGGCCGAGTTCCTCTTCAACGACGATTCGATGATGACGCGTATCGACATGAGCGAATACCAGGAGCGTCACAGCGTGTCGCGTCTGGTCGGTGCGCCTCCGGGATATGTCGGTTACGACGAGGGCGGCCAGCTTACCGAGGCCGTGCGCCGCAAGCCCTATTCGGTCGTGCTGCTCGACGAGATCGAGAAGGCGCATCCCGACGTGTTCAACATCCTGTTGCAGGTGCTCGACGACGGTCGTCTGACCGATAACAAGGGCCGTACGGTGGATTTCCGCAATACGATCATCATCATGACCTCGAATATGGGTTCGCAGGTCATCCAGGAGAATTTCGCGGAGGCGTTCAACGGTGAGAAACTCGCCCCCGAAGTGGTCGAGAAGACCCGCCGGGATGTGATCGACCTGCTCAAGCAGCAGCTCAAGCCCGAGTTCCTCAACCGTATCGACGAAATCGTGATGTTCGAGCCGCTGACGCGCCGGGATATCGGGCGCATCGTGGACATTCAGCTCGGTGTGGTGCGCAGGATGCTTGCCGAAAACGGCATCCGCCTCGAATACACCGACAAGGCACGCGAATGGATCGCCTCGGCCGGTTACGACCCGCTCTACGGTGCGCGTCCCGTGAAGCGTACCATCCAGCGCTATGTGGTCAACGACCTGTCGAAGCGCATCCTTGCGGGCGACGTCAACCGTGAGCAGCCGATCCGCATCGACGCCGACGACAAGGGGCTGACCTTCGCGAACTGAAAAAACCGGATTGTGCCATAATAAGGCAGAGGTGGGAATTTCCCACCTCTTTTTAATTTACACCCGATTGTTTCCTGTTGCGTCCGAACAGGCTCTCGCAGCTCCAGCACAGCACCATTGGGAGTGAAAGCAGTAGATAGAGCAAAGTGAAGAACACGATCCCCATGAGTGCGATCGCCCACCTGATTGCACGGTCGGCGCATGTGCTGGCAGTCTGTTTCAGCCGTTCTGCCATGTCCGCTGCCATGGTCATTCTGTTTGACTTTTGCGTTTTTCGGTCAGCCACTGCTCGATCTGCTCGACCGGGGCGTCTTTGAGGATCACGCGTTTGTCCTTGTCGAGCAGGTAGAGCGTCGGCATCGCTTTGAGGTCATACAGCTGCCGCTCTGTTATTTTTTGCCCCGCGTCGTAGGCGTTTATCATCCCGGGAGGATATTCCGTGTTTCGCCAATGGGGAATGTCCCCTTCTGTGTAAAGCGCCAATACGGCGAGTTTTCCGCTTGCCGGGGCGCCGGTTCCCGTTTTGGCCGGCCCGGCCTGTTCGCGCAGCCGGCCGCCGATCACGGGGGACATGTCCATATATTCTTTTACACGGTTACAGTCCCCGCAGTCGGGGTTATTGAAGAACAGGATCGTGTAATCGGCTTCGATCTGCCTCATCCTGCTTCGTTTACCGGATTCGGATGTGTAATAGAAGTCCGCCGCGATATCGCCGGGACGGTTCTTGAGTGCCAGTTCCAACTGGTAGCGGGGGCGGAGTTTGCTGAGTGAATCCAGGTGCGGCGAATCCGTGAGGTATTGCAGTACGGGGATATAGAGTTCCTCGTTGCGCAGGGGGGAATTCGGGTCGTAGAGGTATTTTTCCGACAACTCTGTGAAATGGGCGAACATGGCGCTGTTGGCTGTGCTTGCCTCCATCATCCGCACCAGGGCGCTGTCTGCTGCCGAAATCGGCGCCGCCGTGAGCAGATCGATGAAATCGGCGAATGCCTGTTCGGTGATCTCGGGTCGGGATATCAGCGTGGTGTCCCTGAAGTCGAAATTGTCCCAGTAGTGTGCCGCGAGGTAATCCGCGCGGGCTTCGGGCGTGGTCAGTGCCGCGGGGATGTGGGGCAGTTTGAAATCCTGCGGGTGCTGTGGGGCGGAACCGGCCGCTGCGCTTGCGGCGTGCTGCCGCGGACAGCCCCACAGGCCGCAGGCGCAGCAAATGCAGAGCGCCGCCCGTGTGAAAATCCTGATCATACCCGCAGCCTGTGAATGTAATCTTTTCGCGGACTGACCAGCCGCCGTCTCCGGCGTACTTTCCGGAAATGGCAGGTTAAAACTACGGCTGTTGCCGTTGCGAATAGGCCTGCGAGCAGCAGGATAAAGTAAATCGTATGCGGTATTTCTTCGGGCATCGTCATCGTGTTTTTAATAATCGCTTACGCATCTGAGTTTGTAATGTTTGGTATTGTCGATGTCGTCAATTTTTTTTGTCGGGTATACCGCGGGCTTTCCCCGGGTGAAATCGACTACCCAGGCTCTATTGCTCTTGGTCGGGGCGCCGTCGTTGGGTTCCTCCGTGGCGCTCCAGTAAATCTTGCCGTTCATGCCCGTGGGGTCTGTCGGTTCGGGTATGGGTTTGGAGCTGTTGTTCTGCGGGTATCTGAGTGAATCTCTGTCTATGCCGTATATGGCATTGATGCCATCCTGCAGTACCATCATGATCATCAGCTCGCGCTGGGTGGGTAACCGCCATTTCCGGTTGGTATATTTACCGCTACTGTTTCCTTTGTGGCCGCCGAACCAAAAGCATCCTGTTTTAACGGTTACGTCTTTAAATTGTTCGTCTAACGTCAAGGATGCGTTGCCCTCTTCGCCCACTGCGTAATTCCACTCGCCCTGGACGGAACCTGTTGTCCACATCTCAGCGCCGCTTATCGGTACGTCGAAGGGCGATATGATGAACCGTGCCGAGACTTTGCTGTTGATATTGCGGTTGCGCCCGTTTCCGCGGGAGACCTGGTGGCGGGTCGTTCTTCCCACGTCGTCTACGATCACGGTTCCCAGAGGCCATTGCGCCGTTTCGGGCATTCCGTCGGCATAGAAGACTGCGAATTCCTGCTCGCCGCCGCCCTTGATCGGGAGCGTCTCTTTTTTGATGTATTGCGCCCGTACCCCGGCTGCGGGACAGAACACTGCCGACAGCACGAGCAGCATCAGCGAATAGCGATAGTAGTGTCTGGCATTCATTGTATATCGGGTTTTATTGCGGTTTTCGGGGCTTTTCAGCCCGGTTTTCTTGTGCTGGTATATTATTGTGTCTTAGTCTGTTGGCGGCTTGTTTCGGGCGCTAACTCAACGGGGGGGGGGAATTCTGCATCCGCGTACGGCGGCTTTGATGTTGGCTGAGTTTGTCTTCGCCTCCACCAGCCCGTTTTTGCCTATCCGGTAAGATTGCTGCATCGAAGCCACTCCTCCCAAAAAGGTCGATGACCAGTAGTAGGGTTGCATCGCTGCGACCTGGGAGCCTCCGGCGACGTAGATGCCGACCAGTTGATGGATGGCGGGCAGGAACCACATATTCGGTGCTGGGCTTGGGAGCGGCTCCGTCAGGCCGTTGAGCTGCTTGTAACACATGTAGGCCGGGATAGGATGGCTCCAGGTGCCTGAATCTTGGCACAGCGTTTGTGTGTTCGCCAAACCGTCCGCCATGCCTGTCGGGGTGTTAGCCACGAGAACCACCGCCCACGGCACCCATGTGCCGTAGTCGCGGCTATCGCCGGGGGAAGGGACGTATTCGACATCCGTCGGCCATACCTCGAGTTCATCCGTGTAGCCCCAGCATTCGGAATTGTCTGCGGGGTTCTGGTATTTTTCGAATTTCCCGGCGAATTTCCCGGCAATGAATTTGACCACGCTGGAGTCGTCCGGGCTGTCGCTGACCAGCGTGATCCGGTAGTTGATCGCGTTGTTGGGGCGGATGCTGTAATCGTCGGTGAAGTTGGCCCCCAGGGGAATCATGTAGACGACGGTCTGGGTTATCGAACTGCCTGCGGTCTTTTTCCCCAGCAGTTGCAGGCTTGTGGCGAAGACCGGGGCGTTCAGGTAACGGGTCGAGACCACCGTCCCGGGAACGCTGTACTGCAGGTTGACGGGCAGGTAGAGGTTCTCCGCGGCGGGCACCAGCAGGGGAGTGTCCGCATTTCCCGGGGATGCGACGCCCACGCCCAGCACCCTGCTGTAATAGGGATCGGTTATCTGCAGTTCGGGGAAAGGCGCTTCGTATGCCTGCGGGATGTAAAATGACGCGGGCGGGATGGTGTTCAGCACGATGTCCCACTCGTCGTAGGCCTTCCGCATGGGCTCGGTCAGGAAAAAGCTGAAATTCACCTTGGCCACATTGCGCATGAGTTCGACACCGATCTGCGACCCCGAGGTGACGATCGTGACGGCCATGCCCGAGAAGACCGGGAGATCGGTTTGATTCCGGGGCACGAGCGGAAACGATGTGTCGGTTTCCCCGGTGCGGGAGATTCTTTCCTGCAGCAACGATTCGTATTTGGTGCCTTCGGTACCGGATGTTTTTTCCTGCAGTTTCTCCGCCAGGGCCGGATCGGCGTTGCCCAGAATAACGATCCTGTTTTTTTCCGTGCCGGAGTCCATCAACTGCAGTTTTGAGAATTCGTAACGCGTATAGTCGCCGTCCTCGGAGGTATAAGCCGCTTTTTTGACCAGTTGCGCCTGGGTGCCGTTGCCGTTGAACTGCAGGATGTCGAGCCTGAATACTTTCTGGTCGTCGGGGATTGTGAATTCCCCGCTGCCGCCCGTCCGCGTCCGGGAAGCGGGTTGGGGGGCGGAAATCTCCGCGTCGACCAGCGCGGTGCCGCCGCCCGGCGCCGTAGCCCGTATGTTCTGCGTGGCCCGGGTCGGCGGTGCCGCGAAATCGGTCATTCGCAGCTCCAGACTCACGGGCACCAGTTCTCCGGAAGAGGTGCCGGCCAGCCCGGCCGGGTCGGCCGTCGGATCGTTCGTGCAGCTCCACGCCAGGCAGGCGGCGCAAAGCAGGTATATCGGTTTTTTCTTCATACTGGGGTTCGTCGCTTACATTTCGCGGACGCAGCGGATAAAGGCCGCCTCCTGTTTGTTCCGGGTCGCTACCTTATAATTCCATTTAAAGTTGATGTTGGAGTAATAACCTTGTACATACCAGGCGGTCTCATTTTCGTCGACCTCGCCTGGGGTTCCCATATCGGCTTCCGTGGCAGTCCAGTAGGGTTTCGCATCCTCTTTTTCCAGGGTGGCGTCGGTCTTTCCTAAAAATTTTCCCATTTGACCGCGGTTGTAAACAGCCCACATCATGATGATCTTCATCTCGGTGACGCGGGGCAGCCGCCAGTCGGTGAAGCCGTTGCCACGGTAGTTCCGGCATACGTCCTTGGCGATCAGTCCGCCTCTGCCGTCCTGCCAAATTACCGCCTTGCCGCCTACGTCGAGTGCGGTTACCTGCAGTTTGACGTAGGGTTGCTCGTAGTCGGTGTATAATCTTTCGCCCTTGTTCTCCGGGACTGCGGGGCCGTTTCCGCCCAGCAGCACGGAACTCAGGTAGGTGTTGTTCACATGGGATGTAGTATATATGAATGAATTCTGCTTATGAGGAGGTCTGTTTTGGGGAAATTCTACATACGGATCCTCCGTGGTATCCTTGGGGTAATTCAACTCGGGAACTGTGGAAGAGTCGGGCTTTTGGTTGTATTGCCTTACATAATAACCGTTTTTTTGATCCCATATTCCCAAACTCAGGTCAAGCGTGAACGTCGGGTTGTTCTCTGCGGTTTGGCCGAAGCCGGCGCTCGCATCGACGGAGTTCCAGCTTTGCAACGAAAGGAACAGCAGCGAATTGTTGTATACGAGGTTGTAGGTGTTGATCCTGTTCGATTCGAATCCGTATGTCTTGTTGTTTCCGGCATCGGCGCCGGTGTTGAGCTGGCTCTTTTTGAGCGGGAATAGGCGCTGCTGGCCGTCGATCTGCAGGACGAATCCGAAATTGTCGTCCTGCACATCCTTGTCCATGAACGCCGGAACCAGGAATGTGAATTCTACCGGCTCGGTCGTCGTCAGCGTGGCGGTCGAGTCGTTCCATATTTTGCCTGGCTCCGACGTAGGTTTGACATAGCCCGTTGCCGGGTCGATGCCGCCCCGGTTTTTGATCCACTCGGCGGTCAGGTTGTCGATCGCCGTTTCGGTCACCTTGCCTATATTTTGGCTGTCGTTCTTATCCTCTTTCTTCGTGATCCGGAGCACTACTTTCGTGTAGGCATTCTTGAATTTGAGCTGGATGGGGTTTGTCAGCGGGTCTGCCGGGATATCGGTCTCTCCGGTGCTGCAAAGCAGCAGGTTGGCCTGGCCGTCCTGCGGCTGCTCGACGTTGACCTTTTTCGTGAAATCGAAAGGAATGCTGTCTATTGTGGCTTTGGGGTCGTAGGGTGTGTAGGCCATTCGTCGGATCCGGGTTCCGGGAAAACCTCTGGGTGTAACCTGCTCCCCCTGGCTGTTCCAGTAGTCCCACTCATCCTTATCCGTTCCGGTTGCGTTTATCGTCATCAGTCCCTGCATGTTGTCCGAGCCTTCGAATACCTCGCTCCCGTTAAGGTTGTAGAGGTGAATGCCGATAGCGTACTGCCCGACCGGGAAATACTTGCTCCCTCCGAAATCGGTACCCGGCCTGATGACCCGCGTGTCTGCTTCCGGGGCGGTTTCCACAGCAGTGGCGAAACTCAGCGCGACGGGTTTCTGCAATACGGCCGGCTCATCGGGAAACTCTTCCCAGGTACATGAACTCATTGCCAGACAGGACGCTGCGAACAAGAATATATAGCCGGGCGGCACACCGCGAATGCGACCGCACCCCGGCTCGTGCCGTCGGGAATTAGGTTTGGAATATCTGTTCAGAATTTTCATTTTCTTCCTGTTTTGCCCGCCGCCCCGCGGGCTGTGGTTACATCTGCACCTGTTCCTGCGGGCCATTGTTACATTGCTCCTGCCCCTCTCCGCAGGCCGTGGTGACATTGCTTCTGCCCGCCGCCCCGCGGGCCCTCTCCGGTTGGCGGCCGTTTCGGGACTTTATGGCTGGCGCACGCAGCGGATGAGGTGCCTGGCGCTCTTGACGTCTTTATTGAATACCTCCGCCGTGTCTGTCGTAGTGAACGTGAAGGTCCAGGCCTCGGAGGATTTTAGGATCCGTCCCGCTCCGTATTCGGAACCGCTCCAGTAGACCGCATTCTCTCCGAAAGGCTCGAAGCCGCTGAGAGCCTCCAATGCCGCCCTGTTTGCGTACATCAGTGCGAGTTCCGAAAGGCGGGGCAGCCGCCAGTCGCTGAATCCTCCGCCGTTGTAGGCGCGGCACATGTCGAATGCGGTCAGCGCCTGCCCTTCTTTCCAGGGAAACGTGTTATCCCCCTTGACGTTGACCAAATTGTTGGCGGCGATCATCAGCGTCGGGTATGCTCCTTCGGTTTTCAGGGCCGCGAATTTGTACTCGGAAGGGTTGACCTCGCCGTTTGCCGTTGCGTAGAGGTCGCCGTTCCAATTTCCCGGGTCTGCGCTGGGCAAGTGTCCCCAAAAATTATCCGCCTCGCCGTAGAATGTGTTGTAATCGAATATGTTGCTCGGCTGGCGTCCCTTCCATGTCCGGGTTTTGACCGGGATGGGGCCCGTTTGGTTCGTATGGGTGTGCTCCCCGTTCAGGCCTTCGTAATTCATATAATATCCGATCAGCTGATTCGGGGTGTCCTCTACGCCGGTTTCCCACGTCTCGATGGCCGTTGTGAAATCGAGTGTTTCCGGTATGGTTGCATCCGCTTCGTCGGCTGTTTCCTGCCCCGGGCCCGAGACGCTGTTGATGGTGAAGCGATACAGGTGGTTGCGGAGGATATCCGAAGTGAATGAGTCCTTCGACCCGCCGTCCAGCCCGGAGAAGTCGATTCGGTAATAGGTTGTCGGGCCGCCGTCGTATTTGCCGCCGATGATGAGCCTCGGGCGTTTGAGGTGATCCCCATCGTAGCGGATGCCGCTCAGCGGGAACTCCCACATGAAAATCAGGTTGACGATATCGAGTTTTGTGGTAGATGTGTACGTTATGTCGTTTATTCTTTGGTCGTCCAGGCCTTCCGGGGACACTTTTTTTACGGCGTTTGCCAACGGGTCGAAGGTGTCTGCGTCTATATTGAAATACCACCTTACTTTCAGTTTAGAGCCGCGTAACTGAACGGTAGAGAGCGTGAACGGAATTTTATTTGCACCGCTATTGCTCCAGGTGTCGTTATTTGCATTGTAGGTTCCGATCCCGATATCCACTTTCGCCACGGCACGCAGCACGCTTACCGACAGGGGCGCCATATATCGGCTGATCGAGATGTCGGAGTTGCCGTTGACGACGACCATTCCCATCAACGGAAGATCCCCGATCCTTGCTCCGACTATCCCAAAATCCGCATTGGCACTTTCTATTGACCCTTTCGAGGTTGCGAAGCTCAAAAAGGTCTTGCCGACGTACGAGGATAAATCCTCGGTGCTGCTGGTGACCACTACTATGATATTCCACTTTTCCCCGCCGGAACTGTCCAGCAACTTCACCCGGTATTGGAGTGGGGCGGTTGCTGAAACAGCTTCTCCCTTGGCTGCGTAGCGAATTCGTCTATCACCTTTTGCTTCGATTTGCAAAACCCATATATTCTTAAATGCGATATCGTTATCCTCGTTTGCAAGAGGTGCGGAGCCTGTCACCCCGTTTGCGATCGTTAGGATAACCTCCTCTGTTTTTACGGGGGCTTTCTGCTGCTCCCCGCCCAGATCCTTCAGGCATCCGCTTGGTAAAAGGAGTACGCATGCCAGCACGATCGCATGCAGGACGGGCAATTTCGCCGTAGCTATGATTCGTTTACTGTTCATTCATTACTGTCTTTCTGTCGCGCCTTTTGGGGTTTCGATACCGGAATGATCTTCGTTGTCTGCAAAGGTCGGGAGTGTTTTTTGTTATTCAGTTATCCAAAACGCTCAAAAAGTTATTCGGATAAAATATTTTAACCGCAGGCGTAGGCTCTTTGGCCTGTTTTTTCGTCTGTTTTGCCTGCGTTGCGGCCTTCCGGTAATGTATTACTTCTGCACATGCGTTGCTTTCCACCAGGCCGTTTTTTTATAAGCGGCATTCAGCTCCGGAAATTCGTCCTGTTCGATATAGGTCGTCAGCCCGCTGTGCGTCAGGATCGTGAAGCCGTTGTACCCGGCCATGAACTCCGGTGTCGCCGCTTTCCAGACGACTGTTTTTCGCAGCAGGGCATCCAGGTCGGCCTGCCGCTCCGGGGCGAGGTATGCCATATATTGCCCGAAATCGAAGTAACGGGGTCTGGCAGGGATGTCGCCGTAACTGCCGGGACGGTCGAAATGCTGGAGCTTGCCAAGCAAGGCGTCATCCCATCGTCCGTGTGTATTGCCCGTCGTTTTCCCGGCCAAAATTGCCAAGGCATCCATTTCCCGGGTGTATACGATGCTTTGCGTCGCCGAACGGTAAGCACCGTTCCGGGTATCGATGTAATTGAAATAGCTCCCGGCAAATTTTTCGAGGGCCTGCGGCACCCCCAGGCTTGTGTCGAAAAGGTATTGGAAAGCCGTGGGGTAGACGGGGGCATAACCCGGAACCAGCAGTTCTGCCGACGATGCCAGGAGGTAGTCCGTCTTGTTACGCAGTTCATAGGCTACTTCGATTCCCGACATCAGGCATGCCTCGAAAATAATGAAATCGAATTGGTGGTCGGGGATTGCCGCTGCAAAGTCTGTGATCTCCATTTCCCTTGCCCCACCCGTTGTTCCGGGAGTTCGGTCGTCGCCGATCGTGCGTGTCGGGTCGGAAAGCGCACCGCACGGAAGCCATCCGCTTCCGTGCGAGGCAAAGATCAACCCGTAACTGTCCGAGGGATATTTTCGCACGACGTCGGCGAGTACGCGGCCGAAAACACCGGCCGAAGAGGAGTTCTCTTCCGGATACTCTTCAACGGTCTCGAGGACGGAGGAGGCATCGGAATGCCGGATGGTCAGTGCGAAAAGTTTCGGCGCAGCTTGCGGTGCGTCGTAGTAAATAAGGCATTTGCTACCCGTATCTTTCCAGCCTTGCCTGAGCAGTTCCGGTGTGCGGCCGATTTCCTCGAGGTTGTTGTCGCCGGCGAGGTAAACCAGTACGGTGCGTGTCGGCAGCTCGGCGCAGGGCTCCGTCCCGGAGCCTTCGGAACAGGAGGCTGTGAACGGCAGGCACAACAACAGAAATCGGTGCGGTGCGGTATGCCGGAGGAGCCTGTTCAAATTTGACGTTCTCATTTTTCCGTTGGAATTTGTTCCCGCCTGTTTACGCGGTTGTTGTCGTGGCGGCACCTGTTATTTCGGCTGCATCCGCAGCCATAGTTTCCGGGTCTGCATAGTTTCAGCCGGTGCATATTTCCTGCAGGCTCCGGGAATGTGTCCATCCCGGGATGACTCCCGGGCGTTCCGAATACGGGAGTCACGCTTGCCCCCCCCCGGATTACAGTCCTCCGTGTTGTACCTTTACATCCCAGTCCTCGACCACGACGGAGATATCGACCGGGAAAGCCGCCTGTGAAAGCGTGCAGTACAGTTTGTAAACCTTGTTGGGCCGGATCGTATTGTCGAACGCGGGGATATGATCTCCGAAGAGGAACGGCTTGTAAGTCCATTTCGTGTCTTCTCCCCATGTCAGGTCGGCAAGGGTCAACCGAAGCCGGTTTTCCGGTTGTGCAAACTGCTGGGCAGGCAGGTAAAAGGAGAAAATTATTTTGTAGCTGCTTTTATCCGTACTTGTCGCTTTGTCCAATCGTGTTGTCGTACCGGACGTGAACGTGCGGTCGGCGCCCGGCGTCTGGTTGGGCGTTGCCGGGGCGAAATAGCCTTTCGCAGAGCTGCGTTCGACTTTCAGGGTCGATGCAGGAGTGACGTGACAGTCGAGAACGGCTTTTTCTTCTGCGCGCAGGTATACGTCCATGCGTGCTACGGCGCGCTCGATTTCGAGCGACAGGGCGGCTCCGTCCTCGGTGATCGTCACGTTGTCGGTCTGCCCGTAAAAAGGCAGGAAATAACTTTCGGTCTGTGAGGCGTCCCCCATCCCGATATTACGGTCGGGGGCTATATAGCCAGCCAGTGAGTACATTACGGCGTTTAGCTGGCCGGGCGTCCCGACGTTGTCCAGTTCGTCTTTCACCTCTGGCAGTTCGTTGACTACGGCGCAGAACGTCTTGCCGGAACCGACCTTGGCGCGCATTTTCAGTTGTATGCCGCCATCCGGTGTGTCGAAGTATTGCATCCGATCCAGTTTGCCGCCGTCGAAAATATAGATGCGCACCGACTTTACGGCGGTTTCCGAGGCGTTGAGTTGATTGGTGTCATTCCCTCCGTTGGCTTGGGTGCGGATCGTAACGGGGGCTTCTTTTGTCTCCACGGGAGGTTGATCCAGGGTCTTGGAGCAAGCAGCCGCAAGGAATGTCATCAATGGTAATGTATATCGAATCAGTTTGCTCTTCATAGCCTTTTTGTTTTTGTCTTTCCTTCTGCGGAGAATGTCTAAAACTTGTAGCGCACGCCGGCGCTGATCTGCACGCCCTGAAGCGATTCTATGCTCATTATGGGGAACTTGTTGGTGGCATACTGCCAGCCGCATTTGATTTCGATGCAGATACGGCCGTTTTGCTGCGGGCAGAAGCTGACGCCCGCCTCTGGCCTTACTACGGCACCCCATGACTGGACTTCCGATTTGTTGATCAGTTCGCCTTCGATTCGGAATACGGCGTACTGTACGCCTATTCCGGCTCCGATGAACGGCCGTAGGCGGTGTTGCGGCGACGTCGTGGGGAACCAGCGGAAGTGGGCCGTAAGGGGCATGAGTGTCAGGCTGCGGTCGGACGGCCCTGTCACCAGGTCGCCTTCATACGTATCCCGGGTGTAATTACGCTCGGCTCCGCGGGTATATCCAATCCCGGCTCCGATGGAAACCGCGTTCGAAGCGCGCCATTCCCATTCGAGAACCGGGGATATGGTGGTCGCACGATTCAGGAAACCTTTGCCCGTGGGGATATACACACCCCATTGCAGGGACAGGGAGTGGCGGTGGTTGGCTTCCTGGGCGCCTGTGGAGATATGCCCCTGTCGCACATTGTGCAGAACCGGAGGAATACGGCTGAGGGTATCTCCCTGGGCGCGCATACATTGCACACCCAGGAGAAACCCGATTAAGAGAAGTAACTGGAAGGATTTCATTTCCGCGGAACCTATTTGTTGCGGATAACGAACCCTGAAATGGCCTTGGAGGGACTGACTGAGATTTTACCTCCGTCGGCCACGGCTTTTGCGCCGTTGAGTTTGACGACTACGTTGCGTGAGGCGGAGTCCGGCGAGTAGAGTACCATACCGTTGATATTAACGGTGCTGCTCTTGTCGTCTCCCCAGATGCGCAGGTCATGCAGGTTGGTCAGTACGAAATCCTGTCCCAACTGGCCTGTCGTGCTTTGGTCGATGGCGGCGTCGATCAGGATATCGCCGCCGCTGCAGTTGGTTAGCAGCGCCCCGTCTTTCGCCCGGAGCAGCGACACCTTAAAGAAGCCGGAGACGACATTGTTCTTGCGGCCGAAATCGCCCAACGACTCGATGGCTACTAACGCCGGCTGGTCGTAAAGTTCTCCCTTGCAGCTCAGCACGGAACTGCTGAAGTGGACGTCTGTGTCGCTCATGGCATAAATCTGGCTGAAATCTATGACGACGCTTTTGACCGATTCATAGCGGGTGTCCTCCTTCGTTTGCACACGATACTGCCCGCTGTGCATGTCAGGCTGGATGGTCAGGCGCGGGAGCCGTCCCATGTCGAAGTCCAGTTGGTCGGCCGTGCCTTTGCCGTAGATTCCGTCGATCACGATGTTGGCACGCGTGGCGTTGGTCAGCGCCACGCCGTTGGTTTTGAAGATGCCCAGTTCATAAACGATGTCCTGTTCACCCTCGATGCCAGCCTTGGTGCCGATCAGGCGTACTATGGCCGGCTGGTCTTTGATCAGGGCCTGGCTCGAGGAGCGGATCAGATAACTGTTGCTGATGTTCGAAAGATCGAGGTTGAACGTACGGCTGCCCTCCAGCAAATCGTTGGCATTGATAGGTACTTCTACCGCGAATTTATTGAGGTAACGATCGCTGCCGTCCGTCGAAGGCACGAACGAGAGTGTTCCCGCCACGGGGTCGTAGTTAACGCCCTCTGAGGCGGTCACCGGACGGGTTTTGTAGTCGACCGTTACGGGCAGCGGGGCGCCTTCGGGCGTAAAGGAGTAGCCGGAAAGGGTTACGGTGAACGTTGCGGTGGCACTTCCCATGATGGGTTTGCTGACCTGGATGTCGCTCATGTAGATGCCGTGTGCCAGTTTTATGATGCGGCTTCCGTCTGAGAGGAATACCGCTTCGCCATTGGCTGGAAGGGATGCTGCCGCGAAAGGCGTCGGTGTGTTTTCGACGACGTAACGGTCGAAAAGCAGTTCGCCCAGCGAGGAAAGCATACTCAGGCGGCCCGTCGTCGGGCTGCCCATCAGCAAGTCCCCGTTGCCGTTGATGCGTAACGAAGTGTAGCTGGCGGCCGTGTTCTTTTCGTACATGCGGTGTCCCTGCCGTGAGAACTTGACGATTTTGCCTTGTGAGGTTTCCGGATTGTAGAGGCTTGCCACGCAGGAGCCTGATACGGGGTCGTGCGTGATGCCTGCGATCACACCGCGATCCACCTGCGAGATGAGTTCCGTCCCGTCGGGACGCAGTTGGGCATAATATGAATTGGTGAGGTCGTTTCCGCCGACCATGATCTCGCCCGTGGGGCAGACGATCAACTGATCGAGTTTTGTCTCTACCGACGTGGGGACGATCTGTTTCTGGAAAACAATATCGCCTTCAGGGCGTATTTTGATTACTGCTCCCCCCGCTTTCTGGCCCTCGCCAACCAAATAGAGGTCGCCGTCAACGGTCGAAGCCATCTTCTCGATATGGAATGTGCGGTCGGGAAGCTGGGTAATGAAGAACGGCTTTCCACGTTCGTCGAGACGCACCACGCAGCTGCCTTCGTTGTCTTTCGACGAGAATGCCACATGAAGGTACTCAGTGGAACTGCCCAATACGTTCAGCCCGACGCAAACTTCGCCCGCGGTGGGAATATAATTGTATATCACGCGTCCCGAGGGTGAAATTTTGCATACGAAAGGTTTGCGGCCCCCGGTTACGGCCGGGGAGTCCCCGCCGAGGATCAAACTGCCGTCCGCCAGCTGCCTCCCCAATGTGATGCACGACCCGGGCTCTCCTACGCGCACGTCCTGCTCTACGACCCCATTGGAGGTCAGGACGATGGCGCGTCCCGTGGCACCCCGGTTGTCGCGCGGCGGAACCGTGCGGCAGCCGACCAGCAGCACTTTGCCGTCCTGCAGGGGAAAGACATTCGTGATTTTCGCAAAATCCCCTGCCGGAAACTTGCGCGAAAGGATACTTTCGCCCAAGCGGTTGAGCCATATCACCATAGGATGCCCGCCGTTCTCCCCGACAGCAACGACGTCGCCGTTGCTAAAATCCGGGCAAACTTGTTCATAGTGGATTTCCTTGCCGTACGAACGGTCGTACACGACCGGCATGAACTGTGCCTGCACCCGGCTGGCGGCAAAAATCGCCATCGCCATGCCGAACGCCCAAAAGATATTCTTTCCTGTTTTCATTGTATTGTAAGTTTTTTGATCGATCCGAATTCCGGGTTATTATTTTTTCCTGACGACAACATCCACGCGCCGAGCTTTGCGAGTCACCTCGGTCTGTTCCTCGAACGTGAGGGCAACCGGGATGTGCTGATCCTCCGGGACGCCGATTCCCGTACTGTGCTCTTTCTTTTTGCGCAGCGCCTCCATGAATGCTTCGCGGGGAACCTTCAGCCGTCCTTTGCCTTCGGGGTAGAGGGTAGGCTCGGCTCCCAGTTCGACAAGTGCCTTTGCTACGGCCATGGCCCGCTTTTCCGACAGGCCGAGGTTGTATTTCTCAGTCCCGAATTCATCTGCGTACCCGAAGACCGAAATCTCCTTCAAATTGTTGAATGCCATTGATTCCACTACGTTACAAAGTTTATCCAGGGATTCTTTGTTCAACGCGTCGCTGTTGAAATCGAAATAAACGCTTATGAGTATGTCCCCGACCGAGGGCTGCGGGTATATTTCGGACTCGATGATCTGGGCTTCGTAACTTTCGGTGTTGCTGTTGCCGAGTCCTGAGATCAGGTTCAGGTTGCCGACCATGGCCGAGTACTCGGCCGAAACACCTATCGCCGACTTGCTGCTCAGCGGCGAAATCGTATTGTCGAACGTATAGATGTCATCTTTCCCGGCGATGCCACGGCGATCCGAGATGAAATAGCCTTTGGCCCCGTCGAAGAATATTCCGAAATCGTTGTATACCGAGTTGACCGGATACGGATAATGGAAAAGGGTTCCCGGAACCAGTATGTCGTCTACCATACTCATCCGGTATATGTCGTAACTGCCGAACCCTTCCATGCCGTTGGACGCGAAATAGAGGGCGTCGCCCACTACACGAGGGTAAATTTCGTCTCCCTCGGTATTGACGGCGCGTCCCATGTTGACCGGTTCACCCCAATTGCCCTTCTGTTCGTCCCAATGCGTCATGTAGAGATCCATGCCGCCGTAGCCGCCCTCCCGGTCGGAAGAGAATATCAGGGATTTTCCGTTGTTGAAGAAAGCCGGGTGGCCGTAGGAGTGTCCCTCCTGATGCTCGAACAGGGACTGGAAATCGCTCCAGCGGCCGCGTACGCTGTCGAAGCGTGAATAATAGAGTTGGTTGACGAACAGGCCGGCGTCGAGATCGGTGGATATGATGCGGTCGGTGTTACGGTATACCAGTGCCGTGGCGATCATCGTCTTCCCGTCGGGGCTGAAGGCCAGCGGCCCTCGCTGTAACTCCCGGGGGATGTCGCGGAACACTTCGGGGACGGTTCCGTCGTAGAGCGAATAGAATTGTGTGCGGTGATAAAAGATCTTCAGCGGATCCTGCATCTGACCGCGGCTTACGGCATAAAACGGTTTGCCCTTCCACTCCCCGAGCCAGTATTCGGCCTCGGGGGTATTCAGGGTCTGCAGGGTCACCCTGTAATCCGCATCCCCACGGCCGTAGTACCGCTGCACGTTGGAAAGAGATGCAAGCGTATTGATGTAACGCTGGTTGCGGGAGTAGGGTTGACGGAAAGCGAAGTTGCGGGCTGCGATTTCCGCCTGCTGGTTGTTTCCTAAACGCCGGAGGGCGTCGACGAAGAAGCAGACATCGTTGACCGTCATCAGCGTGTCGGCCGCTGCGCAGACCTTTTCATAATATGTTACTGCATTTTCGGGGTCTTGCAGCAGGATGTAGTTCCTCGCCATTTTCAGGGCCAGGACGTTACGGTCTCCGTAGAGTGCTTTACGCTGCTCCAGGGTCAGCCGTTCGTTGTCGTACTTTTTCTCGATGGCAGCGAGCGCACGCCGGTAAAGGGTCATTGCACGACGGAAATCCCCGCGGACGAAATTGACGTCCGCGCTTCGTTCAATGCGCCCGGTACGGAAAAGCCGCCCCGCCGAAGGGGGCATTTGGTCTTTCGGTACACGGTCTGGAATTTCTTTGCGGGCGCCGAATGCGTTTCCGGCAAGCAAGGTGCCGAGCAATATTAGTAGAAGATATTTTTTCATAGACGTAATTTATGTTGCCCGATTATTTGAAGATGTTGTAAGTCAGGTGGATTCCGAATTTTGTCGGCCCGAACCATGCGCGCGTGTTTTTTAATTCCAGTGCATATCCGTTCCACTCGCCTCCGAGCAGGTATTTGTCGAATTGCAGGTGGGCGTATCCGATGCCGAGATTCAGATCGAGGCGAAAATGTTTCGACAGGTAGAACTTATAGCCGAGTGATATGCCTGCCGAAAGGCCCCAGCCTTTGCGGCGGTAACTCTCTTTGTCCTCGCCTTGCCATAATCCGATATTGAAATTGCCTCCTGCGACGTAAGGCCCGAGGTAAAAACCGTCGTACATGTTGTTGGTGTAGTAGTAACGCGGCTTGACGTAGTAACGCATGTCTACGCTGCCGATCAGGGCGCGGAAGACCTCTTCGTGCTTCTTGAACATATAGGGCATCCAGAGAATGTCGGCATTCATCGTAAATTGCTGGCTGAGCATAAATTCCACGCCGACATTAGGAGTGCCGGCCAGTAAGAGCGGCAGATTGGTCTTGATCGCCTGGGCTTTCGCTGTCGGTGCTGTGAACAGGAGAATGGAACCCAGTGCCAGTATTCGTGATAGTTTTCTCATCGGACTTTTATGGTTTGTATTTTTGGGTTTTCATGTGGAATTTACATATCCGTCGTACCTCCTGAACCGATATCGCCCCACTCGGAGAGTTTGATCGCCACGAGTGTGAAACCCTTGTAAGTGAAGGTGAGTTGAGCCCCGGGGGTTAAATAAACAGGGCCGTCTATCTTGTCGCCGTTCTCGTCGACGGGAGGTTCCATGCCGCCGTCGTTCAGATTGCCCGAATCGAACGCGAAACGTCCGATGATTTCGTTGTCATCATAAAAATATGTAACGACTTTCAGCGGAGTCAGGGCCGTCCCGGGAGCGTCGGGAGCGTCTATATCATAGCCCGATGACGGGAAATAGCTCTCTGAGAAGCTGTAATCCGGCCCGGCCTGTCCGGCGGCGGGCAGGTCGTAACTTACCTGAATTTTGTCCTGTGGCGTGAAATTGTCGAAGTGTCCGTCGAAACAGAGGCGGGTTGCAAGTCCCGTGTAGTGTATTTCTATGCGGGTGACTCCCAACCCGGCGAAATTCTTGAATTCGTTCGTGATTTTTCCGTTGTAGGAATTTTCTTCGCTGATGTCGATGGTATGTATCTTTTTTGCGTCGGGATGCCCGATGGGGTATAACGACAGCCTGGTTTTGGAAAAGCGGGGCTGATCGGGGTCGGTCGGCTTGCCCGTGGCCGTGCTTTTGTTCTGCGTACCGGTTTTGGAGCCTGCCGGGAGCGGTGTGAACGTGTGTTCGGCGCCCTTCAGGGGCTTTGCCGAGAGATAGGAGTCCGAGTAGAGCTGCCCCTCGCTTACGGGCATGTCCCCGATTTGGGCGAAACAGGTGACGCTGGTTTCTCCCGGCTTGAGTTTGAAGCGTAACGTTCCGTCGAGCATAAGCTCGTTTTTATTGAACGGGGCATAAATATGGCTGCTGCGCATATGGCTGCCCGCTTCGTCGTGGAATGCGATGTAGAAGTCCCGTATCGTACCCTCTTTGACCTGCGGAACGTATATCCAGAGGTTATTTTCGTCTACGAAATAGTCGTATGTGCATGATGCGAGGGAATAGAGCAGGAGTATCCCGGCAGTCATTCGCGTATATTTCGGCAAGAATTTCATTTTCATTTATTTTGGGCGTGTGGATTTCCCCCTGCCGGAATCTATAAATGCCGAGGGCTCCCTGCGGTACTTTTCGCAGCCGTTCCTTCAGCATTTCGTTTCCGGATTGTCCGGTTATTCGTTTTTTTCTCCTGTTTCTTCCCCTTCCCCCGGTTTGCGGGCCTCGGCGAGCAGGCTCAGTCCGCAGGCCAATCCGAGTAACCCCTTTAAGAGCAGCCACATGGAGAATCCTTCCCCGGTCGCATATGCGTAAACGGCGTATATGCAGATTACAGCGGTGAGCCCCAGAAAGATGTATGCTAAAATCGAGTAAAAAGTTTTTTTCATCGGATGTTAAGGTTAAGGAGCAGCAGTCCGTGAAACCACGGATTGCTGCTCCGGGAGGGAGTTACAGGGGGATGTCGTTGGACTCGATGCTTCCCCAGTCCGCCAGATTGACGTCGATCGTTACGTCGCCGTACTGTCCGGGTTCGGGAATACCCGGATCGTCGGGATCATCGAGCCACTTGCCCCGGGAATTCAGCGTCAGGTTTACTTCGAGGATGTTGTTGGCTGTAACGCCTTTCTGCACGGCGCCGCTCCATGCCACCAGGGCCGGGGCCGTGAGGCCTGTGGTGTGTGACAGCGGGATATAGCCGGCGGGCGCTTTGCCGATCAGCACGATATCGAACTTCTCCTTGCTTTCCGTTTCGCTTCCTCCCGGGAGGAGCCTGATGTCTTTCCACAGGGTCAGCTTATTGGTCGGGTCGAGTATGGTTCCCGTGCTGTAACCGCTTTCGGGATCCGCGTCGTTGAACTTGCCTTTGACATAGAGTACCGCCTGTTCGCGCTTGGGCGAAGCGAAGCCGACCGTGCTGAGCACGTTGACGCTCGTGCCGACGCGGCGGATACGGAAACTCGCCTCGTCTACGTCGAACTGGACTGACTCATTGCCCGAGAGGCTCTGGTTGATACGCACGCGCATCATGCTCACGGCGCGCTTCAGCGTGATCGTGCTGAGCGTGTTGTTCTGGTCTGCGAGTATATCCACGTTGGGCAGGACGCCTATGAATATCTCCGCGGGTTCCTCGTACCCCTTGGAATCCTTCTCTGGATTCTCGGCCGGAGGAGCCGGTTTCTCCCCGAGGGTTTTCTCCTGGAGTTTCATGAGCAGGGTGCTGATCTCGTACCCTACGGCGGCGGCCGGTTCCCAGGTGCGTTCGATGTTGTTTCCGGTCGCGGAGTTGGCGACTACGTACACGTTGTAATGGGCGCCCGCCGGACTGGCCGGAATGTTCTGGAGTACGAAATTATGGGTGCCGGTTGTGCCGTCCTGGGGCAATTGAAGTTCGCGGGCCGCCTTTACGCGGTTGTCCGCGGTGCTCACGAAGAGGATGTGCAAGTCTTTGATGTTGTCCGTCCACGAGGTCGTGGGCTTGGCCGTGGACGTAGGGTAGGAAGCCTGTGTCGATGGAGCCTTGTCGAAGCCCAGGTTGATTACCACCTGGCCTTCCTTGCCTTCGCCGCCGCCCGTATCGCTTCCGGGAACTTCCGTATTGCAGGAAAACATCCCCAGCGACAGTGCGAGCACGCAAAGGGTTGCTTTGAATATGTTTTTCATAATATGCGATTCGATAAATAATTTGCCCGGAACCTGCTCCGGTCGGGGCAGGTTCCGGGCGAATTACTAAATACCGGCCGACAGGTTAGCGATAGTCCAAGGAGCAATGGTGATGTTAACTTCCATGCTTACCACCGTTTCTACGGGTTTGTTGGGATCGGGAACCACGCCGCCGGGGTCGTTCGCACCGGGGCCGCTGATGCTGGAGATAACCACGTCGAAGAGCGTGTTGCGCTTGACCGTGTAGCGCAGCGGAAGTTCCTGGTCGGAGCCTGCGTTCTTATCCTGAAGGTAAATCGCGTAGTAGCACTTGCCGCCCGTGTATTTAATGGCTTCATTACCTGTACCGATCTGGCCCGTTGTGGGAAGTTCGTTGTAGCAGCCGGGCTTGTAACCCGTGATTACGCCTCCTGATTTTAGGGCGACGCGCCAGAAGTCGTTGTTTGTCAATGCTGCGCCGGGATTGCCGTCTTTATCCAAGATCTGATCCGTATTCGGCGTCCAGATGCCTTCAACCTCCAGGTAGGATGCTTTGCCAGCCAAGATTGTCGCGTTACTGTTCTCGGTGAGGTAGGATATGCCGCCTTCCGTCGAAAATGATACCTGGGCGCTTCCGTCGATGTAGGTTCCCGCCGTTCCCGCCTCATAATACGGGGTCAGCAGTTGCTTGCCCGTATAGTTGGCGCCCTCATAAACCGGCATCAGATACATTGTGTTGGGGTTGTTTTTGGTCTTGAACTTGAGGTCGTTCAGCGTACCTCCGCTTCCTACCACGCCTGTACCCAGGCTAAGCCTTACTTTGGCACACGCGCGGCCGATGGTGACCATGAATTTGTTCTCGCCGCTCGCGGTTACTGTCTCCTGGGCCGGCTGTGCTTCCAGGTTCGTCATCCAGAATTTGCTGTTGGCGGTTATGGACGTAAAGTTGGCTATGGCTGCCTGTGTTTTCTTGAATGCGTCCAGCTTGGTGACCTCAGTCGGTGTGGCAGCGGTCGTAACCGTCTTGAAATTGAACTTCGCAAGTATGTCGTTCATGTTGGCGCATACGAAGAGGCGTTTTGCGCCGGTCGTGGTCTGGAACGTTACTTTTTTTGTCTGAATGTCGGTCTGCTGGAACGGTACGATCGATTCCAGTACGTCGGCGTTGTTGAACACGTAAAGCGTGGCGTTATCAATCTGCGATTCGTTTAATTCACCTGCTTCGGTCGCCATCGTCGAGGGAGCGTTCGTCAGCGTGATCGTGGCTGTGGTGGGGATGCCCTCTACCACGTCGCTTGCGAGGTTTTTCTCGGCGGCGGGATCCGTTTCGCAGGATGCAAAGGACAGCATGCTTATTGCGGCTAATCCAAGGATAAAATTCTTCTTCATGAGATTGGGGTTTAGTGAATTTTGGGACTTTAGTGAAACATATTGTTTGTTAATGGAATGAATCTTTTTTAAGAGGATTTCGGCAGTGGGCTGTCCGCGTGTGCCGGAATCTGGTCGCGGATCGTTTCGCCGGGGGAGTCGGCCGGTCTGCGGCCCGTTTCTTCCCCGGACGTGTTTTCCGCTTCCGGGTGGAGCAGTGCCAGCACGTGCATGCTCTTCAGCCGCTGCCTGAGCTCTTCCTCGATTTCTGTCTCCAGATGCCGCAGACGCGCGTAGTGCCTGTCGTGCAGGTAGTCGCCTTTGTTCCAGTCGATCTCTGTCGCGGCGCCCATGGGGAGCCCTTTGTGGAAGAGGTACATCAGGTCGTATACAGTCACCCGTTCGACCCCTTTGCCGAGATAGACCATGCGCGCCGTGGTGTAACAGATGTTGCCGATGATGAGCGTGTTGATTACGGATTTGTAGAGTGAGTATTCCACGCCGAGCAGTTCCTTCAGGAAGCCCGCATCTATACCCCGCGCACTTCTTTGGCCTGGTGGCGAGTAGGCGAGTAGATTCATAACTCTGATGGCACAGACGATTTTATCCGAAAACATATTGTGTGTTTTTATTGTTAAAAAATTAACCTAAATTTTACAAAACACTTTGTTTTTTTAACTATATAAACTGCAAAATAATAATTATACTGTAATTATTTTTCTCTATTTATTCTATAATTCTTTATAA
>ENA-ORCM01000266-ORCM01000266.1-human-gut-metagenome-genome-assembly--contig:-NODE-266-length-50384-cov-8.082871_pt1 | contig 50384 bp, 42 predicted proteins | sample MGYA00242906_ERZ507928 | MGnify/ENA primary metagenome ERZ507928 (study PRJEB26167, sample SAMN06115497) | human gut metagenome | host: Homo sapiens | place: China:Shanxi | collected 2015-05-07...
GCAAACCAGGGCGAGGTCATGAACGTCATCGGCGACGTGAAGGGCAAGGACTGCATCCTCTTTGACGACATGGTGGATACCGCCGGTTCCCTGTGCAACGCCGCCAAGGCCATCGTGGAAGTGGGCGGCGCCAACAAGGTCTATGCCTGCGCCAGCCACGGCGTTCTCTCCGGCCCCGCTATTGACCGTCTGGAAGCCAGCAACATTGAGGAGCTGGCCCTGCTGGACACCATCCCGGCCCATCCTGAGGCAGTCCGCGCCCGGATCAAGTATCTGAGCGTTGCCGCCATGTTCTCCGAGGCCATTGAGCGCACCTATCAGGAGGTTTCCATCTCCAAGCTGTTCCGCTGAGCGCCGGCCCTCAATTACACATCGTATCCAAAAGGCGGGGAAGCAGACTTGCTTCCCCGTTTCCTTTGGTATATGATACAAGCAAACAAGGAGGATTTTCCATGATTTTTGAACGATCCGGCGGGGCTGTGGACTGGCTCATCGTGGGGCTGGGCAATCCCGGCCAGAAGTATGAGCATACTCGCCACAACATGGGCTTTCTCACGGTGGATCTGCTGGCGGAGCAGCTGAATGTGAAGCTCAACAAGGTGAAATTCAAGTCCGCCTACAACATTGTCCGCTTTGCGGGGCAGAAGTGCCTTGTGATGAAGCCTCAGACCTATATGAACCTCTCCGGCGAGGCGGTGCATGAGGCGGTGCAGTTCTATAAAATTCCCGCAGACCACGTGCTGGTGATCTATGACGACGTGTCCCTGCCTGTGGGCAAGCTGCGGGTGCGGCCCACCGGCTCTGCCGGCGGACACAACGGCATTAAGAACATCATCGCCCATCTGGGAACGCAGGAGTTCCCCCGCATCAAGATCGGCACCGGCGCGCCGGCCGGCGGCGGGGCGGAGATGATCGACTGGGTGATCGGCGTTCCCTCTCAGGCGGAGCGGAAAATTCTGGTTGACAGCTTTGAGCGGGCTGTCAAAGCGGCGGCTGACATCCTTGAAAACGGCTGTCAGAAAGCCATGAACGATTATAACTGAGGTTCCCGCATAAACTGAAAACGGAAGGCACACTGTCCCGCCAAGGGGGCAGTGCGCCCACTTGCGCGTGCCATGGATTTTTGTCAGGAGGTGTCGGATGGACGCATTTTTGAAAACCTTACAGACTCTGCCGGAGGTCGCCGAGCTGGTCAGCCGGGTGGAAAACGGCGGCTGCCCCGCCGTCCTCACCGGCACCCAGCCGGTGCAGCGGGCCTGCATCGGCGCGGCGGTAGCGGACGGGGCAAAGCGCCCTATGGTATTTCTCTGCGCCGATGAGCGGGAGGCCCAGCAGCTGGCAGGCGACCTGAAAAGTCTGACCGGCACGGAGCCTGTGACCTTTTTTGCCAGAGAATGGCAGTTCCGGCCCAACGCCGTCTCCTCCCGCGAATGGGAGCGGAGCCGTCTGGCGGCGCTGCACCGAATGGCGCAGGGCGCTGCGCCGGTGGTGGTTGCCACGGTGGACGCCCTTCTGGCCCGAACCATGCCGCGGCCGCGTCTGGCGGCGCTGTCCGTTACGCTGGAACCCGGCGGACGGGCGGATCTGAACCGGCTGACCGCCCAGCTGATGCAGGCGGGCTACACCCGCTGCGATCAGGTGGAGGGCGTGGGGCAGTTTGCTCTCCGGGGCGGGATTCTGGACGTGTTCTCCCCCCTGATGGAGCAGCCGGTGCGCTGCGAGTTTTTTGACGATGAGATCGACTCCATCGGCGCTTTCGATCCCGGCACCCAGCGGCGGACGGAGAACGTGTCCTCCGCCCTGCTGCTGCCGGCGGCGGAGATCCTGCCGGAGCTGACCCCCGGCGGCCCGGCGCAGCTGGCAGAGGAGCTGGAAAAGCTGGCGGCGAAATACGCCAAGAAGGAACAGGGAAACGCTGCGGCCCAGACCCTCCGGGCTGACGCCGAGCGTTTTCGGAACGGCGCGGAGGTCAACGGTCTGGACCGCTACCTGAACCTGATCTACCCGGACGCTGACAGCGGCGCGGATTATCTGCCGGAGGATGCGGTGGTCTTTCTCTGTGAAGGCGGCCGTATCGAGCAGCGGGTCAAAAACCTGCTGCTCCAGCTCCGGCAGGATACGGAGACCCTGATGGGAGCCGGATTGATGGTGGGAGACGCGGCGGAGGTCTGCCTGTCCGGCGAGGCGCTCTTCGCCCGGCTGGCGGATTTCCCGGTGGTCATGCTGGACGCCCTGCCCACCTCCCGCCATCCCCTGAAGCCCAGAGGACTGCTGACCGTCAACGCCCGCCAGCTCAGCTCCTACGGCGGCAGCCTGGAAACCGCCGTCACGGATCTGGAGCACTATCGGAACACTGGCAGCGCCGTGCTGGTACTCTGCGGCGGGGAAGTGCGGGCCAACAACCTGCTGCGGCTGCTGGAAGGCCGGAATATCCCCGCCGTGCTGGATCTGAAAGGGGCTGCCATGCCCAGACCCGGCGAACTACGGATCACCGTCGGCGCTCTGTCCGCCGGGTGCGAATGGCCGTCTCTGAAGCTGGCCGTTCTGACGGAAGGGCAGCTGACTGCTGTCGCCCAGAAAAAGCGGAAGCTGAAAAAGGACTCCAACCGGCAGAAGCTGCAATCCTTCACCGACCTTTCCCCCGGCGATCTGGTGGTGCATGAGCATCACGGCATCGGCCGGTTCGTTGGCATCCAGCGGATGCCGGTGGACGGCGTGGAAAAGGATTATATCAAGATCGACTATGCCGGGGGCGACTGCCTGTACGTTCCCGTGACCCAGCTGGATCTGGTGAGCAAGTACATCGGCGGCGGGGAGGAGCAGGAGCGCACCCGGCTGAACAAGCTGGGCGGCACGGAGTGGGCCAAGCAGAAAACGAAGGCCCGGAAGGCCGCCAAGGATCTGGCGGCGGGCCTGACCAAGCTGTACGCCGAGCGGCAGCGCCGCCCCGGCTTTGCCTTTTCGCCGGATTCTCCGTGGCAGACGGAGTTTGAGGAGGCCTTCCCCTATGCCGAGACCGGCGACCAGCTGCAGGCCATTGCCGACATCAAGAAGGACATGGAGCAGCCCCGGCCCATGGATCGCCTCCTCTGCGGCGACGTGGGCTACGGCAAGACGGAGGTGGCGCTCCGGGCGGTGATGAAGTGTATTCTGGACGGCAAGCAGGCCGCCATTCTGGTGCCCACCACCGTTCTGGCTCAGCAGCACTATGCCACAGCCTGCGGCCGGTTCAAGGATTTCCCGGTGAAAATCGAGGTACTCTCCCGCTTCACCACCGCCAAAGAGCAGAAGCGGATCCTGGAAGCGGCCCGTACCGGCAATCTGGATCTCCTGATCGGCACCCACAAGCTGCTGCAAAAAAACATGGAATTCAAGGATCTGGGGCTGCTGGTCATCGACGAGGAGCAGCGCTTCGGCGTGACCCACAAGGAGCGGCTCAAGGAGATGAGCCGTCAGGTGGACGTGCTGACCCTCTCCGCCACGCCCATTCCCCGGACGCTGAACATGGCCCTCTCCGGCCTGCGGGATATGTCCACCATCGAGGAGCCGCCTGCTGACCGCCAGCCGGTGCAGACCTATGTGCTGGAGCACGACTGGACGATTCTGGAGGACGCCATGCGGAAGGAGCTGGCCCGCGGCGGCCAGATCTACTACCTTCACAACCGGGTGGAAACCATCGACCTGACAGCCTCCCGCATCCAGAAGATGCTGGGGCCGGAGGTGCGGGTAGTGGTGGGCCACGGCAAGATGAGCGAGCAGGAGCTGTCCGCCGTTATGCAGGCCATGGTGGACGGAGAGGCGGATATTCTGGTCTGCACCACCATCATTGAAACCGGCATCGACATTCCCAACGTCAACACCCTCATCATGGAGGATGCCGACCGGCTGGGACTTGCCCAGCTGCACCAGATCCGTGGACGGATCGGCCGCAGCACCCGCCGGGCTTACGCCTACCTCACCTATCGGAAAGGAAAGATCCTGCAGGAGAACGCCGCCAAGCGGCTGGCGGCCATCCGGGAATATGTGGAGTTCGGCTCCGGCTTCAAGATCGCCATGCGGGATCTGGAAATCCGGGGCGCTGGCAACCTGCTGGGGCCGGAACAGTCCGGCTACCTTATGAGCGTAGGCTACGACCTCTATCTGAAGCTGCTGGAGGAGGCCGTTCTGGAGGAACGGGGCGAGGAAAAGAAGATCGAAACGGAGTGTTCCGCCGATCTGACCCTGAACGCCAACATCCCGGAGCGGTATATCGCCTCCCCGGAGCAGCGGATGGATCTCTACCGGCGCATCGCCGCCATCCGCACCAACGACGATGCTTCCGACCTGATGGATGAGATGATCGACCGGTATGGCGAGCCGCCCAAGCCGGTGCTGGCTCTGCTGGACGTGGCGCTGCTGCGCTCTGCCGCCGCCAAAGCAGGGGTCTCCGACATCACCCAGAAGCAGGATACGCTACGCTTCACGCTGGCTGTGTTCCGGCCGGAGGCGCTGGTGCAGGTGTGCGGGCTGGCCAAGTACAAATTCCGCCTGACGCTTGCCGCCGGAGAGATTCCCATGCTGAAACTGAAGCTGAAACCCGGCGCGGATGTGCTGGAAACGGCGCTGGAGCTGGTGGAGGATCTGAAGCTGGCCGGGCAGCCGGTAAAATAACGAATAGACGCCCTCCTGCTCTTGTGAAAGCGGGAGGACATCCTGCCGGGCGGTTTCGCCGCCGGAAAGCGCAGGCAGCTTTTGGCCGGTTTTGGGCCTCATGACAAAAAAGCGTGGAAAATTCTCAAAAAAGCCGTAGGGTTTACCCCATTGCAATTTTCAGCGCATTTTCTTATAATAGCTATTACAGCAATAAGAACTACTGATTGCGGAGGAAATACATATGGCAGTCAAACTGGAATTGTACCGCGTTTTTAAAGAGGTGGCGGAAACCGGGAATATCTCGGCGGCAGCAAAAAACCTGTATATCTCCCAGTCGGCTGTGAGCCAGTCTGTCAAGCAGCTGGAAACGGCTTTGCAGGCTCGTCTGTTTGCCCGCTCCCCCCGCGGCGTGACTCTGACGGGAGAGGGACAGATGCTCTATCAGTACGTCCGCAACGCGCTGGGGCTGCTGGCTACCGGCGAGGACAAGCTCTCCCAGGCGCAGCAGCTGCTGCTGGGAACCCTGACCATCGGCGCCAGCGACACCGTGACCGGGCAGTTCCTGACGCCTTATCTGGACGCCTTCCACCACCAGCACCCCGGCATCCGGCTGAAGATCGTCTCCGGCCGCAGCGCCAAGGTGCTGAGTATGCTGCGCTCCGGCGCGGTGGACATCGCCTTCGCCTCCTCGCCCAAGGACAGCGCACTGGACGCGTGGCCCTGCTTTGCAACCCACTCCGTCTTTGTGGCGGGAAAGAACTACGACTGCAACTTCGACAAGATTTATACCCGACAGGAGATCGCGGAATTCCCCCTGATCCTGCTGGAACGCAAGGCCAGTTCCCGCGTCTTTCTGGAGCATGAATTTTTGAAGGCTGGCGTGACCCTGACGCCGGAGATCGAGCTTTCCTCCCGGCAGCTGCTGGTGACCCTTGCGGGCATCGGTCTGGGCGTAGCGGGCGTCACACTGGAATTTGTCCGAAAGGATCTGGAAAGCGGCGATATCCGTCTGCTGAAAACGGATTTCACCATCCCGGAACGCAGCGTGGATATGTGTACACTGAAAGAAGTCCCGCCTACGGCGGCGGCCTCTGCCTTCATGGAAATGGTTCAGAAGGACGGATAAGCGGCTTGGAATAGTTTCTCCTGATTTTTGAATTGATCGGAACCGTGGCCTTTGCCGCTTCCGGCGCTCTTGTGGGGATCCACAAGGATATGGACGTTTTCGGCGTATGTATCCTGGGGCTGACCACAGCCTGCGGCGGCGGTATGGTGCGGGACGTGCTGCTGGGCAATACGCCCCCTGCGGCTTTCCAGAACCCCACCGATTCCGCTGTAGCGGTAGTCACCGCCCTGATCCTGTTTCTCTCCGGCGTGCGGCATCTGCTGATGGGCAACCAGCAGCGCTACGACCTGCTCATGCTGCTGATGGACAGCGCGGGGCTTGGGATCTTCACCGTGATGGGCGTCCGGGTGGCGTGGCACTGTGCGGAAAACCCGTCCCTGTATCTTCTGGTATTTGTAGGCGCCGTTACCGGCGTCGGCGGCGGCTTGATGCGGGACATCATGGCCGGGGACACCCCCTATATCTTTGTCAAGCACATCTATGCCTGTGCGTCTCTGGCCGGTGCGCTGCTGTGCGGGCTGCTGTGGCGGACCGCCGGGGAAATGACTTCCATGCTGGCCGGAGCAGGTCTGGTATTCGCCATTCGATGCCTTTCCGCGCATTACCGCTGGAATCTGCCCAAGACGCACGACTGAGCGCAGTGAAAAATTCCGGGGCTTGTCCGCCGGTTTGCCGGGTTCCCGGTGAGAAAGGACTTGCGCGAAAGCTGCAAGTCCGCTATAATTAAGAGCTGTTTTTCGGGCAAAGGAGGTTTTCGCGTGTCTGCGTGTCCGCATACGGAACAATTTCTGCTGGAACAGCTGAGCCGCCATCCGGCGTCCCAGCTTCAGGATCTGCGAAAAGCTCTGTATCAGAGTGCCTTTGGCTGCGGCCATCTGGTGGAAGATCCCTCGGCAGCAGCAGACTGGATTCGCCGGGAAGCGGCGGAGTCCGCGTCTGCCGATCAGGAGGTTGAACGTCTGGACGGCCCATGGAGCCGGGTGCCGCTGGGGATGCTGGCGGACGGCCTGACGCCGGAAACGCTGGCGGCTGCCTTTGCCGCATCCGCCGCCATTCCGGGGGAGGATACCCACGGACTGGAACAGCGGCTGGAAACCCTGCTGGCACTGATCCGGGAGAAAAAGCTGCCTTTCTCTCTTTCCGATGCGGAAGCCGAAATCAACGCATGGAGGGCGGCGGGTTATCCGGCCTGCCACCACTCCGATGCCTACCGCGCCGCCTATCGTCCGGCTTACCGGGTATTGCATAAGCGCTATGTCCGATTGCTGCCGCTGCTGGCGGCCATCGACCATGCGCTGGCATCAAAGCCCCGTGTGCTGCTGGCTGTTGAGGGCGGCTCCGCCAGCGGTAAAAGCACGCTGGCAGACCTGCTGGCCGGGCTTTACCCGGACAGTGCGGTATTCCACGCCGATGATTTCTTTCTCCGGCCGGAGCAGCGGACGGAGGCGCGCTACGCCCAGCCCGGCGGCAATCTGGACCGGGAGCGGCTGGAAACTGAGATTTTGATTCCCCTCAGCCGCGGTGAAAACCCGGAATACCGCCCCTTTGACTGCCGCGCCATGTCGCTGGCAGCGCCCCAACACGGCCAGGTCGCCCGGCTGAATATTGTGGAAGGCTCCTACAGCCTGCACCCGGAGCTGGAGCGCTGCTATGATCTGTCGGTATTCCTTGAGATCTCGCCGGAGACGCAGCGCCGCCGCGTTCTGGAGCGAAACGGCCCGGAGTGGGGCCAGCGCTTCTTTGAGCGGTGGATCCCGCTGGAAAATACCTATCATGAAGCAACCCGGACAGCGGAACGCTGCACCCTGCGTCTGGAGGAGGAACCATGAAGCTTGTCATTATCGACGGACAGAGCGGCCGCATGGGCGCTTTGCTGGCGGAGCGGATCAAGGCGGCCAAGCTGCCCTGCGAAGTACTGGCGGTGGGTACCAACGCCATCGCCACAGCGGCCATGATGAAGGCCGGCGCCGATCAGGGAGCCACCGGGGAAAACCCGGTGCTGGTGGCCTGCCGCACGGCAGATGTCATTGCCGGCCCCATCGGTATCCTCTCAGCGGACGCCCTGTTGGGGGAGATCACCCCCGCCATGGCAGTCGCCGTGGGGCAAAGCCCCGCAAAAAAGCTGCTGCTGCCGGTAAACCGCAACTGCGGCCACACCGTGGTCGGCGTCCGGGATCTGACCCTTTCCCAACTGGCGGACGAGCTGGTAGAGCAGCTCCGTGCCCTGTGCCAAGAAGCACCCGTAACTCTGTAATCCACCGGCCAAGCCGGTATTTATAAAGTCCCCGCATCTCTCAACTGTGCCAGAAGGCACATCTCCCGTTCAAGACGGCAAATTTCTATTTGAAAGGGAGAATTTCCAATGAATCAAACCAACTTCAAGTCCCTGCTGCGGCATATGGTCTATGCCGCCGTCTGTCTGGCGCTGTGCATGGTGCTGCCCTTCCTGACCGGGCAGATCCCCCAGATCGGCAGTGCGCTCAGCCCCATGCACATTCCCGTGCTGCTGGCCGGCTTCCTCTGCGGCCCCTGGTGGGCCATGGCGGTAGGCTTCGCCGCGCCGATGCTGCGCCACGTCTGGATGGGGATGCCCCCGCTGATCACCGCCATTGCCATGAGCTTTGAGCTGGCGGGCTACGGCCTGTTCTCCGGCCTGCTGTACCGGCTGCTGCCGAAGAAGACCGTCAACATCTATGTGTCCCTCATCGGTGCCATGATTCTGGGCCGGATCATCTGGGGCATTGCCATGGTGGTCATCTCCGGCGTCACTGGCTCCGCCTTCACATGGAGCGCATTCATGGCCGGCGCGCTGCTGAATGCCATTCCCGGCATCATCCTCCACATCGTGCTGATCCCCATTCTGGTGATGGCCCTGAAGCGGGCCAAAGTGCTGGACGCCTGATTTGGCAGATCCGTGAACCGTCCCGGATGGGACGGCTGGTAAAAAAATCCCATATTGCGATTTTTGTTGGAGTGACGCCGCATCAGCGGCGTCACTCCCGTCTTTCCCGAATGTGTCGGCAGCCGCAGAAGCAGCTGCGTCTGTCGGTCAGATCGCCGGTATTTCTGCGTACTCCCGGCTTGCGCCGCAGGTACGCTTCCCGGTATTCATTTCGCATGAAAGCCCCCACGGAGCAGGATCCTGCCTGCTTCATGGGGGCTTTTTAATCATATCGGTTTGATTTGCAGCCGGGAAACCGTTCAGGGCATCCCTTCGCCGCCGGAGAATCCCGAATTACATTCCCTCGGAAGAACCGTTAGGCTCCAGCACGATCTTGACGGTCTCAGGGTCATAGAGAACCTTGTCCATGCACTCGAAGAAATCATCCAGAGGACGAATCTCGGAAATGGCCAGTTCCGGATCCACCCGCTTCTCCTCCATGGCTTTCAGAGTCTGGGGGAACTTGAAGTGCTGGAATGTGGTTCCCAGATAGCTGAGCTGGCGGGTCACAAACAGCTTCATATCGATCTGCACCTGCTCGGCCACCTTCACGTTGTTCTGGAAGCCGTAGTTCACAAAGGTACCGCCCCGCTTGAGCAGATACAGGCTCCGGGAGATCAGCTTGGGATTGGCCGTGGTGTCAATGATGTAATCAAAGCCGTGGGGATACTGCTTTATCAGCCATGTGATGCAGCGGATGGAGGCTGACCCGGACGCCTCCTCGCTGGTTTCGCCGGTAGCCCGCCGCATTGACTGGCCCCCGCAGGCGGGTATACATAGCAAATCGAAAGTACACCAAAAAGAAATGTCACCCTAACGGGTGGCAGTTCTTTTTGCTTTGTATTGATGAAAAAGATGCACCCACCCCGAAACCCCCGTCCCCTCAACCCGCAAACCAGCACAGCGTTTGCGGATTGAAAAGGAGGAGCAGCGGAATGAGCGCACTCTGACTTTTTTGTAAAAAAAGTCGGAGCAAGCGATATGCAGCTTGCTCCGACGTGGTGCCGGTGGTGGGACTCGAACCCACACGGTATCGCTACCAACGGATTTTGAGTCCGTCACGTCTACCAATTCCATCACACCGGCGTTAACTTTGCTTATTATATCGGATACAGGCTGAAAATTCAAGTATAATTTGCCCATTCTCTGCAAAAATGCTGCGGTTTTGCAGGAACAACGCCAGTTCCCTCTTGTAAAAGGCGGAAAAATGGAGTAAAATACACCATTATCGTACCGACAATGCAAAGGACGGATCGAATGATGAGTTATACAAAGATCGCAACCATTTTTGCCGACAGCGAGGCGCTGTCCGGGCAGACTGTCACGGTGGGCGGCTGGGTACGCACCATCCGCGACCTGAAGGGCTTTGGCTTCATCGAACTGAACGACGGTTCCTGCTTCCGGAACCTCCAGATCGTCATGGAAGCCGGGGCGCTGGATCATTACAAGGATATTGCCGCCCAGAATGTGGGCGCGGCTCTGATCGTCACCGGCGTGGTAGCTCTGACTCCCGACGCCAAGCAGCCTCTGGAGCTGAAAGCCACGGAGATTGCCGTGGAAGGCACTTCCTCCCCGGACTATCCCCTCCAGAAAAAGCGCCACAGCGTGGAGTTCCTGCGGACGATCCAGCATCTGCGTCCCCGGACGAACCTGTTCTCCGCCACTTTCCGGGTGCGGAGCGTGGCGGCCTACGCCATTCACAAGTTCTTTCAGGAGCGCGGCTTTGTCTACGCCCAGACGCCTATTATCACCGCCAGCGACTGCGAAGGTGCCGGCGAAATGTTCCAGGTGACGACTCTGGATCTCAACAACGTTCCCAAAACCGCAGACGGCCAGGTGGATTACAGTCAGGACTTCTTCGGCAAAAAGACCAGCCTGACGGTTTCCGGCCAGCTGAACGCCGAAAACTTCGCCATGGCCTTCGGCAATGTTTACACCTTCGGCCCCACCTTCCGGGCCGAAAACTCCAACACGCAGCGCCACGCCGCCGAGTTCTGGATGGTAGAGCCGGAAATGGCCTTTGCCGATCTGAACGGCTATATGGACACCGCTGAGGATATGATCAAGTATATCATCCGCTATGTCATGGAGCAGTGTCCTCAGGAGATGGACTTCTTCAACCAGTTTGTGGACAAGGGTCTGAAGGAGCGGCTGGAACATGTGGCCTCCTCCGACTTTGGACGGGTCACTTATACGGAGGCCGTGGACCTGCTGCAAAAGAGCGGCCAGAAGTTCGACTACCCCGTGGAATGGGGCATCGATCTCCAGACCGAGCATGAGCGCTATCTCACGGAGCATATCTACAAGCGTCCCGTGTTCGTCACGGATTATCCCAAGGAGATCAAGGCCTTCTATATGCGGCTCAACGAGGACGGCAAAACCGTGGCCGCGGCGGACTGTCTGGTTCCCGGCATCGGCGAAATCATCGGCGGCAGCCAGCGTGAGGAGCGGCTGGACGTGCTGGAAGCCCGTATCAAGGAGCTGGGCATGAACCCCGACGACTACAAGTACTACTGCGACCTGCGGCGTTACGGCTCCTGCCGTCATGCAGGCTACGGGCTGGGCTTTGAGCGGATGGTGATGTACCTCACCGGCGTGAACAACATCCGCGACGTGGAGCTTCACCCCCGCACGGTGGGCAACGCAGATTTCTGATCATACCGCACAACAAACACAGGCAGTCCCGGCAATGGGACTGCCTGTGTTTTTCAGATAAGCAGAGAGAACCCCCGGCGGCTCGGATCAATAGCCGCCGGGGGTTCAAAATCACATCTGGTAAACCGCAATCAGCAGGGGCATGGAAACAATGCACCCCAGCATGGTCACAGCATTGATAAGGCCCGCATACTTTGCATCGCGGCCATAGATCTGGCTGAACTGAGCCACCACATTGGCGGCAGGGGCAAACGCGGGGATCAGCGCCGTCATCACCAGCGTCTCGCCCTGAGGGTTCAGCGCGGAAATGTGCAGCAGCTTTGCCAGCAAAACCAGCGCCAGCGGCAGCACCACCAGCCGGAACAGCGTCGGCTTCCAGATCCGGCGGTAGACGCGAAGATCCTCCATTTTCAGATCCGCCATCAGCATCCCCACAATGATCATGGCGGCGGGGCCGATCATGTTTCCCACACTGGTCAGGGCGTTATGGACGATCCCCGGCAGCTGAATGTTCAGGAAGAACATCAGCGCGCCTGCTAAAATCGCCAGAATATTTATATTCAGCAGGATCTTCCGCAGGGACACCTTCCGCTCCCCGCTGACGAACATACGGCAGTGGGTCCAGACAAACAGGTTCTGGATCATGTTGTACAGGGTCACAAACACCACCCACTCCGTGCCGAAAATGGCGCTGACCAGCGGGATCGCCATATTTCCGGAGTTCGGGTAGATAATGGAAGCCTCCTCCACAACATCCAGATGCAGCAGCTTTGCGGACAGATCCCCCAACAGGATCAGCAGCACGTTGGAAATCAGCGCCAGCACCGCTGAAAACGCCATCATGGACAGAACCTCCGGGGTTCGCTCGATCTGAAAGGCGTTGAAAAAGACGCTGGGTGCGATAATGTACAGCAGGATCATGGAAAGGCAGCGGCTGTCCTCCGATTTCAGGATGCCGACCTTGACAATGAGCCAGCCGAAAAAGATGATAACGAAGAGTTCCGCGATTCGCTGGAACAGGATGAGACTCAGCATGACTCCTCCACATCCTTCAGGCGGTCAAGGTAGGGGCTTTCCGTGGTACTCTGCACCACAGCAGCATTCTTGAAGCGCTCCACGCTCATCGTGCTGTCCTTCACCGGCGCAATGGTGCCTGCGCCGGCCACGCAGCCGCCGGGGCAGCCCATGCCCTCCAGCAGATAGCCGTTCCGCTTTCCGGCCTTGGCCATCATCAGCATCTTTTTGCACTCCCGCAGGCCGTCGCCATACTCGATCTGAATTTCGCGGCTGGGATCGATGTGCTTGATGGCCTCAACCACGGCGGCGGCCACACCGCCGCCCACGGCAAAGCCGCGGCCAAAGCCGGTACCTTCATCCATACTGTCGGCAGGATCTGTCTCAATTTCTGCAAAGTTGATGTCCTTGGCGTCAAACATACCCTGAAGCTCTTCAAACGTCAGCACAAAATCCACGTCGGAACGGACGGACTTTCGGTTGGCCTCCAGCTTCTTGGCGGCGCAGGGGCCGATGAACACGATGCGGGCGTCGGGATGGTCCTTCTTCACCATCCGCGCGGTAATGACCATTGGGGTCAGGGCCATGGAGATATTTTCCTTGAACTGGGGGAAGAGCTTCTTTGCCATCATGGACCATGCGGGGCAGCAGCTGGTACCCATCCAGTCCAGCTTTTCCGGGACTTCCTTCAAAAAGTCGTTGGCTTCCTCCACTGTGCAGAGATCCGCGCCGATGGCGACCTCCACCACGTCAGCAAAGCCCAGCGTCCGCATGGCGGCCTTCAATTTGGCGGGGGTGGCCTCCTTGCCGTACTGGCCCACAAAAGCAGGCGCCACGCAGGCAATGACCTCCTCGTTCCGCCGGATGGCCTGAATCACCTGAAAGATCTGGCTCTTATCCGCAATGGCGGCAAAGGGGCAGTTGACAAGGCACATACCGCAGGAGACGCACTTATCATAATTGATCTTGGCCCGGCCCAGCTCGTCCGACTCGATGGCATCCATGCCGCAGGCGGCGGCGCAGGGGCGTTCGATCTTGGAAATTGCCCGGTAGGGACACTGATTGAAGCATTTGCCGCACTTGATGCACTTGCTCTGGTCAATATGGCAGTGCTTGTGCTCGTCCAGATAAATGGCGTCGCGGGGGCAGACGTTCATGCAGGGGTGGGAAATGCAGCCCTGGCAGCTGTCCGTAATACGGATCTGCTTGGGGGGGCAGGCATTGCAGGCGTAGGGAATGATGTTGACCAGCGGCTCATTGAAATACTTCTGATCCGTGGCAGCCTTCTGAATCTCGGCGCTGATGGGGGCGGAAGGGCCGTTGGGGTTCAGATCCATGCCCAGAGCCAGCTTGATCCGTGCGGAGATAATGGCGCGCTCCAGAAATACATCGTGACGGTGGTGAGCCACCTCACCGGGAATCAGCTTATAGGGGATCATATCCACCTGATTGTAGTCCTCCCCGCCGTAGGCCAGACGGGCTACCTCCGTGAATACGTTGCGGCGGATATCGTCTACCGCGCTGTGTACACCTCTCATATTTTTTCCTCCCATGTCCGATAACGGTCGCATTCCGTCCCGGAAATTCTTTTCCACATAATCGGCAGAAGCTGCCTGTGTAAAGTAAGACAGTTTATATTATAACAACTCCATCTCACTTTGCAATCCGTGAATTCTACAGTTTTCCGCCGTTTTTCGGCACTATTTCCGGGAATTGTCAGCAAATTAACGAAGACTGCCTGCATTCGGAGCGGGGCGGCTAAAAAAACGGCCGGACTTTGCACTTTTTTCTCGCCTGCCGGGGAAACCTGTGATATAATAGTGGGTCGTAAAATCAGCAGGCTGATAAGGAGGTTTCCCATGGCAAAGCGCCGCAGATCCCATTCCCCGCTCTCTGCCCTGATGCGGTGGCTTCTGGTGCTGGCCGCGCTGGCGCTGTTTGTGTACTGGGGCAACACGGACATCAAAACGGATGCCGTGACCTATACCTCCCCTGCCCTGCCCGCCGCGTTCGACGGGCTGCGGATCGTGCAGCTCAGCGACCTGCACAACCGGGAATTCGGGCAGAACAACGCAGAACTGTACAAGGCCGTGGAAAACGCCTCGCCGGATGTGATCTTCCTCACCGGCGATCTGGTGGACGAATATGCGGCGGAGCCGGTTCCCTACGCCCGGAGCGTGGGTGCGGCCCTCAGCGCCATTGCCCCCACCTACTATGTCACCGGCAACCACGAATGGGCCCACGGCAACGCCGTGGTGGAGGAGATCAAGGCGGCTCTGCGGGAAGCGGGCGTCACCGTACTGAGCAACGAATTCGTCCCGCTGGAACGGGACGGGGACGCCATCCTCATCGCCGGGATCGACGACCCCAACGGCTACGCCGATCAGAAAACGCCGGACGGGCTGGCAGAGGAGATCTACAGCGCCTATGACGATCCCTTCTGGCTGCTGCTGGCTCACCGGAACAACCTCTTCAACGGCCGGTACTGCCGTCTGGGGGCGGATCTCACCTTCAGCGGACACGCTCACGGCGGCATCTGGCGTCTGCCCTTTACCGACGGGCTGGTGGACACCAATCTGCACCTCCTGCCCTCTTTCACCAGCGGATTCTACCGCTGCACCGACGAGGACTGCGAGGGGGCGGAGGTGTTTGTCTCCAGGGGGCTGGGCAACTCTCCCCGGTGGGCGTTCCGCCTGTTCAACCGGCCGCAGGTCGCGGTCATCACCCTGAAAAAAGGATAACGCTATGGAAACTTTTTCTGCCGGACAATTTGATATTGCCGTCATCGGCGCCGGCCATGCCGGCATCGAAGCCGCTCTGGCCGCCGCGCGGCTGGGGCTGGAAACCATTGTATTCACCATCAATCTGGACGCCGTGGGCAATATGCCCTGCAATCCCGCCATCGGCGGCACGGGGAAAGGCCATCTGGTGCGGGAGCTGGACGCGCTGGGCGGCGAAATGGCCAAGGCCGCCGACGAATGCTGCATCCAGTACCGCCTGCTGAATCTGCGGAAAGGCCCGGCCGTCTGGAGCCTCCGGGCGCAGGCCGACCGCCGGAAGTATCAGGAGCGGATGAAGCGCACGCTGGAGTGTCAGGAACACCTGACGGTGCGGCAGGGACAGGTAGTGGACGTGCGGACAGAACACGGCGCGGTATCGGAGGTAGTTCTCTCCACCGGCGCGGTGTACGGCGTGAAGGCGGTCATTCTCGCCACCGGCACCTATCTGAAAGGCCGCACCATCATCGGCACCTGCGTGGAAGATTCCGGCCCCGACGGGATGCACGCCGCCGGGCCGCTGACAGACTCCCTCCGAAAGCTGGGACTGCCCCTGCGGCGCTTCAAAACCGGCACTCCGCCCAGAGTCAACGCCCGGACGGTGGATTTTGACGAGATGGAAGTCCAACCTGGCGACAAGATCCCCGTGCCGTTTTCCTACTCCACAAAGAATCCCCCCTACAATCAGGCGGTCTGCTGGCTGACATGGACCACAGAGGAAACCAAGCGCATCGTGCAGGAAAATCTGGATCGCGCCCCCATGTACTCCGGGCTGATTGAGGGCATCGGCCCCCGGTACTGCCCCAGCTTTGAAACGAAGATCGTCCGCTTCCCGGACAAGCTCCGCCACCAGCTGTTTGTGGAGCCTATGGGACTGAGTACGGAAGAGCTGTACATTCAGGGCTTCTCCTCCTCCATGCCGGAGGAGGTGCAGGTGCAGATGCTCCACAGCGTGCCGGGTCTGCGGCACGCCGTCATGACCCGCCCGGCCTACGCCATCGAGTATGACTGCATCGACCCGCTGGCGCTGCTGCCCACGCTGGAAACCAAGCAGGTGTCCGGCCTGTACGGCGCGGGGCAGTTCAACGGCTCCTCCGGGTATGAGGAGGCCGCTGTGCAGGGCTTCGTGGCCGGCGTCAACGCCGCCCGGAAGCTGAAGGGGGAATCCCCATTTATTCTCTCCCGTGCCGAAAGCTATATCGGTACTCTGATCGACGATCTGGTGACCAAGGGAACCAACGAGCCGTACCGCATCATGACCTCCCGCAGCGAGTACCGGCTGATTCTGCGGCAGGACAACGCCGACCAGCGGCTGACCCGCCGGGGCTACGAGATCGGTCTGGTGCCGGAAGAGCGGCTCCGGGCTGTGGAGGAAAAGTACGCCGCCATAGAAAAAGAGATCCGGCGGCTGGAACACACCGGCGTAGCGCCGTCCCCGGCGCTGACGGACTTCCTGACAGCCCGCGGTACCGTCGATACCCCGGACGGCTGCTCCCTGCTGGCGCTGCTGAAGCGTCCCCAGCTCCATTACGATGAGCTGGCGCCCTTCGACCCCAACCGTCCCCCCCTGTCCGCTGATCTTGCGGAGGAGATTGAGATCTCCGTCAAATACGAGGGCTACATCAAGCGCCAGCTGCAGCAGGTGGCGGAATTCAAGCGGGTGGAGGGCCACAAGCTGCCCCCGGACACGGATTACAACGCCATTCAGGGTCTACGGCTGGAAGCCAGAGAAAAGCTTTCCGCCGTGCGGCCCATGGATCTGGGACAGGCGTCCCGCATCTCTGGCGTCAGCCCCGCCGACCTGACGGCGCTGATGATCTGGCTGGAAAATAAACGCTGAAAGAGGGATTTACCATGCGAAAGTTTTTAGCAATCGTGGTCTGCAAGCTGGGCCGCTTTGTGGGCAAGCTGGTGGGCAAGGGCAGCTCCATGCCCGGCAAGTTTGCCCTGAAGATCTGCCCGGACATTCTGAAACGGGTGCAGCTGCCGCCCCATATCATCGCCGTTACCGGCTCCAACGGCAAGACCTCCACAGTGGAGATGATCGCCACCGTGCTGCGCGCGCAGGGCAAGCACGTCATTTACAACGCGGAAGGCTCCAATCAGGTGGAGGGCGTTACCACCCTGATCCTGACCCACGCCACTCTGGGGGGCAAAGTCAACGCCGACGTGCTGCTGCTGGAAAGCGACGAGCGGTACGCTGCCCACAGCTTCAAATACTTCCACCCCACGGAGTTCGTCATTACCAACCTGTACCGGGACCAGCTGACCCGGAACGGTCACCCCGAAAGCGTGTTTGATGCGATCCTCCCCGCCATCCACCCCGATACGGAGCTGATTCTCAACGGAGATGATCCCCTGTCCAGCTGCTTTGCCATCGGCCATAAGAAGGTAAAGTGGTTCGGCCTGAACCACTGTGCCACCGACACAGACGCCCCCACCGGCGTGTATCACGACGGCACCTACTGTCCTGTGTGCCGCGCCCCTATGGAATACGACTACGTCCACTACAACCACATCGGCGCTTACCGCTGCACCAAGTGCGGCCACGCCCGGCCCGCTCCGGACTATGCCGCCACGGATCTGGATCTGAAAGGCGGCAAGCTGGTGCTGGACGGCCAATATACCGTGGCGCTGGCCTTCCGCAGCATTTACAATGTCTACAACATTCTGGCGGCCTATGCCGCCTGCCGGGAGTGCGGCGTGGAGGGGGCTGCCATCGCGGACACCCTCAGCAGCTACATCCTGAAAAACGGCCGGATGCAGACCTTTACGCTGGGGCAGCACCATGGCACGCTGCTCACCAGCAAGCACGAAAACTCCATCGCCTACGATACCAACCTCCGCTATATCGCCTCCACCAATGACGACTGCACGGTGCTGATCATTGTGGACGCCGTATCCCGGAAGTATTTCACCAGCGAGACAAGCTGGCTGTGGGACATCGACTTTGACCAGCTGAACGCCCCCCATGTGAAGCGGGTGATTCTCTCCGGCCTATACCGCAACGATCTGGCGGAGCGGTTCACCTTCACCGGGGTACAGAACTGGGAGGTCATTCCCGGAATTCCCGACGCGGCGGCTGCCATCAAGGCGGAGGGCAGCGAGGATCTGTATGTGGTCACCTGCTTCTCCGATCGGGACAAGCTGCTGAACCTGCCGGACGTGAAAAAGGAGGGCTAAGCCATGGAAATCAGAATTCTGCACTTCTATCCGGATCTCATGAGCCTTTACGGAAGCTATGCCAACGTGTCCATTCTGAAGCGGACGCTGGAGGCCATGGGCAATTCCGTCACGGTGGAGCGGGTGGAGCTTGGCGCGGACACTGACCTCGCCCACGCTGATTTCGTCTATATGGGCGCCGGGACGGAGCGCGCCCAGAAAGCCGCCCTCATGCACTTCCTCAAGCTGGGGGACAGGGTTAAAACTGCGGCGGAGCAGGGCGTTCCCATGCTGTTTGCCGGCAATTCCATGGAGCTGCTGGGCAGTTCCATCACCGACGACGCCGGAAAAGTATACGAGGGGCTGGGACTGGCCGGCTTCGCTTCCGTTCAGAACAAAAAGCGGTTCGTGGAGGACGTTTACGGCCACACGGATCTCTATGAGGACGCTGTGGTGGGCTTTATCAACCGCTGCTCCGTCATCACCGGCGTGGAAACACCATTGCTGACCTCCATGGACATGGGTCACGGCAACGAAGGCCCCTGCGGCCCGGAGGGCTATCACCGCGGCAGCGTCTTTGCCAGCCAGCTGACCGGCCCCATTCTGGTAAAGAATCCGGCGCTGCTGAAGGTCATGGTGCAGACGGTTTACCGGCGCCGGGATCAGGAATGCCCGGAAATCCCGGTGGACGATTACATGGCACAGGGCTGGGCCATCACCGCGGAGGAGCTGAAAGCCCGCTGCCAGAAATAAGAGAAGTATCTTAATTCTTTTCTTTCCAAGCAAAAAGCACGGCTTACGCCGTGCTTTTTGCTTGAGTCTGCGGTTGTTTCCAAAAAAGGAGCGCGGCGTAAGCCGCGCTCCTTTTTGCTGTATGTTGAGGAGAATTACTTCTCGTCGTACATGGCCTTCAGCTTCAGCAGGTGCTGATAGCGATCCATAGCGACTGCCTCGTTGCGCTTGAACAGAGTCTCGGCGCGGTCGGGGAACTCGCGGGTCAGACGGCTGTAACGGGCCTCGTTCATCAAGAATGCCTGATACTCCTCTTCCTTAGGCTCCTTGGAGTCCACGGTGAACTTGCCGGTCTCCAGAGCGGGGTTGAAGCGGAACAGGTTCCAGTAACCGCACTCCACAGCCTTCTTCATCTCGGCCTGGCAGTTGGTCATGCCGCCCTTGATGCTGTGCATCTCGCAGGGAGCATAGCCAATGATCAGGGACGGGCCGGGATAAGCCTCAGCCTCCTGAATGGCCTTGATGGTCTGAGCGGGGTTGGCACCCATAGCAACCTGAGCCACATAGATGTAGCCATAGGACATGGCGATCTCAGCCAGAGACTTCTTCTTGGTCTCCTTACCGGCAGCGGCGAACTGAGCCACCTGACCGATGTTGGAGGACTTGGAAGCCTGTCCGCCGGTGTTGGAGTAAACCTCGGTATCGAAGACGAAGACGTTGACGTCCTTGCCGGAAGCCAGAACGTGATCCACGCCGCCGAAGCCGATATCGTATGCCCAGCCGTCGCCGCCGAAGATCCAGATGGACTTCTTCTCCAGATACTCCTTGTCCTTCAGGATGGCAGCCACCAGCTTGCAGGCATCGCAGTCGCAGAACTTCTCGCCCTTGGCCTTCAGCTCTTCGGCGTGTGCCTTGAACTTTTCAATGCCGGCCAGCTCGTCCACAGTTGCGATGCTGCTTTCCAGAGCCTTGATGTAGTCGGCGGAAGCGGTCTTGTTGGCAGCGCCGTCAGCCATGGTATCCAGCCACTTCTGAGCGGCTTCCTTCAGCTCAGGACGCGCCCACTCCACAGCGATCAGCTGACGGGTCAGGTCAGCCAGACGGTTGCGGGTAGCCTCCTGGCCCAGATACATACCAAGGCCGTGCTCGGCATTATCCTCGAACAGGGAGTTGGCCCATGCGGGACCGTGGCCGTTCTTATCGGTGCAGTAGGGAGAGGTAGCGGCAGGACCGCCCCAGATGGAGGAGCAGCCGGTGGCGTTGGAGATGTACATCCGATCGCCGAACAGCTGGGTAACGAGACGGGCATAGCTGGTCTCGGCGCAGCCGGCGCAGGAGCCGGAGAACTCCAGATAGGGCTGCTTGAACTGGCTGCCCTTGACGGTGTTGTCCTGCATATCGGCCTTGGGAGCGACCTCAGCCACGCAGTAGTTGAACACATCCTGCTGTGCAGCTTCCTCTTCCTGACCAACCATGGTCAAAGCGCCCACGGGGCACACGCCCACGCACACGCCGCAGCCCATGCAGTCCAGAGGAGACACGGCCATGGTGTACTTGTAAACGCCCTTGCCCTTGCCGGCCTTCACGTCCACGATCTTGGCAGCGGCGGGAGCCTTGGCGGCCTCCTCCTCAGTCAGAGCGAAGGGACGGATGGTAGCATGGGGGCAGACATAAGCGCAGTTGTTGCACTGGATGCACTTGGAAGCGTCCCAGGTGGGAACGGAGACGGACACGCCGCGCTTCTCATAAGCGGCAGCGCCCTGCTCGAACTGGCCGTCCACATGGGGCAGGAACGCGGAAACAGGCAGGCTGTCGCCGTCCATACGGCCAACGGGGAACATGATGTCCTTGACCTGCTTGACAAGGTCGGTGCGGCCGGAGAGGGTCGTGGTCTCCTCAGCGTCGGCGGCATTTGCCCAGTCAGCGGGAACCGCGAACTTCTTGTAGGCGGTAGCGCCCAGATCGATGGCCTTGTGGTTCATGTCCACGATATCCTGACCCTTCTTCAGGTAGGAATGAGTGGCGGCGTCCTTCATGTACTGGATGGCCTCTGCCTCAGGCAGAACCTTTGCCAGAGAGAAGAACGCGGACTGCAGAATGGTGTTGGTACGCTTGCCCATGCCGATCTGCTTGGCCAGGTCGATGGCGTTGATGGTGTAGACCTGAATGTTGTTCTTGGCGATGTAGCGCTTGGAAGCGGCGTCCAGATGGTGAGCCAGCTCCTCATCGGACCACTGGCAGTTGATCAGGAACACGCCGCCGGGCTTCACGTCGCGGACGATGGGGAAGTGCTTGGTGATGTAGGCAGGCACGTGGCAGGCCACGAAGTCAGCCTTGTTGATATAGTAAGAAGACTTGATGGGCTGATCGCCGAAGCGCAGATGGCTGACGGTGACGCCGCCGGTCTTCTTGGAGTCATACTGGAAGTAGGCCTGAATGTACTTGTCGGTATGGTCGCCGATGATCTTGGTGGAGTTCTTGTTGGCGCCGACAGTACCATCGCCGCCCAAGCCCCAGAACTTGCACTCGATGGTGCCGGCAGGAGCAACGCTGGGAGCGGGCTCCTCGTCCAGAGACAGGTGGGTGACATCGTCCACGATGCCGATGGTGAACTCGCGCTTGGGGGCATCCTTCTTCAGCTCGTTGTACACAGCGAACACGGATGCGGGCGGGGTATCCTTGCTGCCCAGACCGTAACGGCCGCCGATAACCTTCATGTCGTTGAAACGGTTGGCGTTGGCCAGTGCTGCCACAACATCCATGTACAGAGGCTCACCCTCGGAGCCGGGCTCCTTGGTGCGGTCCAGAACGGCCAGAGCCTTGCAGGTTGCGGGGATGGCAGCCAGCAGCTTGTCGGCGCGGAAGGGACGATACAGGTGAACCTTCACCATACCGACCTTTTCGCCGTGGGCGTTCATGTAATCGATGACTTCCTCGGCCACATTGCAGATGGAGCCCATGGCAATGATGACGCGGTCGGCATCGGGAGCGCCGTAGTAATTGAAGAGCTGATAGTTGGTACCCAGCTTCTCGTTGATCTTGCCCATGTACTTTTCGACGACATCAGGGAGAGCCTCATAGTACTTGTTGCAGGCCTCACGGTGCTGGAAGAAGATATCGCCGTTCTCATGAGAGCCGCGCATGGTGGGGCGCTCAGGATTCAGGGAGTGCTTGCGGAACGCATCCACAGCGTCCATGTTGCACATTTCCTTCAGGTCGGCATAGTCCCAGACAGCGACCTTCTGGATCTCGTGAGAGGTGCGGAAACCGTCAAAGAAGTTGATGAAGGGAACGTGACCCTCAATGGCTGCCAGATGAGCCACGGGAGCCAGATCCATGATCTCCTGCACATCGTTCTCGCACAGCATGGCGAAGCCGGTCTGACGGCAGGCCATGACGTCGGAATGATCGCCGAAGATGTTCAGCGCGTGGCTGGCCACGGTACGGGCAGACACGTGGAACACGGCGGGCAGCAGCTCGCCGGCGATCTTGTACATATTGGGGATCATCAGCAGCAGGCCCTGAGAGGCGGTGTAGGTGGTGGTCAGTGCGCCGGTTGCCAGGGAGCCGTGGACCGTACCGGAAGCGCCGGCCTCAGACTGCATCTCGCACACCTTCACGGTGGTGCCGAAGATGTTCTTCTGACCGTTGGCTGCCCACTGGTCCACATAGTCTGCCATGGGAGAGGACGGGGTAATGGGATAAATACCCGCCACTTCGGTAAATGCGTAGCTGACGTATGCAGCGGCGTTATTACCGTCCATGGACTTGAATTTTCTTGCCATAAAACTCTTACCTCCTATGCGGCGGAATACCGCCTGCAGAGCAGCTCCCGCCGAATTGCGGCCACCGGTCTCTCTCTTCCCGGACGCCGTACGGTAGTATTATAACACCCCCTTGTTATTTTGTAAACACAGCCTGACAAATTTTGAACATAAAAACGCTTTTCTGTAGATTTGACAAAAAAATGGAACTTTTTTTGCTTTTTTGGAGGATTTGATTCCAAATCAGTGGAAAATATGGTACACTGAAAACAAATCGCCACAACCTATAGAACAGACATCTTATGTCCCTCCTGCTCTGTTCACATATTTTTTACATTTTTCGCAAGGAGGTCCTCCCTATGGTCACTACCGTGCGTTCCCTTGGATTGACCGGCATTGCCGGATATGAGGTCGCTGCCGAGTGCTTTCTCTCCGGCGGCCTGCCCGCCTTTGACATCGTGGGTCTGCCGGACGCCGCCGTGCGGGAAGCCCGCGAACGGGTGCGGGCTGCGGTGAAAAACTGCGGAGCCAAGTTTCCCGTCAGCCGGATCACGGTGAACCTCGCTCCGGCGGGAACCAAAAAGGCCGGCACCGTCTATGACCTGCCCATTTTTGTGGGTCTGCTGGCCGCCGCAGGGGAGCTGCCCGCACCGCCGCAGGATGCGGCGTTCATCGGGGAATTGAGTCTCACCGGCGCGCTCCGGGGTGTTTCCGGCGTGCTGCCCATGGCGCTGGCTGCGCGGGACGCCGGGATCCGCACTCTGTTCGTCCCGGCGGACAACGCCGCGGAGGCCACGCTGGCAGAGGGGCTGACGGTCTACGGCGTGCCGGACGTTGCCGCGCTGGTTGCCCACCTGAAGAACGAGGCACTCCTTTCCCCCGCTCCCGTGTGGACGCCGAAGCCGGAGGACGGCAGCCTGCCGGATCTACAGGACGTCATGGGGCAGGAAAATGTGAAGCGGGCGCTGGAAATTGCCGCCGCAGGAGGGCATAACCTGCTGCTCATCGGCTCTCCCGGCGCAGGAAAATCCATGCTGGCCAAGCGTCTGCCCTCTATTCTGCCGGAGCTGAGCCGCCCGGAAGCGCTGGAGACCTCCGGCATCTGGTCTGTGGCGGGACTGACAGACCCCAGGCACCCGCTTTTGACCCGGCGGCCCTTTCGGTCGCCCCATCACACCACCTCCGCTGCCGCGCTGGCAGGCGGCGGACCGATGATGCGGCCGGGAGAGATCTCTCTGGCACACAACGGTGTGCTGTTTCTGGATGAGCTGCCGGAATTCCACCGGGATGTGCTGGAAGCCCTGCGCCAGCCTTTGGAGGACGGCGTGGTAACGGTGGCGCGGGCTGGCGGAACCCTCCGGCTGCCCGCCCGGTTCCAGCTGGTGTGCGCCATGAATCCCTGCAAGTGCGGCTGGCGGGGACATCCCTCCGGGAAATGCACCTGCTCGGATAAAGAGGTGGAAAAATACGTTCAGAAGATCTCCGGCCCTTTGCTGGATCGGATCGATCTCCACGTCAATGTCCCCTCGGTGGAATATGAAGCCATGCGGCGGAAATTCAGACCGGAATCCTCCGCGGAGGTCAAGCGGCGGGTGGACGCCGCCCGATCCATTCAGGCCCGGCGCTTCGCAGGCACCGGCATCCCCTGCAACGCCCAGATGCTGCCGTCCATGATCGGGCAGTTCTGCCAGCTGGACGCCCGGTGTGAAGCCCTGATGAAATCTGCCTTTGAGCGGATGGGCCTGACAGCCCGGAGCCATGACCGGGTACTGCGGGTAGCCCGTACCATCGCGGATCTGGATGGCGCGGAGCAGATCGGCGTGGAGCATCTCTCCGAGGCGATCCAGTATCGGAATACGGATATTTTAAAAGGGTAAATAAATCATTGCTGCGAAAAGGCTTCTTTAACGCACGGAAGCGGGGACTTACAGTCCCCGCTTCTTTTTCAATGTTCGGATGTCCTCGCCCACAAAGGGCAGCAGCTGGTACTCCCCCTCGATCCGGGAGGCGATCTGCGGCGAATACCGCTGGCCGATGGCTTCCGGCATCAGGTTGGTACTGACAATGGTGGATCGCTTTTCCAGCAGGCGGCTGTTAAGGATCTGGTACAGGGCGCTCTGCACAAAGGCGGTGGTCAGCTCCGTACCCAGATCGTCCAGAATCAGCAGGTCGCAGTTCAGCACCCGCTCCACGTCCCGCTCCGCTTCGTCCCGGCCGAATTTCTGGGCTTCAAACCGCTCAAACACATGACCGGCAGTATCATACACCACAGAAAAGCCCTTACCGCTGACCTCTCGCGCAATGGCGGCGGAAAGATGGGTCTTACCCAGTCCCGGACGGCCGAAAAGCAGCAGATTGGCCGGCCGTTTTCCGAAATTATGGGCATACTCTACACAGGTATCGTACACCCGCTCCATATGCTCCCGCGCGGACTTGGACTTACCCGGCGCCCGCTGATCCGAATACCAGTCCGTGTCGAAGGTGTCAAAGCTCTGGCCGCCCAGATCCAGCAGCTTGGAAAGCTCCTTGCGCTGCTCCTCCACATAGTATACCTTCAGGCATCGGCACATCTCGCCGCCCCGGTAGCCGGTATCGCCGCACAGGGGACACAGCGGCGTTTCCTCCAGAGCCGTCTCCGTCAGCCCCAGCTCTGCCAGCAGCCCTTTCCGCTCCTCCTGCAAGCTGAGATTCTGTTCTTTCAGCCGCTGGATCTCCGGCAGAGGATCCTGCCCCCGCCGCAGAGCCGCCGCCAGAACCCGGCTGGCGGTGCGGCGCAGCTCCTCGTCGATCTCCCGCAGGCGGGGGCGGCTGGTATAGATGGCCTCCCGGCGGGCAGCCTGCTCCGCTTCCCGGATGCTTCGGTCAGCTTCATACCGTTCCTGCGCCAGACGCAGAAGCCGTCCATCGTATGACATGGCAGGTTCCCTCCTTTATTTATACGTACTTCCAGGCATCGCCGCCTGTCTGCGGCGGCTGTTTAGCCGGCGGCTTGTCCGCCCGCTGAACCTCCTCCGGCGTATGCAGGCCGCTTTCGTGCCAGCGCTTCAGAATACCGTTGCAATAGGGCCATTTCAGCTCGTGACACTTGAGCACCGTCTTGTCGCAGGCCAGCGCCACCGTCTCCGGTGGAAAGCCCATCTCCTGCCACGCGTTGAGGTACTTTTCCTCAGACGCCACCGGCAGCCGGTCGCCCAGCCCCAGCGCCCGCATATACTGCGGGATAGCGCCCTGCCGCTCCGTATACTTCTTCAGGTACTCCACCGCCGCCTTCTGGGTGTCCACACCCATTCTGGCCCAGGCGTAGCCCTCCTTTTCGATCTGCCGCAGGGTAGGACGGCGGCCCTCCCCGTATTTCCGGGCGATCCGCTCCATGCAATGCCCCACCAGCAGATAGATCACGTCCGCAGGCAGGCCCAGATAGTCCGTCAGTCCCAGCAGCACCCCCACATCCGGGGTGGTGAGGCGCTTGCCCAGCTTCTTTTCCACCTCCGCCGTCAGCAGCCGGAATTCCTCGCTGCTCTCCAGACGGCGGGCGATGTCGTCCCGCTGGTAGCTGGGTTTTTCGTCGGCAGGCTCCGGGACCTCCTCCGCCGCCGGGGCCAGAAGCCGCAGCTCCCGCAGCGCCAGCTCCGCCGCTTCGATCCGGCTTCTGTCCCACCGCAGCTCGCCGGCCAGCGACCGGGGCTGCACATTGCCGTGGTGCCGCAGGAGCGCCAGATACAAAAGCGCCGCGTCGCCGTCTCCCCGCTCCAGCAGCCGCTTGACCGCCTGCGCCGTCAGGGTTACGGATTCGTCCGCCGTATGGATCAGAATACTTGCCATGACGCTCCTCCTTTCCGCTTTTCCGTGGAGAAGCTTCTTCCGGCTTCCCCGCTTTTTCTTTCGGTTTTCTATTCTACACGAATTTTTCTACAACAGCAAGGGGGCCAGCGGCGAGTTGTAAACTTTTTCGTTTTCTGACGATTTTTGTGGAATGCTTGCCTCGGTTGTGATATACTGGATGCTGTAAAATTGTGTAGTGCGCTCCTGTGTCTGCGGGCAGAGGAGACATACAGGAAAAATAAGGAGGAAGCTTGTATGGCAAACCGTGTTGTCATCAGCATTTGCGGAGAGGAGTACACTCTGGTGGCCGATGAGGTCCCCGCCTATATGCAGAAAGTCGGCAATTACGTCAGTGAAAAGATGACCGACGTGATGGAGGCCGCCAAGGTAGGCCGCACCGACGCCGCCGTTCTCACCGCCGTAAACCTGACGGATGAGCTGTTCAAGTCTCAGGCTGCCGCCGAGCAGCTGCGGGGTCAGATCAAGGGCTATCTGGACGAGGCGTCCAAGGCTCAGTCCGAGGTCAGCGAATTGAAGCGGGAGGTCTTTCGGCTTCAGCAGCGTCTGGACAACCGCAAGTAATGGCGCTGGAACTTCTGTCCCCTGCCGGGTCGCCGGAGGCGCTGCGGGCCGCCGTGCAAAGCGGCTGCGGCGCGGTGTATCTGGGCTGGGGGGACTTCAACGCCCGCCGGAGCGCCAAAAACTTCACCGATGAGGAATTTGCCGCCGCCATCCGATACTGCCACGTCCGGGGCGTCCGGGTCTTTCTGACCCTGAACACCCTGCTGACAGACCGGGAGCTGCCGCTGGCGCTGGACGCCGCCCGGACGGCCTGCCGTCTGGGTGTGGATTCCGTGCTGGTGCAGGACTGGGGGCTTTTCGACCTGCTGCGGCAGGCGCTGCCGGATCTTCCTCTCCACGCCAGCACCCAGATGAGCGTATTTACCAGCGGCGGCGTTGACGAGTTGTACCGGGACGGCTGTGAGCGGGTGGTCATCGCCCGCGAGTGTTCCGGGGCGGACACAGCCGCCGCCTGCCGGAGCTGCCCCGCCGAAATCGAGATCTTCGGCCACGGCGCGTTGTGTATGTGCTATTCCGGCCAGTGCGAGATGAGCGCCCTCATCGGCGGCCGCAGCGGCAACCGGGGTACCTGTGCCCAGCCCTGCCGTCTGCCCTACGGCTTCAATGCCCCTGCGAAAAATGCCTATCCCCTCAGCCTGAAAGACAGCTGTCTTGCCGGCCGCATCGCGGAGATGGAGCGGATGGGCGTCAGCTGCCTGAAGCTGGAGGGCCGCATGAAGCGGCCGGAGTATGTGGCGGTCATTACGGATATCTATTCCCGCCTGATCCGGGAGGGCCGCAAGCCCACCCCTGCTGAAAAGAAAGATCTGGAGCTGGCGTTTTCCCGCTCCGGCTTTACGGAGGACTACTGGCAGGGCCGCCGGGGTCCCGCCATGTTCGGTACCCGCCCGGAAAACGCGCCGGAGCCAAAGGAGCTGTTTGCCGCAGCCCGAACCCGGTACGAAAAAGGCGACGCCCGGACGGTTCCCATTCACTTTTCCTGCGTCTGTCAGTCAGGGCAGCCTGCCTCCCTGACGGTTTGGGACGAGGACGGCCACGCGGTCACGGTCAGCGGCGCCGTGCCGGAACCGGCGCAGAACAAGGCGCTGACGGCCGCCGATCTGGAAGCCCGCCTGCAAAAGACCGGCGGCACGGCCTTCCGCTGTGCGGACGGCTCCGCGCAGGTGGAGGACGGCCTGTTTCTCTCTGCCGGGGCGGTAAATGCCCTGCGGCGGGACGCGCTGGCCGCGCTGGAGGAGGCACGCTGCGCCGTGCCGGAGCGCCGGGAGCTGGAGTTCGCCCCTCTGCCGGATGCGGACTGTGCCGCCGAAGCGCCGAAACTGACGGTCTCCGTCTCCGCATGGGCGCAGGCGGAAGTGCTGCTGCCCCTGTCCCCTGCCCGTCTCTATGTTCCGCTGGAGCTGCTGGCAGAGCGGGACGCTCTGCCGGAGCTTTCCGGGGAATGGTGCGCCGTTTTGCCCCGTGTGTGGAGAGATCGGGATGAATCGCAGCTCCGCCAATGGCTGGCCCACGCCAGAGCGCTGGGCGTCACCGCCGCGCTGGCGGGGAACATCGGCCACCTGTCCCTCCTGCGGGACAGCGGGCTGCGGATTTGCGGCGATTTCGGCCTGAACGTATTCAACAGCCATGCGCTGAATTATCTGCGGCAGAAAGGGCTGGCCTCCGCCTGTCTGTCCTTTGAGCTGCGGTTTCCCCAGCTGCGGGACATTCGGAAGATTCTGCCTGCGGAGGCCATTGTCTACGGCCGCCTGCCCCTGATGATCACAGAAAACTGTCTGGTACAGAATGAGACCGGCTGCCGCCTCAGTGAAGAGAACGCCGCCGTTCCCCGGCAGGCTCCCTGCCGTAAACCCAACTATTTGCAGGACCGCACCGGGGCGAGATTTCCCCTTCTCCCCGCTTACGGCCATCGGACGGAGATCCAGAACAGCGCGCCGGTGTGGTTGGCGGATAAACCGGAGTGGAAGCATTGCGGATTGTCCTTTGCCCGCCTGCGGTTTACCACGGAAACACCGGAGGAATGCCGGGAAATTTACAGGGCTTATCTGGACGGTTCCCCCGCCCTGAACACTTTCACCCGCGGACTTTACTACCGGGGTGTGGATTGATGAAAAAGTATTGGAAGCTGCTATTTTTTCTGGTCATGGTCCTGTTGTCTGCCGGATATGTCTGGCAAGTTCCTTCTGAAAGAAATACGCTGGCTATTTTGATTCGACATCAGTCTCAAATGGAGGATTTTGTCCAGTCTGTCAAAGCAGAAGCTACCCACCCCCATGATGTCCTGTCGGCCCCGGATTTAGCCCAATATGCTATGCGGGAAGGCACTCAGTATGCCAGCGTTTACACTGATGACTCAATTTTCCCTGATCAGTTAGTTGGTTGGCTATTAGAATGGGACTTATATACGCCCGACGACTGCCAGCCGCTTCCGAAAGAGTTTCAAAAAAGATGGCAGTCCTTGCGCCGCGGTCGTTTCACCGACTTCTCCTGTGATGTTGCAAAAGACGGCACTGTTTCAGCCAAATTTCATCGGGAGGGACGCTGGCAGGAATATGCTGATGGCCATTATCGGATGTGCAATGCCCTCATCTGGCTGGACGCGGACTATCCTGACCCGCCGGAATCTTTCTGGCAGCCTCTGACAGAACAAAATGGCATTGTTCCATCCAATGACGGAACGTGGTACTATGCTTACGAAAAGCATTATGATGGATAATGTTCTTTTCTCATCAGAACAGTACCTTGAGAGCATAAGATCTCTCTGAGACTTCCACACTGCATGCTGTGGCTTTTTCGCTTTTCAGCATATTTTCAGTTCTATCTGTATAATAAATATGATATAATACAATTTGTTTTCACTTTTGGAGTTTCACATGGAAGAAATCAAGGTAAAATATTTTGTGGACGGCATTGACGAGCTGTGCTACGTTGCCGGGAAGTCCGACTGGATCGACCTCCACGCCGCCGTGGATGTGGACATGAAGGCCGGGGAATTCCGGCTGATCCCGCTGGGCGTGGCCATCGAACTGCCGGAGGGATACGAGGCTCATGTGGTTCCCCGCAGCTCCACCTTCAAGAACTACGGTCTGCTGCAAGCCAACTCCATGGGCGTGGTGGACTACACCTACCGGGGGGACAACGACCAGTGGCACGTCCCCATGTATGCAACGCGGGACGTCCACATCGACAAGAACACCCGCATCTGCCAGTTCCGCATTATGAAAAACCAGCCCCCGCTGGTCTTTACCCGCGTGGAGCATCTCACCGGCCCCGACAGGGGCGGCTTCGGCTCCACCGGAAAATAAGGAGAAACCGCTATGTCTAACATCGTACTGGCCTCCGGGTCTCCCCGGCGGCAGGAACTGCTGAACCGCATCGGCATCACGGACTTTGACATCCGCGTGCCGGAAACCGACGAACACTATCCCGCCGGACTGTCGCCCGCTCAGATCGTGGAGTACATCTCCCGTGAAAAGGCGGACGCCGCCGCAAAGCTCTGCACCCCTGAGGAGATCGTCATCACCGCCGACACCATGGTGTTTCTGGACGACCAGCGGCTGGGCAAGCCCCGTGATGAGGCCGACGCTCTGCGGATGCTGACGGAACTTCAGGGCCGCCGCCACACGGTCTGCACCGGCGTCACCGTCCGGCAGGGGAATCACATTCTGACGGAGAGTGAGGCCACCGGGGTCTTTTTCCGCCCGGCAGCGGAATCCGAGCTGCGGGCCTATATTGCCACCGGCGAGCCCATGGACAAGGCCGGGGCCTACGGCGTGCAGGGCAAGGGCGCTCTGCTGGTGGAACGGCTGGAGGGCGACTTTTTCAACGTCATGGGGCTGCCTGTCCTGCGGCTGAGCCGGATGCTGGCTCAGTTTGGCGTAAAGTTGCTGTAAACGATTACGTTTGAACTTTTCTAAAGGAGCGCTTCTTTGAAGGACTTTTTGAAAAACAACGGATTATGGATCCTGTTTGCCGGGGCCGTCATTGCCGTGGCGCTGGCACTGCTGTCCTATTTCAGCACCAATACCTCACCGCTGGTGGATCTGGCAAATACCATCACCAGCCCCTTCCGGGCGGTCTGTACCTCCGTGGCCGGGTGGTTTGTGGATAAGCAGAACTATTATGAGGACGTGACCGCCCTCAAAGAAGAAAACGAAGCCCTGAAGCAGCAGATTGCAGAGATGGAGGCCACCGTCCGGCAGGGCGAGGCCGACAGTCAGGAAAACGTTTTCCTCCGGGATCTTCTGGACCTGCGGAAGCAGCGCCGGGATCTCTCCGACTTTGAGACCGCCACTGTGATGGAGCGCAGCGTCACCAACTGGACCTCCTCCCTGACGCTGGACAAGGGCAGCGTCCACGGCGTGGAGGAAGGCGACTGCGTGATCGACGGGCAGGGCAATCTGGTAGGCCGCATCAGCGAAGTGGGCTACAACTGGTCCACGGTGCTGACGGTGGTGGACACCGACACCTCTCTGGGCGCACGGGTCTACCGCACCCAGGACATCGGCATCGCCAACGGCGATTTTGCTCTGATGGAACGCGGTCAGCTGCGGCTGGACTCCCTGCCTGTTTCCAGCCAGCTGCTGGAAGGCGACCTGATCGTAACCTCCGGTCTGGGCGGCTACCTGCCGCCGGATCTGGTGATTGGCTCTGTCAGCAGCCTGCAGGCGGACGATTCCGACACGGCGGTTTATGCCGTGCTGACCCCGGCGGCAGACCTTGGCAGTCTCACGGAGGTCTGCATCATCAAATCCTTTGAAATCGTAAGCTGAATTCCGCACCCCACAGGCGCGGGATTCCCGGAAAGGAGGAACCGCCATGCTGGCCCGCAGCGCCACCATCATCAAATGGGTTCTGTACGCTCTGGCAGGTCTGGCCTGCGCCGTGGTGCAGGCAGCCGTGCTTCAGCGGTTCACTCTCTGGGGCGTCATTCCCTTTCTCTATCCCCTGATCGCCGCCCTGCCCGCCACCTTTGAGGGGCCTGCCGCGGGAACGGTGTACGCGCTGGCAGCAGGCGTCCTCTGCGACCTGCTGCTCCCCTCCCCCATTCCCTGTTTTTACACGCTGATCTTTCCTCTGGTGGGACTGTCCGCCGGACTGCTGTCCCAGAGCCTCATCCCGGCAGGGTATCTCTGCTCCGCCGCGGCATCTCTGCCGGCCTATCTTCTCACCGGGGTGTTCCACTGCATCGTCCTCTGGGCCACCGGCCACGCCGCATGGACGGCGGGGCTGTCTGTCACGCTGCGGGAGCTGTGCGTCTCCCTGCCCTGGAGTTTGCCCATGGCATGGCTGTTCCGGAAGGTCTACCGCCGTGTCCACATTGATGATTGAAAGAGGTATCCCATGAACCAACAGCCCACCCAATTCAACCGCTTCCGCGTGATGTCCGCACTGGCTCTGGCCGTGCTGGGCGTCTATCTGGTGGTGCTTTTCAATATTCAGGTGGTTCACCATGACGACTATCTGGCCCAGTCCACCCAGGCCATCGCCCGCGTGGAGGATGTGAAAGCCTCCCGCGGCATCATCACCGACCGTTCCGGCCGGACGCTGGTTTCCAACCAGTATACCTACAGTCTAACCTTTGACACCTCCCTGCTGAAAAACAGGGCGGATCAGAACGAGGCCATTCTGCGGCTGGTGCAACTGTGCCGGGAGCAGAATGTGGAATGGGTGGACAACCTGCCCCTCTCCTACGGCACCCCCTTCACCTTCACGGTGGACGACCTGACCAACACACAGAAGCGGTATTTCTTCAAATTTCTCCGGGAGCTGAAGCCTGCCCGCGAAATTCTTGAGAATTATGTAAACTCACATCCGGAGCTTATGAAGCCGGCAGAAACGGATGACACAGCGGCAGAGGATTCCGCCACTGACAGTCAGACCGCCGCCAAAACCCCGGATCTGGACAATTTCGACACGGCCCGGCTCACCTCTGCCCTGCTGCTGCAAATGGGCTTCACTCCCCCGCAGCTGATGGACTGGCTGCGGGAGGATCTGAAAATCTCCGCCGACTATTCCGACACGGACGCCCGGCTCATTGCCGGCGTGCGGTACGAGTTGCAGCTTCGGAAGCTGGGCATCAACAACAACGCCTATGTTCTGGCGGAAAATGTGGATGTGAAATTCTGCTCCCTTATCAGCGACGGCGAATTTCAGGGGGCCAAGGTCAGCCGCTCCTCCACACGGGCTTACGAAACTGCCTATGCCGCCCATGTACTGGGTCTGGTGGGCAGCATTTCCGACTACACGGACGAGCTGAAAGCGCAGGGTTACAAAGCCAGCGACACCATCGGCATTTCCGGCGCGGAAGCTGCCTTTGAGGAGTACCTTCGTGGCAGCGACGGCAAACGGGTCACCTCCGTCAACAGTGACGGCAAAATTACCGGAGAATACTATAAGGTAGAGCCACGCTCCGGCTACACGGTGGAGCTGACGCTGGATCTGGATCTCCAGCAGGCGGTGGAGGATACGCTGGCCGCCAAGGTGGCACAGCTGAACGAAAAGGACGGTCTGGACAGCCGGGGCGCTGCCGCCGCCGTCATCAAGGTAGGCACCGGAGAGATCCTGGCCCTGGCCTCCTGCCCCACCTATGACCTCTCCACCTATCGAAAGGACTACAATGAGCTGGCAGCCGACCCTGCCAAGCCCATTTTCAACCGGGCCACCTCCTCTCCCTACGCTCCCGGCTCTACCCTGAAGCCAGCCACGGCTGTGGCGGCTCTGGAATCCGGCGTTACCACCACCACGGAAACTATTTTCGATCCCGGCTATTGGAAATACCCCAGCGCCACCTGGGAAAACCGAACAAATTGCTGGAAGCGCAGCGGCCATGGCCGGATGAATGTCACCTCCGCCATCACCAACTCCTGCAACACCTATTTTATGGAGATGGGCTACCGCATGGGGCTGGACACCCTGAATGAATATTACTCCGCTTTCGGTCTGGGAGAGCCTACCGGCATCGAAATCGGTGAGAACACCGGCAGTCAGGCGGTCAATGAGAATGGCCAGGACCAGGCCCCCTGGGCGGCTTTCGGCCAGGCCAACCAGGAATACACCCCCCTCCAGTTGGCCAACTACATCGCCACCCTGGTCTCCGGCGGCAAGCACTGCCCCGCCCACCTGCTGAAAAGCGTGAAGTCCTACGACAATTCCGAGATCATCGCCACCGGCAGCACGGAGCCTTTGAACACCATGAACATCAGCGATTCCACCCTTCAGGCCGTGAAAAAGGGTATGCTGGGCTACACCACCAATGGCGGCTCCGTGGCCGTTCCCTTCCAGAACTGCGTGGTTTCCGCAGGTGCCAAGACTGGCACCGCCCAGATCGGCGGCTCCATGAAAAACGGCGTGTTCGTGGTCTTTGCCCCCTATGACGATCCCGAAATTGCCGTGGCGCTGGTGCTGGAAAAGGCGAATGCCGGCGCTGTGCTGGCCACCACAGCCGTGGACATCATCAATTCCTATTTCAGCCGGGAGGATACGGTTTCCATCGTCCCGGAAAATCAGCTGATTCCCTGATTCTCAACTTCTGCTCCGGGAGGTTTCCCATGCTTGATCCCTTTGTGTTTGATTCCCGCAGTGAATCCTGCAAAAAGCCCTACGGCGCTGTCCCCTGCGGCACCGCCGTGTCTTATACCGTCCGTCCCCTCCGCAGGGAGGGCTGGTCCCGCTGTGTTCTGGTAACGCAGCGGGAATTTTCCGGCCAAACGGCAGAACTGGAACTCCCCTGCACCGGTCAGGATGGCGACCGTAATCGTTTTTCTGGTATCTTTTCCGCACCGGCGGAGCCGGAACTGGTGTGGTACTGGTTTCGGCTGTTCCGGGAGGACGGCAGTTCCATCCTCCTTGACCGCTCCGGCTATCATGGCGGAGAGAATGTGCAGAGCTGGCAGTTGACGGTCTATGAGGAGTCTTCCACCCCTGCATGGTTCGGCTGCGGCGTTGTGTATCAGATTTTCCCGGATCGGTTCTGCCGTCTGGAGCTGCCGGACCCTGCCGGGATGGTCGGCAGCCGGATGATTCATGAAAACTGGTCAAATCTCCCGGACTGGCGGCCTGACGCACAGGGTGAAGTGCGGAACTGCGACTTTTTCGGCGGTTCTCTGCAAGGTATCCTCTCCAAACTGGACGATCTGGCGGATTTCGGCGTCACAGTGCTGTATCTGAACCCCGTTTTTGAATCTGCCTCCAACCACCGCTACAACACTGCCGATTACCGTGCCATTGACCCCATGCTTGGCACGGAGGACGATTTTCACCATCTCTGTCAGGAGGCGAAGCGCCGCGGTATCCGGGTGATTCTGGACGGCGTATTCAACCACACCGGCTCCCAGAGCCGCTATTTCAACGCTGACGGCTTCTATTCGGATACCGGCGCTGCCCAGAGTCCCACCTCCCCCTATTATCATTGGTACAGCTTTCATCCGTGGCCCGCAGACTATGACGCGTGGTGGGGGATCCGGACGCTGCCTGCCGTCCGGGAAGATGCGCCGGATTACCGGGATTTCATCATCCGGGGACAGGATTCCGTGGTGCGGCACTGGCTGCGGGCCGGAGCTTCCGGCTGGCGGCTGGACGTGGCGGATGAGCTGCCGGACGATTTCATTGGGGAGATCCGCACTGCCATGGAGGAAACTGCGCCGGACAGCTTCCTGCTGGGCGAGGTCTGGGAGGACGCCACCACCAAAATTGCCTACTCCATGCGGCGACGCTATCTGCTGGGGCAGGAGCTTCACGGCGTGATGAATTATCCTTTCCGCACTGCCCTCATCGCCTATCTCTTGGGCGGGGACGCTGACGAATTCCGGGAAACACTGGAATCGCTGCGGGAAAACTATCCGCCCCACGCCTTCTATTCCCTGATGAATTTTCTCAGCACCCATGATACCCCCCGTATTCTGACCGTTTTAGGGGCGGATCATGTGCCTGGCTCCAAGGAGGAGCGGGCTGTTTTCCGCCTCTCCCCTGCCCGGCGGCAGCTGGGTCTGAAGCGCCTTCGGTTGGCGGCGCTGGTGCTGTTCACCTTTCCGGGTGCGCCTACTGTCTATTACGGCGATGAAGCCGGTATGGAGGGCTGGGAGGATCCCTTTAACCGGGCTGGTTATCCGTGGGGGCAGGAGAATTCTGAATTGAAATTTTTCTTTTCCGATCTGGCCCATCTGCGCCGGGAGCAGCCCGCATTGCAGACCGGGCAGCTGCACTGGCGCTGGACAGCCGGCCCTCTGCTGGCCTTTGCCAGAGAGCTGGACGGTCAACTGCTGACCACCGTGGTCAACGTCGCTGATACCCCGCAAACCCTGACGCTGCCGTGGTTCGGGGATACCGCCCGCGATCTTCTCTCCAGCGAAGCCCTTTCTCCCGCTGACAATGTTCTCCCCTTGACACTTCTTCCCCATCAAGGGCTGCTGCTGACAACATAGAACCGTGTTTCACGTGAAACATCCCCGGCAGTCTGACGGCTGACGGGGATTTTCCTTTACACTCGCTGCAATGTTTCACGTGAAACCCTCTATAGAAAAAGTTGTCTCAAAATCTCGTTTTTTTGCCGGAATACCTTGAAACGCAGGAAACGCCTTGGTATAATAGGATCGTTGTAAAGAAACAGGGTAAATACCCGGAAAGCAGGTGGCCTGTGGCAAAAATCATTTCCATTGTGAATCAGAAAGGCGGCGTGGGCAAAACCACCACCTGTGTCAATCTGGCGGCAGCCCTGTGCGAACAGGGCAAGCGGGTTCTGTTGTGCGACTTCGATCCGCAGGCCAACTCCACCTCCGGCATGGGGGTGGATAAAACCGTCTCCAAGGGGATCTATGAGGTGCTGGTGTCGGACGTGCCTGCCGCGGACGCCGTGGTGCATACCAAATACGGCGATGTTCTGCCCTCCAACAAAGCGCTGGCAGGTGCGGGAATCGAGCTGATTGGCATGGACCGGCGGGAATATCTGCTGAAAGATGCCCTGCAGCAGATTCAGGACAACTACGACTTCATTTTCATCGACTGCCCCCCCTCTCTGGAGCTGCTGACCCTCAACGCTCTCTGCGCCGCCGACAGTATTCTGGTGCCGGTGCAGGGCGAGTATTTTGCGCTGGAAGGGCTGAGCGATCTGATGAACACTGTCCGCATCGTGCGGCGGTCCCTGAATCCCAGACTGTTTCTGGAAGGGGTGCTGCTGACCATGTTCGACGGCCGCACCAACCTCGCCATGCAGGTGGCGGAGGAAGTCAAGCACTACTTCCCCGGCAAGGTCTACGCCACCGTCATTCCCCGCAATGTCCGGCTGTCCGAGGCCCCCAGCCACGGCAAGCCCATCAACGCCTACGACCGCACCTCCCGCGGTGCGGAAGCCTATCAGGCTCTTGCAAAAGAGTTCCTGTCAAAACAGTAGAAAGGAGTCTCTTTCTATGGCATCGAAAAGACCATCCGGCCTTGGAAAAGGTCTCGGCGCCCTGCTGGGCGACGATGTGATGAAAACGGAATCCAGCGGCAGCTTGTCCGTACCGATCTCTCAGGTGGAAAGCTACTCCGGCCAGCCCCGAAAGCATTTTGATGAAGAATCCTTACAGGAACTGGCGGATTCCATTACGGAACACGGCATCATCCAGCCCCTCACCGTGCGGAAGCTGTCCTCCGGCTACTACCAGATCATTGCCGGTGAACGCCGCTGGCGGGCCGCCAGACTGGCAGGCTTGCAGGAAGTGCCGGTGATCGTCATGGAAGCCGACGACCGCAAGGCTGCCGAGCTGGCCATGATTGAAAACCTCCAGCGGGAGGATCTGAACCCCATGGAGGAAGCCGCCGGGTTCCAGTCCCTGATTGAAACCTACCATATGACTCAGGAGGAAGCCGCCCAGCGGGTGGGCAAATCCCGCAGCGCCGTTACCAACGCCCTGCGGCTGCTGGGATTGTCCCCCTCCGTGCGGAAGCTGGTGGAGGAAAACAAGCTCACCGCCGGTCACGCGCGGGCGCTGGTTCCCCTCTCCCCCTCCCTTCAGGAAAGCGCCGCCAACGCCATTATTGCCGGGGGACTGTCCGTCCGGCAGACGGAAGCGCTGGTAAAGCGGCTGTCCGCTGAAAAAAAGGAGTCGAAAAAAACCCGGAACGATGAGGTGGATTATCTTGCCGAGGCACAGAACGAGCTGAAAGCCAAGCTTTGCCGGGGCGTAAAGATCGTTTCCGGCCGGAAAAAGGGCCGCATTGAGCTGGAATATTACGGTCTGGACGATCTGAACGATCTGCTGGACGCGCTGGCCCTTGTAAAAATCAACAAAGCAAAGGAAGGACCTCAGGCATGAAATTTGAAAAACGAGCCGACGGAGGAGACGTGACCCCTTCCCCCGAAACGCCGGATACCGGCAAAAAGCCCGTCATCATCTACATCCTGATTCTGTTTCTGGCGGCATTTATGCTGATGTTCCTCTCCCTGCTGGCGCATCAGCGCAGCAACAGTGAAGCGCTGGGACAGCTGCAAAATTCCGTCTCCGCTATTCAGGAGATCCAGACCAGTCAGGAGCAGGTCATTGATCTGCAAAAGCAGCTCAGTGAAGCCCAGAAAGAGCGGGACACTGCGGAAGATGCCGCCAAGGCCAAGGACGACAGTATTGCCGCGCTGGAAAAGGAAAACGACGCCCTGCTGGCGCTGTACAATCTTCAACAGGAGTATGCCGCCGGAAATCTGGACGGCTGCCGCCTGACCCTGCAGGAGATCAGCGATCAGGGACTGGCAGAGTTGCTGCCCGATACCGCGCCGGACGGCATCACCGCCCCCGCTCAGCGGTATCTGGAGCTGCGGGAAGCGATTTTGAATTCGTGAGAAAACTCAAAATGAATATAAATGAGAAGTGAGGAAGAACTATGCTTGATATGAAGTTTGTCCGGGAGAACCCGGATGCCGTAAAGGAAAACATCAAGAAGAAATTTCAGGATGAAAAGCTGCCTCTGGTAGACGAGGTCATTGCGCTGGACGCTCAGCGCCGGGCTAACATTCAGGAGGCCGACCAGCTCCGCGCTGACCGCAACCGGCTCAGCAAGCAGGTTGGTATGCTGATGGGACAGGCCAAGAAAGATCCCAGCAAACTGGCAGAGGCCGAGGCCGTAAAGAAGCAGGTCACGGACGAAGCCGAGCGGCTGGCCGCTCTGGAAAAGCTGGAGGCGGAACTGGACGAAAAGGTTCATCACATCATGCTCCAGATCCCTCAGATCATTGACCCCTCCGTTCCCATCGGCCCGGACGACAGCTGCAACGTGGAGGTTCAGCGCTTCGGCGAGGCCAAGGTGCCTGACTTCCCCATCCCCTACCACACCGACATCATGGAGAGCTTCGACGGCATCGACATGGACGCCGCCGGCCGTGTTTCCGGCTCCGGCTTCTATTATCTGCTGGGCGACATTGCGCGGCTTCATGAGGCCGTGCTGGCCTACGGCCGGGACTTCATGATCTCCAAGGGCTTCACCTACTGCATCCCCCCCTTCATGATCCACGGCAATGTGGTGGAGGGCGTTATGAGCCAGACGGATATGGACGCCATGATGTACAAGATCGAAGGCGAGGATCTCTATCTGATCGGCACCAGCGAACACTCCATGATCGGCCGGTTTATTGACCAGATCATCCCCGCTGAGAAGCTGCCCCAGACCTTGACCTCCTACTCCCCCTGCTTCCGCAAGGAAAAAGGCTCCCACGGCATCGAGGAGCGGGGCGTGTACCGCATCCACCAGTTTGAAAAGCAGGAGATGATCGTGGTCTGCAAGCCCGAAGAGTCCAAGATGTGGTATGACAAGCTGTGGAACTTCTCTGTGGAGCTGTTCCGCTCCATGGATATCCCCGTGCGGCAGTTGGAATGCTGCTCCGGCGATCTGGCAGACCTGAAGGTGAAGTCCTGCGATATTGAAGCATGGTCTCCCCGTCAGCAGAAGTATTTCGAGGTCTGCTCCTGCTCCAATCTGGGCGATGCACAGGCCCGCCGCCTGCGGATCCGCTACAAGGATGAAAACGGCAAGATGCAGCTTTGCCACACACTGAACAACACCTGCGTGGCGCCTCCCCGGATGCTGATTGCCTTCCTGGAAAACAACCTGCAGGCGGACGGCACCGTAAAGATCCCCGAAGTCCTGTGGCCCTACATGGGCGGCACCAAGGTTCTGGTTCCGAAAAAGAAGTAAGTTTTCCACCAGCCCGGAAAGCTACCGGGAAAAGCGCTGTTTTACGTTTTGTATTCTGAGCATTGAATAATACAGGGCGTATCAGCTGTTTACAGCCGCTGGAGCGTTAAAAAATCCATCAGCGGATCATTTGCAGCCGCGAAAACGGCTCCATCCCGGTTTGGCCTCTGAAAGCCTTGCGACGCAAGGCTTTCAGAATTTGAAATTCTGACAGGAAAAAAGGAGGCTCCTCCCGTGTCTGCACCCGAAAAAGCAAAAGGGTTTATGGGCGAGTTCAAAGCCTTTATTGCCCGCGGTAATGTGATGGATATGGCCGTCGGCGTCATCATTGGCGGCGCGTTCGGCAAAATTTCCACCTCTCTTGTGAATGATATCATCATGCCCCTGATCTCCATGCTCACCGGCGGCATTGATTTCAGCAACTGGAAAATCGTTCTCAAGCAGGCCGTCGCCGGTGCTGACGGCGTGATCGACGCATCCACGGAAGTTGCCGTTCGGTACGGCACCTTCCTCGCCACCATTCTGGATTTTCTCATCATTGCCTTTGCGGTGTTCCTGATGATCAAAACCATCAACGGCTTCCACGACAAAATGAAGAAGCAGGAAGAGGAAGCCCCCGCTGAACCGCCCGCACCGCCGGAGCCTTCCGCTGAGGAAAAGCTGCTGACGGAGATCCGGGATCTGCTGAAAGAGCAGAAGTGATGGAAGTGCTTCTGCGAAAGGGTCTGGCCCAGCTGGGCCTGGACGAAAGCGGTGCCCCCTCCCTGCTGCGGTACGGGGAGCTGCTGCTGGAAAAAAACAAGGTCATGAACCTGACGGCCATCACGGAGCCGCAGGATGTGGCGACACTGCACTTTCTTGACAGCGCTGCCCTGCTGACCCTTGCCGACCTCAAGGGGAAATCCGTGGTGGATGTGGGAACCGGCGCGGGGCTGCCCGGTATGCCCCTGAAAATTCTGGAGCCGTCCATCCGCATGACGCTGCTGGACTCCCTCGGCAAGCGGATCACCTTTTTGCAGGAGGTCTGCGACGATCTGGGACTGACGGATGTGCAATGCATCCACGCCCGTGCAGAGGAATTTGCGGCAGACCACCGGCAGAGCTTTGACTTTGCCGTGTCCCGCGCTGTGGCCAACCTCAGCGTGCTGTGCGAGCTGTGCCTGCCGCTGGTGAAGGTCGGCGGCGCCTTCCTGTCCATGAAATCCGTGGAATCCGGCGGGGAACTGGAACAGGCCAAAAAGGCCATTGGGATTCTGGGAGGACGGGTAGAACGTACTGCCGACTATTCCATACCGGGTACGGATGTGACCCATCGGGTCATTTTTATAAAAAAAATTGCAGAAACGCCAAAAAAATATCCCAGACCATTTGCAAAAATCAAAAAGAATCCGTTATAATAGGAGTTGGAAGGAAGTGGTGCCGTGAACGGACAATGTATTGCTGTTGTGTCCGGCAAGGGCGGCACCGGGAAAACCTCCCTGACCGCAGGCGTCGGCACGGCGCTGGCCCTCAGCGGCAAGCGCGTGCTGTGCGTGGACTGCGACATCGGCCTGCGGAATCTGGACCTCGCTCTGGGACTGACTGACCGTGCCCTGATGGATTTTTCCGATGTAGCGCTGAACTGCTGTTCCCTGGAATCTGCGGTGGTCAGCCACCCCAATGTGCCGAATCTCTATCTGCTGACCGCGCCGGTGCGGATGCGGGGACCGTGCGTCACCACGCTGGCCTTCCGATTGATGCTGGCCAAGATTCGCCAGCAATTTGATTACTGCCTGCTGGACGCACCGGCAGGTCTGGGCGAGGGGTTCCGTCTGGCGGTCTGCGCGGCGGATCGCTGCGTGGTCGTTACCACACAGGACGCCTCCTCCCTGCGGGACGCTCAGCATACCGTAATGGAGCTGCGGCAATTTGGGTCGGGCCGGCTGCATCTGGTGGTAAACCGGGTGAAAAAGAAGCTGCTCCACAGTATGCACGCCACCATTGATGACGCCATTGATAAAGCAGGTCTGCCCCTCATCGGCGTTGTGCCGGAGGACGATGCTCTGCCTCTGGCGCTGAACCGGGGCGTTCCCCTGCTGCTGGCCTCCCGCGGCGGCGCTGCCGGGGCCTATCGTAACATTGCTATTCGTCTGCAGGGCGGCCGGGCGCCGCTTCTGCGGATCAGATAGAACATCCTGGAAAGGAGACCCTGCCATGAATATCGCACTCATGTCCCATGACAACCGCAAAGATCTGATGGTACAGTTCTGCACCGCGTATGCAGGCATTCTGTCCCGCCACAGCCTGTATGCCACCAACACCACCGGCCATATGGTGGCGGAAGCTACCGGCCTGAAGGTACACTGTTTCCTGTCCTACGCCCATGGCGGCAGCCAGCAGATTGGCGCCCGGATCGCTTATAATGAGTTCGATCTGGTGTTGTTTTTCAACGATCCCAGCAACGAGAAGATGGCCAGCGAAATCAGCTACATCTCCCGCCTGTGCGATCAGAATAACGTTCCCTTTGCCAGCAATATCGCCACAGCGGAGATGCTGGTGCTGGGCCTTGCCAGAGGGGATCTGGACTGGCGTATGATCGTCAACCCCACCAGCAACCGCCCCATCGCTTGACAAACTGCCGGAAAACGGCTATGATACCCTCGGTTGATGTGTAGGAGCAGGTCATTCTGATCTCCGCCGCAGCCGTGTGTTTTCCTGCGCCGAATTGAATAACACCGCTATGACGCCGCAGCAGTATGCCGGATCACAGGCTTACAGAGAGGGATCTCCCGCTGAAAGGATCCCGTCTGTGCCGGAGGAAGGACAGCGGCGGAGCGGGGGCGGAAACGCCCACGGTTCCTTTCCCGTACCAGAAGGCCAAAGGGGGCAGTCTGCCCCGAATTTGGGTGGCACCACGAAGCGATGCGCTCTCGTCCCAAAGCACAGGGACGGGAGCGTTTTTTTGTCCGATTTTCCCAGTCTGTTGTGTAATTTCATCCGAAAAGGAGTAAAACTATGGCTAAAATGACCCCCCGGACGCTGTCCGGCTTCATGGAGCTTCTGCCCGCGCCCCAGCAGCAGATGGAGCGCATTATGGAGATCCTCCGCAAAACCTATTCCCTGTACGGCTTCACGCCCCTGGACACCCCGGTGATTGAATCCAGTGAGGTGCTGCTGGCCAAGGCCGGCGGCGAAACGGAAAAGCAGATTTACCGCTTTCAGAAAGGCGACAGCGACCTCTCCCTCCGCTTTGATCTGACGGTGCCTCTGGCCAAGTATGTGGCTCTGCACTATAATGAACTGTCCTTCCCCTTCCGCCGGTATCAGATCGGCAAGGTGTACCGGGGTGAGCGCGCCCAACGGGGCCGCTTCCGGGAGTTCTATCAGGCGGACATTGACATTATCGGCGACGGCAAGCTGGACATCACCAACGAGGCGGAGATTCCCTCCATCATCTACCAGACCTTCTCTACCCTGGGGCTGAAGCGGTTCCAGATCCGGGTGAACAACCGGAAGATTTTGAACGGCTTCTACGCCCTGCTGGGGCTGACGGAGAAATCTGCCGACGTGATGCGTACCGTGGACAAGCTGGACAAAATTGGCCCGGAAAAGGTGAAAACCATTCTGGTTGAGGATTTTGCCGTCAGTGAAGCGGACGCCGATGAAATTCTGAAATTCATCGCCATCAAAGGCACCAACGAGGAGGTTCTGGCGGCGCTGGACGGCTACACCGGCAGAAATGAGATGTTCGATCAGGGACTCAGCGAACTGAAAACCGTGGTGGGCTATCTGGCAGCTTTCGGCATCCCGGCGGAGAACTTTGCCGTGGATCTCACCATTGCCCGCGGTCTGGATTACTACACCGGCACGGTGTATGAAACCACCCTGCTGGATCACCCGGAAATCGGCTCCGTCTGCTCCGGCGGCCGGTATGACAATCTGGCGGAGTTTTACACTGACAAGCAGCTCCCCGGCGTGGGCATTTCCATCGGCCTGACCCGGCTGTTCTACGTGCTGGGCGAGCAGGGAATGCTGAATTCGGAGCTGCCCACCGCCCCGGCGGATGTGCTGATCCTGCCTATGACGGAGGATCTCTCCTCCGCCATCGCGCTGGCTACCCAACTGCGGCAGGCAGGCATCCGCACCCAGCTCCACTGCGAGCAGAAGAAGTTCAAGGCCAAGATGAGCTACGCCGACAAGCTGTCCATCCCCTATGTGATTTTCTTAGGAGAGGACGAGATCAAAGAAGGTGTGGTGGCCTGCAAGGATATGAAATCCGGTGAGCAGACCAAACTGAATACGCAGGAGACCATCGACCGGATCAAGGCCGGTCTTGCCGAACTGGAAAAAGGAAGCGTGATCGTGGAATAACCACGGGAAGGAGCCTGTTATGAAGTGGAAGCCCAAGCGTGACCTGCCGCTGCTGCTGGCGGCGCTGCTGGTGATCTGGGGGCTTTGGTATGCCCGGCCCATCGGTGTGGACACCCTGTTTCCCGGTCTGGAGCCGGACCTCGTTTATGTGACGCTGATCGATTTTACCGGCAGCGGCCATGAAGATCAGAATCTCAAGCTCACCGCCGGGACAGAGGAATTTGACGATCTCTGGTCGGAAATTCAGGAATTGCGGTTCCGGCGCTCCCCCTTCAACGTGGTGGTGCAGGCCCTCCCCTTCTTGGAAGGGATCGTGGGGAGCCATGTCAAATACCCGGAGGGCGATGATATAGACCACCTGATCATCGGCTTCGCGCAGGACAATGGGACTGACACATGGCGGTCTGAGGATCTGCAATTCTGGACGAATACGTGGAGCTACCGGGACTTTGACCATGGGGTCACCCTGCCGCTGATGATGAAGAACGGCCACGAGATCGGGCAGAAAATGGCTCACGCACTGTGGAAACAGGCGGCCGAATAAATACAATTCGTTATTTCTGATTTTAATTATACAATTTCAAATCACTTTTCATGGAAAGGAAGCAACAATATGATGCAGAATCGAACCCATACCTGTGGAGAACTGCGCCTTGGCGACGCAGGCAAGCAGGTGAAAATTTCCGGCTGGATGGAGAACGTCCGCGTGGTCAGTGCCAATCTGGCCTTCGTGGTGGTCCGGGACTTCTACGGCACCACGCAGGTGGTGGCGGAAACCGAGGACATGGTGAACACCTTTAAGGCCATCACCAAGGAGTCTACCATTTCCGTGGAAGGCATCGTCCGGGAGCGGGACAGCAAGACCAATAAGATGGCCACCGGCGACATTGAGATCGTTCCTGCCAAGGTGGAGGTGCTGGGCCGCTGCCAGCACGCAGAGCTGCCCTTCCAGATCAACCGCAGCCGGGATGCCGACGAGGCTCTGCGGCTGAAGTACCGTTATCTGGATCTGCGGAACCCCGCCGTAAAGAAGAATATCATTCTGCGCTGCAATGTGGTGGCCGCTCTGCGGCAGGCTATGACCGCCGAGGGCTTCATGGAAATCACCACCCCCATCCTGACCGCCTCCTCCCCTGAAGGCGCCCGTGACTATCTGGTGCCTGCCCGGAAGCATCCCGGCAAATTCTATGCGCTGCCGCAGGCGCCCCAGCAGTTCAAGCAGCTGCTGATGACCTCCGGCTTTGACCGCTATTTCCAGATTGCCCCCTGCTTCCGGGACGAGGACGCCCGCGGCGACCGTTCTCCCGGCGAGTTCTATCAGCTGGATATGGAGATGGCTTTTGCCTCTCAGGAGGACGTGTTCGCCGTCTGTGAAAAGGTTCTGCCCCCCATCTTCGCCAAATACGGCACCTACGACCGGGCCAGCGAAGCCCCCTTTGTCCGTATTCCCTATCTGGAGGCCATGGAGAAGTACGGCTCCGACAAGCCGGATCTGCGGATTGACCTGACGGTGCAGGACGTCACCGACGTGCTGAGCGGCTGCGGCTTCGGCCCCTTTGAGGGCAATCAGGTCAAGGCCGTGGTGGTCAGCGATTTCCATGAGACCCGGAAATTCATTGACAAAACGCTGGCCGATGTGGAGGTCATCTCCGGCGGCAAGCCCTACTGGTTCCGTCTGGACGAAAACGGTGAGATCGTCGGCGGCATTGCCAAGTTCGTCCAGCCCATCAAGGAGCAGGTGGTTTCCGCTCTGAACCTGAAGGCCAACGACTTCGTGGCGCTCTCTGCCGGTGCGCTGGGCGCGGCACAAAAGACCGCCGGTGTGCTGGTCAAGACGCTGGGCGCAGCCGTTCCCGGCCACATGGACAAGGAGCAGTACGCCTTCTGCTGGATCGTGGACTTCCCCATGTATGAGATTGGCGATGAATCCGGCGAGCTGGAATTCTGCCACAATCCGTTCTCCATGCCTGCCGGCGGGCTGGACGTGCTGCTGAAGGCCGAGCGGGGTGAGATCGATCCTCTGAGCATCACCGCCGATCAGTACGATCTGGTGTGCAACGGCGTGGAGCTCAGCTCTGGCGCCGTGCGGAACCACGATCCTGAGATCATGATCAAGGCCTTTGAGCTGGTGCGTCTGGGCGAGGAAGATGTAAAAGCCAAGTTCCCCGCCATGTACAACGCCTTTACCTACGGCGCACCCCCCCATGCCGGTATTGCCCCCGGCGTGGATCGTATGGTCATGCTGCTGGCTGGCGAGGACAGCATCCGGGAGATCATTCCCTTCCCCATGAACAAGAACGCCCAGGACGTCATGATGAGTGCCCCCAGCGAAGTCACGCAGGCTCAGCTGGACGAGCTGCATATCAAAGTCACGGCACACGAGGAATAACCGATAAGGGGGAGAAGTCTTTCTGAAAAGGCTCCTCCCCCTTTGACCCTCATCGGAAAGCACCAGGGCGTTTCGATTCGCCCCGGATTCCAAACGACACAAAGAGGGGGACTGCGATCCCCCCTCTTTGGAAACACCCCAAAACAGAAAGCACACGGCTGCGCCGTGTGCTTTTTTATCAAAAATCGTGGCGGGTGCCAGTGAAAATACCCATGTCGTTCAAAAGGGAAATTATGGCTTCGATTTTATAAAAGCAGGCTGTATCATTCAACGTTTCATCTGATAAAATATCCCGGATTCTCAACAGCGCCCGCCCTGCTGCATCCGACACGAGGCAGCGGTAAAATTCCTGCTCATCTTTCATAGAAACCCCTCCTTATGTTTACCTTATATAAGGATAACCTTAAATATGGTAAATGTCAATCAGGGATATCCCTGTTAAAATGATTTTGTCAAAGGAGGGGTTGCATGAATGAGCCAAAAAGCATCGTCAGCTATCAGACAGCAGAATACGGCCATGTGATCGTTACTCTCTCCAAAGTAATGGATGCGCGGAAAATCACCCGCAACCGTCTGCGAACTTTAACGGGAATCAAATATGATGTAATTGACCGCTATTACAAAGGACAGGATATTGCTCTGGTTGATCTGGATTTTTTAGCCAAAATCTGCTATGTATTGGATTGCAGGGTTGAAGATCTGCTGCACTATGAGCAGCCAGAACAGAAAATGGATGCTCTTTAACGGCATAATAGTGTCAAGGTGATGCTATGAGATTACGGGAACTGCGCTTGGCACGAAAAATGTCACAGCAGCGCTTGGCTATTGAACTTTCCATGAGCCAGAATACCATCAGCCGCTATGAAAACGGCGAACGGGAACCCGGCATTGATGAATTGATTCGGATTGCCGACTACTTCAATGTTTCGTTGGATTATCTGCTGGAGCGGAGCAATCAGCCGCGATAAAAATATCCACTGAGATATCTTTTCAGAGTTGTTCTCAAAGACAGAAGAACCGGCCAAATGGCCGGTTCTTCTGTCTTTCTCATGATTCAAAAGGCAAATCAGCTTTCCTGATGGGAATCCTCTGCCGGAGCAGCAGACTCCGTTCCCTCTGCAGGCGTGTCGGAAACCGGCTCTGCCGTGTCCTCGTGGTCTGCCAGCGCCATGGAGATGACCTGATCGCCCTCCTCCTTGAAGCGCATGACAATGACGCCCTGCGTAGCGCGGTTGGCGGTTTCCTTAATGTTTTCCACCGGGGTGCGGATCAGGATGCCGGACTGGGTCACCAGCAGCAGATCCTCGCTGCTGTCCACCACCTTGACGCCCACGATCTTACCGGTTTTTTCCGTGATCTGGTAGTTCTTGATACCGAGGCCGCCGCGGTTGGTGATGCGGTACTCCTCCACGGGAGTCCGCTTGCCGTAGCCCTTTTCGGTGATGGTCAGCACGCTCTTGCCCTCCTGCGCCCGTGCAGCGCCCACCACATAGTCGCCGTCCCGGAGCTTGATGCCCCGGACGCCTACGGCAGTACGGCCCATGGGACGGACATCGTTCTCATCGAACACCACGGCCATGCCGTCATGGGTGGCGATAAGGATCTTCTGATTGCCGTCCGTCTCCCGGACAGACACCAGCTCGTCGCCTTCGTCCATGGTCAGGGCGCGGATGCCGTTGTTCCGCAGGTTCTTCAGGGTTTCCACCGGCAGGCGCTTCACCGTGCCGTTCCGGGTCACCATCATGAGGTACAGGTGGTCGTTGCCCATCTCCCGGAAGTGGAGCATGGTCTGCACCCGTTCGCCCTGCTCGATTTGCAGGATGTTGATGAGGTTGGTACCCTTGGCAGTCTTGCCGGATTCGGGGATCTGATAGCCCTTCTTCCGATAGACCTTGCCGGTGTCGGTAAAGAACAGGATGAAATCGTGGGTAGAGGCGGTGAACACATCCACCACGGTATCCTCTTCCCGCGTGGTGATCCCCTTCTTGCCCATGCCGCCCTTGGACTGGGCGGTATATTCGCTGACAGGGGTGCGCTTGATATAACCGGCTTCCGTCAGCGTAAAGACGCACTGCTCCTCTTCAATGAGATCCTCAATGTCGATCTCGTCCTCCACATCCTGAATCTCGGTCTTGCGGTCGTCGCCGAACTTGTCGGCAATGGCGGTCAGCTCTTCCTTCAGGATCTGGCGCACCAGCGCATCGTCGGAGAGGACGCGGTTGAAGTAGGCAATCTTCTCCTCCAGTTCCTTGTATTCGTTTTCCAGCTTCTCCCGGTCGAGGCCCTGCAAGGCCTTCAGGCGCATATCCAGAATGGCCTGCGCCTGCACATCGTCCAGACCGAAGCGGTTCATCAGATTTTCCTTGGCATTATCGTAGCTGGTGCGGATGATCTTGATAACCTCGTCGATATTGTCCTGCGCGATGAGCAGACCCTCCAGCAGATGAGCACGGGCCTGTGCGTCCTTCAGGTCATAGCGGGTGCGGCGGACGATGATCTCCTCCTGAAAGGCCAGATATTCGTCGATGATGTGGCGCAGGGAGAGGATCTTCGGCTGCTTCTGGTTATTGACCAGCGCGAGCATATTGATGGCGAAGCTGGTCTGGAGCTGCGTCTGTGTGAACAGGCGGTTCAAAACAACCTGCGGGTTCGCGTCGCGCTTGAGCTCGATGACGATGCGCATACCGGTGCGGTCGGTCTCGTCGCGGATATCGGAGATGCCCTCCAGCTTCTTTTCGTTGACCTGATCGGCCATGCTCTTGATGAGCATACGCTTGTTGACCTGGTAGGGGATCTCGGTGATGACAATGCGCGTGCGGTCCTTGCCGAACTCCTCAAACTCATGCCGGGCCCGGATCACCACCCGGCCCCGGCCGGTGGCCTAGGCCTGCCGGATGCCCGCGCGGCCCATGATGATGCCCTTGGTCGGGAAGTCGGGGCCCGTGACGTGCTGCATGAGGTCCGAGAGCGTGGCCTCGGGATCGTCGAGCACGCAGATGCAGGCGTTGATGACCTCGGTGAGGTTGTGGGGCGGGATATTGGTCGCCATGCCGACGGCGATGCCTGAGGAGCCGTTGACGAGCAGGTTCGGGAAGCGGCTGGGGAGCACGCGCGGCTCCTTGCGGGACTCGTCGAAGTTGGGGTCCCAATCGACGGTGTCCTTATCAATGTCGCGCAGCATCTCGTTGGCGAGCTTGGACATACGCGCCTCGGTATAACGGTAGGCCGCCGGGGGGTCGCCATCGACCGAGCCGAAGTTGCCGTGGCCGTCGACGAG
>ENA-ORCM01000276-ORCM01000276.1-human-gut-metagenome-genome-assembly--contig:-NODE-276-length-49481-cov-23.025241_pt1 | contig 49481 bp, 37 predicted proteins | sample MGYA00242906_ERZ507928 | MGnify/ENA primary metagenome ERZ507928 (study PRJEB26167, sample SAMN06115497) | human gut metagenome | host: Homo sapiens | place: China:Shanxi | collected 2015-05-07...
AAACCATCCGCTTTGAGGATGCCTTGACTACCACAGAAACAGTGGGAAATAGTTCGGATTTGTCCGGCTCTGCTCGACCACAAGAAAAGCCACGATGAGCCGTTTATAAATGCGGTTTTGTCGTGACTTTCTTTGTTTTCAGAATCCTGAATTTTGGCTAGAATGTGCCTTGTTTGTGCCTTATCGCCTCAAAAAGTGCTTTCATTTTGAAGATTGCTATATTGCTTATTTTTGTCTAACTTTTGGGGTTCACTTCAGGGCCGGAAGGCTCTTTTTTATCGTAGAAATTCGTGATTTTTCCGCACGATTTTTTCAACTTCCCGGCGGGCGGTTGCATCCGGCTCCCAAATGTGTTAAGGTGGGGCCAGACAAAATTTTGAGAAGGAGCGCACTTATGAAATACGATTTTACTTCCATTCTGGACCGCCGCGGTAGAGACGCCATCGCAGTGGACGGCCTGAAGGGCGACGGCTTCTCCCCGGCTCCCCCGAAGGCGGGCTTTGACGCTATCCCGATGTGGGTGGCCGACATGAACTTCCCCACCGTGCCCACCATCCAGGAAGCCATCATTGAGCGTGCAAAACACCCGGCCTTCGGCTATTTTCAAGCCACGGATGCGTATTTCGACAGCATCATCCGGTGGCATGAGAAGCGCAACGGCGTCACCGGCCTGAAGCCGGAACACATCGGCTACGAGAACGGTGTGCTGGGCGGCGTCATCAGTGCGCTGAACTGCGTCTGCTCCCGCGGCGACAAGATCCTGATCCACAGCCCCACCTACATCGGCTTCACGATGAGCCTGAAGAACAACGGCTACGAGGCCGTGCATTCCCCGCTGGTGAAGGACGAGAACGGCGTCTGGCGGATGGATTTTGAGGACATGGAGAAGCATCTGAAGGAAGAGCACATCCATGCGGCCATCCTGTGCAACCCCCACAACCCCTGCGGCCGCGTCTGGGAGCGCTGGGAGCTGGAAAAGGCCATGGAGCTGTTCAAAAAGTACGACGTCTATGTCGTCTCCGACGAGATCTGGTCGGACATCATCCTGAACGGCCACAAGCACACCCCCACCCAGTCCGTCAGCGAGGATGCCCGGATGCGCACCGCCGCCTTCTATGCGCCCTCCAAGACTTTCAACCTGGCCGGTCTCGTGGGCAGCTACCACATCGTGTACAACAACTGGTGGCGTGACCGCATCGAGAAAGAGTCCAGCCTGAACCACTATAACATGATGAACGTGCTGTCCATGCACGCCCTCATTGGCGCCTATCAGCCCGAAGGCTATGAGTGGACGGACGAGCTCTGCGAGGTGCTGAGCGGCAATGTGAACTTTGCCTGCGACTACATCGAGCAGCACTTTGCGGGCGTCACGGTCTCCAAGCCCGAAGGCACCTATATGCTCTTTGTGGACTGCACCGACTGGTGCGCCGCCCACGGCAAGACCATCGACGATGTGGAAAAGGCCTGCTGGGATGTCGGCGCAGCCGTGCAGGACGGAAAGATGTTCCACGGCCCCTGCCATCTGCGGATGAACCTGGCTTCGCCCCGCTCCCGCATCGAGGAAGCCTTCCGCCGGATGGATCAGTATGTCTTCCATGCGTAAGGTAGCAGAAAAAGGGCCCTTTGCCGGTTGGCAGAGGGCTCTTTTTGGTTGGTCAGAGGTCTTCTTCGGTCAGGAGCAGGTAGTACAGCACCTCGACCAGAAGAGCCGACGAGAGCAGGGATGGGACCGGGTCGGTCGCCACGATGCGCTGCGCCCGGTTGGAGGCCAGCAGCAGGTGGTCTGCCTGCGCGGCCAGAGGGGAGCGGCGGTCGCAGGTGATGAGCAGGACCGAGGCACCCCGCTCGCGGGCGGCGCGGGCCGTTTCCAGCAGGCGCTCGCTGCGGCCGGAGTTCGAGATGAGCAGCAGGGCGTCCCGCTCGGTCAGGGTGGCGGCAAAGGCTCTGGTCCGGCCGGGCACGGCGCTGGTCATGCAGCGCTTGCCCAGACTGCCGAGCTTGAGCGACGCATCCATGGCCACGGGCAGGCTGTTGTCGGAGGCTTCGACCTCGATCAGCTCCGCGCTGCGCAGGACACTCATCGCCTTCCGCAGCTGGCGCAGATTGAGTGCCTGGATGGTGGCGCGCACCTCTTCCTGCCGGTTGGCCTGCACCGACTGCAGGGCCTGCCGTAAGGGGTCCGGACTGGTGGAGCGCTGGGTCTCCGTCTCCTGCTGGTCCATCACATCCCGCGCGAGTGCCAGCTGGAATTTGCGGTAGTTGTCAAAGCCGAGCTTGTGGCACAGCCGGGTGACGGTGGCTTCCGAGGACTGGCTGGCGCGGGCAAGCTGGGCCGAGGTGACCACAGACGCCCATTTCACATCGTTGAGGATGCAGTCTGCAATGCGCCGTTCCGCGCTGTAAAGCTGGATGCCAGAACACAGCAGCGTGACGACGCTTCCCGGAGAATCGCGCATAGAAGATACCTCCCTACATCTATGAAGCGCTTTCAGTGGAGTTTTTTTCTTAGTGTAGCAGTTTTCGCGAAAAAAATCAATTATTTCCGTGAAGGAGGCTGAACAGGACCGGAACACCGCCAGTTTGGCAAATCCAGACAAAAACCGGCAAAAACCAGCAAAAAGATCCCCCATGCAAATCGCACGGGGGATCGTGAGTTCCGGGGATCAGCAGCCTTCCTTTTCGGCCAGCTTGCGGCCCATGAGCACGCCCATGACGGACGCCATCATCAGGCCGCGGGTCCAGCCGGAAGAATCGCCCAGGCAGTGCAGGCCCTGAATGTTGGTGTCGAGGTTCTCATCCATCTTGACCTTGTTGGAGTAGAACTTCAGCTCCGGGCTGTAGAGCAGGGTCTCGTTGGCGGCAAAGCCGGGCACGACCATATCCAGCATCTTGATGAACTCGATGATGTTGGTCATGGCGCGGTAAGGCATGGCGGCGGTGATGTCACCGGCCACCGCGTCCTTCAGGGTGGGCTTGACGTTGGACTGTGCCAGCTCCTTGGCCCAGGTGCGCTTGCCGTCCAGAATGTCGCCGTAGCGCTGGACCATGATGTGGCCTGCGCCCAGCATGTTGGTCAGCTCGCCCACCTTCTGTGCGTAGGCGATGGGCTGGTTGAACGGTTCGGTGAAGTTGTGGGAGACGAGGATGGCGAGGTTGGTGTTCTCGCTCTTCTTCTCCTTGAAGCTGTGGCCGTTGACGACGGCCAGGTCATTGTCGTAGTTCTCCTGCGCCACGAAACCGCCGGGGTTCTGGCAGAAGGTGCGGACCTTGTTCTTCCAGGGCTTGGGGTAGCCGATGAGCTTGGACTCATACAGCACTTTGTTGACCTTCTCCATGACCTCATTGCGGCACTCGACGCGGACGCCGATATCGACGGTGCCGGGCTTGTGGGCGATGTGGTGTTCGGCGCAGATCTTTTCCAGCCAGTCCGCGCCGCGGCGGCCGGTGCCGATGACGACGGTGTCGGCATAGACGGCGCGGGGCTCGCTGTCGCTGCCTGCGCGGAGATACACGCCCTTGCAGACCTCGTCTTCCAGGATGATGTTCTCACACTCGGTGGAGAAAAGCATCTCGACGCCGTTGTCGGCCAGATAGTTCTGGATGGCCAGATAGAGCTGCTGGGCCTTTTCGGTGCCCAGATGGCGGATGGGGCAGTCCACCAGCTTCAGACCGGCGTGGATGGCATTCTTGCGGATCTCCTTGATCTCCTCGCCGGTGTAGATGCCCTCCACATGGGGGTCTGCGCCGAACTCCAGATAGATCTTGTCGGTGTAGTCGATGAGCTCCTGCGCGAACTCCTCGCCGATGAGGCTGGGCAGGTCGCCGCCGACCTCATAGGACAGGCTCAGCTTACCGTCCGAGAAGGCACCGGCACCGGAAAAACCGGTGGTGATGGCGCAGGTGGGGCGGCAGTTGACGCAGTGGCCAAGCTCTGCCTTGGGGCAGTGGCGCTTTTCCACCGGCTTGCCTTTTTCCACCAGCAGGATCTTCTTTTTGCTGCCGTGGCGCAGCAGCTCCACGGCGGTAAAGATGCCGGCCGGGCCGGCGCCAACGATGATCAGATCGTACTTTTCCATTGTTCTGTAATCCTTTGCTGTATTTGATAAAAAACCGCTCAGGCCGCGCTGCGGCCAGTTCCCCCGATGGGGAGCTTTTATGCGGGCTTATTTTACGGGTCGTCTTCCTGCTCCACCTCAGCGCTCTCGTCCACATGGTCGAGTTCGACGGCAGTGGCTTCCACATCGGCATGGGCGACCTCCGGGGCGACGATGCCGTCGCCGTTCAGGTCTTCCCCGGTGACGGCTTCCAGCATGGACTGCGTCTCCGGGTGCAGCTTCAGGAACCGCTTCACCGCGATGACGGTGTACAGCGCACTGAGCAGGTTCAGCGCACCCTCCACGATGAGGATGACGCCGATGGCCATGACCAGCGTTTCCATAGTGCCGAAGGGGTCGAGGATCATGACGATGCCCAGCACGATGCTCAGCACGGCCAGCAGCAGGAAGCCTTTCCAGCTGGGATACTGGCACTTGCGCAGCTCCAGTGCGTTCTGGATGCGGCCCAGACTGTCGAAGATGACGAACAGGCCGAAGACGATGGGCAGGATGCGCACCACGATGTCGCTGCGAATGATGAGGAACGCACCCAGCCCCAGACAGACCAGACCGGAGATCAGGGTCAGCTGGCTCTGGAAGACACCGCGCTCCACCGCAAAATAGCGGACGAGCTGCACCGCTGCGCAGGCCAGCACCACGCCGCCCAGCGCATAGCAGACGATGTTCATCGCGGTGCCCGGCACCAGCAGCAGGAAGATGCCCAGACCCAGATAGAGGATGCTCATCAGGACCAGATTCCATTTCAACTTCTTTCCCATAAAACAGTCACGTTCCTTTCTCAATTTGGAGAATGCCGACTCCGCTCACTGCATGGCAGGAGCTTTGTTGTACATGGGTTCGATGATCTTTTTGTCCAGGCGGGCAAAGAAGACAAAACTCAGGGTCACGCTGGCCAGCTCGGCGATGACGAACGACCACCACACCAGGTTGACGTTGCCGGTCTGGCTCAGCAGCCAGGCGGCAGGCAGCAGGACGACCAGCTGGCGGCAGACGGAGACGATGAGGCTGAACATGCCGTTGCCCAGCGCCTGGAAGGTGGAGGACAGGATGATGCTCATGCCGGCCAGCAGGAAGTGGAAGCAGATGGTGCGCATGGCCGGGATGCCGATGGCCAGCATCGCGTCGCTGGCGGCGAAGAAGCTCAGCAGCTTGTCCGGCGCAAACTGGAACAGGCAGAAGCCGATGAGCATGATGCCCTCTGCGTAGCACATGGCCAGCTTGATGGTCTTTTTGACACGGTCGGGATTACGGGCGCCGTAGTTGTAGCTGATGATGGGCACCATGCCGTTGTTCATGCCGAAGATGGGCATGAAGACGAAGCTCTGGAGCTTGAAGTAGACGCCGAAGACGGCGACCGCCGTGGCCGAGAAGGCCATCAGAATCTGGTTCATGAAGAAGGTCATCACGCTGCCGACGCACTGCATGGCGATGCTGGGCAGGCCGACGACATAGATGCGCTGGATGGCGTCTGCACTGGGGCGGAAGCCGTGCCAGCTGATCTGGATGTCGGGGTTCTTCTTCAGGTTGAAGAAGATGGCGGCACCGGCACCGCAGAACTGGCCGACGACCGTGGCCACTGCCGCGCCGGTGGTGCCGGACAGGGCCTCACCGCAGTAGCCGAAGATGAAGATGGGGTCGAGCACGATGTTCACAATGGCACCGATGAGCTGGCTGCACATGCTCAGGTTGGTGCGGCCGGTCGCGGCCAGCAGCTTTTCGCTCATGGTCTGCAGGAATAGGCCCAGACTGAACACGGAACAGACGGTCAGGTAGCGGATGCCCTGCTCGGCGATCTCCACATCACTGGTCTGCGCATAGAAATACGGCTTCATGCAGGTCAGGCCGATGATGAAAAAGGCAGCAAAGCTGCACAGCGCTAGGAAGATGCCGTTTTCAGCCGTCCTGTTGGCGCGCTCCTGGTCTTTTTCACCCAGGCTCTTGGACAGCAGGGCGTTGACGCCGACGCCGGTGCCGACACCGACGGCGATCATCATGTTCTGCAGCGAGAAGGCCAGCGAAACGGCGGTCAGCGCACCTTCGCTGACGTGCGAGACGAAGATGGAGTCCACGACATTATAAAGTGCCTGGACCAGCATCGAGACCATCATCGGGATGCTCAGCTTGACGAGCAGCGGGTTGATGGCCATGGTTCCCATGATGTTTTCCTGGGCGGTGGGGGGATTGGTCTGCTTGTTTTCCACGATTTCTCCTTTTGACATTTTTTCTCTATGCTTGAAACGTGGGCAGAGCGCCGAAGCACCCCACCCACGCAACATCATTGTTTTTTGACTTTGCAGCCCGGAGCGGAGCGGTTACTTCTCCGCAGCCTTTTCCTTGGCGGCCACTGCGTCCAGGATCATCTTCACGCAGGTCTCGCGGCCCAGGGCGGCGTTGATGGCAAGGTCGTAGTTGTGGGCATCACCCCAGCGGTTCTGGGTGTAGTAGTTGTAGTAGGCCGAGCGGTTGCGGTCGGTCTTCTCAATCTCTTCCTTGATGCCCTTCTCGTCGTGTGCCTTGACCAGAGGATCGGTCTTGGCCAGTTCACGGCGCCACTCCACCGGCGCATAGATGAAGACGCGCAGCACGTCCTTGCGGTCCCGCAGCACATAGTCACCGCAGCGGCCCAGGATGACACAGGGGCCTTCCTCTGCCAGCTGCTTGATGATGCGGCTCTGCAGGATGAACACCTGATCGCCCAGCGGCAGCTCGTTGCCCATGGTGTACAGGCTGTACAGCAGGCTGTGGGTGTGGCGTTTCTCGCTGGCGGCGACAGCTTCCTCGGACAGGCCGGAGTGTTTGGCTGCCATGGTGATCAGCTCCTTGTCGTAGAGCTTGATGCCCAGAGCATTTGCAACATCCTCTGCGATGTAGTTGCCGCCGGTGCAGTACTCACGGCCAATGGTGATGATCGTCTTTGCCATAATGTGTTCCTCCTATGTAACAGTTTTTATCCCCGGAAAGCGTTTGGCGAGAGCGGGCCTAGAGGTCCGGCTGCCCGGTGCTCTGGGGGTCATTCTGAGGTGCGGCAGGCGGTGCTGCCGGGGGTCTGGGCGGCGCGGGCAGGCGGACTTCCGCGACCCGCATCCGGCCGGTCTGGTCTACGGCGTAAACGCTGCACCGCCCGCCTGCGGCCAGCTGTTCGGGCGGGAAGCACAGGCCTCCGTCCGGGGTGCGCTCCATCCGGCGGAACGTCCGGTGAGCCGTGGTGGCATGGGCGATGCCGTCGTGCAGGGTGTAGGCGGTCCAGCCGGAGAAATCGTCCGGCAGCGGGTCGCGCTGGCCCCGCTGCTCAAAGTAATAGCAGCGGCCATCCTCGCTGCGGGCCAGTTCGCAGCGGACGCGGTCGGGCAGGTCGGCGGCTGCATCTCTGGGCTTGCGCCGCAGGGCGATGGCCCGGCCTGTGAAGTAGCGCAGGAAATCCGACAGCGCCATGGTGCAGTTGACGGAGCCGTCGCTGTCGGCAGTGGGGTCGTTGAGCAGGACATAATCGGCCATCACGGCGTCGTCGTGGCCAAAGCCCCGCAGCCCCATCCAGATGCCCACCGGGTCACGCTGGCCCCGGATGCGGCGCTCGACCCGGACGGCAACGGGGCAGTCGTCGTGGATCTGGGTGCGCAGGTCCTGCAGGTCCATCCAGGCCTGCCAGCAGGGGAATCCGCAGCAGCCCGCGGCAGCCGCTGCAAAGGCGGCGTTGCCGGTGCTCCGGGTGGCGTTGTCCTCCATGGCGTAGGCCACCTCTTCGGGCAGGATGTCCTCGCCCCAGCGGTTCATCAGAGCCGCCATGACGAGGGGCAGGTCCATCTCCCGGCCAAAGCTGGGGTCGTGGGCAGAGAGGCAGTATTCCGGCAGATAGAGCCGCCGGTTCAGCGGCCGGCCCTCGTGTTTTTCCCAGGTCAGGGGGCGGACGGCGGCGGCCAGCAGCCGCACAGCGGGGGTGGATTTGTCGTCGTTGGTCGAGAGGTTGACCTGCAATTGGATGCCGGTGCCGCCGCCCGGCGTGGCCACGGTGACGGTGTCCCCCAGCAGGAAGATCATCCCGTCCTCGCTCTGGGCGTTGATGCTGCAGCGGGGGTAATCCGGGGCCCACTTGCCAAAGCTCATCCAGCCGGTCCAGGTGTTCCCGGCATAGACCCGGCAGCGCACCTCCACCATCGTGTTATGAGGGGCGCTGGCGTTCCAGCTGACGTTCAGGTTGCAGAAAGCCGGCATCGCGAACTCCGGCGTGGTGTAGCTGCCGTAGGGCAGATACCGCCCGGCGGAGCTGTCCAGCACCAAAGCGCCGCTTTCCAGCGCGACATTGTCCAGCGCGCCGCGGGAGAAGGTCTCGGTGCCCTGCAACACGAGGTTATTTCGTTGTTCCATCGCACGGTTCTCCTTTGCGCATCGGTGAAAGATCAGTGTTCGGTGCCGTCCGGCTCGTCTTCGCCGTATTCCTCCCGGAGGGCGGCGTCCAGCGCGGCGTCGTGCAGCTTCTGGAGGCTCTCCTCGATGTGGAAGACGCGGTTCACGTCGCCGTAGACGATCTGGCAGCAGACCTCGGTCTGGAACCAGAAGCCGAAGATGAGCATCAGGAAGATGCCCAGCGGCATGCACAGGATGACGACGCCCCAGAACAGGATGGTCACGATGGCGGACGCCAGCGCGTGGGGCAGGAAGGCAATCATGCAGTTCAGGCAGTTCTTCAGCGTCTGGTGGAAGGGCTGGTCCAGCAGGACCACCTGCGGCCACAGGTAGGCGAACAGCATGTGGAACAGCACCAGGTTCAGCACCGTGGCCACCCACATGGGCAGGCCGACGTTGGTGCCGTGGTACAGCATGTTGAAGCAGAAATAGACGAGGAAGATCTGGATGGTGATGACGGTGCAGTAGACGATGCCGGGCAGGATGGCGGCTTTGAAGTTCCGCTTGAACGCGCGGCGGTAGGTGGTCCACCAGTAGCCCGCTTCATCGCGCAGGGCGCGGAGTACGGTGTCGTACATGCCCGCCAGTGCGGGGCCGGCCAGGATGCCGCCCGCGATGGCGCTGACCACCATGACGGTGAGGTTGTTCATCAGAAAACCAACATACACCAGGCAGATGACCGGCAGAAAGCCGATGCAGGTGAGCAGATTGGCCAGGAACATGCCGGACATGTCGCGCCCGACCAGCTCAAAAAAGCGGCCGATGCCCGTTTTGCGGGGGGCGTCCTTCTCGACGCCCGGCCCGGCCTTGCGGAAATCATTTGCAGAAGGAAAAAGACCCATTTTGTTTCGAACCCTTTCTGGTTTGGCTCGGTGCCGCGGGGCAGAAGGAAAAGGAACTGCCCATTGTGCTACCTTTCTTTCTATAAATATACCCGGATTTTGTGAATTTTGCAAGCCATCCGGCCCTTCATTTGTAAAAAAAGTGTTTCGGCTCCCATTTTCGCCCAAAGTGTGGTACAATGAAACAGGCTTTTCAGGCCAGAAGGAGGAACGTATCATGAGCATTCTTCGCACGATCGCGATGTTTGTATATCTGTTTGGCTATATGATCGTCCACTACGGTGTGCTCCGCCGGGCCGAGCGCGCCCTCGCCGCCGGGGACATGGATACCGTGGAGCAGATCATCAACGAGCATATCCCGCACTGGAGCCGGGGCATCCTGAAGGTGACCGGCGCACAGCTGGTGGTGGAAGGGCAGGAGAACATCCCAAAGGACGGCCCCTGCGTCTTCGTGGGCAACCACCGCAGCTACTACGACATCCCGCTGCTTCTGGTGGCGCTGGATGCGCCCCACGGCATCCTGGCGAAAGAGGAGCTGGAAAAGATCCCTCTGCTCAACCGCTGGATGAAGCTGCTGGGCTGCGTTTTCGTCAAGCGTGACGACATCCGCGCGTCCGTCAAGGCGCTGAACGATGCCACGGCCATCGTGGAGAGCGGCAAGAGCTTCGTCATCTTCCCCGAAGGCACCCGCTATAAGGGCGAAGAGGGCGGCGCAGGCGAGTTCAAGGCCGGTGCGTTCCGCATCGCCATCAAGACCGGTGCCCCGGTGGTGCCGGTGGCCATCTCCGGCGCCCGCGGCCTGTTCGAGGCCCACGGCAACCGCGCGACCCCCGGTTCCATCCGCATCCGCATCCTGCCGCCCATCCGGACGGTCGGCATGAGCAAGGCAGAGCAGAAACAGCTGCCCGAAGCCGTCCGCCAGACCATCCTCGCACAGCTTTAAGGAGAACTATGGCAAGCTATCGTTACGAACGCGACATCCAGCCCGGCGACCTCAAACCCCGCCGGGAAAAACAGTATACCCGGAAAGAACGCTGGGCCAACTGGTGGGATTATAACCTGAAGTGGGTGATCCTCATCGGCATCGCCGCGGCCTTTGTGGCGTACAACTTCATCGGGCAGTATTTCTTTATCACCAAGGCCGACTACAATGTGGCCGTGGTGGCTCCCTACTACCTGCCGGAGGATACTGTGGATGCGCTCCAGACCCAACTTGCCCAATTCGGCGAAGACCGGAACGGCGACGGCAAGGTGGTCGTGACCCTAAACGTCTATACGCTGGACTATTCCGACGAGGAGACCCAGACCGAGAGCGCGGCCTACCTGACCATGGCGGGCACCACCAAGCTGGCCGCCGATGTGCAGGGCGGTCTGAGCGCGGTCTTCCTGCTGTACGACCCGGCGGGCTTTGAAGAGAGCACCGGTACCCTGCGCTACCTCGACGGCAGCCTGCCTGAACCCGGCAGCGACGGCGACTGGTGGAACATGGTCTACCGGTGGACCGACTGCCCCGCCCTGACCGGGCTGGACCTTGGTGAATACCAGGCCGATACCACCCACGCTCAGGGCGGCGACAGCCAGGAGTACATGGCGCAGTTCTACGTCGGGATGCGCGGTGCCTGGAACTCCGGCACCGCAGACAACCTCAAGGGCGGCGAAGCGTTCTGGCAGGCGCTGACTGCCGGGGCCGTCTCCACCGCCAGTGCGGAGGACTGACGCCATGCGGTTCCGCCTGATCAAGCGGGAGGTCGGTGCCCCCCGCCGCCTGCCCGCCCCGCCGCCCCCGGAGCCAGAACGCACCCCGCCCCGTGCTGCCGACCTCGACAACCCCTATGGCCGGTATTACGGGAAGGCGCGGAGCCGGGAAGACCTGCGAAAATGACCCGACAGAAGAGTCTCATCCGCCCGATGGCAGATGAGACTCTTTCGTTTTTCCAAAGCAAAATCTGAAAAAAACTCCGCACAGAACCGGGGCGGGGTTTGTTGTTTCTGTGTCCGGGTTATGGTATACTCATTCCGTATCATCTCCGGTATCATGAAAACAAAGGATGTGGAACCCATGGACGCACTGGACAAAGCCCGCCGGGAGATCGACACGGTGGACGCTGCGCTGGCCGCGCTGTTCGAGCGGCGGATGGCGGCTGTGCTGGCGGTCGCCGAATACAAAAAGGCCCACGGCCTGCCGATCTTCGATGCCGCGCGGGAAGCCGTGGTGCTGGACAAGGCCGAAGCGCGCATTCAGGACCCCGCCCTGCGCCCCTATTACCGCGACCACGTACAGCACATGATGGATGTAGCCAAGCAGTACGAGGCCGAGGTGCTGGGCCGGAACCGCGCCGCCTATCAGGGCGTGGAGGGAGCCTTTGCGCACATCGCGCTCAAGGCGCTCTTCCCCCATGCGGAGGCGATCAGCTACCCCACCTGGGACGAGGTCTTCGACGCGGTGGAACGCGGCGATGCAGCCCATGGCGTGGTCCCCTTTGAGAACAGCCACGCGGGCGATGTGTCCGCCGTGCTGGACCTGTGCTACAACCACCCCGCCCTGTGGGTCGTGGATGTGTACGACCTGCCCATCTCGCAGAACCTGCTGGTCCTGCCCGGCACCCCGCTGAGCGAGCTGAAGCATGTGTACAGCCACCAGCAGGCCATTGCCCAGAGCGAGACCTTCTTAAAGCAGTTCCGCCTGCCGGCCACGGCCATGCCCAACACGGCCATGGCGGCCAAATTCGTGGCCGAGAGCGGCGACCGGACGCAGGCGGCCATCGCCAGCGTGGAAACGGCTGCGCTGTACGGGCTGGAAGTTCTGGTGCCCAGCATCAACACCGATGGCGACAACACCACCCGGTTCATCGTCCTCAGCCGCGAAAAGCCCACGGCGGGCAACCGCTTCTCGCTGCTGTTCACGGTGGACAACAAGCCCGGCAAGCTGGCCGAGGTCATCCAGATCATCGGTGCCAGCGGCTACGATATGGAGTCCATCAAGAGCCGCCCGCTGCCCCATGTCCCCTTCGATTACTATTTTTACGTTGAGCTGGTGGGCGACCCCACCGCCGAAGAGACCGCCGCGCTGCTGCGCGCGCTGAACCATGTCTGCCGCACGGTACGGCTGTTAGGAGTGTACAACAAATGAGCGATTTTATCGGAACCAAGCTCACCATGAATCTGGGCGAGCGCAGTTATGACATCATCCTGAAGAACGGCGCACTGGAGAACCTGTACCAGTTCGCCCGGCTGGACCGCAGGGTGGCCGTCGTCACCGACAGCGGCGTCCCGGCCCAGTATGCCCAGCGGGTGGCCGACCAGTGCCGCGAGGCCCGGATCATCACGGTGCCCCAGGGCGAGGCCAGCAAGAGCTTCAAGATCCTGGAGAGCGTTTTACAGCAGATGCTCGATTTCAACATGGGCCGCGGCGACCTGGTCGTGGCGGTGGGCGGCGGCGTCGTGGGCGACCTGGCCGGATTTGCTGCTTCCATCTATATGCGGGGCATCGACTTCATCAACTGCCCCACCACCACGCTCTCGATGATCGATTCCTCCATCGGCGGCAAGACGGCGGTGGATCTGGGCGATACCAAGAACATCGTGGGTGCCTTCTGGCAGCCGAAACTGGTCATCGTGGACCCGGATACGCTGGCCACCCTCCCCCGCCGCCACTACATCAACGGCCTGGCCGAGGCGGTCAAGGCCAGCCTGCTGGCCGACCCGGAGCTGTTCGGCATCTTTGAAAAAGGCGACATCGACGGCCAGATCAACGAGATCATCTACCGCAGCCTGCGGTTCAAGAAAAACATCGTCGAGCAGGATGAGACCGAGCGCGGGATGCGCAAGGCCCTCAACTTCGGCCACACCATCGGCCACGGCATCGAGGCCGTCAAGGGCATCAAGGGCCGCCGCACCGTGGGCCTGTTCCACGGCGAGTGCGTGGCGCTGGGGATGCTGCCCATGATCGAATCCAAGGCGCTGCAAAAGCGGGTGCGGGCGGTCTACCGCCGCCTGGGCCTGCCCCTGCGCACCACCTACAACAAAGAAAAGGTGCTGGCCGAGATGCTGCACGACAAAAAGGCGCAGGGCGGTCAGATCACCATCATCAAGGTGCCGGGTCTGGGCTGCTGGCGCGCTGAGACCATCCCGGTGGAGGGCCTGCGCCCCCTGCTGGGCATGGAGGAATGACCATGAAGAACACGTTCGGGTCTGCCCTCTCCCTGACCATCTTCGGCGAGAGCCATGGCCGCGCCATCGGCGCCGTGCTGGACGGCATGGCGGCGGGGGTGCCGGTGGATGAGGCGTTCCTCGCCGCCTGCATGGACAAGCGCCGGGCGCGGGGCGACGGCCTGTCCACCCCCCGCGTGGAGGCGGACCGGGTGCAGTTTCTCTCCGGCGTTGTGAACGGCCGGACGACCGGCACCGCCATCGCCCTGATGATCGAGAACCAGAACACTCGCAGCGGCGACTATGCCAAGACCGCCGACCTGCTCCGCCCCGGCCATGCGGATTACACAGCTTATGCCAAATACCACGGCTTTCAGGATGCGCGGGGCGGCGGACACTTTTCCGGCCGCATCACGGCGGCGCTGGTGGCAGGCGGTGCGGTGGTGCTGGGTGCCCTCGACCGGGCCGGCATCAACATCGTGACCCACATCGGGCGGTGCGCGGGCGTTGCAGACACCCCCTTTGCGCTGGATGACCCGGCGGCACTGGGGGCGCAGGCCGAAGCGCTGCTGAGCCGGGGCGATGGCTTCGCCCTGCTGAACGAGGAGGCCGAAGAGCCGATGAAAGCGGCCATCCGCGCCGCAGGCAGCGCAGGCGACAGTGTGGGCGGTACGCTGGAGACCGCCATCCTCGGCCTGCCCGCAGGCATCGGCGAACCCTATTTTGACAGCGTGGAAAGCGAGCTGGCCCACATGGCCTTCTCGGTCCCGGCCGTCAAGGGCATCGAGTTCGGCACCGGCTTCGGCTTCGCCGACCTGAAGGGCAGCGAGGCGAACGATGCCTTCCGGATGCAGGGGGGCCGCATCGTGACGGCTACCAACCACAACGCGGGCCTGAACGGCGGCATCTCCAACGGGATGCCGGTCGTCTTCCGCACCGTGGTCAAGCCCACGCCCAGCATCTACAAACCACAGGATACCGTGGATTACATTGCAAAACAGAACGCGGAACTTTCCATCCAGGGCCGTCACGACCCCTGCATCGTGCCCCGTGCGGCCATCGTGCAGACCTGCGCGGCGGCGCTGGCCGTCGGCGACCTGCTGACCGCGAAGTACGGCATGGCCTGGATGGAACAGCCCACCGCTTACCGCAAGGAGGAGCTGTAAATGGAATACGGACTCATCGGCTCCAAACTGGGGCACTCGTACTCGAAGATCATCCACGAGATGCTCTGCGGCTACCGGTACGACCTGTGCCCGCTGCCCACCGAGGAGGAGGCGCGGGCCTTCCTGACACGGCGGGCCTTCAAGGCGATCAATGTGACCATCCCGTATAAGCGGCTGGTCATGGGATCCTGCTCCTACATCGACCCGCGCGCCAAGGCCATCGGGGCCGTGAACACGGTCGTGAACCGGAACGGCCTGCTCTACGGCTACAACACCGACTATCTCGGCTTTGCCTACCTGGCCGATGCCCACGGCGTGGAGTTCACGGGCCGGACCGTTCTCATTCTGGGCACCGGCGGCACCCACAATACCACGAGCGCTGTGGCAAAAGATAAGGGCGCGGCCAGAGTGCTGACCGTCAGCCGGCATCCGGACCCCGAAAAGGGCGAGCTTTCCTATGCGGAAGCCGTCCACAGCGGGGCCGACATTGTCATCAACACCACCCCGGCGGGCATGTACCCGAACGTGGGGGTCTGCAATCTGGATGTGGCCGCGATGCCGGGGCTGGAAGCCGTCCTCGACGTGGTCTACAATCCGGACAAAACGGAACTGATCCTGCGTGCCGAGGAGGCGGGTGTGCCGGTGGCCGTGGGCGGCCTCGAAATGCTGGTGGCCCAGGCCGTGTATGCGGCGGAATACTTCCTGGACCGCAAGTTTGACGATGCCCCGGCCGAGATCCGCGCCATCACCGCCCAGCTCCGGAAAGAGCAGCTGAATGTGGCGCTCATCGGGATGCCCTCCTGCGGCAAAACGACCATCGGCCGCGCGCTGGCCGACCGGCTGGGCAAGCGGTTCGTGGACTTGGATGAGGAGATCGTCCGGGCCGCAGGCCGCAGCATCCCGGACCTCTTCGCCGCAGAGGGCGAGGACGGCTTCCGGGCACGGGAGGCCGAGCAGACCGCCCGCTTTGCCAGAGAGGGCCGTCAGGTGCTTTCCTGCGGGGGCGGAGTCATCAAGCGGCCCGAAAACCTGCGGGCCCTGCGGCAGAACGGCGTGGTGCTCTTCATCGACCGCCCGCTGGACGCCCTGACCGTGGGCGGCGGGCGTCCGCTTTCCACCAGCGCCGAGGCGCTGAAGACCATGGAAGCCCAGCGCCGCCCGCTCTATCTGGCCGCAGCCGATGCGGTCATCCCGAACGAAACGACCGTTGCAGACGCCGTTGCGGCGGCACTGGAGGCATTGGATGCGATTTTTGTTCATTAACGGGCCAAACGTCAACATCGCCCGCTTCACCGAGCCCGGTGTGGAGGGCGAAGTGGACTACAACGGCCTGCTGGATTATCTGGACGTCTGCTGCCAGCAGATGGGCATCGAGCCGGATTTCTTCCAGTCCAACCACGAGGGCGATATCATTGATGAGATCCAGTCGGCCGCAGGCCGCGCCGACGGCATCATCCTCAATCCGGGCGGCTATGCCTATTACAGCGTGGCCATTCTGGAAGCGCTGCAGCTCTGCGGTGTGCCCGCCGTGGAGGTGCTCATGAGCGAACCCAGCGGCCGGGAGCCGTTCCGGAACACGGACGTCGTCTCGTTCGGCTGTCAGGGCCGCTTTGCGGGCGAGGGCATCGGCGGCTATCTCCACGCATGCAGTTATCTGGTGCAGCTGCTTCGGCTGGACGGCGGCGCACAATCGCACATGGTGCAGTAAAGAAAGAAACCTCTCAGTCGGGCTTACGCCCGCCAGCTCCCCTGATAGGGGAGCCTCTGGCGAGTCGGTGAGGACTGTGCTGAACGAGCGAAGTTTTTTGCTTTCGGAAACGGCCGGGCTCCGCTGCCGAGATTCACAGCAGCAATCCGAATGCCGTTGCCAAAGAGGACAGGGCCCGCTGCTTTGCGCCCCATCGGGCCTACGCGGACAGCAGGGCTTGCCCGGCCTGCCAAGGGCTCCCCTATCAGGGGAGCTGTCTGCGAAGCAGACTGAGAGGTTGACACGTTGATAAAAGGGAAAGGAATGCAAGAAGATGATCATCTCGACGAAAAAAGGCACCCCGAAGGAAGAACTGGAAAAGATCGTGGACCGCTTTGAAAAGCAGGGCCTCGATGTCACCCTGATCACCGGCAAGGACTACAACGTCTTCGGTCTGGTGGGCGACACTACCAAGATCGACGAGCGCGATGTGCTCGCCAACCCCTGGATCGACAACGTGACCCGTGTGTCGGCCCCGTATAAGCGCGCCAACCGCCTGTTCCACCCTGCCGACTCGGTCATCGACTGCGGCGGCGTCCGGATCGGCGGCCGGGAGAAGATCGCCGTCATGGCCGGTCCGTGCAGCATCGAGAGCGAGGAGCAGGCCCTGCGCATCGCCCAGAGCGTCAAGGCCGGCGGTGCTGCCCTCTTCCGCGGCGGTGCCTACAAGCCCCGCACCTCTCCCTACTCCTTCCAGGGTCTGGAGACCGAGGGCATCCTCGACATGGTCAAGGCCCGCGAAGCCACCGGCCTGCCCATCGTCTCCGAGCTGATGAGCGAAGACCGCATCCCGGAGTTTGAAGAGTATGTCGATGTCGTGCAGATCGGTGCCCGCAACATGCAGAACTTCCAGCTGCTCAAGGCCGTTGGCAAGATGCACAAGCCGGTCCTGCTCAAGCGCGGCCTGTGCAACACCATCGAGGAGTGGATCATGAGCGCCGAGTACATCATGGCCGGCGGCAACGAGCAGGTCATCCTCTGCGAGCGCGGCATCCGCACGTTTGAAAAGTATACCCGCAACACGCTGGACCTTTCCGCCGTGCCCATCATCCACGAAAAGACCCATCTGCCCGTCATCGTGGACCCCAGCCACGCCACCGGCAAGGCCAACCTCGTGGAGCCGATGATGATCGCTGCGGTAGCCGCCGGTGCCGACGGTCTGGAAGTGGAGGTCCACTACGACCCCCGCCACGCATGGAGCGACGGTGCCCAGTGCCTGACCCCGGACAGCTTTGCACAGGCCATGGCCAAGTGCCGCCAGGTCGCATGGGCCATCGGGCGGGAGATGTGACCCTCTCAGGCCCCAGCTCTCCCGCAGGGAGAGCGTTTGGCAGAACGGGCAGAAGGAGGGCTGCAAATGCAGATCACGATCCAACCAGAGAGAAACATTGACGGAGTCATTATAGCCCCGCCCAGCAAGAGCATGGCGCACCGGGCCGTGCTCTGTGCGGCGCTGGCAGAGGGCACCTCACACATCCGGAATCTGGAGTTCAGCAAGGATATCGCCGCCACCCTCACGGCGGCGGGCCAGCTCTGCGCCCGCGTCACCACCGGCGGGAACGATGCAGTGGTGGAGGGACTGGGCCGTTTTCTGCCCGTGGAAGCCCCGGTGGACTGCTGCGAGAGCGGCAGCACCCTGCGCTTCCTCATCCCGCTGGCCAGTCTCACCGGCCAGGAAGTGACCTTTGTAGGCCGTGGGCGGCTGATGGAGCGGCCCCAGTCGGTGTATGAAGCGCTGTACCGGGAGCAGGGCCTCCGCTTTGTGCAGAGCCCTTCCGGCCTGACCGTGGAGGGGTCGCTCTCCAGCGGGGACTATACGCTGGCGGGCAATGTGTCCAGCCAGTTCATCAGCGGGCTGCTGTTCGCCCTGCCGCTGCTGGGCGGCACCAGCACCCTTCACCTGCTCCCGCCGGTGGAGAGCCGCAGCTACATCGACATGACCCGGTCCGTTCAGGCGGCGTTCGGCGTCACGAGCCGGTGGGTGGACGAAACGACGCTGGAGATCCCCGGCGGGCAGGCATACCGCCCCTGTGACTATACCGTCGAGGGCGATTACAGCCAGGCGGCCTTCCCGGCGGTGCTGGGGGCTGTCACCGGCGGCGTCACGCTGACCGGCCTGGCCGAACCGACCTTGCAGGGCGACGCGGCCATTCTGGACATCCTGCGCCGGTGCGGGGCCGACTTCTCCCGCACCGAACAGGGCATCGTCTTCCGGAAAGCGCCGCTCCACGGCACGGACATCGACCTGGCCGACTGCCCCGACCTCGGCCCGGTGCTGATGGTGCTGGGCCTGTTCTGCGAGGGGCAGACGGTCATCCGGAACGCGGAGCGCCTCCGCATCAAGGAGAGCGACCGCATCGAGGCCATGGAAACAGAGCTGCGCAAATGCGGCGGGGTGCTGTCCAGCGCGGGCGGCACCATCACCATCGAGGGCTGTACCGGGGCGCTCCATGCGCCGGACGGCATCCTCTCCGGCCACAACGACCACCGGGTCGTCATGAGCCTGTCGGTGCTGGCACTGGCGGCGGGGCTGCGGCTGCCCATCGACGGCGCCGAGGCCATCACGAAGAGCTGGCCGAATTTCTTTACAGCCATCAAGCCATTGGGCGCGGAGGTAGAAGATGTTGGATAAAACGAAACGTTATCTCGTGGTGGGCCTCGGCCTGCTGGGCGGCAAATATGCGCTGGAACTCTCCAAAGCCGGGTTCCATGTGGACGGCATCAACCGCAGCGAGGGCCACTTGCAGTTCGCGCTCGACCATGGCTACATCGAGCGGGGCAAAACCCACGATTTTGAAGACCTTGTCCGGGAGGCCGACCACATCATCTTCGGCCTCTACCCCACGGCCCTCATCGAGTGGTTCCGGACGTACGGCCCGCTCCTCAAGCCCGGCTGCATCTTCACGGATGTGTCCGGCGTCAAGACCGGCCTGGTGGAGCCGGTGCAAGCCCTCTGCCCGGCGGGGGTCGAGTTCATCGCCAGCCACCCGATGGCAGGCCGCGAGACCTCCAGCGTGGAACACGCCGCCGAGGTGAATTTTGCCCCGGCGAACTTCATCATCACCCCAACCGGGAAGAATACCCCGGAGGCCATCGCCTGGGTCCGAGAGCTGGCCGAGGTGCTGGGCTTCAAACACATCTGCACCCTGACCGTGCAGGAGCATGACCGGATGGTCGGCTATGTCAGCCAGCTGTGCCATGCCATCGCCGTCAGCCTGATGTGCGCCAACGACAACACCTCGCTGTGCGAGTACACGGGCGACTCCTTCCGGGATCTGACCCGCATCGCATGCATCAACGACAAAATGTGGGCAGAACTGTTCCTCTGGAACAGGGACAACCTCATCTCGGAGATCGACCAGTTCGACGCCGCGCTCGGCGCACTGCGCAGCGCGCTGGCGGCGGGCGACCGCGAAAAGCTCGAAGAGATGTTCCGCCTTTCCACCCAGCGCCGTGCGGCGTTCGACAAGAAGCTCCCCGAATGAGGTGAACCTATGCCCAAGCAGGAAGGCCAGAAATCCAAGCTGTTGGCGCTTTTGCGCATCTTTGAGACACAGACCGACGAAAATCACCTGCTGAACGTGCCCCAGCTGGTGGGGCTGCTGGAACAGCAGGGCATCCTCTGCGAGCGCAAGAGCGTGTACAGCGACATCGACGCGCTGAACGCACTGGGGTACGACATCCAGCTCCGGCGGGGCCGGGGCGGCGGCTATTTTCTGGCCAGCCGCACCTTTGACCTGGCCGAGCTGAAGCTGCTGGTGGACGCCGTGCAGGCCAGCCGGGTGGTGTCCAGCGCCACGAGCCGCCGCCTGATCCGGAAGCTGGAAAAGCTCTGCTCCAATTACGAGGGCAGCCAGCTGCAGCGTCAGGTCTACGTGGACGGCCGCCCCAAGACCGACAGCAGGAGCTTGCTGTACAGCATCGACGCGCTGCACGAGGCCATCAACACCGGCCGGATGGTAGAATTCCACTACAAAAAAGTGGGCCGGCCCGAAAAGCGGATCATCAGCCCATGGCAGATGGCGTGGGAGAACGGCTGCTATTACCTCATCGCCTATCAGGACGAAAAGGAGCCGGTGGGCATCCGCCACTACCGGGTGGACCGGATGTCCGGCGTCCGGGTGCTGGAGCTGCCCCGCCGCGGCCGGGAGCAGTTTGCTGATTTCGATCTGCCCGCCTACCTGCGCAAGCACTTCAGTATGTACGGCGGCCCCGAACGGCGCGTGACCCTGCGCTGCACAGCCGACCTCGAAAGCGCCATGCGGGAGCGGTTCGGCGCTTCGCCGACCTTCCTGCCGGAGGAGGACGAGCGCTTCCACTTTGATGTGCCCATCTGTGTCAGCGAGCCGTTCTACGGCTGGGTGGCGGGCTTTGGCGGCAAGGTGGAAGTCCTTGCGCCCGAAGACGTCCGCACCGGGATGCGGGCGCTGGCCGAACAGCTGGCGGAAGAGCATCGCTAAACAAGAAAAAACGGACCGTGAAAACGGTCCGTTTTTTGCGTAGTTCTGCAATTATTCGTCCAATTCCAGATCGCTCGGCAGGAGCACATCCAGCGCGGCGGCGGGCTCGGCGATGAGGCGGCGGCTCTGGTGGAAAATGGCCTTTTCGAGGGTGTTGCGGGCCAGACGGCCGTTGCCGGCGGTGCGGGCGTCGTCAGCCTGACGGCGGGCGTAGTAGTTCCGCAGCGGCTCTTCGCAGGCCTCCGAGAGGGTGTAGCCCTTGTTTTTTGCAAGGACGTGGGTGATCTGCAGCAGCTCGTCGGCGGTGTAGTCCGGGAACTCAATCTTGTTGGGGAAGCGGCTGGCCAGACCGCTGTTGGCGGTGAGGAAGGTCTCCATCTCTCTGGTGTATCCGGCCAGAATGACCACAAGCTCGTCGCGGTGGTCTTCCATCCCTTTGACGAGGGTGTCAATGGCTTCGAGGCCGAAGCTGTCCTGCTCGCCGCGGTAGAGGCTGTAGGCCTCGTCGATGAAGAGGACGCCGCCGAGGGCACTCTCGATGACGCTGTTGGTCAGCGGTGCGGTGTGGCCGGTGTAGCGGCCCACGAGGTCGCCGCGGCCCACCTCCACCAGCTGCCCGCCCTTGAGCGCCCCGATGGCCTTGAGGTACTTGGCCACCAGCCGGGCGATGGTGGTCTTGCCGGTGCCGGGGTTGCCGGTGAAGATCATGTGCATCGAAAGGCTGGCCGTCTTCATGCCCGCAGCGGCGCGGCGCTGCTGGACCTGCAGATTGTCGGCCAGACCGAACACGTATTCCTTGACCGGGGCCAGACCGACCAGCTCCGAGATCTCGGCCCGGATCTCATCCAGCGCGCCGGTGTAGGCGGCGGGCAGCAGGTCAAACAGCGGGGCCGGGGCGGCATCGTTCAGGTGGAAGAGCAGGCCCTCCGGTGCGGCGGTCAGGGTCACGGTGCCGGTGAGCGGCTTGTCCGTTTGCAGGCAGTATTCGCTCAGAGCGCGGAAGATGCGGTCGCAGCAGCCGGACAGCCCGGCTGCGCCCTTCTGGGGGGTACACTGGGCAGCGACGTAGTCCCGCACATCGGCCCCGGCGGCGAGGGTCAGGCCCAGCCGGGCCGTGACCTTCTGGGCCAGCGCGTTCAGCTGCTGGGCGGCGAGGGCTGCAAGGTCTGCCTGCTGGTAGGCGGTCGTCTCGCAGACGTCGCCCAGCGCCGAGACCATGCTTGCGCCGAACTTGTCCGCCATGGCGGCGCGGCCCTTGTTCGAGAAGAAGATGAGGTACTTCCCGCAGGGGTCGAGACGGCTGACCGCGCCGGGGGCCAAGGCCGTTCCGGCGTCCACCAGAATGCCGTCCCGGTTGACGATGTACCGGCTGGAGAGCGGGGCGCTGCTCCGGACGGCCAGGTCGGACAGTGTCTTCAGAAAGCTGGGGCAGCAGCTCTCGTAGTGTTCAAAGACCACGATCTCGCCGGGGGCGTGGAGCGCGGCGTAGAGGTCTTGCAAAAAGAGCTTTTCGGCAGCGGGGTTCGCGTAAAGCGCCAGGTCGAGCGCGACGATCTGATCGTTTTGCAGCAGGCCCCGCGCAGCCATGCAGCGGGCGGTCTCCTCCAGCGCGAAGTGCCGCCCGGTGCCGGTGCCGCCGCTCAGCAGGATGACGTTCCGGGCGGCGGGCGGTTCAGTGCCCAGCACAAAGGGGCGGCGCATGGCGCGGACGACCGCGTCCACAAAGGCGTCCTGCCCCAGCACGGTCTGCCGGACTTCATCGGCCAGCCCCTCGAAGCTGCCCAGATGTTCGGGTTTCACGCCGGTGGTGCCTTTGGCCAGCAGACCGTCGTTCTCCATGTCCCGCAGCATCCGGCGGCTGTCGGCCAGCGCAGCCTCGGCGGCGGTGTCCTGCGTCTTCAGCTGGGCCGACTGGGCCTTGAGCATCGCGTCCAGCTTCTTCTGCTGTTCCAGAAGCGCCGCGTTCAGGTCGTTCAGCGTGCTGTTTGGCTGCTGCCGGGGTTCGGCGGGAGTGCCGGGGGCGGCCTTGAATCTGCCGCCCGGCCCGAAGACTCCATTCATCAGGGTCTCCCAATCGTCTGTGTATGCCATGTCATCGCCTCCGTGATCGGTTCATTTCTTTCAGTATAGTGTACCGCAGCCCCATTTGCAAGGAAACTCTTGCAAAATCCGCGCAAGCCGGGTACACTGATTTCAAAAGGCCTGCCTCCGGCGAGGGCGGGAATGTTAGGATAAAGGATGAGAGTCAATGAAAACGCCTGCACAATGGAAAGCATGGTTCGAAAGCGAGGAGTTTGCCCGTCAGACCGGCTATCAGGGGCCGCTGGGCGCGGCGTATTCCCCATCGGGCACCCACCTGCGGCTGTGGGCACCCACGGCGCAGTCGGTCCGGGTCGATCTTTACCGGAAAGGCGACGGCGGGGCCTGCATCGGCAGTCTGCCGCTGAGCCCGTGGGGGCAGGGCGTCTGGGGCGTTTACCTGCCCGGCGACCAGCACGGGAAGTATTATCATTTCAACGTGACCACCGAGTGGGGCAGCGTGACCACCGCTGACCCCTATGCCCGCGCGGCGGGCGTGAACGGGGCGCGGAGCATGATCGTGGATCTGGCCCGCACCGACCCGCCGGGCTGGGAACAGGACAAACGGCCGGTCATCCCGGCATCGAAGCGGAGCGTCTGGGAGGTCAGCGTCCGGGATTTCTCGCAGGACCCGGCCAGCGGGGTGCGCAATGCGTGGCGGGGCAAATTCCTGGCCTTTACCCAGCAGGGCACGACCCTGAACTGCGACGGCGTCCACCCCACCTGCCTGAACTACCTCAAGCGGCTGGGGGTGCGCTATGTCCAGCTCATGCCCATCTTTGATTTCGGCAGCGTGGACGAGAGCCGCCCGCTGACCCGGCAGTACAACTGGGGCTACGACCCCACCAACTACAACGTCCCGGAGGGCAGCTACTCCACCGACCCCGCCCGCGGCGAAGTCCGGGTGCGGGAGTGCAAGCAGATGATCCAGGCCCTCCATGCGGCGGGTATCGGTGTGGTGATGGATGTGGTGTACAACCACATGTACCGCTTCGACAACGTGCTGAACCGAGCGGTCCCCCTCTATTATTTCCGCCAGAACGAGGACGGCAGCCTTTCCAACGGCAGCGGCTGCGGCAACGAGTTTGCCAGTGAGCGGCCCATGGCCCGGCAATACTTTCTGGATTCGGTGCTCTACTGGGCGCAGGAGTACCACATCGACGGCTTCCGGTTCGACCTGATGGGCCTGTACGATGTGGAGACGATGAACCTGCTGCGGGCCGAGCTGGACAAGCTGCCCGGCGGGCGGGACATCCTGATGTACGGCGAGCCGTGGCAGGGCGGCAGCAGTGCGCTGCACCGGTACGAGGCGAACAAGAACAATTTGGCCATGCTGAACGACCGCATCGGCATCTTCTGCGACGACACCCGCGACGCCATCAAGGGCGGCTGCTTCAATGCGCGGGAGCCGGGCTACGTGGAGGGAAAGCCCGGCAGTTTCTGGGACATCGGCGGAGCCGTGGCGGCATGGTGCCGCAGCGATAAGTTCCCGCCCCACACGCCGGGGCAGATCGTCAGCTATGTGTCCGCCCACGACAATTTCACCCTGTGGGACAAGCTGCTCCTGGTGCGCTACGAGCGCCCGGAGTTCGGCGCGGTGGACCGTGCCGCCCTGGCCCAGAACCGGCTGGCGGCAGGCATCTACCTCACCTGCATGGGCCTGCCCTTCTGGCAGGCAGGCGAAGAGTTCGCCCGCACCAAAAAGGGGCAGGGCAACAGCTACCGCTCCTCCCCGGCGCTGAACCGGCTGGACTGGAAGCGGGCCGAGCAGTTCCATGGGCTGGTGGACTATTACCGGGGCCTCATCGGGCTGCGGAATGCCTTCCCGCGGCTGGGTGCGGTGGACAGGACCAGCCCCAACGCCATTGCATTTTTTGATTTGGAACAGCCGCTGGTGGGCTGGCGTCTGCCTGCCCTGCCCGGCGATGGGGCGTGGTGGGGCGCGCTCTGCGTCTACTACAACCCCACCGAACAGGAACAGCCCATCCGGCTGCCCGACGGACGCTGGAAGCTGCTGAACGACGGCACCTCGTCCAGCCTGTGGCGGGGCGACAGCCGCATCCTGAGCGGCGAAGCGGTCCTGGCTCCGGTCAGTGCGACCATCTTCGGCTTGGTATAAACAGCGATCCCCCGGCCAGCGGGTCACCGCCAGTCGGGGGATTTTTGAAGAAGAAAGGAATCAAATCCTGATAACGCCTTGCGGCGGAGAATGGCTCAGTTGTTGGCCGAACGCTGTGCGGCGGTGTTCGACGCATTCTTTTCGCCCAGCGTCAGCGAGACGGTCTGCATCTGGCCGTCGCGGGCAACGGTGATGGAAAGGGTGTCACCGGCCGTGTGCTGCTGCATCAGGGTGCCAAGGTCGTCTTTCTGGGCGATCTCGGTGCCGTCGATGCTGACGATGCGGTCCCCAACCTTCAGACCGGCCTTGTCGGCCGGGCCGCCCTGCACGACGTCCACGACATAGACGCCGTAGGCGTTGACGTTGAACTGGGCCGCCGTCTGGGCGTCGGTCACGGCGATGTAGGTGATGCCCATATACGGCCGGCCGGAGACGTAGCCGTTCTCCAGCAGGTCCTGCGCTACCTGGATGGCGTCGTTGATGGGGATGGCGAAGCCCAGACCCTCCGCGTCCGAACTGGAGGACTTGGCGTTGACCAGACCGATCAGCTCACCGTTCATGTTGAACAGACCGCCGCCGGAGTTGCCGGGGCTGACGGAGGCATCCATCTGGATCAGGGACATGGTGTTGGTGGAGCTGGTGCCCTGGATGGTCACGCTGCGGTTCAGTGCGCTGACGATGCCGCTGGTGACGGTGCCGCCCAGCTCACCCAGCGGGTTGCCGACGGCCAGGACGCTGTCGCCGACCGACAGGCTGTCGCTGTCGCCGACGGTGGCGGGGGTCAGGCCGGTGGCGTCGATCTTCAGCACGGCGACATCGCTGGTGTCGTCCTCGCCCACCACGGTGGCGGTGTAGTCGGTATCCCCGATGGTCACGGTGATCTGCGATGCACCGGAGACCACGTGCGCACAGGTGAGGATATAGCCGTCCGAGCTGATGATGACGCCGCTGCCTGCGCCGGACTCGACCTGATTCTGGCCGTACCAGGACCACTGCGAGTAGACGACCTGTTCGGTGGTGATGACCACGACGCTGGGGCTGACCATCTCGGAGACCTGCGAAGTAGTCATGCCGCCGGACGAGACGGCGGTGCCGGAGGCCGCGCTGCTGTCGGTGCGCTCCACCTGCTGGATGACGACCTTATTGCCTGCATTGCCGACCCGTGCGCCCACGAAGCCGCCTGCAAAGCCCATGGCTGCGGCCAGCACCAGCGCAGCGGCGCTGCGGACGATGCGGCCGCCGCTACGCTTGCGGCGCTTCTTCGGAGGCTTGGAGGCTTCTGCCTGAGGCTCCGGGCCTGCCGGGGGCGGCGTGGTGCCGCCATTGCCGGTGGAAGTTTCCAACGGGCGGGCCGGGGCGGGGTCGCTGTAAGTGCCCGCCGTGTTGGCGGTGTTCATGCCGGAGGAGCCGACGTTGGGGTATCCGGTATCGCCGGACGGACTATTTGCAGAGGAATAATCGTATTCCCATTTGTTTTCATTTTCCATGGTACAACTTCCTTTCTCGAAGGGACTGGTTCGGGAGGGGCGCTTCGCCCGTCCCTCTCTGGAACTGGCTCTATTGTAGCCGCTAATTGTGAAAACGAATCGCTGAGCGGGTGAAGAATGTGTGAAATAAGGTCGTAACCGCAGGCCTTGACAGCGGCGCGGGAGCTTGGTATTTTAAGGGAAAAGGAGACTGCGTATGAAACTGGAAGAACGACCCGGCGGCTTTGCACTGTATAAAGAGAAGACTGAGGTGGGCTGCTGTCAGCTGACCCGGACGGCGGCAGGGGCGAACGTTGCCTGCCTTACCATTGTACCAGAATGGCGGCGGAAAGGCTATGGGTCTTATCTGCTAAAAGAGATATTGCGCCGCTTTGGCGGATATGACAGGGAGACGGCCACCGTTTTCACGGCCCCGCTGCCCGCTGCGCCGGGGGAGAAAGCGTTCTGGGCAAAGTTCGGCTTCCGGGAGGAGGCCGGGCGGCTCTGCCGCCGCCGGACGCCGGACCTGACCGCTGTGAAGTTCGTGCAGGACTTCCTTGCGGCCCGGCTGCAAAACCCGCAGCTGCTGGTGGATGCTACCTGCGGCAACGGCGGAGATACGGCGTTTCTGTGCCGTCTGGCGGGCGGGGCGGGCCGGGTGCTGGGCTTTGACATCCAGCCCGAAGCCATTGCCTCCACCCGACGGAATCTGGCCGCGAACGGGCTTTCCGCCGAGCTGTACTGCGGCAGCCACGCAGACCTGCTGCATTATGTCCAGCCCGGCACGGCGGATGCCGTGATGTTCAACTTCGGCTGGCTGCCGGGGGCAGACCACACGGTCTTTTCCCACGCGGAGAGCAGCATCCCCGCGCTGGAAGCGGCCCTCGACGCGCTGCGGCCCGGCGGGGTGCTCAGCGCCATCCTTTACAGCGGCCGGGTCATCGGGTCGGACGAGAAGACGGAGATCCTGCACTGGATGCGCACACTGCCCCTGACGCGCTGCACCGTCCTCGTCTGCGATTTCGCCAATTGGGCCGAAACGGCACCCCTGCCCTGCTTTCTTCTGAAAAAATGAGAAAAGTCTTGCATCTAGGTGGAATTTCTGCTAAAATAAATGCTGTTTGATTTTTAGACGGCCGGACCCTCTTCGGCATCGCGTATGCGATGCCGCCTCTCCCTTTGGCGGAGCGGGCGCAAAGCGCCTGAAAAGGCAGGCCTGTCGATGGAGAACGACCCATGTGACGAAGAAAGGACCCGAAACAAACCCCTCTGACTTGAAATTGGGAGACTTATAAATCTATGACAAATCGTGAAGAAATCGAGCGCCGTCGGACGTTTGCGATCATCAGCCACCCCGACGCCGGCAAGACCACGCTGACCGAAAAGCTGCTGCTGTACGGTGGAGCCATCAACCAGGCGGGTTCCGTCAAGGGCAAGCAGAGCGCCAAGCACGCCGTTTCCGACTGGATGGACATCGAGAAGCAGCGCGGTATTTCCGTGACCTCCTCGGTGCTGCAGTTCAACTATGCAGGCAAGTGCGTCAACATCCTGGACACGCCGGGCCATCAGGACTTCTCGGAGGATACCTACCGCACCCTGATGGCGGCGGACTCTGCCGTCATGGTCATCGACGCCGCCAAGGGCGTTGAGGCCCAGACCATCAAGCTGTTCAAGGTCTGCACCCTGCGCCATATCCCCATTTTTACCTTCATCAACAAGATGGACCGCGAAGCCCGCGACCCGTTTGAACTGATGGAAAACATTGAGACGATCCTGGGCATCAAAACCTACCCGATGAACTGGCCCATCGGCTGCGGCAAAGAGTTCAAGGGCGTGTTTGACCGCGGCACCCGCAAGGTGCTGGCTTTTGAAAGCGATGGCCGCGCCAACGGCGTGAAGATGGTGGACGAGATCACCGCCGAGCTGGGCGCCCCCGAAATGGACGAATTGATCGGCGCGGCCAACCACCAGAAGCTGGCTGACGACATTGAGCTGCTGGATGGCGCCGCCGAAGAGTTTGACCTGGACGCTGTGCAGCACGGCCAGCTGAGCCCCGTATTCTTTGGCTCCGCGCTGACCAACTTTGGCGTGGAACCTTTCCTGAAAGAGTTCCTGCGCCTGACCCCGCCGCCACTGCCCCGCAAGGATGCCCCCACCGGCGATGTGGTGGATCCCTGCAGCGAGCAGTTCAGCGGCTTTGTGTTCAAAATCCAGGCCAACATGAACAAGAATCACCGCGACCGCATTGCGTTTTTGCGCATCTGCTCCGGCAAGTTTGAGCGCGGCATGGAAGCATTCCATGTGCAGGAGGGCAAGAACATCAAGCTTGCTACCGGCACCAGCCTGATGGCTGACGACCGCGCCATCGTGGACGAAGCCTATGCCGGCGATATCATTGGTCTGTTTGATCCGGGCATCTTCTCCATTGGCGATACGCTGTGCACCGGCAAGCAGCATGTGCAGTTTGCGGGCATCCCCACTTTTGCACCGGAACATTTTGCCCGCGTGACCCAGGTGGACACGATGAAGCGCAAGCAGTTCGTGAAAGGCATGGAGCAGATCGCACAGGAAGGCGCGATCCAGATTTTCCGCGACCTTGGCTCCGGTATGGAGGAAGTTATCGTCGGCGTGGTCGGCGTGCTGCAGCTGGAAGTGCTGGAATACCGCCTGCGCAATGAATATAACGTTGACATCCGTATGCAGACTCTGCCGTATGAGCACCTGCGCTGGATCATGAACGATCCGGACGAGCTGGACCCCAAAACACTGGACCTGACCAGCGACACCCGCTGCATCGAGGACCTGAAGGGCAACCACCTGCTGCTGTTCGGCAGCCCGTGGAGCATCAACTGGGCCGAGCAGCACAACGAACAGCTGAAGCTTTCCGAGTTCGGCAACCTGACGTTCTGATTTTGTTTTGTAATTATGAAAAAAGGCATTGCGGGCCGCGCGTCTGCAATGCCTTTTTTGCATCTTGCGGTTGCACATGGGGGCCAAAACGGGTATACTGAGAGAGTATAACTTTGTCCTTTTGCAGAAAGGAGGCAGCCCGGATGAAGGCTGACCGCTATTTGTTTGATGGTTCCCACCCATGCGCGCTGCGCAAGCTGCCCTGCGACAGCAACGATGACCATGTAAAGAAAGAAGATATCCTGGCCAAAACTGCCGAAAACCTGGAAAAGATGGCCGCCCTGCAGGACGCCTTTTACGCCGATGGGCGCGAGGGCCTTGTAATCATTCTGCAGGCGCTGGATGCCGCCGGGAAGGACAGCACCGTAAAGCATGTGATGGGCGGCCTGAACCCCCAGGGTGTACAGGTAACCAGCTTCAAGCAGCCCACCAGCGAGGAACTGCACCACGACTTTTTGTGGCGGGTGAACAAAGTTCTGCCGCCCCGCGGCAGCATTGCCATTTTCAACCGCAGCTATTACGAGGACGTTCTGGTGGTGCAGGTTCACGACCTGCAAAAGACCTACCAGATGGCCCCGCGCGTGTTGGAAGACAGCAAGAAGGACTTTTTTGAAAAGCGCTACCGCCAGATCCGCAGCTATGAAGAATACCTGTACGAGAACAGCTACCGCGTGGTCAAAATTTTTCTGCACGTTTCCAAGGACGAACAGAAAAAGCGCTTTTTAGAGCGCATTGACCGCCCGGAAAAGAACTGGAAGTTCTCCTGCTCCGACCTGAAAGAGCGGATGCGTTTTGACGAATATCTGGATACCTTTGATGAAGTCATCACCGCAACCGCTACCAAGCACAGCCCGTGGTATGCCATCCCGGCTGACCAGAAATGGTACACCCGCTACCTGGTCAGCGAGATTGTACTGGATGCTTTGCAGAAGAGTTGCCACGAATACCCGGTGCTTTCGGACGATGCAAAGGCCGAACTGCTGAACTGCAAGGCAGCGCTGGAACAGGAATAATGCCAAACGCTGCCGGGTGGATGTTCCCCCGGCAAGCCGCAAAAGGAGGGGCGCATTTTGCCGCCGATCCGCGTATTACAAATCATGCCCGCCATGGACGCCGGCGGCATGGAAACCTTTGTCATGAATGTCTACCGTGCCGTGGACCGCAACCAGGTACAGTTTGACTTTTTGTACCACTATGATAAGCCCTGCTTTTATGATGCTGAAATTGAAGCCCTGGGCGGGCACATTACCAAGCTGACGGTGCGGCAGGACAATAATATCCCGAAATACCTGCATGACCTGCGCGCCTTTTTTACCGCGCACCCGGAATACAAGGTCATCCACGGGCATTACAGCGGCTTTGGCATGTTTTATAATGCCGTGGCCCGCCGCTGCGGGGTGCCGGTGCGGGCAGGCCACAGCCACAACACTGCCTATGAGCACAACCTGGTGGGCCAGCTGGACCGGCTGATGAGTTCCCGCTTTGACCACGACCTGACCCACCGCTTTGCCTGCAGCCAGCGCGCCGGGGAGATGCTGTACGGCAAACACCCGTTCACCGTGCTGCCCAACGGCATTATGACCGATGTGTTCGCCCTCCACGATCCCGCCGCCCGCGCCGCCCTGCGTGCTGAGCTTGGCGTGCAGGAAGGCGAAATTCTGTTTGGCCATGTGGGCCGTTTTTGTGAGCAGAAAAACCATGCCGGGCTGCTGCGCATTTTTGCCGGGGTCAGCCGCCGCATGCCCAACGCCCGGCTGGTGCTGATCGGCACCGGCGAGCTGGTTGATTCCACCCGTGCCCTTGCCCAGGAGCTTAACCTGAGCGACCGGGTAATTTTTGCCGGGGTGCGCAAGGATATGGCCGCGCTGTACCACGCCATGGATGTATTTTTGCTGCCCAGTTTGTTTGAGGGGCTGCCCGTTGTGCTGGTGGAAGCCCAGGCCGCCGGCCTGCCCTGCTTTGTGGCCGATACGGTGGACCCCGGCGCGGCGTTTGCCGGCAACATCCACTACCTGCCCTTGCAGAATGAAGCCGCCTGGGCTGATTCCATTGCCGCGGCGGACCTGACCCGTGACCCCAACGCCCAGGCCAAAGCCATTGCCGCCGGATTTGATGTACACACCAGCGCGGGCATCCTGCAAAAATTTTACCTGGAGCAGACGCAGAAATATACAAAGGAGGTGCAGCCATGAGTGAAACCGAGCCCCAGTTCAAAGGCCCTGCCATTGCCGTGGTGGTGCCGGTACATAACGGCGCTGCGTTTTTGCAGCAGTGTCTGGCATCCCTGGCTGCGCAGACCTTTGGCGATTTCGCCTGTTTTGTGGTGGATGACGGTTCCACCGATGAAAGCGCCGAGCTTGCCGCCGCGTGGGAAAGCCGGGACGCCCGGTTTGTTGTGATCCACCAGCGCCAGAGCGGTGTTGCCGCCGCCCGCGCTGCCGGGGTGCGCGCGGGGCTGAACCTGAACGCCCGGTGGTTTGCCTTTTGTGATGCGGACGACTGCTACCACAAGCAGTTTTTGGATGCGCTGTACCGCGCTGCCCAAACCACCCGCTGCCAGATTGCCTGCTGCCGGTATGACTGCTTTACCGAGGATATTCCTCCGGAAAGCCCGCCGCCCAGCCAGACCACGGTGTTTCAGCCGCCCGCCCATCTGGATGCCCTGCTGCATGACCACCGGGTGGACTTTGGGCTGTGGAACAAGCTGTACGCCCACGAGCTGATCACCGCCGAGATCATGGACAACGGCCTTGCCTACAACGAAGACCTTGTGGCCAACTGGCAGATTTTCAGCGCGGCAGACGGCTGTGCCTATGTGGATTTTGCAGGTTACCATTACCGGCAGCACGCGGCTTCGGCCAGCCACCGTGCCCTGCCGCCGGAAAGCATTGACCAGCAGCGCCAGGCCGCCGTGTTCATCCGCGAGCATGCCAGCCCGGCCATCCAGCAGAGCGCCAACGCCTTTTATTACGAAAAGCTGGTCTACCTTGCCAGCATGATTTTGCGGCGGGACGATGCCGCCGCCTACCGCGTGCAGATCAACGAGCTGGGGGTGGGCATCCGCGCCGGGCTGCAGGACCCTAACCTTGGCCGCAACCCGCGGCTGCCGCTTGCCATCCGCGCGGCGGCGTGGGCAACCATCAACTGCCCGGCGCTGTGGCGCAAAGTGTGCCGTACCATGTTAAAAGACCGGCGCTGACTCCTTTTGCACAGGATAAACACCATGCGTATTTTATTTATACTGGATAGTGTGGAAAACCCAACCTCTGCCAATGTGCTGATGGCACAGCGTTTGGCAGGGGTGCTTTGTGCTGCCGGGCACACCGTACACCTGCTGGAACTATGGGACGGCCTGCATCCCCAGCCGGAGCTGCCCGGCTGCACCGTGCACTGCCTTGCCTTTGCGGACGAGCGCCTGATGAACGCCGCACTGGAAAACGGCCGCAGTGGCGGTTCGCCCATTCCGGTGCGGCTGGCGCGGCTTTGCTGCCACCCCACGGCGCTGGCGGCGGCGTTCCGCCAGCTGGTGCTGCACGCCCCGCGCCGGGTGGTGGATACCCGCCGGGAGCTGGAAAAGCTGGATGCTGCGTTCCATTTTGAGGTGATCTGCGCTGTTTGTGCGCCCTACCGCGCCGCGTTTGCGCTGGAAACCGCGCAGGTGCAGGCCAAAAAGGCCATCTGGCAGCTGGACCCCTATGCTTCCAACCGGGATTATCAGGCCCCCGGCGGCTACCCGCGGGAGCTGGAGCTGCTGAACCATCTGGCCGCCGCCTTTATCACCCGGCAGGCCGTTGGGGATTACGCCCCCGGCGCCCCGCTGGCCGCAGCGGCGGAAAAAGTTCATGTGTTGGATTTCCCCAGTCTGGTGCCCCCGGCGGCAGTGCCGAACCATGCAGCAGACAGCAAAAAGCGCTGCGTGTTCTGCGGTTCTTTGTATCCCGGCCTGCGGGAACCGGGCTTTGCGCTGGAACTTTTCCGCGCCCTGGGCCCGGCCAGCGGCTGGACCCTGACGATGGCAGGCGGCGGCTGGCAATACTTTGCCGCGGACGCTGCCCAGACCAAGGCTGTATTGGGCGAACAGTTTGAACAGCCCGGCCCCGTGCCCGCCGAAACCGCCCGCACCATGCAGGCACAGGCCGATGTTCTTTTGAACCTTGGCAACGCGGTAGACAACCAGCTGCCCAGCAAACTGTTTGACTACTTTGCTGCGGGCAAGCCAGTTTTGCACCTCTGCGTGATCGAAAACGACCCTGCCCTGCCCTATCTGGCCCGCTATCCGCTGGCGCTGGTGCTGCACCAAGGCCAGGCTGATGCTGCGGATATTCTGCACCGCTGGCTGGGTGAAGTGTGCGGTAAACAGCTGCCCTTTGGGGAAGTGTGTGACCTCTTCCCTGAGCTGGTGCCGCAGGCGGTTGCGGCTGAATTTGTGAGGTGGCTAATGTGAAGGTACTCTGGCTTGTCAGCATCACCATCCCTGCTGCCGCGGATGCCTGCGGTTTGCAGGCAAAAGAGATCGGCGGGGGTTGGCTTTCCGGCGCGCTGGGCGGCATGACCGCCGCACCGGACGCCCCGGCCATTACCGTTGCCAGCGTGGATGCCCGCGCGGAAACTTTAACCGTTTGCAGCAAAAACGGCGTAAGTTTTGCACTGGTTCCCACCGGAAGTGTGGAAAACTTTTCTGCCCTGCTCAAAAAGATTGCCCCGGATCTTGTCCATATCTGGGGCACCGAGTACGCTGCCGCCCGCACCATACAGCAGGCGGCCCAGGCGGCGGGGATACCGGTGCTGGTGGGCATTCAGGGCGTGATGGTTGACTGTGCCCTGCACTTGAATGACGGCGTGCCAGCACGGCTGCTGCACTCCTGCGCGGCACAGCATTTGATTGACCGCCATGTGCCGGGCGGGCTGCTGGACGTGAACCAGGCCCGTTTTGACACCCTTGCCCAGAGCGAAGCCGCCGTGCTGGCCAACGCCCGCCATGTGACCGGGCGCACCAGCTTTGACCGTTCCGCCGTTCAAAAGCTGGCCCCGCAGGCCAGTTATTACCCCTGCAACGAAACGCTGCGCCCGGAGTTTTACACCCCACCGGTGTGGCACCCCCGCACCTTTGGCGAAGCGCCGGTGCTGCTGCTCAGCCAGGGCAACTACCCGCTCAAAAACCTGCATACCGTGCTCAAAGCGCTGCCCGCCGTGCTGGCGCAGTACCCCGGCGCGGTGCTGCGGGTGGCGGGCTGGCCCCCGCTGGACAAAGGGCCGCTGCTGCGCCCGGTGATTGACTGGATGTTCCCCTACCAGACCTGGTGCAAACAGCTGATCCGCCGCCTGGGGCTGGCGGACCATGTGCAGTACACCGGCCCGCTGAATGCCGCCGCCATGCGGCAGGCTTACCTGGATGCCGATCTCTTCCTGTTGCCGTCTTACAGCGAGAACAGCCCCAACAGTCTGGGCGAAGCCATGCTGCTGGGCCTGCCCTGCGTGGCCAGCGCGGCAGGCGGCATCCCGGATATGCTGCAAAGCGGCGTGCAGGGGATGCTGTACGGTGCCGCCGGGGATGATGCCGCCCTGAGCGCGGCCATTTTACAGGTGCTTGCCCTGCCGGACCACGGCACGGCGCTGGGCACCGCCGCGCAGATCCGCGCCCGGGTGACCCATGACGCGGCCAAAAACACCGCACAGATGATTGAAATTTACCGCAAAGTCCTGCAAAGGGAGGGAACACTGTGAGCCTGCCCGCCATTGGGGTGGTGATCCCCTGCTATAAGGCCGAGCACACGCTGCGCCAGACGGTTGAAAGCGTGCTGCAGGGTGCACCGGACAATTTGCAGCTGGTGCTGGTGGAGGACGGCAGCCCGGACGGCACCGGCGCGTTGTGTGATGCCCTTGCCGCCCAGGACCCCCGCGTTACCGCACTGCACCAGCCCAACGGCGGGGCATCCGCCGCGCGCAACGCGGGGTTGGATACACTGTGCCGCAGCGGTGCCGAGTGGGTGCTGTTTGTGGATGCGGACGATACCCTGCTGCCGGGGCTGTGGCAGGCGCTGCCCGCTGCATTTGATGCGCAGCCGGGCCTGATTTTGTACGGCATGGTGCGCGCCAGCGGCCCTGCCCCCAATCCGCTGGCCCCCGGCTGCTATGCCGGCCCCGCCGCGCTGGGGGATGCGCTGGACCCGCTGCTGTTTGAAAGCAGCTACCTCGCCGCCCCCTACCCCAAGCTGTTCCGGCTGGATGTGATCCGCCGGAACAAGCTGCGGTTTGACCCACGCTTAAAAATCAATGAAGATGTTTTGTTTAATCTTCAATATTTGCGGTTTTTGCTTTTTTTACAAAAAAACTCTGCCATTTATTGCCTTGCAGGTGTATACTATAATCAGAATGATATGCTTGCGGGCAGTTTGTCCCGCTCCCTGCGGGGGGATTTGCTGGACGCCGAGGCTGTGACCCGCCCCGTGCTGGAAGCATTCTTGACGGATGCCAAGCTGCCTGCACCAGAAATTGACCGCCTGGTGCAAATAAGCCGGGTGCGTGCCGCGTTAAATCAATATGGGCTGCTGACCGGCTGCCCCGGCCGCATGCCGTTTGCCCAGCGGCGGCAGCTGTTTGCCCGCATTTTGCAGGATGCTGATGCCCGCGCGGCCCTGCGCGCCCGCCTGACTGCGGACCCCAACCGCCTGCTGGCGCTGCCCTACCGGCTGGGGGTATTTTTGCACAGCGCCTGGCTATTGGCCGCTTATACCCAGCTGAAAAACCGCTTTTTATGAGAGGAACGTTTTGCATGCCGAACCCGACCATTTCCATTGTGACAACTGTATATGACGCCAAGGATTACATCCCCCGCACGGTGCGCAGCATTCTGGCCCAGAGCTTTACGGACTTTGAGCTGATGCTGGTGGAGGATGGCAGCCCCAACGGCTGCGGCGAGCTGTGTGATGAGCTTGCCAAAACCGACCCGCGCATCCGGGTGTTCCACAAGGAAAACGGTGGCCCGGCCTCCGCTTTGAACGTTGGGCTGGACAATGCCCGCGGGGATTACATCGGCTTTGTGGATTCGGACGACCTGGTGGATCCGGATCTCTACGAAACACTTTTGAATGCCATCCGCGAAAATGATGTGCGCATTGCCTCCTGCAATGCCGACGCGGTGGACGAACAGGAAAAGCCCGTGCCGGGGGCCGGGGTCAACATCAACATTGCCGGGCGGCACATGGCCATGGAGCTGCTGCTGGATACCTTTAAAACCGGCGGCTTTTACGGGCTGCTGTGCTGGAACAAGCTGTTTGACATCCGCCTGTTCCGCGATAAAGGCGTGCATTTTGACGAAACCATGTTCTTTGGCGATGACGCCAGCGAGCTGCACCGCGTGTATGACGGTGAGTATGTTTACTGTGTGCCGCGCGTGCTGTACCACTACCGGCGGCGCGGCGGCCAGATGACCGAGGTGCTGTTTCCGCCGCGGCGGCTGGATGATTTGAAAATGTACTGGAACTGGCTGGGCTGGTTTGCCGCGCAGCCGGACAAAACCGAATATAAAGGTTATTATGAATGGGCCGTGGCATGGTACTGGAAGGTGTTTTACCTGTTCTGGTGCCAGGCCAGCGAGGCCGGAGCCATGGCAAAGCTGAAACCGGAATTTTTGAAGCACAAAAAGCATCTGGACAGCATTTTGCCGGACATCCTGCGCTGCCCGCATGTGCCCGGTGCCGAAAAAGCGCGCGCTGTGCTGTTCTGCGCCGCACCGGGGCTGACCTACACGCTGGCACACGCCCGCGGCAAGCTGCATGGCAGCAAAACGGACTGAGGAATGAGGGGGAAAAACAAGATGGAACATATTGCAGTTAGTGTGATCGTTCCCATTTACGACGCAGAGCCCTGGCTGGAAGAGTGCGTGCAGAGCATTCTGGACCAGGATTTCTCGGCCAGCTACGGCACGATCGAAGTGCTGCTGATCGATGACGGCGCAACGGATGGCAGCGGCGCTTTGTGTGACCGCCTTGCCAAGCGGGACAACCGCATTAAAGTGGTGCACCAGGAGAACCAGGGGCTTTCCGGCGCGCGCAACACCGGCATTGATATGGCCCGCGGCCGCTATTATGCCTTTATTGACAGCGACGATGTGGTGCGCCCGGCGTACCTGAAAAAGATGTACGAAGCCTGCGAAGCGCACGACGCCTACATGGCGATCTGCGCAGTGGAGGACGTACAGGAGAACGGCAAGCCCCTGCCGGAGCCGGTGTTCACCCCGCCCACGCAGGAAGGTGTGTTCCGCGGCAAGGATCTGCTGAATGATTTTTATGCCCCCAACGGCACTTATTACACCGTTGCATGGAACAAACTTTACCGCGCCGAGGTGTGGAAGCTGCTGCATTACCCGGAGGGCCGTCTGCACGAGGATGATTTTGTGGCGCACCGGCTGTTCTGGCGGTGCGATAAAGTGGTGTGCCTGCCGGATGTTTTGTACAATTACCGCCTGCGTTCCGGCAGCATTATGCGCACCAGCCTGAAACCCGGCGCGTTTGACGCGGTGGACGGCCTGGCTGACCGGTACCGCTTTTATGTCGAGAACGGCGCGGACCGTTCGGTGATTGATTCGGCTTATGCTGCCTGTTGGCGGCGGTATCTTTTCCTGTGCGCCAAGGTACGCCAGAACCCGGAGCCGCAGCTGGTCAAGGCCATCAGCAAGGAGCAGTTTCTGATGCAGGGGCTGATCAGCTACCTGCCCAACTGCCGCCACATGAAGATGACCGAAAAGCTTTCCGCCGCCCGCTGGGCCATGATGCCCGCCGAAAGCCTTTGCCCGGCAAAGTGATTGTTTACGGGAGCTTTCCAGCCTTTTTTGAAAAAAAGGCTTCGGCGAAAAAACTTTAATATAATAGAATATAAGGCAATACCGCATAATTCTAAGTGCCGATACGGCGAGCGAGGTGCGGCAGATGCTAAGCCAAAAGCGCAGATAATACTGGATGCTGCAAAGGTGAGCGCCGCCAGTGGCGGAAACAGCGAACCGAAGCAGGGGCAGCGGTCGCAGAGTGCGAGGGGCTTTTGCCCCCGAAGCACGATGCGGGTACCGCAACCCGACATTATCGAGCATTTTGGCAACGCAGATGCCGTGCCGCAGCTGCCGGAGCGGTGCTTAAGCCGCAAGGCGGGAATTGTGCGGTGTTGCCTTAGGATTGTATATGGGACAAACGGCCACGGGACGGTGCAAGCATCGTCCCCTACAAATAATTTTTAGGTTTGCGATAACCATTTTGCGTTTTTCCCCGGCGCGATGAGGGCATCGCGCCCTACAAATATTTTATCTGTTCCGCACATCCCCCAAAACATCTCCAATTCCTAATTTCTCATTCCTAATTTCCAATTAACCTCCTACCTCCTAACTATTCCTCCGTCCACACCAAACTTTCAAACCAACGAAAAAAGGGGTTGTCCATTTTGCCGCTGCGCTCGCCGAATACACCGCGCAAACCGCGCATTTTGCTGGTTCCGCCGCCGGAGCTGCCGGTTCCTGCTGTGCAGGGTGGCGCGGTGGAAACCCTTGTCACCCACCTGATCCGTGAAAATGAACGGGCGGGCAAGCTGGACCTGCTGTGCGCCAGCATCCCGGACCCGGAAGCCGCCGCCCAGGCACAAGGGCTGCAGCACACCAAAATGCTGTACGTTGCCAAGCCCCGCGGCGTGCGCCGGTATTACCCCATGGTGTTTCTGGAGCGCTGCTTTGGCGTTGCCGCCCCGTATGACCCATGGTATCAAAAGGTTCAGCTTTCCCTTGCACTGGAGCTGCCCACGCCGGACCTGATTGTGGCGGAGGGCGGCACCCTGACCCAGTGCAGCGCCATCAGCAAAATGTTCGGCAAGCGGCGTTGCCTGGCCCACCTGCACGGCCAGACCAGCTGCAGCCATGAGATGGATGCCATTTACGGCGGTATTCTGGCCCTGAGCGAGTTTATCCGCGATGATTACCTCAAAACCAGCGAGCTGGACCGCAAGCATGCCTACATCCTGCACAACTGCATTGATACCGCCCGCTTTGTGCCCGGCCCGGCGGATGCTGCGCTGCGGGCTTCCCTCGGCTTTGCGCCGGAAGATTTTGTTGTACTGTTCTGCGGCCGCCTGGAGCCGGATAAGGGCATCCACAAGCTGTTGGAAGCGATGGAGAATATCCATGACCCGCGCATCAAGCTGCTGATTGTGGGCAGCCCGTTTTTTGGCCGTACCCAGCAAAGCCCGTTTTTGCGCAAGTTGGAACAGCAGGCCGAGACCCTTGGCGACCGGGTGCGCTTTACTGGCTATGTGCCCAATGATTCGATGCCGGAATATTACCGCCTGGCGGACCTTGTCTGCGTGCCCACCTTGGTGGAGGAAGCCGCCGGGCTTGTGGCGGTGGAAGCCATGGGCTGCGGCCGACCGGTGCTTGCCACCCGCAGCGGCGGTATGCCGGAATATCTGGACGGCAGCCAGGCCGTGCTGGTGGACCGTGACGGCAATGTAGCCGGGCAGCTGAGCTTTGCCATCCGCATGCTGTACGAACACCCGGATCTGCGCGCCCAGATGAGCACCGCCGGTGCAAAGACGGCACAGCGCTATTCTTCTGCACGCTTTTATGATGATTTTGTACGCATTGTGTACGATTTTGGAGGTCACCTATGGAACAGCCCGTCATCTGTGTGATCGTTCCGGTATACAAGGCGGAAGCCACCCTGCCCCGCTGCATCGAAAGTGTGCTGACCCAGCAGCTGCCGGGCGGGCTGCGGCTGATCTTGGTGGACGATCAAAGTCCAGACCGCAGCGGCGAAATTTGTGACGCTTACGCAGCAAAGGATCCCCGTGTGATGGTACTGCACCGCAGGGAACGCGGGGTTTCCGGCGCGCGCAATGCCGGGCTACGAGCCGCCACCGGCGAGTATATTGTATTTTTGGACAGTGACGATGCCCTGCGCCCCGGCGCTTTGGCCGCCGCCCTTGCGGCACAGGCCGCTGCCCCCAACGCTTTTGTGCTCTGGCACTACACTATGCAGCCGGACGATACCACCCCTGTAACCACAGTAGCCCACCCGGCCCAACAAAGCGACCTGGCCCGCCTGCACCTGGACTGCCTGATCGCCATGCCGTGGAACAAGCTTTACCGGCGCACATACGCCCGGCAGCTTGCCTTTGACCAGGCTTATACCCTTGGCGAAGATTTGCAGTTTGTGCTGGATTATCTGGCTCTGCTGGGGCGCTGCCAGCCGGATTTCAGCTACTTTGTGCTGGAAAGCGCCCTGACCTTTTACGATTGCAGCCGCACCGGCACCCTTTCCACCAAGTACCACGCCAATTACTGCGAAGTTTGGCCCAAGCATTTTGCCAAGCTGAACGCCGCCTGCACCGTTGCTGCCTGCCCGCCGCAGGATATGCTGCCGCTGCACCGCGCGGAATTGCAGGTTTTGGCAGAGGGTGCCGCAGACATTTTGCGGCGGGACCCCGACGCCATGCCCGCACGCCGCGCCAAAGCCCGCACCGCGCTGCAAAGTCCATGGCTGAAAAGCCTGCTGGATACAATGCGCCATGAGCACTGTTACAGCCCCTATTACCTGCCCTGCCGCTGGAACAGCTTGCGTCTGCTATGGATGTTGTCCGAAGCTGCGCGCACGCAGAGCCCCCTGTTCGGCAAGCTGGACTGGGTGGGGTATTATTTGCTGCTGGGCCGCATGAAGCGCGGCTGAACCGCAGCCTGCTTTATCTCTGGTATTACAGTACATTTCCCCCAGGCAGCGCCGCTGGCTTGCCTGGGGTTTTGTTTTTGCATCGTAAGGTTTTTGGGGTTGTAGATTGTATTCACCTGCTTAACATGGTATAATGGGACAGAATTATCTCTTTGTACTATTTTTAACACATTTGGGAGAATTATTTAAGTCAACCACTGCAGCGGCACTGCTTTTATGTGTTTGGCCGCTAAATCTGTTTTGGAGTGTTTTAGATGATGTTTTTATCGCGTGCAGAGTCCTCTTATCTGCACCAGCACCTAAGCGTTGTGCGCCATGTCACCCTGGACCCGGAGGGCCCCGGTGTGCTGCGCATTCACCTGCTCCCTTGCAAAAAAGCACGGCGCAATGTGCCGTTTGTTGCACTTTTGAACGGGCAGGATATTTTGCCGCTCAGCGTTTCCTGGGCCATTCTGCTGGCAGGGCTGATGGACGCCCTGCAGCCTTTTGAGGGCAAGGAGATCACCGAGGACCAGTGGGCCGGCATTGCCGCCCAGGCTGTGGAAACCGCCGCCGCGGTTTACCCGAAAACGGCTCCCGACCAGATCCGCGCGGATTTGAATGCCATGCTGACCTCCTTCCGCGCGCTGACCGCCGGGCAGGAACCGCCCGTGCATGTGCAGCCGATGGACCTGGGCGCTTACGCCCGCTATATGGCAGCCCCCCACCGTATGGACCTGATGGTAAGCTCCATGGAAAAGGACGGTGCCTGGCACTGCAACCAGAAATGCCTGCACTGTTACGCCGCCAACCAGCCCCTTGGCGCGGTGAAAGAGCTGGATACCGACCAATGGCTGGCTGTTATCCAAAAATGCCGCGCGGCGGGCATTCCGCAGCTGACCTTTACCGGCGGCGAACCCACCATGCGCAATGACCTGGTCAGCCTGGTGCATGCCGCACAGTGGTTTGTTACCCGGCTGAACACCAACGGCCGCATGCTGACCAGCGCCCTTTGCCGGGAACTGGCGGACGCCAGCCTGGACAGCGTGCAGGTCACCCTATATTCGGCGGATGAAGCTATCCATAACACGCTGGTGGGTGCCCCCGGCTATGCGGACACCATCAGCGGCATCCGCAATGCGGTGGAGGCGGGGCTGAATGTCAGCATCAACACCCCGCTGTGCAGCCTGAACCAGGATTACACCGCAACGCTGGCGCTGGCCAACTCTCTTGGCGTGCGCTATGCCACCTGCAGCGGGCTAATTCCCACCGGCGGGGCCGAAACCGGCCCCAGCAAGGCCACCCGCTTAACGCCGGAAGCACTGACCGCCGTGCTGCGCCCCGCGATGGCCTATGCTGAACAAAACCACATGGAGATCAACTTTACCAGCCCCGGCTGGCTACCGGATGCGGTACTGTTGGACCTTGGCTTTACCCAGGTGCCCAGCTGCGGGGCCTGCCTTTCCAACATGGCCGTTGCGCCGGACGGCACCGTTCTGCCCTGCCAGAGCTGGCTGCGGGAGGGCGCTGGCCTGGGCAACATCCTGCATGACCCCTGGCACAAGATCTGGAATGCCCCCGCCTGCCGCCGTGTGCGGGAAGAAAGTGCGAAAATGGAACACATCTGCCAGCTTGGCACAACCGTTCCCGCACAGGGAGGTTTGTGATGAAACAATCCGTTTTACGCTTTGCCGCGCAGCTGTGGGCTATGTTGGCCGTTCTGCTGCTGTTTGTTGCCGCCGCCCTGCCCGCCCATGCGGATGACGGCGACATGGATGAGATCACCCACTATACCGTAACAGTGGACACCCGCGCCGATGGCTCCGCCGATATCACCTATGAGCTGGACTGGAACGTGATCGGCGGCAGCCTGGATGAACCGCTGACCTGGGTGCGCATCGGCCTGCCCAACAGCCACAACGACAGCCTGGTCAACCTGACGCCGGATACAGTTCTTAACGTAAGTTCCGTGGATGACGGCGGTTCCTTTGCCAAGGTTGATTTTATCAACGCCTACTTCCCGCCGGATATTGCCGCCACCATCGGCGCACAGAGCAGCGTACACTTTGCGTTCCAGGTACACCAGTCCCATCTGTTTTTGCTGAACGAGGACGGCAACGCCGACTACAGCTTTACCCCCGGCTGGTTCGATGATTTGTGTGTGGATAAGCTGACCATCCGCTGGGTGGCGCTGGACGGTATACAGGCCGATAACGACAGCCAGGACGGCAACTATCTTGTGTGGAACTTTGGCCCGCTGGACCATGGCGAAAGCGCCACGGTGCATGTCAGCGTTCCCGCCCATACAGCACAAAACTACTCCCCCGATGCTTCCGCAACGGACAGCGAAATGTATTATGACGACAGTGACCAGGTACTGGTTTTCTTCTTCGTGCTCCTTCTGGTCATTATCGTGATTGCTCTGATCACGGTTTCCGTTTCCCGCACAAACGGGATCTGGAACGGTGGTTTTGGCGAGGATGACCCCGACGACTGGTACTGGTATTCCAACGGGCACACCCATATCCATGTTGCCCGTAATCTGCCCCCGCCAGAAGGCTACCATCGCGTTCCCCCACCCGCAAACTTCAAGGCCGGGGGCGGAAAGACCCGCGGCGGTGGTGCCGGGCGGCGCAGCGGCGGTTCGGATCACTCCAACCATTCCAGCTGCGCGTGTGCGTGTGCCTGTGTTTCCAGCTGTGCATGCGCCTGCGCGTGTGCGGGCGGCGGCCGCGCCGGGTGCAGCACCAAAAATTTTTATAAAATTACCGTGAAAAAAGCCGACTGATATAACGGAGGGCAAAGCCATGAGCCTGGAAGATCAATACGATGCCTGGGTGCGAAGTGTGACCGGTACAGGCCGCCACAGCGCTACCAAACAGGACCGCGATGCCGCGCAAAACAGCCTGAACGCCACGCAGGCCCAGCTGGACGCTTTGGCCGAAAGCCAAAAACGCCAGAAATCTGCCGCGGACGCCCTGAACGCCGTGCAGCGCGCCGGCGCTGCCACCGCGGACAGTGTGCGCCGCATGAGCAGCGAGCTGACCCAAAGCCTGCGCCAGGACGGCCTGCTGGGCGGCAAAACCGCACAGCCTGCCCCTGCAGCAGAACCGGTAAAAGCCGGCCCGGAAAACTTTAATGGCCTGGCCGACCGGGTGCGCCAGCAGGTGCTGGGGCAGGATGCCTTTGTGGGGCAGGTGGTCAAGGCGTTCCGCCGCCCCTTTGTGATGGGTACCGCCGATACCGCCCATGCCCGCGGCAGCATGCTGCTGTGCGGCCCCACCGGTACCGGGCGGCACTATGCCCTGACCTGCATTGTGGACGAGATGGCAGGCCGCGGACTTTTGCACAGCGCCCTGATTGAAACGATGGATCTGGCCCTGTACCCCGGCCCCGCACAGGAAAAGCTGTTTTTGCAGGACCTGTATGCCGCCTTGCAGTCTGACGCCGAGGTTCTGGCCTTTGACCATTACGAAAGCTGTGCATCCAATTACCTGAACATGCTGGCAACGCTGGCCATTGACGGCACTCTGCCGCTGACCAGCCGCTATGTATTGCAGCGCGGCATTCTGGTGGATGTGGGCACCGCCCTGGCCCCCGGCGCGATCGGCGAATTGCAGGCTGCCGGCAAGTATTTTGTATTTTTCTCCAACCGGGACGAAACCGCCCTGGCGGACAAGTTCGGCGCGCGGTTCGTGGACGCGCTGGAGGGGGACATCTGCCGCACCCAGGCGTTCACCCCCGAAAGCCTGGCCGCCATTGCCGCGCGGGAGCTGAACCACCTGGCCCAGCGGGTCAAGGCGCAGTGCGGCCTTGTGCTTGCCATGGGCAGCGATGTGCGGGACCTGGTTGCCGCGCAGTACGGCAAAACCAGCGGCATGACCGCCATGCGCGATTATGTCGACAGCATCTACCGCGCCTTTGCAGAGTACGTTCTGGATGCGGACGACATTCCTACCGCCGGAACGCCCGCCAAATTGACGGTGGACGGCAGCCGCCTGATGGCCGCCATTGGCAGCGGTGAACCGTTTGCCCTGCTGGCCTTGCTGCCCCGCCAGTACCGCGGCGATGTGGATGCCGTGGAAGCGGAGCTAGATGCCATTGTGGGCCTTGACGAAGTAAAGGATTTTGTGCGCGGCATTGCCCAGAACGTGCAGGCCCAGCAAAAGCGCAAGGCCCAGGGCCTGAAAGTTGCCGATGTGAACATGCACATGATTTTTACCGGCAACCCCGGCACCGGCAAAACCACGATTGCCCGCATTCTGGCCAAGTATCTGAAAGCCATCGGCGCACTGCGCGGCGGCCAGCTGGTGGAAGTGACCCGTGCCGACCTGGTGGGCCGCTATGTCGGCCACACGGCCCCGCTGACCAACCAGGTGATCCAGAGCGCTTTGGGCGGCGTGCTGTTCATTGATGAAGCATACAGCCTGTACCGCGGCGGCGAGGACAGCTTTGGGCTGGAAGCTATTGACACCCTGGTAAAGGGTATTGAGGACCACCGCGATGACCTGGTGGTGATCCTGGCCGGGTACAGCAAGGAGATGGCGCTGTTCCTGACAGCGAACTCCGGCCTGGCCAGCCGCTTCCCGAACCAGATTGAATTCCCGGATTACACAGGCGCTGAGCTTTTGGCGATCACCCAGAGCATTGCCAAAAGCAAGGGGTACCGCCTGGACGATGCCTGTGCGATGCCGTTGGTGGCATTCTTCGACCGCCGCCAGTCAGAGAACGCCGCCGAAAATGGCAACGGACGCATGGCCCGTAACACGCTGGAAAAAGCCATCCTGAACCAGTCCAAGCGCCTGGTCGCGGATGCTGATGCCGCGCTGGACCTGCTGCTGCCGGGGGATTTCGAACTGGAGTGATTCCTTACGGGAGTTTTCCGGCCTTTTTGAAAAAGGCCTTGGCGAAAGACTTTAATGGGTATCGCATAAATCACATAAGCTAAGGCAACACCGCACAATTCCCGCCTTGCGGCTTAAGCACCGCCGAAAACTCCTCCCTCTTAACTAAAAAAATCCGCCCCATCCAGAACAGCTCTCACCATTCTAAAGGGGCGGACAAAAGTTTGATTTACAGTACCTTGGACAAAAACGCTTTCAGGCGCGGATTGTCGGGGTCCTTAAAGAACTCCTGCGGGGGCTTATCGACCTTGATAACACCCTCATCAATAAAGATCACACGGTTGGCAACCTCGCGGGCAAAACCCATTTCGTGGGTCACCACCACCATGGTCATGCCATCGCGGGCCAGTTCTTTCATCAGTTCCAGAACTTCGCCTACCATTTCGGGGTCCAGCGCACTGGTGGGCTCGTCAAACAACAGCACTTCAGGGTTCATGGCCAGTGCACGCACAATGGCAATGCGCTGTTTCTGGCCGCCGGAAAGCATATTGGGGTAAACATCCGCCTTATCGGCCAGGCCAATGCGCTCCAGCAGCTCCATGGCCTGCTTGTCGGCAGCAGCCTGGCTCATACGGCCCAGGCGCACCGGAGCCAGCGTGATGTTCTTTTTCACCGTCAGGTGGGGGAACAGGTTGAAATGCTGGAACACCATGCCCATCTTCATGCGGACGGAGTTCAGCTCCCTGCCCTTTGCGTGGGTGATGTCCCTGCCCTCGAACTCGATAACGCCGCTTGTGGGCTGCTCGAGGAGGTTAAGGCAGCGCAGGAACGTACTCTTACCGGAGCCTGACGGCCCGATAACAACTACCTTCTCGCCCTTTTCGATGGTCTCGGTGATGCCGTCAAGGACGACCAGGTCGCCGAAGCTCTTTTTAAGATTACTTACGCTTATCATTCGACAGTCTCCTTTCCAGACGGTTAACAAGTGCGGACAGTCCCACTACCATCAGCAGGTAGATGAGGGCCACAGCGATCAGCGGCAGGAATGCCTCGTAGGTCTGCGAACGGATAGTATCGCCGCCCTTTGTGAGGTCGTTCAGCGCTATGTAGCCGGAAACGGAGGTCTCCTTCAGAAGCACTATGGCCTCGTTGCCGAGCGCGGGGAGGATATTCCTGATCGCCTGCGGGAGGATAATGGAGATCATCGTCCTCGTGTAGCCGAAGCCCAGCGAAGATCCCGCCTCGAACTGACCGCGGTCAACGGACATGATACCGGAGCGGACGATCTCAGCAACGTAAGCCGCGGAGTTCAGACCGAACGCGATAACCGCAACCAGTATCTTGCTGATGTTCACGGAGCTGAACACAACAAAGTAAATGATAAGAAGCTGTACGACCATAGGCGTACCGCGGACTACCGTCAGGTAAATGCGGCAGATGAAATTAGGTATCTTGAGCCTGCCGGTGAGCTGGTTAGTGGAGCGGATTATCGCAATGACGAATCCGAGCACGATACCTATAACAACCGCCAGAACGGTGATGAGCAGAGTGTTTCCGAGACCCTGCACCAGGTATACCCAGCGATCCTTGTCAAGGAAGGTGCTCTTGAGCTTTTCAACGAAATTCTGGGAGGAAGCATTTCCGCTCTTGTAAATGATGACCTGGCTCGCCTCGGTGTAGCTGTCGGAGAAGTTGACGTTCTTCAGGCGGTCTTCGGTAACGGTCATGCCGGCTACGCCTACGTCAGCCTTGCCGGAATCAACCGCCGCAATAACGGAATCGAACGCCATATCGTCAATGACAAGCTCCTTGCCGAGGATATCGCATACGGCTCTCATCATGTCAACGTCGAAGCCGACTATCTCGCCCTCTTCCTTCAGCTCGTAGGGCGGGAACTCAGCGTTGGTAGCCATTACCAGCTTGCCGCTGTAAGTGATGCCCTCCGGGCTTTCGTAGGGGTGCTTGCCGTACTCGGCGTCAACCAGCCAGTTCTGCTCGATGAGGTTGAGCGTGCCGTTCTCGCGGAGCTGTGAGAGCGCGTCGTTTATCTGCTGGGTCAGCTCGTCGTTGCCCTTCTTTATCGCGCAGGCGTACTTCTCGACTGCAAACGGCTTCGGAGCGATGGAAAGCTCCGGGTTCTTGCTTACAAAGTACTTCGCCGGGGAGGAGTCGATGAGCACTACGTCGACCTTTCCCTGCTTGAGCGCTTCGATGGCGTCGGCGCCCTTGTTGTACTTCTCGACCGTCGCGCCCTCTACGCCCTCGGCGTAGGTCATGCCGGTGGTACCCATCTGAACGCCGATGGTCTTGCCGGTGAGGTCGGTGGACATGCCCTTTACAATGATGACCTGGCTCGCCTCGGTGTAGCTGTCGGTGAAGTTGACGTTCTTCAGACGGTCCTCTGTGACGGTCATACCGGCTACGCCTACGTCAGCCTTGCCGGAATCCACTGCGGCGATGATGGAATCGAACGCCATGTCGTCGATGACAAGCTCCTTGCCGAGAATGTCGCACACGGCGGTCATCATGTCGACGTCGAAGCCGACGATCTTGCCCTCTTCCTTGAACTCATACGGAGCAAACTCGGCGTTCGTAGCCATGACAAGCTTGCCGTCGTATGTGACGCCCTCGGGGCTTTCGTAGGGGTGCTTGCCGTACTCGGCGTCAACGAGCCAGTTCTGCTCGATGAGGGTCAGCGTGCCGTTTTCGCGGAGCTGTGAGAGCGCGTCGTTGATCTGCTGGGTCAGCTCGTCGTTGCCCTTCTTCACCGCGCAGGCGTATTCCTCGACTGCGAACGGATCGTCAAGCGCAACTATGTCGGAGTTCTTGCTTACAAAGTACTTCGCAGGGGAAGCGTCGATAAGTACCGCGTCGATTTTTCCCTGCTTGAGCGCCTCGACGGCGTCGGCGCCCTTGTTGTACTTTTCAACGGTCGCGCCCTCCACGCCCTCGGCGTAGGTCATGCCGGTGGTTCCGATCTGGACGCCTATTTTCTTGCCGACAAGGTCGTCCGCGCATGTGACGGAGCTCTGCTGCGAGGACTGCTCCGCCGCGCAGCCCGTGAACATGCACAGCGTGAGCAGCAGCGCAGAAACCGCCGCTAAAAATTTCTTCATGGTGAGTAACTCTCCTTTTTTCAAAAACTATCTATAATTATACATCATCGCGCACGTAATTGCAAGCGTTATTTCAAAAAATGGAGTGAAAAGAAGAGATTTAGTTTAATTCGGAGATGTGGAACACTATAAACTATAATTTAGCGGTGCATGTTCCGCTTACCGCAATCCCTAATCGGGAGTCAAGGGGGTGTCTCCCCCAGTGGGGGAGGTGGCGCGAAGCGCCAGAGGGGTTGACCGACAGAACGCGTCCCCCTTGCGAGTCGAGGGCAGCGCCCTCGTCGCCGTCAGGCGAAACCTCCGCACGAAGTGCGGTAACTCCGTGCGGAGCACGGTTACTCTGCGCGCCGGCGCGCAGTTAAACGTCCAAAAAGCGCAAAAGGGGTGTG